>Ga0116231_10006410_pt1 | contig 22444 bp, 14 predicted proteins | sample S1TSphgellanicum_2_FD_89695 | JGI IMG/M metagenome (GOLD analysis project Ga0116231, IMG submission 89695) | Host-associated microbial communities from peat moss isolated from Minnesota, USA - S1T2_Fd - Sphagnum magellanicum MG | ecosystem: Host-associated > Plants > Peat moss > Unclassified...
AAAAATTCCAAAGTCTGCACTTCCATATTAGCATCTAAGTCCGTCATCATCATCATCATCATCAAAATGTAATTATCTACAACTGTATATCATGTCCATGATTCGATCGAAACATAATGATAAGATTACAAGTCTTTGAAGGTACCTTGCAAGTCCCACCAGAGGGGCACACGATCAGGCGTCTTGTGCCAGTTGTGTATCGCAAAGATGCCACTCAAAAGTGCCAAAATGCCAGCCAATGCAACCGGATGCCCCATCGCAGAGTTGTTCTCTTCTCTTCTGTTGTGTGTATGTGTGTGTGACTCTCTCTCTCTCTCTATCTGTGCTTGTGTCTCTTTGATGCAGAAGCAAAACAACGCCGAGGACGATGACACAGAGCTCCACTTCGGCAACTGCTGCAATGCACTAAGCAAGTGGAGCTCTGACTTGCTCTTGCCTGTGCGCGTATGTATACTGTGTGACTGAGCGGCTTTTTCGTCATTTTGTGAAAAATATTTTGGAAGTGAAGTATGTTGTTGTAAGTTCCTTATATTTTAAAACATAATTGCCAAAAAATTCAATTTTTTTTTCCCCCACAATTGCCACAAAATGAACATGTACTTAAGACTTTTTACTTTTACATTTTGAATATCACCAAATTTGGCTAAATAAACTTATGGATGATCACCACTAATTGAACAACCTGACAAAATTGAAAAGAAAACCCTAACAAAGAATAATCATAATTTTTTAAAAAAAAACACTCAAGATAAAATATAATCACTTTTGAGCCTCCCTCAAAATATCATTTTTGATTGTGGACCTCTATTTCATCCAAGGCTTGGAAGATAATCTTTGAACTTGTAGGAATGAAAGTGAAGTTATTGTTAGCTTTCCATGAATAAAATCATGAATCTTGAAAACCAAAAATTGTTTTGCATGTGGATTGATGAACATTTGGACACAACTTACTTGTCTCTAATCTTGAAGAAGTGCAAAAGCAATACAAGGGAAATTTTGCTAACAAATAATTCAAAGAATAACCGAGTTTAATGATTGAAGACCAAGTTTGGTGTTGTTAACAAAATATCAAAACAACACAACCTTTGGAAAAATTGGATCACAAAAAATTTAATCCATTCACCATTAGCAAATAGATAAATATTGTGACCTTTCAATTCAAGCTTCCAAACTCCATGAAGATCCATTATGTGTTTCGTGTCTCATTATTAAAGTCTTACGATGTGTCCACCAACCTAGGAATACTTTCACCTAAGTCGTCTCCATTTATTGAAATCAATGGTGAACAAAAATATAAAATGAATTTTTTTTTGATTTTGATATTATGCCAAATTAGTCAATTGCAATACTTTTTACATTGACAAGGCTAAGACATCAATGAACAAACATGGGAACAAATTTGAAACATCTTTCAAACACATTTGACAAGATAGAAAATTCCACAAAAAGCATTTTTAAAAACAAGATAAAATGTTGGGCACATCATATATTTGAGCCCATCATTAAAAGAAAATTCTACTTTGTTTGTTAGAATTTACTTGACACCCATTTGAAACAAGAACCCATAGTACAAAAATAAACTTGAAAAGTTGCTTGTAATTGTAGAAACCTAATGGAAACCCATTTTCACAATTCAAAATTTGAAAATTTATACACATAATTACTGAAATAACATCTTGTCTTTGATCATTCAACTAAAAACATTAATTGTTCAACAATTTGATGATGGTTTTTGTTATTATTTTATGCATTTGTTGGCATGTAATTCCCTTCATTACTTGGATTAATTTATTCAACATTAGTTTGAAGTACAATTTGCATCATAACCTTATTTTTTCATATTTATGTTATACAGTTTCATTTTTTTTTTCATAATAAAAATCTATTTGAACCTTCCTCTTGCACTTTTTGTGTTCTTGTTTCTTATTTAGATTTAGAATTAAATTTGCCTTTGTCATAGTTTGTTTTAGTGTTTTAAAATTTCAAAAATGTGGCATGCCCAAAAATGTGCCTTGGAAAGCTCCCCCAACCTTGCAATTTTTAACAAGTTTCAAAGTTGTGGTCATTGGTCCCAAATTAGCACTTGAATCATCTTTGATGTAAACAATAATTTTTTTTCTGAATCCATATGATCTATCAAGCAAAGTTTGAAGCTTCATTACCATAGTTTCATTGCTTGCTTCAATTGCCTCAAACAAGCTTATTGTAATGTGTTTGAGGTGCCAATCTATGAAAATCAAATTGCCAATAAGTTGAACTTGTCATCATGGGTAGTCATTGACGTCCAAAGATTGAAAGTTGTTATAAATAAGCATTTTGACAAGGTAGGTAATGAGTATAGATTGTTTTGATCTTCTCCACCAAATTAAATATGACATTATTTTTTAATACACCTTCTTGTAAGGGAAAACCACTCAAAGACACAATGACCACAATTTTGTATATAAACCAAGCATTCTCAACAACTGAAATTGGTTAAAAAACTGATAATAAAAATTGGAGAAATCTAAATCTTGTTTTAAAATGTTTGTTATTTGTTCATGATCATTTTAAACTAGATGTACATAACTAAAACGAGTTAAAGATGATGTGGGTCCAATTATAAGCATATTTTTAGTGGATTGTCAAAGCAATGGGCATTTCATTGTGTTGTTCACTTCTTCAACCAATTTGTGAGATACTTTAAAGCTTTTGCATCTATAAGTTTTCTCATGGTTGTGATACCATTAGTTTTGAATTAAGTGATGAGGCCTTTCTACCATTTAGTTTGTTGAAGAAGGATTCCAAGACTATATTACCTTGTAGCAAATAACACAATGCATGACTTGAACATTGAACAAATTTAAAGATCTACCATCATTCACACAAAAAAGCTCATGTGATGCAATTATAAAGCTTCCAAAACTTAGTTTGCTCATGTAAGGATTTTAAAAGATGTGTTACAACATGTGCATCAAGTTTTTTGACTCCACTTCCATGCAACAAGATGATGTCCTAGACACAACAAGTCAAATGGATATCACCACTCCATTAGTGACACAATTCTTAATTTGTGCCCTAATTAAAACAATTTGCCATTCTCTAGGTTCTTTAATATGTTTTAAAGCATTGTGGACAAATTGTTAAGCAACTTAGCTAGATTGTGTTTCTGAACTCATTGAAATCAATTACTAAAAAATGTGCTCCAACATTAGTAATCCAAAATTGCCAGATGATACACAAAACAACAAACAACTAGCTACAAACTACAAGTTGTAACCTCTCAAAGTGCATTGAAAAAAAATAATCAAAAGAAAGAAAGGGGATTCACAAAAATGTTGTACCTATTGGCAAGGAGATAATGTTGTTGTACCTCATGTCACCTCCTTTCAATTTTACATAATGTAATATTAAGGACTTATTGTTGAACCTTTAATCAAACACACATAAGGCCACTAAATGCGGCCTTGAGTATAAGACATGAAAGAATTAGCCATCAATATTGAAAGCAACCTTCATAGGAGGTCAAGAAAAAACACAAGTCAAAATCGGGGTCAGTGGTTCATTACTTGGCATGGTTCTTTCAATGTTTTTGCCTTTGCAAATTCCTAAGCCACCTTGTTTCACCTCTAACCTTTTCACCACCAATAGTCAATTGGGTTTACCGTACTTATGATTCATGTTGAACATGAATTAATTCCTAGGAGGACCAACTAAAAAAGAAAAAATTAAAAATATTTTGTCGAAATTCTAGAAAATCACCCCTAGGTCAAAACACAAGATAACTTTGAAACTTTATATTGAAATTAACATATTTAAGACTATTGTTGAAATTTGAAATATTCAGATTGGGGTTGTGGGACCTTTTTATATATATATTGGCAAGATTTGTCACACACGAGTTGTAGGTATGGTATACTAGTGTTGGTGCAGTTCTTCCTTGTTAAGAGAACTTTTGGTCCTGGTTTCAACATTTTATATTTTTTCAGGTTTTCTAGGTGCAGGTTTGAACCTAGTTCTTCCAATTTCTAAACCTTCAAATTTTGCTTTTAGCACATTTTTTCAAATTCATGAACCTTTAGGCCCGACTCAAAAATTTGGTTTGGTTCCATGTACACACTGCACTCCCCAATGTTAGAAAGAATGTATAGGTGTAGGGTAGAACAATGTCTTAAAAGGTTTCATAAGTTTGAGCCCCTCTGATAGTGCAAGGGGTGAAAACATGTGAAGCACCAAAAGGAGTCCCTTACCTTGCATAAAACATTATTAATTTTTTTTTAAAAAAAAACAATCTCTCACTTTGCTAGCTTGGAGAGTAGGTCACACCATGCAAACCCATCTCTAAGGTAGGTCACACTGCAAACCCATCCCCTAAGATGGTTCATGTGATTAAGCCCACTCCAAATGCAAAGAGAATTTTTTTGTAAATTTTGTTTTGTACAAAATTTTATAATAAATTCAACCAAATGACTATATAGATATGGAGTTCAACAACTATTTAAAGTTAATATTTAAATATAAATTTCCGTTCACTTGTCACCTTTTCAAAAAAATCACTAAAAAACTTGACCTTGTGTTTATGAATTCTCTTTCATGGTTTTGGTTTCAATTTTGAATTAAAAAAGAAGTATTCAAGGTTTCAATTTTGAATTCAGAAAAAAAGAATTCAAGGTTTCAATTTTGAATTCAGAAAAAAAGAATTCAAGGTCTCAATTCTTGTATCAATTTCAAGGAATGGATGCTAACTCTGTTATGGGTCACTAGAGGCTAACCTTGAACCCCTGAATTTAACATTATAAATTGGGTACCCTCCCAACAGTGGTATGTAATTCAAAAACTATTTAAAACTAATATTTAAATATAAAGTTCAGTCCATTTGTCATCTTTTCAAAAACAAATCACCATGTCTACATACAAACCTTACCTTGTGTTTAGGAATGTTTTGTCATGATTTTGGTTTCGATTTAAAATTTAGCCAAAAAGACTGGTTTCTTGGTTGTGATTCTTGTATAGTTTCAATGAAAGGGTGCTAGCTCTGTTCTGGATCACAAGAACCTACCTTAACACTGCAAATTGGATACTCTCAAACATTGATATATACCCAACCATATAGTTGCTGGGGGTATGTCCTTGTTTCTAACAACTGCCCAACACTAGCAAACCTATACACACATGATTGCAAAACTCTTCATGAACTTGGTCATTTAGCAAGAACATATTAGAGTTATCGGTAAAGTCATGTCCTGTTGGGCCTGAGTTGCACCCCTCATTTGATGCTTCATCCTCTCCCGGCTGTTGTCCGCAAAGTCATGAAATTTTATTAAATAAGGGCATAAAATACTGAGACTCAGGATTAACTGTACCAAGCTCGAGAACATTTATAAGTACACATAGCAGCGGCAGTGATTGGGTGAAGGCGTTCAGGAAAAGAAAGGACAGGGCAAACTCAGTTTAGCACCAAATGTGCTGCTAAACTGCGTTTCATACCCTGTTGAAGCTCAGTGTACTATTTTGTTTCCTGTTTTTTTGAAATCTCATCCCCTATGTGACCAAACAGGGGGTTCTGGTGCCGTCTTTTCCTGACTTCACGGATAACTTTATTATGTTACACATGGCTTCCAGCCCTGTAATGAAATGGGACAAAAGGAGAAATGGGTTGATTGAGATCTGAATTGAAGGGGGAACACAATTAAGAGTTAGTGTAGGGTAATGTCTTTGCAGCAAGGCATGTTAACCTTGTGGACCAAGGGTGGAGCCTCAAAGTCCCAGGCAGGGTTTCTTTTAAGGATTTTGTGGCATAGCGAAAGTAGCAATCATCCAGAGAATAATGTAGCCAAATTTGGTTACCTTCTAGATATGAAAGTAAAACAATAAAATAAAATCTTTCTATATTCTTGGCTACCTAATGGAACTTATCATAAAAATTTGAATTTTTTTTCTTTGAAATCTGGCGAATTTTCCATGAAGAACCCTTTGAATAAAAAAAGAAATCTTTCTATATTCTTGGCTACCTAATGGAACTGATTAGGTACTGATAGTAAAAATCTGAATTTTTTTTCTTTGAAATCTGGCGAATTTTCCATGAAGAACCCTTTGAATAAAAAAAGAAAATTTTCTATATTCCTGGCTACCTAATGGAACTGATCGTAAAAATCTGAATTTTTTTTCTTTGAAATCTGGCGAATTTTCCATGAAGAACCCTTTGAATAGGTGAAATCATATTTTTCAAGTCAAAATTTGGAAAAAATTTGCGAGTAAAGAACCCTCTGGTCCAGGATGGTATGCCCTGCTGCCACTTCATCACAAGGTGAATGATCGAGTCAGCCCAGCATGGTGGCACATGTCTCAGGTGAGAATGCCTGCCCCACTTAAGGTCATCACAATGATGGCAAGAGAAGAAAAAGAGGGCACACTAACTGCTACCAACTTGGTTGTCAGGTCGTTTCAGGATCATAGCTTTGAAATCGGATGTGGTCCAAGATATTTTATAAGATGCACTTATGGTAGATACACGGCCAAATGAATTTTTTATGCTTGCTTTCTCCAAAAAAATGTTTCAAGAAATTGCTGCATGGTTCACAACTTCACAGTCATGTAGGAATGTTTGAAAGAACGTAAAATAGTCATCAAAGTTATGCATCCATGATCCAGGTGTTCAGACGCTTCTTCAACCAAATTAAATCCTATATCTTCAGTCTATATATGAGCTTTTTCCTTGACTTCTGTGTCTGTTTATTCCTTCATTTTCCCAAGTTCATGAACCGCAGGAAAATATTCAAATGGATTTGCCATTTTAATGAAGGTAAAATATTATTGTGAAATACCAGACCAGCTGTGTTGGTAAAGTGGCTGATATCAAACTTCAAAGATTGCAAACTCTTGTTACTACCAAAAGTCAAGATATCTATACCAGCCTGGTCTTCAATGTGAAAATTTCTCAACCTTCCAATTATGACCCAACTCCAGTAGGAGTCCAGTAGGAGATGGTCCTTCAAGATTTGAGATATATAGAACCCCGGACTGGTAGAAGATTCATTGAGATTTTAGGCATACATGCCTTCGCTGGTCTTTTTCAAAATACAATATGCACCTGAAGCTAATTCAACAAACCACTCCATACACTTTCACTACATTTTCTTCAAGCTGAGGTGGCAGCAAGAAACAGCCAAAATGCAGATAAGGAAAAACATGACGAGATCTGAATTAGAACAAAAGGAAAATAAGCAGATTCATCTGCTTTTATTCTACAAACAAAGAAACAAAGAAAGAGTGGATCATCTTATGAAGTAAACTTGCATCTATGAAGCACATCACCCATGCAAAGATCTTCAACACAAAATGTCACACAAAATCTGATCTGAGAGTTAAAAACAGAGAATCATCAACAACTGAAGCTTTTCATGATATGATGGATCCATATTTTTGCGGCAGATTCGGTGCAGTTTTACAGCAGATTTGGTGCAGGAAGTATGTCCCTCGACCTTAGTTATTCAAGAGAGGCTGATCAGCTCCTGATGAGCTTGTGGTATAACCATAAGAGAGTCCCCATATGACCACGAAGGGGCCTAAGAAGAATACCAACAGAACAACCAACAGAGGCCAGCCGATAGGCACAAACCAGGCAGCTATCAACAAAATCACTGCCGATACTTCGAGGATCTTGCCTGCAATCATGAAGAAGAACAACAACACATGAGTTTTGGAAATTCCCAAAGATCAGATCACTAGAGTACCCTGGATTCATGAGAAGAGGATTGCCAACTTATGTACCTCCAATTTGTTGGGTGTAAGTGAAGTTGCTGCTGTCTGATGTCCACGGTGTGATCAAACCAAACAAACTGTTTGGCTCCAGAGACTGCACACAACAAGCAGACAACACCCGTGAGAACCACGACAACAGGCACGATTTGGCCGGGATTTACAGTCGATGCAGGTTATGTCATGACAGGATTCATGAATACAATAAATTTTGTGTAGTTTCCAGCTTCTGGGCCGAGGAATTTGATTGGAAGTACCTGAACGACATGGCCCAACCAGAGGAGCCAGAGAGCAACAACGGCCACGAAGAAATTAGCATCGAAGTTGTGTGTCTTACTCTCGGCTGCTGGAAGGATGACGAAGTTCTGTACAGTGAAGATGAAAAAAGCTGGAAACAGGATGAGACGATCGACGGAACGCTTAGACTCTTCCCTGCAACACACAAGCAAATCTCAGCTGCTGCAGTTCGTTTTATTCCGTGGTGATCAAAGGGCTTTCTAGTCATGGTTATAAACACATGATCCTTCGATTCAGGTCTAATTCCCAGATTGTTCTGTCGCGCCGAGCTTACTTATTCGAGCACCTAGCAGAGTTGGTTTCTCACACTTCAGATCATGACTGCAGGTTTGAAGAATGAAAGAGAATCCGAGCTGAGATGATAGAAGAGCTTACCCGGCACTCTGCACGTTGTTGTCCTGCAAGCTCACCAGGTACACGAGGTACGGGATGAGAAAAGTGAGCACAGGGAGAAACAGAAGGCCGAACCATCTGGGCACGAACAACCATGGATGTGCTGCACACACACACACGAGCGCGCAATCTCTCTCAACGACGTAACAGGTACAGAACTCCCATGAAAAATTCGGAAGTCTACACTTCAATAGTAACATCTAAGTCCCTCCTCCTCCTCCTCCTCCTCATCATCATCATCATCAAAATGTAATTAATTATCTACAACTGTATATCATGTCCATAACTCGATAGAAACCATAATGATAAGCTTACAAGTCGTTCAAGGTTACTACCTTGCAAGTCCCACCAGAGAGGCACACGCTCAGACGTCTTGTGCCAGTTGTGTATCGCAAGGATGACACTCAAAAGTGCCAAAACCCCAGCCAATGCAACCGGATGCGCCATAGCAAAGTTGTTTCTCGGCTCTTGTTTTGTTCTGTTCGGTGTATGTGTGTGTGTGTGTGTCTCTGTCTGTGTGCTTGTTTCTCTCTGTGATGCAGGAGCAAAATTAAGCCAACGAAAGAAGACTACACAGGATTCACACACTTCAGCAGCTGATGCAATGCACTAAGTGAAGCTCTCCGACTTACTCCTACTATACATGTCACGGTTTTTTTTTGTTTTTTTGGGGGTGTGATTTTGCCACAAATGGCAGGACTATTATTAATATTTTGTTGGGATTCGAACCCAGGCGGGACTTGTGGAAGTTTAAAGGATGTTGGCAGGCTGGAAAACTTATCCCCCTCCTGCTCCCTGACTGAATGCCAGATCAGGTAGTCAGCATATTTAGTTCCCTGCCACCCTGTGGGGAAGGGTGGGAAGGCCCCCCAGGAATAGTGTAGGGATGATGCTTAAGTACCCTTTCTGACTTAGCAAAGTACACTTCTTGCTCAAAATGCTTGTTAAAGTTTTTCCCTTCCCCTTTATTTTATCACCTCTTCTTCCCTCTTTTGATGATTTTTTGGAAAACAGTGCTTATTACACTTAGCAGTCTAGTCGTAAGAAATACCTTACTATCTATATCAATTGTGACACAAATCTATATTTCACAAATTAAATTCCCTTTTTTTTATGATTTTTGAAAGTACTTATTGCACAACAACTTAATAAGATTTGTATTATTCATCAATTTGTGGCACATATTCGCAATTTTTATTACTTATTTGTTGTTTGTTAAACTAACACTATTTTTATTGCCACAAATTAATGGATGCACGCGCCTGTGTAGATTTTGGGTGCACCATCCAATTGATGGGTTGTTTTGAAGTCTACCCATCTATTTGTTGAGTTTTTTCTCAAAATATGGATGTTGAATAACTGATTTAATCATGCCCCTATATCAAAAAAAAAATTTGGGTTGTCATTTTCTTTTTGTATCCTGAGGTTTCATATTGCTATGAAATGTTTTTAAAAAATTCATGTGACTATTTTTTAAAATATAATTTGTTTGATAAACATACAAAGAATTAGCTTCAATTCTTTTAAATCTTATTAAAATGACATTTTAAAAAAATTATTTGAAAAATTATGCAAGAATTGATTAAAATAAAACATATCAATTTAAAAATAAATTGAAATTTTAATATAAAATCATTTTTTGAGACACAAATGGTTTTAATTAATTTCATGTTATTTAAAAAACTTCAATAACTTGGTTTTGATGAAAATTAAATAACAAAAATCATAATGAAATCAATTTTATTATTGCCCTAATATAGTAGACATGCACCTATGATTATAGTTTTACAAAGCATGTATAGGACAAATACAACTAGTTTTTCCTTTTAAAGGACAACATAAGAGCTAATGTCTTAAATCCGCTTCTTGGAAAAAGAATCAAAATTTCCCATTCTTATGTCTCAAATTTGTTACTTGCTATTACAAAATTTCGCCAAGATCCTCATTCATTTGTTGTCACTTTTTGTTGGTTAATCTCACTAAGATCATTGTTCTTTGTTTTAAACAATATTATAGCTAGGCTCATTCATGCACTTCTTGTTATATGTTCAGATGTATTTCCTTTCTTTTCTTTTCTTTTTGTGAATATTCGGGATTGATCCCATGATCCAAGTGTCAAAGTGCACCACACTGAATTTACTAGAAAGTGGGAATGCGTTTGGGGCAAGCAAGTGCTTAAAAGTGAGTCCCCTTAAAAAAGAGATTTGGGATTTAAAGAATGGGTTGTGCATACACAATTGGCAAAAGAAAAGGAAAATTTTGTTCCGAAACAGAATTCTCGATCACGTTGCTTACTTTCCATTCCCTAGAAGAAATGTAAAAAAGCAACCAACATAAACTTTGGCCTACTTGGGCAAGCCCATGCACTCCACGTGCTGGCCCGTAACAAATGCCAGGCTGTTCCCGATTAAAAAAAAGATCCCATGTGGCGTCTGTGTGTTACGGACTTTTCCAATCTTTCCTCACCTTCATTCATTAGGATTGAGGGCTTCGAAGGGACCCAACCAATCGGCATCCTCCAAAAATTAATAATAATTGTAATGATATTCTATTTATTTTTGCGTCAAACAAGTGGCAAATTGCAAAATGGCTCTGCCTCTTAGAGGTTTTTTTTCCCCTTAGTTTTGTGGTTTCCAAAGTTTGAAGACTTTTTCCAAACTTTTTGCAATTATTTTTCTAATTTGAACCCCCGAAAAAAAATATCTTTGCAAATTTGTTTGTCTCCCACAGTTCAAAAATTCTCCCCAAACAAGAGCACTAACTCCCTTAAGGCAAGTTCAAAGTTCAAACCAACAACAGTTAAAATAAGAAATGTTCCATGAACTTCCAAAATTAAAGAGCTCACAATTCAATGTGATGAGCGTTCCCCAAAATGTTCGTTCCATTAGTCTCTCCCTTAAAAGGCTGCTAACAGGCGGAGCCAACAGGTGAAGTATGAAATTGTGTTAAAAAGAAAATTTTGGACCAGGTTCATTGTATACGACCTGGAGGGTGCAGATCACCCAGTCACCTTTTTCATAATAAACCCCCATGAAATAGAAAAAGGAAAAGTACACGGGAAAAAGGAAACATTTCCGTATTTAGGCCCTATTTCCACACAGAGTGGTTTTCCAATCAAGATATTTTGCTGGGATTTTAATTACAGTTCTTTGGTTTGGAATTATTGTATTCTCCATGATCTACAGTAATTTGGTTATTTAATAATGTCTTATAAGCATTGAAAATGTTCATTTTGTAACCTCCCATAATTATCATGGAGATTTATTTTCAGTTTTTTTGATTCTGAAAAGTGGCGAATTTTTCTAAAATACCACACACTATGCAATTTCAAGTTTTTCTCAAAAGAAATTCACAATATAGCAAAAGAATGACACACAAAATCATCACCTCATAGTGCATATTTTCACAAAACCTCAATATTTATGACATTTCATAAATAGTGCATATTTATGCATATTTTTATCACTTCATGACAAGATTAACCCTAAGGTAAGTTACCTACTTCATCTTTGGTGGGGTTTTTTTCCTTTTCAACAAGTTTCTCTGAACAAAAAGACCTCATCAGATTTTCTTAGTGTATTCGGAAGCCATGTTACCAGCTGTAATTCTGCCAATTGAAGGGTTGGTGTTTCAAAAAACATAATGCTTTCAAGAGTGGGCATTATGGTTTACAAAATGCCAGCTTTTTATTAAAAAAAATTTTCCCATGATAACTTCAGGTATAGTGGGTTTAGGGTTTAGGGTTTTATTTTATTTTATTTTATGGAGAAAAAAAAATAAAAATCCAACAGGTCTTCATGCACTACAAAGCATAAATTAACACACGTCTTTATTTCAGGCTTTACCGAAATTGGGCCCATGCTCGGCTCCACCTTGCATGGGCCTTCCTCTGGTGAAGCCCTCAGCCTCTGACTGTACCTACCACTCAAAGACTTGAATGCACTTAAGAATAATAAGAGCACTTTGCACAAGATTTTAGAGTCCTCATATATTTGTATTGAATTTTATGGGTGGTTGCTCAAGTTGTAGCAAAGGCCATTTTCTTTAATAATTTCTTAAGGTGTGGCGCTGCTTTTAGTAATTCACACCTATACCATAATGGAGAGCGTTTTCAATCTTCCAACTTAGGTGACATTAGAGTTTAGAGCTATAGAATAGCAACAATACGATTTAACTCTTCTCTTGAAGTATTAAAAAGGGTGAGAACAAATTTAATGAAGGCCCAAAACAGCCCCCCCAAAAAGGCTTAATTTTTGGTAGCATAAGAGTTTCAGCTGTCAAATTATTACATTTGTTTTTGGGGGGCCAGGGCGGGTAAGTGTTTTTTTTCTGACAAAAAATGGGAATTTGTTTTTTCCTATTGTGATTTAGACTAATTTTGCTATTTTGTTGGAAGATACACCAAACTTTCTGTATGGCAAAACTGAAAAAATAAAAACTCTAGAGGGGGGCGGGGGACTGTAAGTTAGTAAATTATTTTGTGAATGGAAATTGCATGCACTACTTATAGGACTTTGGTTATACGTGGGATGATTTTCCTTTTCTGAAAAGGGTTTAGGACAGGATTCTAGGGAACAACAGACAAGTCTACACACATACACACATGCAGACACATATGGTGACAACAGGAGGATGTAGGGACACTAAATCTACAACAAACTGATGGTACACCAGGCCACACCTAGACTCATTTGATGGGGGGATTTACAAAAGTATGAATATCTCTCTTTTTCATGAAAAAAGAATTATACTGAACAAGGTACCACTAGATACCATTGAATTTTCATTCATTTATTTTCAATTTTCAATTTTTGCAAGGTTTTAAGGTTTGGATCCAATTTCAATATATTACCCTCGGTTTATAATGGGGGTATTAGCCCAGGCCAAAAATGGTGACGAACAGTTTTGGAACATAGAAATTTCATGCTGCCAATGGGAGGGCTCAGCATGCACTGAAAGTGCCTTGATTTTCTCTCTTTCATGTTGGTGGGGGGTGGGGGAGAGTTTTTTTCATTTTTCCTTTGTTCCCTTCAAGTTCCCAATGAGTTCCCATCAGGTTCCCAATGTGTTCTTCAAGGGTGTTCCCAATAACAACAATAGAAGATGTCGGTGAATACATCGTTCATAGTAGAATAATATATAACTTTTGGCGGGTGTAAGGTTTTGAAAGTCCATAGTCAGAGCTTTCCTAGGACCAAAAAAAAGAGGACATCAGCTGATAGCCATGGAAAGCCAGTTGCACAAACCTCACCAACCCTAGACACCACAGATGTGCTGTCCAGCATGCACCTCCCAACTATTATAAACAAAGGCAGATGAGCAGTTCCTGGGTTTTGGGGTACGAGCCAAAGACAAGTATGTATGCCCTAGCCTAGGGTCAGTTTCCACATTGACAAAACAAATAATTTTTTTTTCCAAAAAATGAATTCGTTTTTTAAATTTGAAATTATATATTTGTCCATCATCTACTATAATATTGTGATAAGAGTAGTGAAACTATTCAGAATGTAGCCTGTGATGATTTTCAACATGTCAACTTGCATATTTTCACAAAATTTCATTTCATTTTTTTGAGGATTATTTAATGACAAAACTGACCTTAGGGTGAGGTAATCCAAATGCTAACCCAGGGGCTGATCACCAAATTACCAAGAAAGCAAAGCCAAAAAGAGACCATACAACAGGCATACACCAGACAGCATTCAGCACAACCAGTCAACATACACAGAAGGTCATGCTTTCTGAAGAACACGAGATGCTAAGAGGTTATAAATTAGGTTTACACCCGGTTGCAGTCAACTTAAAAGTGTGCAGGGAATTGGGCAAAGAAGGGTTCCAATCAACCCAAAGAGCAAGACTCTACCTTAGCTTATGGCATCCATGGTTGCCAAGGAAAATTTTCATCCACATTATGGCTCTTTTTGGCTGAAGGTCTCTCTCTATGGGAGCTCGGCGAAAGAAGGTCGGCCTACCGGGAGAATGCAAGCTCAGCCAAACAGGGGAGTTTGAAGACTCAGAGCATTTGTCCATGAAGTGTGGTAATGTGGCAGAAATATGAACAAAAAAATTCTAAGAACCAAGGTATCAGAATTATCACCTAAGTTTCTCACACAGGGAGCAGGTTATGTGTGGAGCTCTGGGTCTTCCCAATGTTGCAAAAATTTCAAGCTAAAGTCTGCTCAGGAAAATCCCACTTCCCAATACAACAACCAGTTTACCCAACCAAGGGCAATGGCCTAGTTGGCGGACAAGAGACTGGTCTTAACTGACCCTTTCAAGTGGTGGGTATGTTTGATTCAGAGTTATTTGCCATGACTTTATTTGAGTTGGAGGTCTTCAAAGGCATCTAACAGTTGAGGCACTATGTTAACAAAACATTTGAAACATGGTGTGGGCAAAGCACCATATTGCAAACTTTGGCATGTTTATTGTCTATGTTTAGACATTTGTTTTTTGGGGGCATTTTTTTCAAACCTAATTTTTGAGGTGCCATGTTTGGAGTTGTTCAAACATGGCATTCACTTTACCCCAAGTTTCAAAAATTCAAAATCAGCTTTCTATTTCATTTTCATTTTTTTGTTATTTAATTGTTTGTTGTTATTGATGTTTTGCTTGACAATATTTTCTTAGCATTTTTTGTTTTTTTATTAACTCGATTCTTGTTTTAAGGTTCAAGTCCTTACAAGGTCATGATCCATTTTATTCATTTGATTAAATCTAGTTTTGCCATGCTAATTAAAAGGGTAACATGTTAATAAATGCTTCAAAATGTTTTAGAGCATGGTTTAGGCACCTTCAAAAAGTTTTAGTTTTCCCATGTTTCCAAAAGTTTCTCAATTGTTGATTTTTTACTTATTTAAAATCAAGTTTGAATGATCAAAACATGTTTCAATTGGATGATCTTCATATCCTTAGAAAGATTTGATTTCAATTAAAGTTGTCATGCATTGCAAATATATATATATTTCAAATATTTGTTGCCAAAATTATTTTTGATCACTTAACGTGCAATTAGAAAAACCAAAGCATGTCTTATGCAAAAAGATTCACACAACAATTGGGAAATGGTAATGGGGCCAAATGTCTAATTGGTTAAATTTGGTTCATTTGTAAATCCCCAAAGTTTCAAGCCTTTACAAAGAAACATTATGTGTAGAAACATCATACCAACAAACATGATGCATAGAGACACACCTTGAAACATCTCAAGACAATTTTTTATGCTCTTAATGAACCTAAAGACTTCCATCACAAAAACATGTTGAGAAAAACTTACATGTTTGAAAACATGTCACTACAAGAAAACATGGCTTTTGTAAGTGGAAGAATTGATCAAAAAGTACCCCAAATGTCATATGTTCAACTTGATCAAAGTGTTATTTTAGACAAGTCAATTTGAACTCAAACATTTGGACTATGTCTTTTTGGTCAATTTTTTTTACTAGATTTTTTTATTGTCTTTTTTACTAGTCAACAATATTTTGATTGCATATGATTAAAAATTTCAATAATTATTATATTATATCTAATTATTATTATTTTAATTAATTTATTATATTTATTAATTAATAAATTTATTTACTTACCCTATTTAGCCTAGGTTGTATGTGTGAGGACTTGAATTCCTCACCTTCACTTTTAAAATTCCAATTTTTATCATTGGACTACCACTTCAAAAGTTTGAAAAACTTACATGCTTTGAAACATGTTAAGAATGAATTGCATGCTTTGAAACATGCTAGGAATAAATTACTTATTTTTCAACATGGGGTCCAAATATAATAAAATGACCCATGCCCAATTGTTTTGTCCCATCCTTACCTTGAAATAATTTTAGAATATATTTGAAGTAATCAAAAATATATTTATACAATTATATTAAGGTTGAAATTAATTTTATTTCAAAATCATCATTTCAAAATCTTTTCAAGTGTTTTTAAAAGTCTTTTATATAACAAAAACCATTGATTATAATGTTTTAAAAGTTTTTTTGGATAATTTATATTCATTAGATTCATTTCAAATTGTTTCACATGTTTCTATAATATATTAAAAACATTATTGTATAAGTACACTAAACATTTATATATTAAATTATTTTGAACATTAATTTGACTTGCCATTTAGAAACATGTAAAACTAATCATTAGTTACACTTGGAGTGGGTCATTTTATTGTGTTTGCATCCCATGTTGAAAACATGTTTAAAAAGATTTACATGCTTGAAAACATGCCAAAAACATATTAAAAAGAGCTTACATGTAAATCAACAAGTAACAAAAAAAAAACACAAGGCATTGATGCCATGCATATGCAAGTGAGATTGATAGTGCTCACAATGGAGCCACAAAACAATTTGTATAATAAACAAAACTTGAAAGCCCTCATTAAAATATCTTTATTATTTTATTTTTTCACATTGCATCACTAGAAGTCATGGCTTTTTAGCCAGTTCAACTTAATCAAAGGGCTCACATTGACCAAAAGAAATGGTCACTTTGATTAAAGACAAGGGAACATAAAAAAATATGATTCTATTGGTTGGTTATTTTGATTAAGGTGACCTTTGTGACTAATTGTCATGTTGTACATCTATTCAAAAGGGATACACAAAAAAAACTTATCAAAATGGCCATGGTTGAGTCAAATAGACCACCTTGAACAACATGGGCTTAATCAAATTTGTCATACTGATTTGGCTAGCTAAATTTCTTGTTATGCCTAGAGTATTATAATCTATTATAAATTATTTACCTTAGGCTATTTTATGTTATTTTATCGTAAACCATTCAAGGTTACTAATAAGCTAAAATAAAATAACCTAGAACTACCTAAAATAATTAAAAATAACCTAGGTTAACATTGACCTAATGGCCTTGAGAACATTTTAATTCTTCACTCACAACCCCAATTTAAACAATTGCCATTGTTTTTTACATTCAATATAAAATGTTAATTGTTTTCCCGTTCTAAGACATAAACATGAAAAATTGGACTTGACATATTAAGGTGAAAGACTATTTAGATGCTACCACCTAGAATATTCATGACAAATAACCCCAAAATAAAATATCCATTTGTTAGTCCTTTTGGAGAACATTGTATCATGTACATATTTACAAGTCCAAACCCAATTTCACATTCTTTGAAGCATATATTCCATCCAAAATATTGTGTACACATCATTTTACCACTATGGATAAATATGCTTTAAATAGTAAAAAAACCATAGTTAAATTTTAAAAAAAAACAAAGAGTTTTAATGAATATACTCCACAAAAAGTCAACTTGGGCTCAACAATTACCTACACAAAAATGTTTCATTTCCACCATACACAAGCATACCACAGGTGAATAGCCAATTGGGTAGAAATAAATTCGAAAATAAAATGCATAATAAATATGTATATGTATTTGATGAAAATTTTTAATCTCCTAAAGTTATTTTCAAAAAGTGCTTAATCATCCAAAAATTCTTCAAAAAATGTCATATAATAAAAAAATTGCACATGTCTGGCTATCCACCTAAGAAACAAAAAAACCCTTGCACACACAATTGCCTCCTTACAAGCTCTGTGCTTCCCTTTTAACTTCATTTCAACCTTTTTCCTTAAGATCCTCCATTTAGCCTCTCCCTTCCCAAATGAAACTTTATTAACCCCATTGTTGAAAGGACACTTTCAATTAATACTTTAAAATAGCTACAAAATATTTCAGAAAAGAATAGTTATAGAAAAAGAGTAATAAAAATACCTATTAAAATAATTAAAATTTTACTAAAAATACCTATTGAAGAATCTATCAAACTATTAAAAACATATTGAAATACCTACTCAAATACTTAATAATCCAATTATTACCATAATTGTTTACAAAAGTTTAATGATTTCAAAAAGTCAAATATGTATGATATGAAATTGAAAAGATCTTTCTAAAGGCTACAAAATGAACACTTAAAAACAATCAAAACTATGTTTGAAGAAGTATGAATTTTTGCAATTTCATATCGAAAATATTATCCCGATCAACATTGACTGAACATTATGGTTGTGCCACTTTGGTAGAAGAATCATCCTAGTGAATCATCTTCTCTTTCATTTGCTTAGGTGTTCCGAGGAAATTCACTTCTTAAAGTATTGAAGAGGATTTTCTTGAACTATTGTAGTTTTCTTAATGGTGGAATTTTTGTAGTAAGGTAAAGGATTGTCATAGCAATTATGTGGAACCAAATAATGTGGTATGCGAAATTTCAAAGTAGTGACTACTAGCTGAATTTTAAAAATAATGATATTGTATAGAAAAATTCTGTGTGGTTCACATTAGGACAAATGTTGTGTGATTGAATTAAATCAGGTTGACTCATAAAATAAAAAGTCCTTGAAATTTGTTGAACCTTTGAATACATGATGAATATACAATAGGTCAAAATTCAAACAAATGTTAAGAATTAATATTTGAAAAGAGGTTTTTTATATTAATTTTGCAATTTTCCAATCTTCCACAAATAGTAGTGAGACTTGGACTATCCATTGTCAACTACCTTGGCCTTATCACCAATTGAGATTTTTGAAATCTTGAAAAAAAAATTGGGATATATATTTTTTCAAGAAAAGGTGAAAAGGTGAAAGAGAATGCTACCTAGGACTAGGAATTATGCAAACTTGCTAATTAGTTTAAAAAATCAATTCATATCCATTACAAGCACTTTGCTGATATATTATGAAATGCAAATGAGAAGGGAAGGAATTCACTTATAAGGCATATGATTAAATGAAGTTGTGATCCCATTTGTCACTATTAGATGCAAAAGTAATTTCATTGTCGATAACACAAATTTGGTCTAGAATACTTGGCAATAATTGTTGAATGGTTGTACATCGTAAAGATTAACAAAAGGACCTTTAATGTCGATTGTAGACTGAATGGAAGGTGTTTGACATGAACCATCAATTACAATAACTTCAATGTGTGGAAAGATTCACCAAAGAACCAACATTGTTTTGCATTTGTGTACGTCCTCATTGGGCTCATCATCAATGAGTAACATTTGATTTTCAATCCGTATATGGATAAATCATTTGTAAATTTATAAGAGCATCCAAACATATCACCAAAGATTGAAACACCATCATTGACCTATAATCTGATACTGAAGTAAATGAATCCAACTTTAATAATAAAATCTTCAAATTTCAAGTAATTTGAAACATGACACGACACAGTAAGTCACAATTAATAGTGAAAACATCACATTTTAGAATTCTAAATTCCTAGTACATCACATCACTCACACCTATATTCCTAGTCAATAGACAAGTAGAATATAAAAATAGTTTGCTTTCATGGCAACTTGTCTCTTGACATAATGTTGAGGATTGATTGCACATTCAACACAACCATATAAACATGAAAAACTTAAAAATTTATGATCTAGTTTAATGAAGTAAAAATAATATCTTCACAATGCACATTCTACGAAGGCCATGACCCTAAATTAAGTAAACTTAAAGGAAATTTTGTAAGGTTGTGAATATCATAATATTATCACTTATAATAGATTATATGGAACTGTAACATGTTCAATGGACTTAGAACAGGTTCACCACCACATGTATAATGGTTTGTAAACAATAATTTAGATGAAGACCAAGCTTTGAATAGTGAGAAATTGATTTTGGACCTGTAAATATGCATATGGTACACCACTCTCCAAAAGAGGCAGTAAAGAGATATCATTGACCCATGTGCCCATGTGATGGCATTTAACTACACATTGTACAGGATTTCAGGTTCAGTGCGGGGTGGAAAATAACTTGCACACTATTCTAGATGTGGAAGATATGGGCAGTGACTAGAGACCCACTTACCTCCATATAATTAAGTGCACTATTATCCACTCTGTCCCAAGAAGGATACTTGGATTTGGGTTTTCTTTGTTGGCAAATTTAACAACTTTTTAAGCCTTGCAACAATCCATGTTGAGTCTACACATTTTACAGATTCACATTCAAAATTTTTTGAGATGGAAGTTGGCTGCAAATGAAGGTGAATTTGTTTTTGATCACAAGTTGACAATGAATGTTAAGATGATTACGAATGAGAACTTTCAATAACTGATACTATAGGAAGGAAAACCTAACTTTCCAATTAGAAAATAAATAATTGTAGTGTTGTGTGTGGGATCCAAACTTGAAGGCAAGGAATTCACCAACAGCAGGACTAGATTTGAAGGTTGTGTTGTCATCACTATTTTTGTACTCAGGCAACCAAGAATAGTTTATTTTACCTACATCACAAGGGCAAAAATTACATGACAAAAAATGTTGATCCTTCGTTGCCAGGCCCTTTAACACTAAGCATGAGATTTGGAATGTATGTGCAACTCACATGTGTCACCTCCATCTTCAATGAACCTTTGAAAAACAACCTAACCAAATAAATGGCGAATTGAGTTAGAACCATGTTAAGTTACATAATGCCATTATTCAATGATGTTGAATCAGAACAGTAAACTGAAATGAAATCAAATTGAGAACACATTGAGTAGAGATCAAATACTAAACATTATTTTTGACTTTTCAAGTGTGTTACTGTGTGTACAAGCATCACAGGATAAGCATTTTAGTAGCAACAAAAAGATTCATTTCTAACAAAGTTCATAGTAGGTAGTTGTTCTAAAATTGTATAGCTTTAAAAGGTAGGAGATGTGTTTCAAATTGTAGTCCCATACCATTATAGAACTTTACCCTTTAAGGAACTCTTAGATTTGTTTGCAAAACTTTATTTTTTTGCCAGTGTGGTAATTATTGACTTTATGTTCAAGGTCCACCATCCAATGCTTTAAGGAGAATGGCGTATAAGATAACTTTTAGATTTTTTTTGAAGGTCAATAAAATTATTGTGGAATCAAACAATGTTCAAATACAATTAGCTCTGGAAATACCAACTGAAGAATTGTTAGACAACCCTCAATCTTATTTTATGGCCACCATCAACACCAGGTTAAAACTTCAAATATGGTGGCCACAGGTTGCATTTGCTGGTGGCCAGAGACTTTTTACAAATTTTAAGACCTGGTAGCATTTTTTGTGTCCACCAAGGGTGGCTTACTGCCAGTAAAATTTCAATTTCTGCCTCAACAGAGGATGACAGCTTGTGAGTAAGGACCCAAACCCTAAACCCTAAACCCTAGTTTTTCACTTTTTTCAGGAACCTTAAATGTAAGGTGTGTCCTCTTCTCTCAAATGAATCACAGCAGTGAAAAATTACAACAGTTCTTATGCTTGGTAAGGACCTTGAACAGGGCTGTTCTGGGAATGAAAGGTCCCCTGCAGGCCTTTCATTCCCAGAACAGCCCTGTTCAAGGTCCTTACCCTACACATAAAAGATTACCTACATGGTTGAAAGTTACCTCCGTGTACTTCACATCACAAGGACAGTTTCTGACTTCATTCCATCAATCAACCAATTCACTTTGTATTATGGAGGACATTGTTTGCATTGATGCAAACCAAGAAATCCTGACTCCTTCCAGGGCTCACATTCCTTGCCTACCATACATATGGTGGTTTGACAAGGATACTCCCCAGAAGAAAATAAACCTTGATACCACCCTGATGAAACAGATCTTCCAAGTCCAGGATCAGCACCATGTTGGTAAGAGGTCAACTACAAATGGAGAACATACAAACCCCTCCCAGAATGCTTGTGGTTCTCAGGTCACAGAGAGAGTCTTGTGCCATTCCTGGGTCCAAAACTCCCAACATATGGTAGAATGTAAAGAAGTAAAATCGATATACTACACTCCTTTAGGTTCCCTTCTCTAAGCCAAAAATGTCCAACCATTGTAAGTTTCTGCCCCAACATCCCCCACCTTAATGTTCTATATATCATTCTTGCCCCCAGCAGAGAATGTTCAAACTGTGGTGAGCTCAGAATTTGCATCTCCCCATCTTACATTGTACTTGGCTGCCAAATAATAAGCTCCAACTGGACCCCTGCTACCATATGGATAAAA
>Ga0116231_10006411_pt1 | contig 22442 bp, 19 predicted proteins | sample S1TSphgellanicum_2_FD_89695 | JGI IMG/M metagenome (GOLD analysis project Ga0116231, IMG submission 89695) | Host-associated microbial communities from peat moss isolated from Minnesota, USA - S1T2_Fd - Sphagnum magellanicum MG | ecosystem: Host-associated > Plants > Peat moss > Unclassified...
ACAGGAAGATCCGGTCCTTGCGCGCGATGCCGACCGTCATCGCGTTGACCAGCGGGTTGCCGTCATAGGCCTCGTGGAAATTCACCTCGCCGCCTACGGTCGGCACGCCGACGCAATTGCCGTAGCCGCCAATGCCGCGCACCACCCCGTCCACCACCCGCTTGGTGACGGGCAAAGCCGGGTCGCCGAAGCGCAGCGCGTTGAGGTTGGCGATCGGCCGCGCCCCCATGGTGAACACGTCCCGCAAAATCCCGCCCACACCGGTCGCCGCCCCCTGATAGGGCTCGATAAAGCTCGGGTGGTTATGCGATTCCATTTTGAAAATCGCCGCCAGCCCCTCGCCGATATCGATCACGCCGGCATTTTCGCCTGGGCCATGGATCACCCAGGGCGCCTTGGTCGGCAGCTCGCGCAGCCACACGCGGGAGGATTTGTAGGAGCAATGCTCCGACCACATGACGGAGAAAATCCCAAGCTCGGTGAGGCTCGGGGTGCGGCCCATGATCTCCAGGACCTTGCCGTATTCCTCGGCGTTCAGCCCGAAGGATTTGGCGAGTTCAGCGTTAACCATCGGTTTTGCGCGCTCCGCGACGCTGGGTGTCATGCCGCCGCCAGTGAATCAAAAATTGGTTTCCCGTCGGTCCCGCCCATCAGCGGGTCGACCAGGTCTTCCGGGTGCGGCATCAGCCCGAGGATGCGGCGGTTATCGGAATAGATGCCCGCAATATCCCGCGCCGAGCCGTTGCGGTTGGCGTCATGGTAGCGGAAGGCGACCAGCCCTTCGCCCTCCAGCCGGTCCAGCGTCGCGGAATCGGCGGTGTAATTCCCGTCGCCATGCGCCATCGGCGCGCGGAATACGGCACCGGCGGCGAAATGCGAGGTAAACACCGTGTCGTTGCGCTCAACGCGCAGCAGCGTATCCATCGAGAGGAAGCGCAAACCCGCGTTGCGCAGCAGCGCACCGGGCAGCAGCCCGGATTCGGTGAGGATTTGAAAGCCGTTGCACACGCCGAGCACATAGCCGCCGCGCGCCGCATGCGCCCGCACCGCCGCCATGATGGGGCTTTGCGCCGCCATCGCCCCGCAGCGCAGATAATCGCCGAACGAGAACCCGCCGGGGATAATGACGAGGTCGAGGCTGGCGGGCAGCGCGGTCTCCTTATGCCAGATGATCTGCGGCTCGTGCCCAAAACTCTGCCGGACCGCGAGGATCATGTCGCGCTCCCGGTTGATGCCGGGGAAGAGGAGAATGCCTGCTTTCATGCGCCTCTCCTGCCTTGCAGGGTGGGCGATGTAAAGCCGGTAGGTGGACGTGTTTGGCTACGACGCGGGCCTGTCAGCAAAGCGGCGCTTTTTTGAAAAAAAGCGCGCAAAAAACTTTTGATTCCTCGAGGCTTTAGCAGTCCAACCAGCACCGTCCCGGCGTAACCAAAAATTTTTTGCGGAGCTTTTTTCTAAAAAAGCGACCGCTTGCTTACCTTATGCCGCAATCTCGACCTTAAAACTCTCAATCACCATATTCGCCAGCAGTTTTTTCGCCATCTCCTCAGCGGCCGCCTTCGCCGCCGCGGGGTCGGTCTCGGCGAGTTCCAGCTCGATCACCTTGCCGGCCCGCACTTCGCCCACCTGCGCGAATCCCAGATTGTTCAGCGCGTGGCCGATGGCTTTGCCCTGCGGGTCCAGCACGCCGTCCTTCAGCATCACGGTCACGATCGCCTTCACTGCATCATCTCCGGGCCCTTCATGTCGCGGGTGCCGGCCTCGGGCAGAATCCCCAGCCGCCGGGCGACTTCCTGGTAGGCTTCCTCGATCTTGCCCAAATCCCGGCGGAAGCGGTCCTTGTCCATCTTCTCGCTGGTCTTGGTGTCCCAGAGCCGGCAATTATCCGGGCTGATCTCGTCGGCCAGCACGATTCGCATATCCTCGTTCTCATACAGCCGGCCGAACTCGATTTTGAAATCGACCAGCGTGATGCCGACGCCGAGGAACAGCCCTGTCAGAAAATCATTGATCCGCAGCGTGAGGTGCACGATGTCGTCCATGTCCGGCGGGGTCGCCCAGCCGAAGGCGGTGATGTGCTCTTCCGCCACCATCGGGTCGCCGAGCTGGTCGTTCTTGTAGTAATATTCCACGATCGAGCGGGGCAGGCGGGTGCCCTCGGGGATGCCGAGGCGCGAGGAGAGCGAGCCCGCGGCGACGTTGCGGACCACCACCTCGATGGGGATGATCTCAACCTCTTTAATCAGTTGCTCGCGCATGTTCAGGCGGCGGATGAAGTGGGTCGGGATGTTGATCTCCGCCAGCTTCATCATCAAAAACTCGCTGATCCGGTTGTTCAGCACGCCCTTGCCGGTGATCGTGCCCTTTTTCTGGGCGTTGAACGCGGTGGCGTCGTCCTTGAAATACTGCACCAAGGTGCCGGGTTCCGGGCCTTCGAACAGGATTTTTGCTTTGCCTTCATAGAGCTGCCGGCGGCGGGCCATTTTGATAACCTTCAAAAACCTAATCAGGTGGGGTCTATACCAAGCAACCTTTGGCAGTGCTATGGCCCGGGCCGCATGGATGATGCAACCGAGTTTCCCATCTACCGCGCCGCCTTCAGCGGGCTGCTGGCGATGTTTTTGAGCATCGGGGTGGCGCGGTTCGGCTACTCGCCGCTGGTGCCGGCTTTGGTGGCCGCAAAATGGTATTCCGCCAGCGCGGCGTTCTGGCTGGGGGCTGTCAATCTGCTCGGCTATTTTGTGGGTGCGGCCATCATGCGGGCCTGGCGCGGCCGGCTGCAGGCCAAGCCCGTGGTGCTGGCGCTGATGGCGCTCACCGCCGTCTCGCTCGCTGCCTCGGCATTGCGCTTTGGCGTGGTGTGGTTCGGGCTTTGGCGGTTCACCTCGGGTGTCACCGGCGGGTTGCTGATGGTGCTGATGGCCGCCGCCGTGGTCGGCCGCGCGCCGCCGGCGAGCAAAGGCAAGGTAAGCGGCATCACCTTTGCCGGCATGGGCTCCGGCATCACCGCAAGCTCCCTGCTCATCCCGCCGCTGGTCGCGCATGGGCTGGTGTTTACCTGGGTGGCACTTGGGGGCCTGGGGGCCGTGGCGACAGCCGCGGTCGCGCTGATGATGCCGCATTCCACCATCCAGGCAGCCCCCCGCTCGGAAGGGCGGGACAAAGCCGGCCTCGCCGTTTGGCTGCTGACCGCCGGCTATTGCTGCTCGGCGCTCGGCTTCGTGCCGCATATGCTGTTTCTCTCGAGCTTCGTCGCCATCGGTCTGCATCGCGGAGTCGCCGCCGGTGCCGCGGTCTCAGCCTGGCTCGGCATCGCCGCTGCCTTGGGGCCGCTGGTGCTCGGCCGGGTGGCGGACCGCTTCGGCTTTCTCCGCACGCTGCTCGCCGGCTATGCGGTCATGGCGGTTGCGGTGGCGCTGCCTCTGGTCACAGCGGCAACCCTGGCGCTCAGTGTCTCAGCCTTCTTCGTCGGCGCGGTCGCCCTCGGCTCCGTCATGCTCGCGGCCGGCGCCATCGCCGGGCTGGTTCCCGCCAACCGCCTCGCCGCCAGTTGGGGTATGGCGACCATGAGCTACGCGGTGATGCAGGCCATCACCGCCGCGGCCTTCTCAAACCTGTTCCACGCCACGGGGAGTTTTTTGTTGCTGTTTGGAATTGGTGCCGTCGCGGTGCTGGCGTCCGCCGTGCTGGTTGGGGCGGCAAGGGTGCAGGCGAAGTAATACCAACCGGCCTTGAAGATGACTTAATCTTCAAGGCCGGTTGGTATTGCGCGTGGGGCTGGTGGGGCGGCCACGCGCCAAAAGAGAGGCTTATACCAACGGTCATTATTTATGACCGTTGGTATAAGCAGTCGCTTTTTTAAAAAAAAGCTCCGCAAAAAACTTTTGATTCGCTCTGGGCTGTGCCGGCGAAACCGCTTCAGCCCAGAGGAATTAAAAGTTTTTTTGGTTCTTTTTTTTCAAAAAAAGAACTGCTTGCTTACTCGGCCGCCTGCGCCTGCAGCGCCGGATAATCCGTGTAGCCGTGCCCGCCCTCGGCGTAGAAGGTCGCGGCGTTCGGCTCGTTCAGCGCGGCGCCGGCGGCAAAGCGCTCCACCAGATCCGGGTTTGCGATGTAGAGCTTGCCCCAGGCAATCGCGTCAGCCTCGCCGGCCGCCAGCGTGGCCTGCGCGCTTTCCAGCGTGAAGCCCTCATTGGCGATATAGACGCCGCCGAAAGCTTTTTTCAGTTGCGGGCCGATCCAGTCTTCGGCCTTGTGCTCGCGCGCGCAGATGAACGCGATGCCGCGCTCGCCCAGCTCGCGCGCCACGTAGGTGAAGGTGCCGAGCCGGTCGGAATCGCCCATTGAATGCGCGTCCATCCGCGGGGCGAGGTGCATGCCGACCAGGCCTGGGCCCCAGACCGACACAACCGCGTCGGTGACTTCCAGCATCAGCCGCGCCCGGTTGGCGATCGAGCCGCCATATTCATCGGTGCGGTGGTTGGAGCCGTCCTGCAGGAACTGATCCAGCAGATAGCCGTTGGCGCCGTGGATTTCCACGCCGTCGAACCCGGCCATCTGCGCGTTCATCGCGGCTTTGCGGTAGGCTTCCACCACGCCGGGGATTTCCGATGTTTCGAGCGCGCGCGGCACGGGGTATTCCTGCTTTGGCCGCACCAGGCTGACATGGCCTTGCGCCGCGATGGCGCTGGCCGAGACCGGCAGCTCACCGTTCAGGAACACCGGGGCGGAGATGCGGCCGACATGCCAGAGCTGGGCGAAAATCCGCCCGCCGGCCTTGTGCACGGCGCTGGTCACCAGCTTCCAGCCCTCAACCTGCTCGGCCGACCACAGGCCCGGCGTGTCCGCGTAGCCGACACCCATCGGCGTGACCGAGGTCGCTTCCGAGATGATCAGCCCGGCCGAGGCGCGCTGCACGTAATATTCCGCCATCAGCGCGTTCGGCACGCGGACAGCACCGGCCCGGGCGCGGGTGAGCGGCGCCATGATGATGCGGTTGGGGATGGTGATGTCCCCCAGGGTCAGTTTGTCAAACAGATTTGGCATTAAGGATCGTCCTTTTGCTTGTGGTAAACCAGGAAAAGCCGAGCAGGCCGAGCGCTGCAAGCGCCAGGGCGGCCGCGGTGGGGGGAATCGCGTCGAACCCGAAATGCCGGGCAATCACGACGCCGCCGATCCAGGCGCCGAGCGCGTTGCCGGCGTTGAAGGCGGCGATGTTGAGCGTGGAGATGAGGTTGGGTGCGTTGCTGCCGAAATTCACCAGATTGATCTGCAAGGCCGGCACGCCGATGAACACCAGAACGGCCCAGATAAACAGGCTGATTTCCGCCGGGATGATGGCGCGCGCGGTGAAGGTGAGGGCTGCCAGCACCAGCGCCGCGGCGGCGAACGCGCCGGCCAGCGTGGCGTTCAGCCGCCAATCCGCAAGCCGCCCGCCGATGATGTTGCCAAGCGTGAGGCCAAGCCCGATCAGGAACAATGTGTAGCTCACGCCGCGCGGCGAAATGCCGGTGACCTGGTTCAGCAGCGGCGCCACATAGGTGAACATCGCGAAGACCGAGGCTGAGAACAAAACGGTGATGCACAGCGCCACCCATACCGGGAACTGCAACCCGCCGAGCTCACGCAGCATATCGGGGTGCTCGGCCTTTGGCTCAGCGCGCGGCAGGAGAATGAACAGGCCGATGAAGGACGCCGCGCCAAGCCCGGTGACGGCCCAGAAGGTGGTTCGCCAGCCGGCGACCTGGCCGAGCGCCGTGCCGAGCGGCACGCCCAGCACATTGGCGAGCGTCAGACCGGTAAACATGAGTGCGACCGCCTGCGCCCGCTTATTCGGTGCGACCAGGGACGCTGCCTCCACCGCGCCGATGCCAAAGAACGCGCCATGGCAGAGTGCCGTGATGATGCGCGCCACCATCAAAAACCAATAAGACGGGCTGAGCGCGCAGAGCGCGTTGCCGAGGATGAAAATCGCCATCAGCACCAGCAACGCGCTGCGATGGGGCAGTTTTTGCGTGGCAATCGCCATAATCGGCGCGCCGATGAACACGCCGAGCGCGTAGCCGCTCACCAGCCAGCCGGCGGCGGGGATCGAGACCGCCAGATTATCAGCGACCTGCGGCAGCAGCCCCATGATGACGAACTCGGTGGTGCCGATCGCAAAGGCGCTGAGCGCCAGGGCGATCAAGGGAACCGGCAGGTTTTTCATAGGCTGGCTGAGATCCGTTCGAGGAACGCCGTAATCGCCGGCTCGTTGCGCTTATAGAACACCCATTGGCCGACACGCTTGCCGGTGATCAGCCCGGCATGGGCGAGGACCGCCAGATGCGCCGAAATGGTGGATTGCGAGAGCCCGCAGGTCGCATCGATTTTGCCGGCGCAGACGCCAAGCTCATAGGAATGCTCCTGGCCGGGGAAATATTTCGCCGGGTCCTTCATTTGCAACAGGATTTTGCGGCGCACGGGGTTGGAGAGGGCTTTGAGCACCTCGTCGAACTCATCCAAAGCCGGCGTGTCTATCGTCATAATCCGATATATGGATCGGATATTTTCGATATACAGTGCTGCGCTGCAGCAATTTTGCCGTGCCGGGCTGCGCCGGGCGCATATGCAGCGGCTAGCTGATCTTCGGCGTGCTCCGCCCGGAGCGCGTAATCACCACCACGCCGTCGCCGGCCTCGATCACCGTGGACGGATCAGGCCGCGTGATCGTCTCGCCGTTCTTGCGGTTGACCGCGATCACGAACAGGCTGCCGATCGCCTCATGCTCGATATCCGAGATCGTCGCGCCCGCGAGCTTGCTGTCGGCCGCCACCGCCATCACCTCCAGCTCCAGCCCCAAAGTGCGCAGGCCAATCCCCAAAGTCCGCATCCGGTCCGAGCCATCGGTGAACATCGAGGTGCGGGGATACATGATCAGCTGCGCGATGCGCTCGGCGCCGATATGCGTCGGCTCAACCACGGAATTGGCACCTGCCTGCAATAATTTGCTCTTGGTGCTCGGCGCCTCACCGCGCGCGATGATCTCCAACTGCTTGTTCAAATTGCGCGCCGATAGCGTAATAAAAACATTGGCGGCGTCATTGGGCACAACCGTCGCCAGCGCGCGGGCGCGCGAAATGCCGACCGATTGCAGCACCTCCTCATCCGTCGCGTCGCCCCTAACACTCGGATAGCCGCGCGCCAGCGACTCCCGGTAGCGCGGCTCGTTCATCTCCAAAATAACAAACTCAGTACCGCCCGCCTTTAACTCATCGGCCAGCATCTGGCCAATCCGGCCATAGCCGCAAATAATGACATGCCCCGTCATCTTCTCGATCTGCGTCTGCATGCGCCGCATCCCTAGCAATTGTTGAATCTGGGTAAAGGTAATGAACTGCACAAACGCCGCGGCCAGAAACGTAATGCCAAGCCAGCCCAGCACAATCGCCACCTCGGTCAATGGCCGGAGCATCCCATGGATCGGATGCACCTCGCCATAACCCACGGTGAAAACCGTAATGATCACAAAATAAAGCGCGTCACCCCAGGACCAGCCGGCCGCGACATAAGCCAGCGTCGCCGCCAGAATGAGCACCACCATATAGGCCACACCCAAGGCCAAATTCCGCACCGGCGAGTCGGTAAACCGGTTCATGGCGGGTGGCGTGCTTCTAAGTAAGGCCAGGGGCTCTGCCCGTCGCGCCAGAGGCGCGCCGATCGTTGACGGCGGCCCTTCGGGCCGACGACCCCGCTGGGGCCGTAAGGCCCCAGACCCCTCGAATTAAGTAAAGGCCTTGCGGTGGGAGGGGTAATTCGCCGCTTTTGACCGGGGGCTTATCTCGAGACCATGGGGGCGAATTACCCCTCCCACCGCAAGGCCTTATTAATGGGGTTTGGGGCCTCCCGGCCCCAATGGGGGTCCAGGGGGCAAAGCCCCCTGGCCTTGCTTGGGCAAAGCCCCCCGCCATCAACCGCGTTGGTCGAGCGGAACGTAGTCGCGCGCGGGGGCGCCGGTGTAGATTTGCCGCGGGCGGCCGATGCGCTGTTGCGGGTCTTCGATCATTTCCATCCACTGGCTGATCCAGCCGACCGTACGGGCGAGGGCGAAGATCGGGGTGAACATGGTGGTGGGGAAGCCCATGGCCTTCAGGATGATGCCTGAGTAGAAATCCACGTTCGGGTAGAGTTTGCGCTCCACGAAATACGGGTCTTCGAGCGCGATTTTTTCCAGCTCCATGGCGAGGTCAAGCATCGGCTCGTCTTTGATGCCAAGCTCGCCCAGCACTTCGTAGCAGGTGCGCTGCATGATTTTCGCGCGCGGGTCATAGTTTTTATACACCCGGTGGCCGAAGCCCATGAGTTTGACGTTGGAATTTTTGTCTTTCACCTGCTTGATGAATTCCGGGATGTGATCTTTGTGGCCGATTTCAGCCAGCATTTTCAGCACGGCCTCGTTGGCGCCGCCATGCGCCGGGCCCCAGAGCGAGGCGATGCCCGCCGCGATGCAGGCGAACGGGTTGGCGCCGGTGGAGCCGGCCAGGCGCACGGTGGAGGTGGAGGCGTTCTGCTCGTGGTCGGCGTGCAGGATGAAGATGCGGTCCATGGCGCGCGAGAGGATCGGGTTCTGCACATAGGGTTCCGCCGGCACGGCGTGGAACATGTGCAGGAAATTTTCGGCGTAGTTGAGGTCGTTCTGCGGGTACACGAAAGGCTGGCCGGCATTGTATTTATGCGCCCAGGCGGTGATGGTCGGGATTTTCGCGATCATCCGGAAAGCCGAGATTTCGCGCTGCTTGGGGTCGTGGATGTCGATGCTGTCGGGGTAGAAGGCGGACATGGCGCCGACCACCGAGCAGAGCATCGCCATCGGGTGCGCGTCGCGCCGGAAGCCGTCCCAGAAGCGGCGGATCTGCTCATGCAGCATGGTGTGGCGGGTCACACCGGTGGAGAAGGTCGCGAGTTCGGGCGCGGTCGGCAGGTTGCCGTATAAGAGCAGATAGGCGACCTCCAGGAAGGTCGAGTGCTCCGCCAGCTGCTCGATCGGGTAGCCACGATAGAGCAGGATGCCCTCATCGCCGTCGATATAGGTGATCGAGCTTTCGCAGGAGGCGGTGGCGCCGTAGCTGGGGTCGAAGGTGAAAATGCCGAGCTCGGACTGGATTTTGCGGATATCCGCGCAGGCCGGGCCGATCGAGCCGGCCAGGATCGGCAAGGTGGCCGTTTTGCCGTCATGGGTCAGCGTGGCTGTGCCGACCTGCTTGCTGGTGAGGGTATGAGGCATGCGGATCACCTTTTCTTTGGGATTTTCGGTTCAGTTGGACGAGGCGGCACTGAATTGGCGGTGTGAGCCTTGTAAATGGCGAGCGTGTAGAGAGGGTTATTAAATCCGCCGCCGGCTGTAAAGCCAGCCTTCGCGCTTGCAGCAATCGCCCTGGCTAGGGCAGATCGGCTGGGTTCAGCAGGCGCTGCAGGCTGGCGCTGCCGGGGCCAAGCCGCCGCCACGGCGTGGTTATGAGGAATTCCGCCAGTGTCGCGGTCGGGTAGCCGCGCGTGAGCCGGGCCTGTTCGGGCTTGGCCGGATCGCCCCCGGCCAAGGCCAGCGCCAATTCATGCAGCCCGGGATTATGACCTATGACCAGCGCGCTGCGGACGGTCTCGGGCAGGTCCCGCAGCATGTCGCGCAGTTGGGTTTTGGTGGCCATATAGAGGCCCGGCAGGGAGTCGATGTTCGGCCATTCCTCCCATACGCTTTGCGCCTCCAGGGCGGCAAAGGTTTGCTGGGTGCGCTGGCTGGTGGAGACCAGCACGACATCAGGTGCCAGCCCGGCCTGGCGCATGGCTTGGCCGATCGCCGCCGCATCGCGCGCGCCGGTCTCGGTCAGCTTGCGCTCATGGTCGGAGATCCCCGCCTCCTCTGGGCTGGCCTGTCCGTGCCTGAGCAGAATCAACTGGTGCATAACATGATTGTGCCATGGCGCGTTGCGGATGTCGCCCCTATCTAGGGGGTCCGGTTCGGCCGGGTTGGATCAATCTGAAGGAGTGACGCGCCGATGGATCGACGGCTGTTTTTGTTGAGCGCCGGGGCCACCGCCCTGGCGGGGCCCGCCTTTGGCGATAATTTGCCGGTGCCGCCCAGCGGGCAGATCGGCTTCAAGGTCCTGCGCAACGGCACGCCGATCGGCGAGCATCATTTAAATTTCACCCGCAGCGGGGATGATCTGGCGGTGGATATCGCGGTGGCGCTGGATGTGTATATCGCCGGCATCCGCTTCTTCCACTACACCTTGGCCGCGACCGAGCGCTGGTCCGGCGGCGTGTTTCAAAGCCTGGAGAGCAAGATCAACCATAACGGCACCATGCTGGAGGTGCAGGCGCACAAGGTCGCCGGCGGGTACGACGTGCAGGGCATCAACCATAGCGACCCGTCCAAAAACTATCCGGAATACACCGCCCCGCCGAACACCATGCCGCTCACCTATTGGAACAAGGCGATGCTGAACGGCAATATTCTGAACATCGAGACCGCGCATAGCTATCCGGCGGTGGTGAATTCCCCCGGCTGGGACGAATTGCCGACCGCGGAGGGCGGCACCTTGCTGGCGCAGCGCTTTGATGTTTCCGGCAAGCTGCATCTGACGGTCTGGTATGACCGGAACAACCAATGGTCCGGCCTGGAATTCCATGTGAGCGGGGATGAGACCTACGAAAAAATAACCGGGTGAGCGCGTTGCGGCTGGTCCTGGGCGACCAGCTTTCACGCAATATCGCGGCGTTGGAGGGGCTGGCACCTGGCGACACGGTGCTGCTGGCCGAGGTGCTGGGCGAATGCGGCTACGTGCCGCACCATAAGCGCAAAATCGCGCTGGTGCTGGCTGCCATGCGGCATTTCGCCGCCGCACTCGCGGCGCGCGGCGTTGCGGTGCGTTATGTGCGGCTGGACGACCCGGAAAACACCCAAAGCCTGGCCGGCGAGATTTTGCGCGCAAGCTCCGAACTTGCCCCGGACCGGCTGATCGCGACGATGCCGGGCGAATACCGTGTGGCGGCGGCGTTGCGCGGCGTTGCCGGGCTGGAGCTGCGGGAGGATACGCGGTTTCTCGCCCCGCCGGGCTATTTCGCGGGCTGGGCGGCGGGAAAGCAGGTTTTGCGCATGGAGTTTTTCTACCGCGAGATGCGCCGGCTGCACGGCGTGCTGATGGCGGGCGGCCAGCCGGTTGGCGGGCAATGGAATTTTGACGCCGAAAACCGCAGGAAGCTCCCAGCGGACATCGCGCCGCCAGCACCAAGGCGTTTCCCGCCGGATAGCATCACCGCCGAGGTGCTGGCCCTCGTCGCCGCGCGCTTTGCCGACCATCCCGGCAGCCTCGAAGGTTTTGACGAGCCCGTCACCGCGCGGGACGCCGCTTCCGGTTTCCAGGATTTTCTGGCGCACCGGCTGCCGATGTTTGGCGACTACCAGGATGCGATGGCCGCCGGGACGCCTTTCATGTTCCACAGCCTGGTCGCGGCCCCGTTGAATCTCGGCCTGCTCGACCCGCTCGATCTCTGCCGCGCGGCTGAGGCCGAGTTCGCCGCCGGCCGGGCGCCGCTCAACGCGGTGGAGGGATTCATCCGCCAGATCCTCGGCTGGCGGGAGTTTATCCGCGGCGTCTATTGGCGGCACATGCCGGACTACGCCACCCGCAACGCGCTCGCCGCCACCCGCGCATTGCCCGCCTTCTACTGGACCGGCGAGACCCGCATGCGCTGTATGGCCGAGGCGATCAGCCAAACCATGCGCCACGGCTATGCCCACCATATCCAGCGTTTGATGATCACCGGCAATTTCGCACTGCTCGCCGGCCTGCATCCGGACGCGGTCGATGAATGGTACCTGGCGGTCTATATCGACGCCTATGAATGGGTGGAAATGCCCAATACCCGCGGCATGGCGCTGCACGCCGATGGCGGCATTGTCGGCTCCAAGCCCTATGCGGCCTCCGGCGCCTATATCAACCGCATGAGCAATTATTGTACGGGTTGCGCCTATGATGTGGCGGAATCGACCAGCCCGAATGCCTGCCCGTTCAACGCGTTGTACTGGGATTTCATCGCCCGCCATGAAGCGCGCTTCGCCGCCAACCCGCGTATGGCGATGCCGGTGCGCAGTTGGCACAAAATGGCGCCAGAGCGCCAGGCAGCATTGCGCGCGCGCGCCGCAACCATACTTGAGGTGATAGATAACGGGGGGGCGGGGCTTTGAACATTCCAGGACCACAAGACGGCATCGCCTGGGTCACCGGCGCCTCCAGCGGCATCGGCCGCGCCGTTGCCATCGCGCTGGTCGAGGCCGGTTGGACGGTCGCGATCTCGGCGCGCGGTGCCGAGGCGCTGGCCGCGCTGGCCGCTCGCTATCCCGGCAAGATGATCCCCGCACCGTTGGACATTACCGATCCGGACGCCGCCAAAGCCTGCATCAACACCATCGAGGCTGCCGGCCGCCCGGTGGTGCGCGCGATCCTGAACGCCGGCATCTATATCCGTGATACCGCGCCCAGCTTCGATGCCGCCAATTTCAAAGCACAGATAGATGTCAATCTGCTCGGCACCGCCAATTGCCTGGCGGCCGTCATGCCCGGGATGATCGCGGCGGGACGGGGGCAGATCGGCGTTGTCTCCTCACTCACCGGGCTCATCGGCTTTCCCGCCGCGATCTCCTATTGCACCACCAAGGCCGGGCAGATCGCCATGTGCCAGAGCCTGAAATTCGACCTGGACAAGGCCGGGGTGGCGATCTCCGTCATCCTCCCGGGCTTCGTCAAAACCCCCGCGACCGATAAGAACGAGTTCGAGATGCCCTATATCATGGCGGCGGAGGACGCGGCCGGCGAAATTCTGCGCGGGCTGGCGGCGAACCGCTTCATCATCGCCTTCCCCGGCCAGCTCGCCTGGCCGCTACGGATCATGCGCATGCTGCCGGCAAAAGCCTATTTCGCCATCATGTCGCGGATTACCAAATGGTAAGGCAGCGCAACGCCGCCAGCTACCCGAAATTTTTCTCCGGATGCCGTAAATGCCATAGCCGCTCATGCGCCGCGACCAGGCTTTCGATGCTTTTGCGCCGGTTGGAATCGGGCGGCAAGGTCCGGCGCGTCAGCATGGTCTCCAATATATGCAGTAAATCTTCGGCGATCTCGTAATCGCCCTGGTCGCAAGCATGATGGAAGGCGATCAGTATCTTATCCGACAACCTGCGGCTGTACCGGGGTGCGCCAGCACCTGCCTTTGGAGGCGAACCCGGATCTTCATCTGAGTCGGTCATACTGGGCATAATTGAGCATCCAAAAACGAGACTGAAGTAAATAATAACACACTTGACGACTTAAGAGACGTTTTTTGTATGTGTGATCAATACCCAGTCACAGAAAAAAATTATTTCACGTTACATGACACGGTTTTGTGAACGGTGACAATCCCCTGATTCATCAAGGGTCGTAACATTCCGGTGACGGCCCAAATGACCGGGCCGTCACTTGGCGGAAATAATTTACTCGGCCGGCAGGATGTTTGCCGGCTCGGTATTCGCGAAGTCCGAAAAGGCGTCTTCCCAACTGCCGGTTGTAGAGGCCTTGCTGTACTCGGTGGAACGATTCTCGAAGAAATTGGCATGCTCGACGGCGTTCAGCATCTCATCCAGCCAGGGCAGGGGGTTCTTATCCACGTGGAACAGCACGTTCAGGCCGAGCTGGGTCAGCCGCCGGTCGGCGATATAGCGGATATAGCGCTTTACCTCCTCAGCCGTCAGGCCCTCCACGGCCCCGAATTCAAAGGCGAGATCGATAAAGGCGTCCTCATGCTCGACGATGGTGGCGCAGGAGAAATAGATCTCCCGGCGCAGCTCCTCGGTCCAGATTTCCGGGTTCTCCTGCACGAAGGTGCGGAACAGCCGGATGATCGAAATACAATGCAGCGATTCATCGCGCACCGACCAGGAGATGATCTGCCCCATCCCCTTCATTTTGTTGAAGCGCGGGAAATTGAGCAGGATGGCAAAGGACGCGAAGAGCTGCAGCCCCTCGGTGAACGCGCCGAACGCCGCCAAAGTTTTGGCAATGTTGTGCTTACTATCCATGCTGAAGCCGTGCATGTAGTCGTACTTGTCCTTCATCTCCTTGTATTTGAGGAAGGCGGTGTACTCGACTTCAGGCATGCCCACCGTGTCCAGCAGATGCGAATAGGCCGCGATATGCACGGTCTCGATGTTCGAGAACGAGGACAGCATCATCAGCACCTCGGTCGGCTTAAACACCTGCGAATAGTGCTTCATGTAGCAGTTATTCACCTCGACATCGGCCTGGGTGAAGAACCGGAAAATCTGGGTGAGCAGGTTGCGCTCGGAGATCGTGAGGTTCTTGTGCCAATCCTTCACGTCATCGGCGAGCGGCACTTCCTCCGGCAGCCAATGCACGCGCTGCTGAGTCAGCCAGGCCTCGTACGCCCAAGGGTAGCGGAACGGCTTGTACACCGGGTTCTCGGTGAGCAGGTCAATTTTGACGGGGAACTGGTCGGCGGATGCACTCATATTGGTGGCCTTGATGGAGGGAAGAAAAAGGGAAGGCCAGGGCTCTGCCCTGGACCCGCTGGGGCCCGGAGGCCCCAGACCCCATTAATTGAGACTTAGGTTGTAATTAGGCCCCGGAAAGGTCCCGGGGTCTGGGGCCTTCCGGCCCCAGCGGCTTACTGACAAGCCAAACACTCCTCATAATTCGTCGAAGCCCCCGGCGCCTGCACCGCCGGCGTGTTCTCGCTGGTCAGCCCGGTGAACTCCTCCGGCCGCACCGCCTTCTCGGACACGTTATCCGCCCGCTGGATCGAGAGCGACCGGCAATAATACAAGGATTTCACGCCCTTCTTCCAGGCCTGGTAGTGGTACTGGTGCAAATCGCGCTTGTTCACATTGGCCGGCACGAAAATATTGATCGACTGGCTCTGGCAGATGAACGGCGTGCGGTCGGCCGCATGCTCGATGATCCAGCGCTGATCCAGCTCGAACGCGGTTTTATACACGTCCTTCTCGTGCTGGCTCAGGAAATCGAGATGCTGCACCGAGCCCTTGTTGAGCGTGATGGAGGACCAGGTCTCCTCATCATCACGGCCATATTTCGCCAGCAGCTTTTGCAGCGGCCGGTTGCGCACGGTGAAGCTGCCGGAAAGGGTTTTTTGCAAAAACACATTGGCCGCGATCGGCTCGATCCCGGGCGAGGTGTTGCCGGTGATGATCGAGATCGAGGCGGTCGGCGCGATCGCGATTTTGTACGAGAATCGCTCCTCGATGCCGTACTCGGCGGCATCCGGGCAGGCCCCGCGCTCGGCCGCAAGTTTTTTAGACGCAGCATCAGCTCCGGCGCGCAAGTGCTTGAACATCTTGATGTTCCACACCTTGGCCATCACGCTCTCCCAGGGCACATTCTGGTCCTGCAGGAAGGAATGGAAGCCCATCACGCCGAGCCCCACGGAACGCTCGCGCATCGCGGCGTATTTCGCCTTCTCCATGCTCTCGGGCGCCTTGTCGATGAAATCCTGCAGCACGTTATCGAGGAAGCGCATCACATCCTCGATAAACTGCTCGTCCTTATGCCACTCGAACCAGGTCTCGAGGTTGAGCGAGGACAGGCAGCACACCGCGGTGCGCTGCCGGCCATGCTGATCGAGCCCCGTCGGCAGGGTGATCTCGGCGCAGAGATTGGAGGTTTTCACCTCCAGCCCGGCCAGCTTGTGGTGCTCGGGCCGCGCGTTGTTCACATGGTCGGAGAAGATCAAATAAGGCTCGCCGGTCTCAATCCGCGCCGTCAAAATCCGCACCCACAACGCGCGCGCTGAGACCGTGCGCACATGCGCGCGGTCTTTGGGCGAGGTCAGCGCCCAGTCGGCATCCGTCTCCACCGCCCGCATGAACGCGTCCGAGATCAAAATCCCGTGGTGCAGATTGAGCGCCTTGCGGTTCGGATCGCCCCCGGTCGGCCGGCGGATTTCGATGAACTCCTCGACCTCCGGATGCCAGACCGGCAAATACACCGCCGCCGAGCCGCGCCGCAGCGAGCCTTGGCTGATCGCCAAAGTGAGAGAATCCATCACCCGGATGAACGGCACCACGCCGGAGGTCTTGCCGTTCTGCCCAACCTTCTCGCCGATCGAGCGCAGATTGCCCCAATACGAACCAATACCCCCACCCTTGGAGGCCAGCCACACATTCTCATTCCACAGCCCGACAATGCCTTCGAGTGAGTCCGAGGTTTCGTTCAAAAAGCAGGAAATCGGCAGCCCGCGCTCGGTCCCGCCATTGGAGAGCACCGGCGTCGCCGGCATGAACCACATCTTGCTGATGTAATCATACAGCCGCTGCGCATGCGCCGCATTGTCTCCGTAATAGGAGGCAACACGGGCGAACAAATCCTGGTAGCTCTCGCCCGGCATCAAATAGCGGTCATCCAGCGTGGCTTTACCGAAATCCGTCAGCAGCGCGTCGCGCGAACGGTCGATATGCACCTGGAACCGGCCGCGCATCTGCACACCGTCATCAAGCAGCACCGCCTCAGGCTTTGTCATCATATTCATCTGGCCGAACCCCATTCATATCCGCAGGTCATCATACAACATCTAGTCCCGTATTAATGCAATGAATACTACATGTGTCGCTGAGAGTTTTTTTTGCTTGACGAGTCTCGGCCGATTCACCGCCCAGGCTTCGTGCCGATGTTCTTAATATGTTCGCTCGGAAAGGTCCACGCAACCCTGCCGGGCGCGGATTGGGGCTGGACGACTCCTGTTTTTGGCAGGGGAAGCAAGCGGTCGCTTTTTTGAAAAAAAGCTCCGCAAAAAACTTTTGAGTCCAGGGCGGCGGTGCTCGTCGGACCACCGAAGCCCGGCGGGATGGTTGAAAAACAGCCCCTTCCTTTCCCCGCGCCACCCCGCTAACCCCGGCAGCATGTCTGCCACAGCCATGACCCACAAGGATGTCCTCTCCGTCATTCGCGGCGTCGCACTCTGCATCCTCCTCGCCGCTTTGGACCAGACCATCATCGTCCCCGCCGTGCCCCGCATGGCGCGAGACCTCGGCGGCGGCACGCATATCGCCTGGATCGTCTCGGCCTATCTGCTGACCGGCACCGCCGCCACGCCGATTTTCGGCAAGCTCTCGGATATCTACGGCCGCCGGCGGCTGATGCAGCCGGCCATCATCATCTTCGCTTTGGCGTCCCTCGGCTGCGCCGCCGCGGGCAATTTCTGGCAGATCATCCTCTGCCGCGCCGTGCAGGGCATCGGCGGCGCCGGGCTGATGACGATCTCGCAAACCGCGATCTCGGACGTTGCCCCGCCCCGCGAGCGCGGCCGCTACCAGATCTATATGAGCGGCATGTGGGGCATCGCCAGCATCGCCGGCCCCATGCTGGGCGGCGCGCTAACCGACACGATCTCCTGGCGCGGCATTTTTTGGGTCAACCTGCCGGTCTGCGCCGCCGCCTGGGTGCTGAGCTCCCGCGCCCTCGCCAGGCTGGCACCGCACCAGGCCGGCAAACAAAAAATCGACTATCTCGGCGCCTTTTTGCTCACCGCCGCCGTCACCGCCTGGCTGGTGCTGAGCGCCTCCGGCGGCCGGGATTTTGCATGGAAATCGGGTGTCACCCTGTTCCTGGTCGCCGCCGGCCTGCTGTTCACGGCGCTCACCGCGCTCTCCGCCCGCTACGCCCCGGCGCCGATGCTCCCCTTGCGGCTCTTCACCAACGGCACCATCCTGGGCGGGCTGCTGCTCTCGGCCACCAACACCCTCTGCACCTTCGGGGCGTCTTTGCTGCTGCCGCTCTTCTTCCAATACATAAAACACACCAACGCGGCGGAATCCGGCCTGCTCACCACGCCGTTTTTGCTGGCCTTCGTGGTCATGTCCTATGCCGGCGGCCAAATCTCGCGCGCCATCGGCCGCACCAAGCCCACCATGCTGGTGGCCCTGGCGCTCTGCGTGCTCGGGCTCTTCCTCATGGCCAGCATGGGGGCGCACACCAGCCTCATCCTCTGCATGGGCTACGGCGTCATCCTCGGCGGCGGCATCGGCCTGGTGCAGCCCAACATCACCGTCGCCATCCAGAACGCCGCCGAACGCCGCGATGTCGGCATCGCCACCGGCTGCATGCTGCTGTTCCGCGCCATCGGCGGCGCCTTCGGCGCCACGCTCGCCGCCAGCATGCTGCTCGCCTCCGGCTTTCCCGCGGGCTTCGCCGCCTGCGGCCTCGTCGCCATCATCGCGGTCGCCATCGCCGCCTGCATGCGCGACGCCGCATTGCGCGCCAGTTGAGGCTTTGCCATAACAAATAGCCGATTTGACTTCGCCACGCTTTTGCATGGAATGAGTGATGGACGCGATTTCAGACCTCACCACGGCCGATGCCGCCCTGGCTGTGCAAGGCTATGTCGATGAGCGCAGCACCCACCACGCCGCCGGCTGGCTGCGCAACCTCAACAACCCCGCCCAGCGCCTCGGCTTCGAAATCGTGCTCCCCACCGCGGATGGCGAGCGCATTCTGCACGCCGGCATCGCCGATGCGTTCAGCGACACGCTGGTCCAGGTCGGCGTGGGGGACGGCGGCTACGCCTTCCGCGTGACATTCGATGCGCCGCTCACGGTCGCCGAGCGCGACCGACTGTTCATCCGCGCCGCCGGCACAACCCATATTCTGGAACTCGCCCCGGCGCTGCAAACCACCCCGCCCGGCCAGGCAGCCTCGCTCTACCAGGGCTATGTCGATGAGCGCAGCATCGCCCATATCGCCGGCTGGGTCTGGGACCTCCACGATAAATCCCGCCGCGTCGAGCTCGACATCATCCTGCCCGAACCCGCCGGCGAACGCCTCCTCAAGCGCGTCATGGCCAATGAGTATAACGAAATCGTTGCCGCCGTCGGCATCGGGGACGGCACCTACGCCTTCTTTGTCCTGTTCGACCAGCAACTCACCGAGGCCGAGCGGGACCTTGTCTTCGTCCGCCCCGCCGGCTCATCCCATATCCTCGAGCACTCACCCGCTCTGCGCACCGCCTTCGAGCCGATCAACCATGTCGCCATGGACATCGTGAACAACTGCAATCTGCGCTGCCCGTTCTGCGTGTACGACTACACCCACACCAACAAAACCTACTTCATGAGCGATGAAACCTTTGAGGCGACCCTCAAGCTCATCCCCTTCGTCACCGAAGGCAATTTCTGGCTCTCCTGCCTGCACGAAGCGACTTTGCACCCGAAACTCATCGAATTCATCGAGCGCGTGCCCCGGCAATGGCGCAAAAAACTCTTCTTCACCACCAACCTCGCCAAGCGCATGCCGCTCTCGTATTTCGAGGGTCTGGCGAACTCCGGCATGAGCCATATCAACATCTCGGTCGAAAGCCTGGACCCGGTGGTCTATGAGCGCATGCGCAAAGGGGCGCGCTTCTCGATCTTCCAGGAAAACTGGGACAAATTGCTGGAGGTCTTCATCGCAACCCCAGGCGCGCCACGCATCCGCTACAATATGATGGCCTATCGCTCCAACATGCTGGAAATCCCGCGCCTCGCCGAACATCTCCGCCGCGAAAAACACGGCACCCAGATCGAAATTCGCAACACCTTCGACGGCCCGCAGATCGACGCCGAATTCCGCAATTTCGAGTTCCTCACCACCGCCGAATGGGCCTGGCTCGCCGAACAGCTCAAACACTGGCCACAAGACGAAGTGCTGCTCCTCACCCCGCCCGGCGGCAAAGGCTTCGACCGCTATAACGACCCAACCCCGCCACCCCGCCCACCGCCTGATCCAAACTCCGGCGATCCCGCCTACACCGTCGTCCCCGGCCCGGCGCCGCGCCCGTTCAGCATCCGAATCAGCTGGGACGGCACGCTCATCGTGTACGCCGAACGCCAACGCGCCCCCGGCGAACCGCCGACCCACTCCAATTACCTGTTTACCAATGTGCGGGAGCTGGAAGACCCGCTGGCGACGCTGTTTGCGTTGTAGGCAGAGCAAGCGCTTCTTTTTTTGAAAAAAAAGAAGCAAAAAAACTTTTGATTCCTTCGGGCTTCAGCCGCCCCACCACCCGTGCCCCAGAGGAACCAAAAGTTTTTTGCGGAGCTTTTTTTCAAAAAAGCGACCGCTTACTTCCCCTCACGTCAGCACCGGATCAAGATCCACGTTTACCCTGAGGCTATGCCGCCCGCCGCCCAGGATGATGCCGCGCAGCGGGCTGACATCCTGGAAATCCCGGCCCCAGGCCAGGGTCACGTGTTCATCGCTTACCAGCAGGTTGTTGGTGGGGTCGAAATCCACCCAGCCGGTCTCCGCGCCGAGCCAGCAGGAGACCCAGGCATGGGATTGGTCGGCGCCGCGGCGCTTGATCTGCCCGGCGGGGGGTGAGGTGCGCAGATAGCCCGAGACATAGCGGCCGGGCAGCCCGAGCGCGCGCAACGCCGCAATCATCAGATGCGCGTAGTCCTGGCATACGCCCGCGCGCAGCTTCAGCGTGTGCGCGGCGGTGGTGCTGGTGTTGGTCACACCCGGGCGGTAGGCGAGGTCGGTCCAGATGCGCTGGTTTAGCTCGAGCAAAGCGGCCAGAATGCTGCGGCCTGGCAAAAAACTCACCGCCGCGTAGTCCGCGATATCGCTATTGGGCATGGCGAGCGGGCTGGGCAGGCAGAATTCCGCCACGTCCGGGTCGAGTATCGCGCGCGCCGCAATCGCCTCCCAGCGCAAGGTGCGCTCAGGCGCCGGCGGGGCGGGCAGGGCGACCTCAACGGTCGCACTCAGCGCCACCGCGAATTGTTTATGCGCAATGGTGAGGGAGACCGTGGTGGTCGGGTTGCCGAAATGGTCGCGCTCATTGCGCCGGCTATCGGGCTCGGGGGTGATGTCGAGCTGCGCCTCCCGGATCGTCTGTCCTGGCCGGCCGCGCGGCAGCAAATGCATGAAATGCGTGCCGAGCACGACCGGCTCGGCATAATCATAGGTGGTCGCGTGGTGCAGCCGGTAGATCATCGGGCTATTGCGCCGCTTCCAGCTCTTCCTGCTCGTCGAGCTGGTGTGCTTCCGGCAGCAGCGTGAAGAAGCGCCGGTGCACACGGTCGGAGAGCAGACGCAGCCGCGCCGCGATCGCGGCCAGCGGTGCGGCCAGCCCGCCCGGCCGGCCGGCGAGGTTCACCGCCTCCTGCGCCAATTGCCGCGCCAGCTCGGAATCATCATCCGCCCCCAGCCGCGCCAGGCAGCCGGCGAGTGCGGCGCATTGATAGACCAGGCTGCGCGGGTTGCTCGGATCGGCCAGCAGCATGGCGAGCACCGGCGCGGGGGCGAGAATCCCGGCGTGGCGCAGATCGTAGCTCAGCACAGAATCCGCCAGCTCGATCCCGAGCGCCATGCCCGGCTCCAGCCGCTCCGGCGGCCCGTCCAGCAAAATCCCCAGGCTCGCCGCCATCGTCTCGCCGCGCTCCAGCCGGCGGCCCATTTCCAAAAACAGCCAGCCGCCGTCGCGCGACATGTTTTCCGCCGCAATCCCCGCAAAAGTCGCGGCAAAATTCAGCATCGAGGGCAGGGCCGTCTCCTCATTGGGCAGCGCCTCGCTCGCCTGGTGCAATGCAAAGCGCACGGTCGCCAGCATGCTCGGGCTCAACCGTTCGGAGGCCGCGTTCACCAGCCGCCCGACCTCCTTCAGCAGCCCGGTGAGCGGGCGGCGGCGTGCCAGCGTGCTGCGCAACAGCCGGCCGGAGACCGAGCCGCCGGCCAGATCCGAAGGCAGCAGCCCGGATTGCGCCATGCAGCGCGCCAGCAAGCCGCGCTCGGCCATATCCCGCGGCAGCGAGGTGCCGGATTCCAGCCGCGGCAGGCCGGTCATCATCAGCCGCGCCGCCGATTCCAGCCGCTCCACTGAGCGTCCGAGCCAGAACAGATTATCCGCCATGCGCGAGGGCAGATTGGCCGCGGCCAAAAATTTCACCCGCTCCGGCGGCTCCGCAGGCGCGGCCCCGGCGATCAGATGCGGCTCATCATCGTCCAAAACCCAGACATCCTTCATCCCGGCCGCCATGTTCTCGTTCGAGTTCTCATACGAATCGAGGGCAAAGGCTAGGCCACCGGGCAGCGCCCGCCAATCATCCCCGTCATGCCAGGCGTAGAGGCGGAACAGAATCGGGCGGTGCTCAAGCGCGGTGCCGGCCACGAAGGGGGCCCGCGAGGCATGCGCCAGCGGGTCCACCGGGCAGCGCGGCAGCAGTGTCTCGCCATGCCCGAGATGCGCGAATAATTTTTCGATATAAGGTTTAAGTTCAGGAGCTTCCAGCAAGGCGCTCCCAGGCGCGTTCAGCATGTTCAGCACGCCTGCGCGAATTGCCCCGAAGGCGCCGGGAATCCCAGCCATCGGCCGGCCGCCTTGCTCCAGCGGGTCGAGCTCGATGCCCGAGAGTCCGCGGA
>Ga0116231_10006415_pt1 | contig 22434 bp, 21 predicted proteins | sample S1TSphgellanicum_2_FD_89695 | JGI IMG/M metagenome (GOLD analysis project Ga0116231, IMG submission 89695) | Host-associated microbial communities from peat moss isolated from Minnesota, USA - S1T2_Fd - Sphagnum magellanicum MG | ecosystem: Host-associated > Plants > Peat moss > Unclassified...
GCCACTCCCTGGGCGCTCTCGACGATCGATGATCATTTTGTTCAATCAGACCTTGCGCTTCCTGGCAACCGCCCGCCCCAAACCCCCCGCATGACCATCAGGCGGCGCCCAAAAACCGGGATCAAGGGTTGCCGGTGGGCGGGTCTCCACCCGCTTTCTCAGTCGGGTCTCGACCCGCGCGGCATCCATTGCCTGGGCGGCGCAGTCCGGCTCATCCAGGCCGAACGTCGCCGCCGCGATCGCCTGCATGGCGCGGATCTCGCCGATATGGGCGGCGGCGTTCAGCCGCTGCGTCATCCCGCCCTCATGGCGCCGGTGCACGTTGAGCGGTGCGGCGACGTAAACGAGCGCGCCGGGTGCGTCGAGGGCTGCGATGTAGAGCCGCCAGTCGCCGGCGAGGCGCCACTGGTCGAGCATGGGGACCGCATCCAGCGCCGCGATCAGCGCGCTGCGCCGCCACAGCACCCCGCTCACATTCGGAATCAGGTTGCGCGTGCAGAGGAATTGCCGGGCGAACGCCGCTGCCTCCCAGCGGCCGGATTGCGCGAGCGCGCTCGCCCCCGCGTCACAATAATACGCCTGGTAGCTCGGCATGAGCGTCCGGCCGTTGGCATCGATCGCGCGGCTGTCGCTGAAGGCGAGCCGCACGTCCTCCGCCCCGCCGATGGCCTCCACGAGGCGGGCGAGGAATGCGGGCTCGGCATCGTCATCGGCTTCGCACAGCCACACGAACGCGCCGCGCGCGGCCATGGCGGCGCGGCGCCACTGGCCAAAGACCGAGCCGCTATTGGTGCCCTCCGCGATGATGCGCAGCGCCCGCCCGGCTGCCGCGGCGGCCTGCTCCGCGACGGCGGGCGAGCCGTCCGTCGAGCCGTCGTCGAGCAGCAGGATTTCGGCGACCGGGTAGGTCTGCGCGAACACGCTGGCGAGCCGCGCCGGCAAATAACGCGCGTAGTTGTAGCTGATCACGCAGACGCTGACGGTTACGAGTGCCGGGTGTGCGAGATGCAGCAGCCGTTCGACATAGGCCGCGAAATCGAATTTTTGCGCCGCCAGCTCCTGCAGCTGTCGCCGCCCCGCTTCCAGTTCCGGATGGCCGAGCAGACTGCGCAGCGCCGCGCGAAACGCATCGACGTCATCCGCCGCGACGACCAGGCCGCCGCCGGTCTCGCGCAGCAGCTCAGGGATGCCGCCGGAATTCTCGAAGGCGACGCAGGGGATGCCGGCACCCAGCGCTTCCATGATCACGGTGGGGTAGGGATCCTCACGCGAGGTCAGCGCGAACACGTCGGCTGCGGAAAAATAATCCGCGATGCGCTCGGTGAAGGGGATGTGGACGAAAAATCCGGTTGCCGCCGCCTCCCGCATCTGCGGTTCGACATAGGTTTTCAGCACCCCTTCGATGTCGCCCGCCCATAGAAAATATATTTTTCGGTCCGCGCCGGCCATGGTTTTCACCAGCTGCAGAAAGAGATCAAAGCCCTTGCGGATATGCCCGAAGCCGGCGCCCATGATCAGAAACGCATCCCCGGCGATGCCGAGCTCGGCGCGGATGCGGGCACGCGCGGCGGGATCGAAGGCCACCCTCTGATAGTTGCCCTGCGGCAGGATGACAGAGCGCGCGCCCGGCAGGTCGACCGCCTCGCGAAACCGCTCGGCGACGTACCGGCTCGAAAACACGAGGTTGGTCGCAGCCCCGGCGCCGAGGCGCGCCTGGATCTCCAGGTTATATTCCTTGAGCAGCTGCGGCATCTCGTGCACCAACAGGCTGGCGCGGATGCCGCGCGCCTCCAGCCACGGCACGACCCGCGCCGAGGCGGCGGAATTGACGATCGCGGTCGTGATGCCGCGCGCCCGGTAGCTGTCCAGCAGGTTGCCGATGATCGTCTTGTCGTAGGCGACGCTGACCTCCGCGGTCTCGTAATACGGCCCGAGCAGCGGCCCGACGCCCAGCAGCAAAAGCTGGATTTTGAGGCCCCATTGCCGCGCCAGCTGCCGGGCGATGTGCAGGAGCAGCAGCTGCGCGCCGTGCGGCTGCGCGTCATGCCCCACGAGCAATATGCCCGCCGCGAACGCGCTGCGGTCCTGTACGCAGACGGCGCGCGCGGTCGCATTCAGATAGGCCGCACCGGAATAGGTGTCGGGCTCCAGATACGCGCCCTCCGCCCACTCGTTCCAGGCATTCACCCCGATGAAAGCTTCGCCGAAGACGCGGTGCCGGTCGGCCTGGATGATCAGGGCGTCGAGCCAGGCCTGGTATTTCGCCGGCGTCGAGCCATGCAGGACGAGCCCCTTGCCCTCGCGCCTCGGGTCATTGTCCCAACCCGGCACGATGGTCTTGATCAGCGGATAGTCGGGCGCCGGCATGCCGAGCGAGGTTTTCGCGAGCGCTTCGTAGTCGTGCACGGTCGCGGCGAAATCCGGGTCCAGCAGATCGAGCGTGCCGTTCAGCCGGGGCGTCTCCTGGCTCAGTTTGTGCGGCGGAAACTCGATCGCGCCGTCCAGCCCGTACGGCCTCGGGTCGTAGTCGCCGAGGCTCTGCGCCATCACGATCACCGGGTCCTCTCCATGCGCCTCGCGGAACATCCTTCGCCAGGCCGCGATCCGCCGGCTGGCGTCGGGGATCAGCGTGACCCGGTAGATCATCCAGAGCGGGCGCCCCTGGACGCGGATATAGCGGGGATCGCGGAACAGCCGGGCGAAGCAGGCGATCAGGGCGGGATCATCGGCGGGCAGATATTCCTGCGCCATCAGAACCTCGCGCTCGAGCCCGTCCCAGCGGCGCGTCCAGTTCTCGTTTGTCCACATCGCGCAGAACGGAAAGTCGAGCGTCGGGTCGGCCAAAAATTGTTCCTGCGGCTTTTCCAGCAGCCGCCGGCCGTTGAACCAGTAGGTGTAGAACACGAAGCCGAAAATCCCCGCCCCCCTGGCGAGGGCGATCTGCCGCGGCAGCGTCGCCGGATCGTCGAGCGAATAATAGCCGAGATCGCGCGGGATGCGCGGCTGCTGGTGGCCGACGAACCGCGGCATGGCGCGCCCGAGATTGGTCCAGTCGGAAAATCCCGTGCCCCACCAGGCGTCATTCTCCGGCACGTGATGGAATTGCGGCAGATAATACGCGAGCAGCTTGGCCCGCCGCGGCGCGTGCGGCGGCGCGGGGTTGAGGCTCTCGAAATGCGAAGCCGGGCGGGTCGCGTGCTTCACCGCCCCCGGCACCAGCCCCTCATGCTCCGGCCGCATCGCGAGGAACAGGCCGGTTTCGCGATGCGCGATGTAGTGCAGCAGCGGGTTCTCGCCGTTCAGCAGCGCGCCGTAGCGGTTGAGATAGAAGCCGATGTCGAAGTCCGGTGCGGGATCGCGCAGTTCGGCCACGCCGAAATGCAGGAAATGCTCGAACGGATCGGCACCGCCCGCCGCGACGTCCGGATTGGTCTCGAGGTAGTAGGCGGCGTCGAACACCGGCACGGGGTTGACCTGGCCGGTATGCCGGCGGTCCAGAAAATGCCGCAGGCACGCCTCGCCGGGCTGCAGGCCATACACCGCGCGGTACCAGTTCACGTGGAACCAGGGACACGGATCATGCCCCGCCGGCTCGCCGAGCGCCATGAAGTGCAGCAGCGGGTTGACGCCGGCGGCGGCGACTTCTGGATGGCGCTCCAGATACCAGGCAACGTCAAAATACGGGTTTGGCCGCGCGCCGTCGCGCCAGCCGGCCGTGCAAAACGGCGCAACGCCGTCATCGCCCGGCGGCGCGGGATGCGCGCTCAGGTACCAGCTTGAGAGAAACAGACCGCTCTCGCGGATGGCGTGAATTTCGGCGCGCAGATTTTCTGACATGACGCTATTGTTTTGATAGCGTAAGTAAGCGCTTCTTTTTTGAAAAAAAGAAGCAAAAAACTTTCGCTCCTCGTGGGCGTCGGCGGCACCTTCGCCACCGGTCCGAAGTCATATAAGTTTTTTGCTGCTTTTTTTCAAAAAAGTAGCGCTTGCTGCCTAATCCATCGCCGCATGGCCAGCCCCGACGGGTGCCACCCCACGCCGCGCCGGCTTGCTCATCAAAAACAGGCACAGCATCGCCGGCACTGTGGTGATCAGCAGGAACTTGTAATCGTCGATATAGCCGATGATCTGCGCCTGCGTGTCGATCATCGAATTCAGCAGCGACGCGCCGGCGGGGGAGGTGGGGTTGAGCATATGGCTGACATTGCCGCCCGCCTGCAGGGCGCGCGTGAACGGCGTTATCATGCCCGCGAGATTGGCGTGTTCGTATTGCGCCTGGTGATCGAGCAGTGCCGAGGTCAGCGAAATGCCGATGGCGCTGCCGACATTGCGTACAAGGCTAAGCAGCGAGGTGCCCTGCGTGCGCAGCTCGCCCGGGATGGTGTAGAAGGCCACCACCTGCAAGGGCACGAATACGAAGCCGAGGCCGGCACCCTGGATGATGATCGTTTCCATCATGTAACCTTCGGAATCATCCTGCGTCCAGCCCTCCTGCATGTACAGCGAGAGGCCGAGCAATATGTAGCCGAACAGCATCAGCAGGCGCGGATCGACGCGGTTGGTGAGCCGGCCGGAGACCAGCATGGCGCCCATCGTGCCGATACCGCGCGGCGCCATCACGAGGCCCGCGGTCGCGACCGGATAGTTGCCGAGGTTTTCCAGGAACGGTGCTAGCAGGGCGGAGGAGGCGAGCAGCACCATGCCGACCGAGAACATCGTGATCAGCCCGGCGACGAAATTCCGGTCCCGGAAGATCGCGCGCGGGATGAAGGTGTTGCGCGCCGTCATCATGTGCACGGTGAACAGATAAAAGCCAAGGCCGGCCAGCACGAAACAGGTGATGATGCTGCCCGAGCTCAGCCAGTCCAGCTCCTCGCCGCGGTCGAGCGCGATCTGCAGGCCGGCGAGGGCGATCGAGAGCACGGCAAAGCCGGTCCAGTCGAAGCTCGAGGTCCGCTGCAGCTTGACCTTCGGCATCAGAAACATCAGGCCGAGGACCGCCACGATGCCGAAGGGCAGGTTGACGAAAAACACGTAGCGCCAATTGAAATCGTAGGTCAGGTAGCCGCCGAGTGTCGGCCCCAGGATCGGCCCGACCATGACCCCCATGCCCCAGATCGACATCGCGGCCCCGCGCTGCTCGGGCGGGTAGATGTCCAGCATGGTCGATTGCGACAGCGGCACGAGTGCCGCGCCAAACGCGCCCTGCAGCAGCCGGTAGATGACCATTTCCGAGAGCGAGCCCGCGATGCCGCACAGCATCGAGGTGACGGTGAAGCCGATCAGGCAGGCGATGAAGAGGTTCTTGCGCCCGAAGCGTGCCGCGAGCCAGCCGACCGGCGCGGTCATGATCGCGGCCATCACCACGTAGGAGGTCAGCACCCACGTGATCTCGTCATAAGAGGCCGAGAGGCTGCCCTGCATGTAAGGCAGCGCCACGTTCGCGATGGTGGAGTCGAGTGCCTGCATCAGCGTCGCGATCATCAGGCAGACGGTGATCAGCGCCCGGTGCGGGACCTCGAGCGTCGCCTTGTCAGCGGAACCCGACATCAGAACAGGTCCGACAGATGCCTGTGGTGATCCGTATTGATCGAGATTTCAGCGCTCATGCCATCGCGCAGCGGCAGGTCGGCCGGGCCTGAGGTGATTTTCACCCGCACCGGGATGCGCTGCACGACCTTGACCCAGTTGCCGGACGAGTTCTGCGCCGGGAGGATCGAGAATTCCGAGCCGCTGGCCGGGCTCACGCTCTCGACCACGCCCTGCCAGCTCGCCCCCGGATAGGTGTCGACGGTGACGCTCACGGGTTGGCCATCGCGCACCCAGGTGAGGTCGTCCTCCTTCGGCTGGGCGGTGATCCAGACGTCGGTATCGGAGACGAGGCCGAAGGCGGCGGTGCCGGCGGGCAGGAACATGCCCGGCTGCAGCTGCTCGACCAGCGTGACATAGCCCGAGAACGGCGCGCGGATGATGCTGTGGCGCTGCGCGCGCAGGGCGTTGTTGAGGCTGGCGAGCGCGTTCAGGTATTCCGGCGTCTGCTGCGCCTCGATGTTCGCGTTGCCGGCGAGCTTGGCGAGCTGCAGCCCGGCGGCGGCGTTGAACTCGTCGAGCTTGGCCTGGTCGGCCTGCAGGGCGTACCGCGCGTCGTCATAGGTCGAGCGCGTGACGCCGCCATTGCCGACGACCGCGGCGTAGCGCTTGAGGTTTGATTGGTCCTCGGCGATCTGCACCTTTTGCGCCGCGATCTCGGCCAGCGCCTCGCCGTACCCGCGTTTGGCCGCGTTGATGTCGAGCACCGCCTGTGCGAGCTGCGCGCGCGCGCCGGCGACCGCGATGTCGAACGCCGACTGGTCCAGGCTGAACAGTACCTGGCCGGCCTCGACATGCTGGTTGTCGCGCACGTTCACCTCGGCGACGAGGCCCGAGACGTCGGTCGAGAGCGAGACCTTGGCCGCGTCCACATAGGTGTCGTCCGAGCTGACATACTGGCCGCCGGCGAGCCAGAAGAGCAGGGCGGCGATGGCGACGATCAGCACGCCGCCGATCATCAGCACCGGGCGCAGGATGCGACTGCGGTTGGCGCGCCGGACCGCAGCGGCGCCCGGCCGGGCCGGTGCGGCCGGCTGATCGCGCGCGACCGTGGTGTTCTGGGACATTATTTTGACTCCGCAAATGCGTTTGCCGGCGCGGCCGGCGGGGAAATTCGTTCAGGCGCCACCGCGAAACCGGGCGTTGCCGTCGCGTGCAGCAGATTGCTTTTCATGGTCCGCAAACCGCGCACCATCGCGTCGCGGATATCGGGCGCTACATCGCCCAGCACGTCATCGGCCAGGGCAGCGCGGTGGCGGTCGATATGGGCGAGCATGTCGGTTGCGGCGGGCAGCAGATGCAGCCGCCAGACCCGTCGGTCGGTCTGGTCCGCGCGCCGCTCGACCAGGCCCGCAGCCTCGAGCCGGTCGACCAGCCGGGCCACGGAGATCGGCTCGACCTCCAGCAGGTCCGCCACTTCCTTCTGGGTCAGGCCGGGGTTGCGGCCGAGCCGGAGCAGCAGGCCCCACTGCGCGCGCGTCATGCCATCGACCCGCGCGCGCTTGTCCGCCTCGACGCGGATCAGCCGCGCGACGTCGTGCAGCAGGAAGAACAGGTCGTGATCGAAGTCCTGGCCCATAAGTGTGTATATTATAAGCGGGCTTATGATTGCGATATGTCGCGGGCGCCTAGCTGGCCCGCGCGCCGGGCGCGCCTGTGTGATCGGTGCGCCGGGCGCGCCTGTGGCATCAGCGCGCCCGGCGCGCCTACTTTGCCAGCGCGCTGTGCAGCACGGGGACGATGCCGCTGAGCGCGATCTGCACGCCGATGCCAAGCAGCAGGAACGCCGCGACGCGCGCCACCACCTGCCGGCCCGAGGATCCGAGGATCGCCGCGACACGGTCGGCCGTCGTGTAAGAGACCCAGATCAGCAGCGCCATCGCGACCACGGCAAGACTGGCGCCGCCGAAAAACACCAGCATGGGCAGCAACTGGTCCGGCCGCTCGGTGCCGATGGATACCGCCACCGCGATCGTCCCCGGACCGGTGGTGAAAGGCAGCGTCAGCGGAAAGAAGGCGTAGCCCGAGAGGTCATGCGCCGTGGACGCGCCGACCGGCCGCGCCTCCTGCTCCTTGCGTTCCGCACGGTCCTCCGGTGCCGCGAGCATCTCATAGGCCCGCACCGCCACGACGATCCCGCCCGCGATGCGCAGCGCATTCAGCGTGATGCCGAAAAAACTGAGGATGTAGGAGCCGGCCCAGAGGGCGACGAGCATCACCGCGGTGGAATATACGGCAACCCGGCGGGCGAGGCCGACCCGCTCGGCATGCGTCTGCTGCGCCGTGACCTCATTGAAGATGATCGCGCCGCCGAACGGGTTGACGATGGAGAAGAGCGCCGGAAAGGACAATAAAAAGGCCGAGACGGCGCTGGTCAGGATCATGCGAGGGCGTATCGACGGTCAGGCGAGGGAAGGCAAGCGAGGCCTTGTCGCCGCCGGGCCATAAGCCCAAAGGAGCAAAAGTTTTTTGGTTACTTTTTTTCAAAAAAGTAACCGCTTACTTCCCCCCTATGACCCAGCCCCCCCGCCGGCGACCGTTTTTCTCCCTTGGCCTGCTGATCGGCGTCGCCGCCGTCGTTGCCTATCGATCCCTGCCGCCGCCCGCCCTCCCGATGCCCGCCGACGAGTCCGCGTTCATCCGCGCCGTTGCCGACGCCAGGGCAGCGTGGCTGAGCGCACCCAACGACCTCGCGAAGACCGGCACGCGGCAGGCGCGCGCTGCCGCCATCTGCCAGGCGATTCCGACCCGCACGGCGACGGGCTGGATGGGGCGCATCGTCAGCGTCGAGCCCAACACGCTGCCAGATTTCGCCGGCAAAACGACGGCGCGGGTGGTGATCGCGCTGGATGCGCACCTGCGCCTCGCCACGCCGAGCAACCCGGTGATGAACCTGCCTGGAAGCATGATCGAAGCCGGCACGCCGCTATATGAGGAGGCCGCGACTTTGCGGGCGGGTCAGGCGATCATGTTCTCGGGGAAATTTTCGGCGGACGGGGCGGATTGCGTGGCGGAGACGAGTTTTTTGACGGATGGGTCGATGCGCGAGCCAGTGTTCAGGATTGAGCTCGAGGATATCAAGGGGAAGTGAAGCCCTGCTTCTTGTGTACAAAAAGTAGCAAAAAAACGTCAGGACCTTGGGCCGTGGGCGGTGACATCGCCAACCCCCATGGCCCCGCGGAGCCGAGGTTTTTTGCTTCTTTTTTCAAAAAGGAAGCGCTCGCTTACGTGAGCACCCTGCCCGCCACCGTCCCCAGCCTCGCCACAGCCCCCGCATCGCGCTTTTCAGGCGCCGTGATCAGCGCGTATTCCAGCGCCCGGTCGCAGCCGGCCGGGCAGGGGCCGCGGTCGGCGCCGATGCCCGGCAGGACCGCCTTCACCAGCCCGCGCGCCTTGTCCGCGTTGCCGAGCAGCACCTTCACCACCGCGTCCACCGTCACCGCGTCGTGCTCCTCGTGCCAGCAATCATAATCCGTCACCATCGCGACGGTCGCGTAACAAATCTCCGCCTCGCGGGCGAGTTTTGCCTCGGGCATGTTGGTCATGCCGATCACCGAGCAGCCCCAGCTGCGGTAGAGGTTGCTCTCCGCCAGCGTCGAGAATTGCGGGCCTTCCATCACGAGGTACGTGCCGCCGCGCGAGACCGGCAGGCCGAGCCCGCGCGCCGCCGCCTCCAGCGCGTCGCCCAGACGCGGGCAGACCGGATGCGCCATCGACACATGTGCGACGCAGCCTTCGCCAAAGAAGCTTTTTTCGCGCGCGAAGCTGCGGTCGATGAACTGGTCGACGATCACGAAATGCCCCGGCGGCAGCTCTTCCTTCAGGCTGCCGACGGCCGAGAGCGAGAGGATGTCGGTAACGCCGAGCTGCTTCAGCGCGTCGATATTGGCGCGGTAGTTGAGGTTGGTGGGCGAAAGCCGGTGACCGCGGCCGTGGCGTGGGAGAAAGACCACCTTGGTGCCCTCGAACATGCCGGTGAGCAGTTCATCGGATGGCGCGCCCCAGGGCGTTTCCACCTTGCGCCATGCCGTGTCACTCAGGCCCTCGATGTTGTAGAGGCCGGAGCCGCCGATGATGCCGATAACGGGGGAGATGGACATGACGGGCTCCGAATAGGTTAAGGCAGGAAAGAACTACTTTTTGTGAACAAAAAGTAGCAAAAAAACTTTGAAAATTTTGGCCATGGGATTTGGCGGCGTCGCGCCACTCAGGAGCAAACGCCTAGACGCTTTCTCTCCAAATCCTCCGCTTGGTCGCAATCGCCAGAACGGTCAGAAACACCAGAAACATGATCGCCCGCACCCCGATCTCGTGCCGCGCGTCAAGGTTCGGGTCGGACGCCCAGGTGAGGAACTCCGCGACGTCGGCTGCCTCCTGCGGGGCGGTCGCCTGCGTGCCGTCGGCATAGGCCACGTCATTACCCTTCAGCGGGTTGGGCATCGCCGTTTCGTTGCCCGGATAGGCGGTGTTGTAGTAATGGCCGGGAAGCATCGGCAGGTCGGCGGGCGCTGCGGCGAAGCCGGTCAGGTAGTCATAGATGTAATGCGTGCCGCCGGGCCTCTGGTTGACGATGTCCGACAGGTCGGGCGGCAGCGCGCCGGCGAACGCGCTCGCCGGCAGGCCGGGGTTTTTGAACACATCGTCGAGCGTCGCCGGCTGTCCCCCCGCCAGTTTTATGCTGGCCGCAAGGCCGGCGACCTGGTCCGGCGACAGGCCGAGCGCCTCGAGGTCGCGGTAGTGCAGGTTGCTGGCCGCGTGGCAGCTGGCACAGACTGTCTGGTAGACCAGGAACCCGCGCTGCGCGGCTGCCTTGTCGTAGCTGCCGAGCGCGCCGTCCGACTGGAATTTGACGGGGGCGAGCGTATCGTCGGCATGGGCAAGTCCGGCGAGGCCGAGGCCCGCCGCCAGGAGGGGTACCAGAATCCGGCGCATCATGCGGCCTCCATCGCGGTGACCAGCGGGGTGAGCACCAGGAAGTGAAAGAAATACCAGGCGGTGAGGATGGCGGCGAGGATGCCGCCCAGCGGCGAGGGGCCGGCGGTCGTGATGACGGTCAGGGCGATGACGTCGATCGCGAGCACGAAGACGAGGCTGCGGTACACCCCGCCGCGGCGCCCGCCCGGCCCCGAGCGGTCAAGCCAGGGCAGCGCGAACAGCACGCCGAGCCGCGCGATGACGATGATGATCCCGCCCCAGACGCCCGGCAGCAGGAAGCCGCTGACCGGAAGCAGATACCAGGGCGCCCGGATGGTCGCGGGGACGATCAGGGAATTCGCGGGGGCGGCGTTCAGCGGGTTCTCGCCGAAATGCGGCGCGAAAAACACGAACAACGCGAAGATGAGCGCGAACACCACGAAGGCCACGAAATACTGCGCCGTGTAGTACGGGTGAAAGCCGACCGCGGCGCTGCGGTGCGCGATGGGGGCGATAGCCCGCCTGCCGGCATAGTGCAGCGCGACGATGCCGAAAATCGCGAGGGCGAGTGCCACATGGAAGACCGCGAGGCGCGCCAGCGTGCCCGGGCCGAACAGGCCGCCGAAGAACCACGTGCCGAGCGCGCCCGGCACGCCGGTAAGCCGCGCTGTGGCATCCGCCGCCCCGACCACGCTCCAATGGCTGACCGCGCCATCAGTCAGGGCGTAGCCGAGATAGCCGACCAGCAGCAGCAGCGCGAACTGCGCGACCCCCAATACCCACACGAAGTCACCCGGCGCCTTGTACGCGCGGGTCAGCATCAGGCGGAACAGCGAGAGATAGACCGCGCCGAAGATCATCGTCGTGCCGGTCTCGTGGAAGGCATGGATCAGCCAGCCGTTCGCTACGTCCCGGTCGATGAATTGCAGCGAGGCAAAGCCCTGCGCCGGGTCGTAGTGGACCGAGAGCACCAGGCCCGACAGCGCCATGAAGACGAGGCTGGCCGTGATCAGCGTCGGCAGCGCGCCGAGATAGGGCGCCTCGCGCGCCATCACGGCCGCGGAAAAATGCGCCTGCCAGGTGGCGATGAACGGCAGGCGCGTCGCCGTCCAGGAGGGTTTCACGTTGCTGCTCATGGGGCGTGTCCTCAGCCGAACTGGATTTGCGCGTCGTTGATGAATTTAAAGCGCGGGATGGCGAGGTTGCGCGCCGCCGGGCCGCTGCGCACGCGGCCCAGCGGATCGTATACGCTGCCGTCGCAGGGGCAGAGCCAGCCGTCGAACGGCCCGCGGGTATCGGCGGGGTCGTTGCCCTCGAGGCGGCACGGCACGCCGGTGTTGAGGCCGACCACGACGACGAAACTCTCGTAACCGGGTTTGACGCGCTCGTCATAAGCGGCGGGGTCGGGCAGGGTATCGGGCACCACGGCCTGGTTGTCAGCGATCTGCTTGGCCGTCAGCTTGCGGATATAAACGGGCAGGCCGGCCCACATCACGCTGATCCCGCTATTCTCGGGGATGCCTGCGACATCGACGATGGGATGGGTCGTCGCCTCGCTCTGCTCGTCCGGGCCGAGGGCGTCGATGAAGGGCCAGATTGTGGCGCCGACGCCGAGCGCGCCGGCGGCGATGGTCAGGATTTTTAGGAAGTCGCGGCGGCTTTCGGCGACATGCCCCACCACTTGTCCGTCCAGCTCAGCCATCCCGTTTCCCCCGTGGCGTATTCGTTGCCGCAACACGCATGGCCGAGTGGAACCAAAAATTCAAGAGTGGATGACGCGGCTGTAACGTCGTAAGAGCTTGGCCTTATGAGTGAATTTGCCGCCCCGCCGCCCCATGAGGGTTTGAAACCCGACGCCGCCGCCTGGTTCGCCGCCCTGCGCGACCGCATCTGCGCGACCTTCGAGACGATCGAGGATGAAGCGGGCGGGCAGCCTGGGCGGTTCGTCCGCACGTCGTGGGACCGTCCGGAAGGCGGGGGCGGCGTGATGAGCGTCATGCGCGGCCAGGTGTTCGAGAAGGTCGGCGTGAACATCTCGGTGGTGGACGGCGCCTTCTCGCCCGATTTCGCCAAACAGATGCGAGGCGCCGGGCCGGATGGTAAATTTTGGGCGGCGGGGATCAGCCTGGTCGCACATCTGCGCTCTCCCCGCGTGCCGGCCGTGCATATGAACACGCGGATGATCGTGACCCAGAAGGGCTGGTTCGGCGGCGGCGGCGATCTCACGCCCCTGCAGCCCGGCACCCCCCAAGCCGCGGAGGACGCCGCCTTTTTCCACGCCGCCTACAAGGCCGCCTGCGACAGGCACGGCGCAGACTACTACGAAAAATACAAAAAATGGTGCGACGAGTACTTCTTCCTGCCGCACCGCAATGAGCATCGCGGCGCCGGCGGCATCTTTTACGACTACCTCGACAGCGGCGACGTCGCCGATGATTTTGCCTTCACCCGCGACGTCGGCGATGCCTTCCTGGCCGCCTATCCCGCGATCGTGCGACGCCGCATGGGCGAACCATTCACGGCGGACGAGCGCGAGGCGCAGCTGATACGGCGCGGGCGGTACGTGGAGTTCAACCTGCTATACGACCGCGGGACGACGTTCGGGCTGAAAACGGGCGGGAATACCGAGGCGATTTTGATGTCGATGCCGCCTGAGGTGAAGTGGCCGTAAACGCGTAAGTATAAGAAAGTGCTATTTTTTGTGAACAAAAAGTAGCAAAAAAACTTTGATAATGCGGGCCATGGGCGCTTGCGTAGCCAACGTCCATGGCCCCGGGCCAAAAGAAGCCCTTGCCTTCCTTAAGGCACCGCGAACGTCACCACGGGCGGTCCGTAATAATACACCGGCGGCGGCGGCGCGTAGTACACGGGCGGCGGCGGGTAGTAGACCGGCGGCGGGACGTAATAGCCGTAGGCAGGGCCGTAGCCGGCGTACCAGTGCCAACGGTGGCCGCTGTCGAAGAAGCCGTGGTCGCCGCCGCGATAGCCCCCGCCTCGGTAATCACCACCGCGATCGTCGCCGTGGCCGCCGTGCCAGTCGGCCAGGGCGTGGGGGGCAGCCAGCGCGCTGCTCGCGATGATAGCGGCGCCGAGCGCCAGATGTGTCAGTTTCATGGTTTGGAACCTCCTAACCGTAGACCTTTTACCTAGTGCGCGGATCTGGCGAGATCATGGCGGAGATGGGGTCAAATCATGGCGAGAAACATGAATACTAAATAATCAGCGGTTTAGGCGGCGAAGGCCTTGCGAAACGCTTAAGCGTCAGACAGACTCGGGGAGTCATCAAAACTTATTCTGGTCAAGGATTAATTTTGCTCCGAGCGGTGAAAAATCGTCTGCGCGGCTTGGCGCCGCCAGCCCTGTTTCTGGCGATCACCTGGTATTTTGCCTGGAATTCGGTGCACGGCCATAGCGGGCTCGAGGCGCAGCGGGTGCAGCGGGCGGAGCTTGTGAAGGCGCAGGCGGATTTCGCGGCCGTGGATGCGCAGCGGGCGGCGTGGGAGACGCGGATTGCGGACCTCTCCGGCCAGTCGATCGCGCCCGACATGCTCGATGACCAGGCGCGCCAGGTGCTGAACCTCGCGGATCCGCGGGATCTGGTCGTCAATCTTTCCACGTCTCCGCGCGCGCAATAAGCGACTGACTTGTGTGGCCGTCGTGATACGATCCGCCCGGCAGGAGCGCTGCCGAATTAACAATATTGCACGCCTGCTGTTTCCGTCCGAACCGTGAAAACGAGTTAACTCGTTTCTGGTTAATTCGATCTGTTGCAGCGCGGAATGGGCGGGTTGCCGTTTGGGGTACTTGCGCGGCGGCGAATGATGCGCATACCTGCCGCGGCGAGACGATTTCAAAGCGAGGGAACCAGCATGCCCGCGATCCAGGATAAAGCGAAAAAAGTTAAAAAATCTGAAGCCTCGATGGACCGGGACGAGCTGCTCGCCGCCTACGGCAAGATGCTCCTGATCAGGCGCTTCGAGGAGAAGGCCGGTCAGCTCTACGGCATGGGCCTGATCGCGGGGTTCTGCCACCTGTATATCGGCCAGGAGGCCGTGGTCGTCGGCATGCAGCACGCGATCGACAGCGGCGACGAGGTCATCACCTCCTACCGTGACCACGGCCATATGCTGGCCTGCGAGATGGACCCCAAGGGCGTGATGGCGGAGCTCACGGGCCGCGCCGGCGGTTATTCGAAGGGCAAAGGCGGCTCCATGCATATGTTCAGCAAGGAGAAGGGCTTTTTCGGCGGCCACGGCATCGTCGGCGCGCAGGTGAGCCTCGGGACCGGGCTCGGCTTTTCCAACTGGTACCGCGAGAGCGACCGCGTCTGCCTGACCTATTTCGGCGAAGGCGCGTCCAACCAGGGCCAGGTTTATGAAAGCTTCAACCTCGCCAGCCTGATGAAGCTGCCCGTGGTCTTCATCATCGAGAACAACCGCTATTCGATGGGCACCAGCATCGAGCGCTCGTCCGCCTCGCGCGACCTGTCGCTGAACGGCGTGCCCTGGGGCATGCCGAGCCTGGCCGTGGATGGGATGGACGTGATGGCGGTGAAGGCCGCCGGCGATGAGGCGGTGGCGCATTGCCGGGCGGGGAAGGGGCCGTTCCTGCTGGAGATGAAGACCTATCGCTACCGCGGCCATTCGATGTCGGACCCGGCCAAGTACCGCACGCGCGAGGAGGTGCAGCGCATGCGGGCCGAGCATGACTGCCTGGATTCCGCGAAGAAGGTGCTGGAGGAGCTCGGCGTGCCGGAGGCGGAGCTGAAGGCGCTGGACGATGCCGTGAAGGCGCGGGTGCAGGAGGCGGCGGAATTCGCGCAGACCTCGCCGGAGCCCGACGAGGCCGAGATCTGGACGGATGTTCTTGTGGAGAGTGCAAAATAATGGCGACCGAAATCCTCATGCCCGCCCTCTCGCCGACCATGACGGAGGGCAAGCTCGCCAAATGGCTGAAGCACCCTGGCGATGACGTGAAATCCGGCGACGTGATCGCCGAGATCGAGACTGACAAGGCGACCATGGAGGTCGAGGCGGTCGATGAGGGCAAGCTGCTCAAAATCCTGGTGGATGAGGGCACCGAAGGGGTCGCTGTGAACACCGTGATCGCCATGCTCGGCGCCGAGGGTGAAACGGGCGAAGCGGCGCCGAAGGCGACCACGCAGGCCCCACCCGAGGAGGCGCCGAAAGCCGCCGCACCGGCCCAGCCTAAACACGCGCCGGCGACGCCGCAGGAGCATGCCGAGCCGGCCTGGGGCGAGACCAAGCCCTGCACGGTGCGCGAGGCGCTGCGCGAGGCGATGAGCCTGGAGATGCGCGCCGACAAGGACGTGTTCCTGATGGGCGAGGAGGTCGCGCAGTATCAGGGCGCCTATAAAATCAGCCAGGGCATGCTGGACGAGTTCGGCCCGCGCCGGGTGATCGACACGCCGATCACCGAGCACGGGTTCACCGGCATGGCGGTGGGGGCCGCGATGAACGGGCTGAAACCGATCGTCGAGTTCATGACCTTCAACTTCGCCATGCAGGCAATCGACCAGATCATCAATTCGGCGGCGAAGACGCTATATATGTCGGGCGGCCAGATGGGCTGCCCGATCGTGTTCCGCGGCCCCAACGGGGCGGCGGCACGGGTCGGCGCGCAGCACTCGCAGTGCTACGCCTCATGGTACGCGCATTGCCCTGGCCTAAAAGTGGTGGCGCCGTGGTCGGCGGCGGACGCGAAGGGCCTGTTGCGCGCCGCGATCCGTGATCCCAATCCGGTGATCTTCCTCGAGAACGAGATTCTCTACGGCCACACGTTCGAGTGCCCGGTTTCGGATGATTTTGTGTTGCCCATCGGCAAGGCGAAAATCGAGCGCGCGGGCACGGATGTGACCATCGTCGCCTTCTCGATCATGGTCGATGTCGCGATGAAGGCGGCCGACGCGCTCGCCGAGCAGGGTATTTCCGCCGAGGTGATCAATCTGCGCACGATCCGCCCGCTCGATGTCGAGACCATCGTCGCCAGCGTGAAAAAGACCAACCGCGTGGTGAGCGTGGAGGAAGGCTGGCCGTTTGCCGGCATCGGCGCCGAGATCGCGATGACGGTTACCGAGTATTGCTTTGACTGGCTGGACGCGCCGCCGATGCGGGTCGCGGGCCTGGACGTGCCGATGCCCTACGCCGCCAATCTCGAAAAACTCGCCCTTCCGCAGCCCGGCTGGGTCGTGGATGCGGTCAAAAAACTGTTCTGAGGGAGCAAGACCATGGCGACCAACATCCTGATGCCGGCCTTGTCCCCGACGATGACGGAGGGCAAGCTCGCCCGCTGGCTGAAGAAAGAGGGCGACGAGGTCAAATCCGGCGACGTGCTGGCCGAGATCGAGACGGACAAGGCGACCATGGAGGTCGAGGCCGTCGATGAAGGGTTTCTGGCGAAGATCGTGGTCGGTGATGGCAGCGACGGGGTGGCCGTGAATGCGGTTATCGGCATCCTGACCGAACATAAGGGCGATACGCTCGACGCGCCGAAGGAGACGCCGGCGCCGGCAGCGCCCAAGGCCGCTGAACCGCCGAAGGAGGTGCCGACGGCGGTCGAGACAACCGCGCCGCCGGCAGCGCATGAGCATGCCGACCATGGCGAGCGGATTTTTGCTTCACCGCTCGCGCGCCGGATGGCCAAGCAGGCGGGCATCGACCTTGCGACAATCAAGGGTTCGGGCCCGAACGGCCGGATCGTGAAGGCGGACCTGGACGCGGCACCCGCAAAGGCGGCACCGCCGGCGGATACGAAGGTGGCCGCCCCGGCGGCCGCGAGCCCGGCGCCCAAGCCCGCGACAGCACCGCAGCAGACCGTGATCACGGCGCCGCACAAGAAGCTCCCGAACTCGTCGATGCGCAAGGTTATCGCCAAGCGGCTGCTCGAGTCCAAGCAGACCGTTCCGCATTTCTACCTGACCTCGGATATCGAGATCGACGCGCTGCTCAAATTGCGGGCGGAGCTCAATGCGAAATCGCCGAAGGAGGGGCCGAGCGCGTTCAAGCTTTCGGTCAACGACCTGGTCATCAAGGCCTGTGCGGTTGCCCTGCGCCGGCACCCGATGGTGAACTCGACGTACACGGAAGAGGCCATCATCCAGTATGACGATGTCGATATTTCCATCGCCGTCGCCATTCCGGATGGTCTGATCACGCCGATCATCCGCAAGGCGGACCAGCTGGGGCTGGCTGCCATCAGCAACGCCATGAAGGACCTGGGGGCGCGGGCGAAATCTGGCAAGCTGAAGCCCGAGGAGTTCCAGGGCGGCGGGTTTTCCATCTCCAACCTCGGGATGTTCGGCATCCCGGCCTTCTCGGCGATCATCAACCCGCCGCAATCGGCCATTCTCGCGGTGGGGGCGGGGGAGAAGCGGGCGGTCGTGAAGAGCGACGCCATCGTGATTGCGACGATGATGACGGTGACCCTCTCCTGCGACCACCGGGTGGTCGACGGCGCGCTGGGGGCCGAGTTTCTGGCCACATTGAAGGGCATCATCGAAGACCCCCTGAGCCTCATGCTGTGATGCTGCGCGCGGCGACGCCTGCGGACGTGCCTGTGCTGCTGGCGTTCATCCAGGAGCTCGCGGTTTTTGAGCGCGAGCCCGATGCGGTGAAGGCGACGCCGGCGCTGCTGCATGAGGCGCTGTTCGGCGATGAGCCGCGGGCCGAGGCGTTGCTGGTGGAGATCGATGGGGCGCCGCAGGCGATGGTGATCTGGTACCGGAGTTTTTCGACCTGGACCGGGCGGCCTGGGTTTTATGTCGAGGATGTCTATGTGCGGCCGGCGTATCGGGGGCACAGCGTCGGGCAGGCGATGTTCAGGCACCTGGCGCAGCGCGCGGTGGCGCAAGGATGCGCACGGGTGGAATGGTCAGTCCTCGCATGGAACGAGCCCGCGATCAAATTTTATGAAGGCCTGGGCGCTGCGCCCCAGAGCGACTGGCACCGCTACCGCCTGGCGGGCGAGGCGCTCGCGGAATTAGGTAAGAGTTAAACAATCTGGGGTCTGGGGCCTCGCGGCCCCAACGGGTCCAGGGCAGAGCCCTGGCCTTAACTGAGAGGATCTACAAATGGCGGACGAGTTCGATGTAGTGATCGTAGGCGGCGGCCCTGGCGGCTATGTCGCGGCGATCCGGGCGGCGCAACTGAAGCTGAAGGTCGCGGTGGTCGAGGGCAAGCATCTTGGCGGCATCTGCCTCAACTGGGGGTGCATTCCGACCAAGGCGCTGCTGCGCTCGTCCGAGCTCAACCATCTGCTGCACAACATGGGCGAATTCGGTTTTTCCGCCGACAACATCAAATTCGATATGGAGAAGATCGTGGCGCGGTCGCGCGCCGTGTCCAAGCAATTGTCTTCCGGCGTCACGCATCTGCTCAAAAAGAACAAAGTGACCGTTTATGACGGCATGGGCAAGCTCGCTGGGCAGGGGCGGCTCGATGTGACGGGGGCGGATGGCAAGCCGAAGGCGCAGCTGACGGCCAGGCATATCATCCTCGCGACGGGGGCACGGCCGCGGCAGGTCCCGGGCTTCGAGATCGATGGGCAGCTGATCTGGTCGTATTTTGAGGCGATGGTGCCGAAGGCGATGCCGAAGTCGCTGCTGGTGATCGGCTCGGGGGCGATCGGCATCGAGTTTGCGAGTTTCTACCGCAACATGGGCGCGCAGGTGACCGTGGTGGAGATGCTGGACCGCGTGCTGCCGGTGGAGGATGCGGAGATCTCCGCCTTTGCGCGCAAGGCGTTCGAGAAGCAGGGAATGCGGATCATCACCTCGGCGACCGTGAAGGGCGTCGAGAAGGGCAAGGACAGTGTGTCCGTGACCATCGAGGCCGGCGGCAAGACGGAGTCGATTGCCGTCGAGCGGGTGATCTCGGCGGCCGGGATCGTCGGCAACGTTGAGAATCTCGGGCTCGAGGGCACCAAGGTGAAGGTCGAGCGCACGCATATCGTCGTGGACGGGTTCGGGCGCACCGGGGAGCCTGGGGTGTATGCGATCGGCGATGTCGCCGGGCCGCCGTGGCTCGCGCATAAAGCGAGCCATGAGGGCGTGATCTGCATCGAGGCGATCGCGGGGCTGAACCCGCATCCGATGGAGACCGGGAATATTCCGGGCTGCACCTATTGCCGGCCGCAGGTCGCCTCCGTGGGGATGACCGAGGCGAAGGCCAAGGAGGCCGGGTACGAGCTGAAAATCGGGCATTTCCCGTTCATCGGCAACGGCAAGGCGATCGCGATGGGCGAGCCCGAGGGCATGATCAAGACCATTTTCGACGCCAAGACCGGGGAGATGCTGGGCGCGCACATGATCGGCGCCGAGGTGACCGAGATGATCCAGGGTTTTGCCATTGCGCGCACGCTGGAGACCACGGAAGAGGACCTCATGCACACGGTCTTCCCACACCCTACGGTCTCGGAGGCCATGCACGAATCGGTGCTTGACGCGTACGGCCAGGTTATACACTTCTGACCCCATGAGCAGCACCCGCATCGAGATCGACCATCGGGTCCGCCACCCGGAAAAGCTGGGGCGCCCCGATAACCCGGCGCAGCGCAAGCCGGACTGGATACGGGTGAAGGCGCCGACGCACCCGATTTACCACGAAACCCGCAAGCTGATGCGCGACAACAAGCTCGTGACGGTGTGCGAGGAGGCGGCGTGCCCGAATATCGGGGAGTGCTGGTCGCAGCGGCACGCGACGATGATGATCGGCGGCGAGATCTGCACGCGGGCCTGCGCGTTCTGCAATGTCAGCACCGGTGTGCCGGCGGCGCTGGACGGCACGGAGCCGCAGCGTGTGGCAGATGCGGTGGCGACATTGGGGCTGCGGCACGTGGTGATCACCTCGGTCGACCGCGACGACGTGGCGGATGGCGGGGCCGCGCATTTTGCCGCGGTGATCGGCGCGATCCGTAGCGCCGCACCGGGCACGACGATCGAGATTCTCACGCCCGATTTTCTGCGCAAGCCGGGGGCGGTGGAGGTTGTGGCCGCGGCGCGGCCGGACGTGTTCAACCATAACCTCGAGACCGTGCCGCGGCTGTACCCGACGATCCGGCCCGGGGCGCGGTATTATCAGTCGCTCCGGCTACTGGACCGCGTGAAGCAGCTGGACCCGACGATTTTCACCAAATCCGGGCTGATGGTGGGGCTGGGCGAGGCGCGGGCGGAGATCGGCCAGGTCATGGATGACCTGCGGATTGCGGACGTTGATTTTTTGACCATTGGTCAATATTTGCAGCCCACGATCAAACACGCGGCGGTCGACCGGTTCGTCAGCCCGGAAGAATTTCAGGATTATACGGCCATGGCGCGTGCGAAGGGGTTTTTGCTGGTTTCGGCGACACCGCTGACGCGCAGTTCGTATCATGCGGATGAGGATTTCGCGGCCCTGCGCGCCGCGCGTCTGGCGCAGGTGGGCGCGTGACCACATACGCCGAGAAGAAGGTGGTGCCCTACGCGCCGGCGCAATTGTTCGCGCTGGTGGCGGATGTGGGGAAATATCCCAGCTTTTTGCCGTGGTGCGCGGGGGCGCGGATCCGCAGCCATGTCGGCAACGATCTGGTCGCGGACCTGACGATCGGGTTTGGGCCGTTTCGGGAGAGCTTTACCTCGCGCGTGACGCTGGTGCCGCCGGATGCGACGGGGATGTGCGCGATCAAGGTCGAGTACGAGAACGGGCCGTTCAAATATCTGCACAACCGATGGAAATTCTCGCCGCACGCCCAAGGGTGCCTGGTGGATTTTTACGTGGATTTCGAGTTTCGCAATTTCATGCTGCAGAAGGCGATCGGGGCGGTGTTCACGGAGGCCGTGCGGCTGATGGTAAATGCGTTCCTGCGCCGGGCGCGGACCGTATACGGACCGCCCGCCGTACAGGGCACGACGGCGATCGAGGAGCAGAAGGCGGAGGCTTAGGGAACCTTCTGGTTGGCGCCGCTTTCGCCAATGGCGTATGAAGAGCCTTTGTAGCCACGCTGCGAGGGATCCGATGGCGGAGACGACGGCACAACCCCGGCTGCTGACCGGCAGCTGCCTTTGCCAGCAGGTCGAATACGAAGTTTCTGATGAGTTTGAGTACGCAATGAATTGTCATTGCTCGCAGTGCCGCCGCGTGACGGGTTCGGCCTTCAAACCTCTGGCCGGGATCGAGCGGGGCAAGCTCGCGCTTCGGCGGGGCAAAGAGTTTGTTTTGAGATATGGCGGCGACCCGGGGCATGATGTTCATTGCCGCGCCTGCGGGTCGCTGCTGTATTCCGTGGTGCGGGACGGCGCGTATGTGCATGTCGCCATGGGTACGCTTTTGGACACGCCGAGCATCAGGCCGACGATGCATATCTTTGTCGGCTCCAAGGCGCCTTGGTTTGAGATCACCGACGGGCTGCGACAGTTCGATGGGTTTCCGGTGCGATGATCGGTTCGGAGCGGGGCGGCATGCCTCTCACAACCCACCCTATGGGCTGCGGCGTTGCCGGCGCCCCGCCCACGACCGAGACTCCCAAAGATTTTTTGCTACTTTTTGTTCACAAAAAGTAGGTTTTCCCTACGCCTTCTTCCTAACCTTCACCGGCTTTACCGCCAGCAGCGGCGCCAGGAACCGCCCCGTGTGGCTTTCGCGGTTGGCTGCGATGTCCTCCGGTGTCCCCACGCCGATGATGCGGCCGCCGCCGTCGCCGCCTTCGGGGCCGAGGTCGATCACGTGGTCGGCGGTTTTGATGACTTCGAGGTTGTGTTCGATGACGATGATGGTGTTGCCGGCGTCCACCAGCGCGTGCAGGACTTCCAACAGTTTCCGGATGTCCTCGAAATGCAGGCCGGTGGTGGGCTCGTCCAAAATATAGAGGGTGCGGCCGGTGGGGCGTTTGGCGAGTTCTTTGGCGAGTTTGATACGCTGGGCCTCGCCGCCGGAGAGA
>Ga0116231_10006416_pt1 | contig 22431 bp, 14 predicted proteins | sample S1TSphgellanicum_2_FD_89695 | JGI IMG/M metagenome (GOLD analysis project Ga0116231, IMG submission 89695) | Host-associated microbial communities from peat moss isolated from Minnesota, USA - S1T2_Fd - Sphagnum magellanicum MG | ecosystem: Host-associated > Plants > Peat moss > Unclassified...
AAGTTTTTCATTGACCCAAACAAACTTTTACCTCTGCAGCGTTTTCTACTTCAGCCCAAGTATGTTTCACAGAGACCTCAAAAGTATTGGTTTCTGCTCTTGCTTATTGCATGCCACTGACTACTTTATTTGCTTCCTGCCAAAAACTGTGAGCCTGCTGAGGGAATATTTATTGTGTGTTCTTTTAGCCTATTGTAATGATGGCATGCTGTTGCAGGGGTAGTGGTGGACCTCCTGGTGGTGGTAGAGGGGGTGGACGTGGAGGACGGGGAGGTAAGTATACTTTCTGTGCTGTCAATTCTATAAGAAAACCATCATCTGAGGTTCAATCAAGGAGGTTCTTTGGACTCATAATGTCACGGGTAGGCATTTTATTGTGCATAAATCGGTAACATTCCTTTTGCTCCAGGGCATTATGCCTTCCATAATGCCCTAGTTAAGATTCTTCACCCAGCTGAGGGAGTTTTGGTGATTCTGTGGCAGTAGATTGTTTCATATTTTGTTGTTGGACAAATACTTAATACATGCACTATCCTGAACTAGGAGCCAAATTGAGAAACTGAGCTTAACATATCAAGTCAATTCCTATGGAGGTAGCATGGGGCAGTTTACTGTTTAATTAAACAGTAATGAAACTTTTTAATTACTAACACAATATTGTGTGGCAACACAGGACGGGGTATGAGAGGAGGGGGCCGTGGAGGATTTGGAGGAAGAGGAGGTGGGGGGGGGGTTTCCGAGGAGGTGCCCGAGGTGGAGGGGGTAGAGGCTTTGGGGGAGGAAGGGGTGGCGGTGGTTTTGGTGGCCGTGGGGGTGGAGGATTCAGAGGTAGAGGACAGTCTTGACTTTATTTTGCTCGTGTTCTTATGCTTTTGCAAAAATGAGAATCAAGTATGGCATGGATATATCCCACTGGTTTTGAAATATGTTCCACATCCAAAAACCATATAAGAAGCTTGCAAGTAATAATTATCTCCAGTCTCATATGCGAAAATCATATTCATTGGTGAAACTATTGAATGATGTGAGAAATTTTAGTAGGAAATTTGCGCCATAGTGGTTAAACAATCTCTAGGGAAATTCAGTTCTAAAGTCTGCCTATCACCAGCAGGGCAGTTGCCTGTGTTAACACATCCAATGAGCATGTGCCTGCCTATCACTGTGATCTTTGATTCTGTTGCAGTAGCTGTCTAGTTGTAGGTGTGCACATCTATCTGTTAAATCACTCCTGCTGGTGATCAGCTCGGTACTACACTTGTTGCATGATAATTGGAACTAAGATAGTGATGAGTGCCAGAACAATGCATCTAGGTCATGAAGTGCAAATGTCCAGACACTAGCCTTTTTCTTCCCTATTACAGTCAGAGAATACCTGTGCTACTCTATGTTGACTAATGGTTTGAATTCCAAAGGGTGCCAATATAATAGAGTTATCTGTGAAGTCAGGCAAATATGGCATGGGAAGCCTTTGTTTGCCCAATTCACAGGACGAAATCTTTAATGTGGCATCAAAGAAAAAACAAAGGGGCCTAAGAGGGCCTGACACTCATTTTACCTCCTGAAACTCATTTTAACTCCCAAGTTCTCTGCTTATCAGCAAAGCATGAGCTTGCATCTTGCAGTGCAAAACTGTTGAGCTCATGCACATTTTTACTTTTCTTGCAATTGTGCACTACTTGCCTTTCACAATCAATTGTTCTCCAAAATTTGATGTAGTTGCAAGGAAGGGAGAGGAGAGAATTGTAGAGAGGAAGGAGATTTCTTGCAAATGGTTCACAAGGGACAGGCAATTGAAGGTCTAGAACAGTGGAATGTGGCATTGGAGCACCCATTTTCTTGGAGATAGGTGCAAATTTGAGGAGCTCAACTCATTCATGCACTTGAGGAGTTTGCCCCATTCACACAAGAGTTGGTTCTTTCAATCTTTGCAACAACCCCTTGCATGTTTGCCATTGTTTTAAAGGTGAGGTTTAACAGTAAAAGAGAGAGAGATCATGGTTTTGATGAGCTTTATGATTGTCTTGTTGAAGCCTTTCTGCCAAACCTGTCTCCTTTCGATGTGATCATTTCATCTTTGGAGGTCTGATGCCCATTTGGCTACTCCATTATGCCATATTTTGATTCTATGGGTATTTATTTGAATTTGAAACCACCTTGGGAGGTCTAATGCCCATTTGGCAACTCCATTATGTTATGTTTTGATTCTAAGGGTATTTATTTGAACTTGAAACCACCCAATTGGGTATGTGGCATTTTTGTTGAAGCCATTATAATGTTTTGAACTTCCAAAAGTATTATTTGAACTTGAAACACCTTGGGCATGTTTGCAGCTCAATTAGGAGGGTCCTAGATGGGATCTTTTGGTTCTATGGTTATGAAATTAAGTTTGTGTATTGAAATTTGAGGCTTTATTTTGGAAATCCTATGACCAAATGCATGAAATTTAGAGAGTTTTTTGGAAATTAAGTGAGCAAAATGCATGAAATTGAAAGAATGTTTTGGAAATCTAGTGAACAAAATATCCAAATTTTAAAAGTGTTTCAATCCAATGAGCTAATTATCCAAATTTAAAAATTGTTTTGAAAATTCGAAGATTGATTTGGTGATTAGGTCTAAATGTGTGTATGGTTATTTTGGTTTGTGTGTATGTTTGAATGGATGTCAAACCTCATGGCAAACATAAATGTCATGGATATTTGAAAGTGGAATGAAACACTCCAATTCAAATGTATTGTTTTTACAAGACAAAGGCACTTCAAATTGAGAAAAATCTTAGGCAAATTGTGGAATTTCCACACTAGCGCCATGGCCTCATCCAATACTATGCATTTTGCAACATATACATGAGTAAAAAATAAGTAGCTCAATTGATTCCTAATGTTGTGGAGGTATCTATCTATGTTGATTACTTGGAGACTTACTAAGATTTTGTGTTTACTAAGAAAACATTGAAGAATCACCTACATGTCATCTTGAAGAAACTAAAGACAAAAAATTCAAATGAAGAAGAATTAAAGAGGGCAAAATTTTTATGTGATGAACTATTGGAGTGCCTAAAAACTATAAATGGACAAAAATAAGAAATGTTTTAAATTGATGTTAAAATATGACAAATTGCGTACCCAATTCCAAAATAACAACTAGATTACCTAGTTCACTTAAGCTTGAAGCTTTTACATTTAGTCTCAATGCATCTTTAAACTCTAAACCATTTACAAGTGATGGTGAGTGAGTAATGAACAAAGAATAGATTTTGCATAGCTAATCCAAGAGTATGACAATAGTGACATCCGACTTTGCCTTCAACTTTGAAATCCAAGATGTTTTCCTAGTGGGCAAGGTAGAAATCAACAAATGAGAAGGAAGAGGTCAAAATCAACAACTTGAAATGACTAAAGATTTAGGTGTTATATAAAATGAGGAGTTTAGATAAAAGGTTAAGGCAATTTTGAACTTGTACACACAAATTGAAAAATTTACATGAGGACTCAAAAAGTATGACATAATAATGTCAAAGTTTTTTGGAAAATGTTACCATCAAATGAAAAGTATAAAAATAAGGTACATGGATATAACATATATTTAATTAATTTTTGATTTTCAAATTGTCCAAAAATAACCATAAACATATCAAACAATTATTCAAAAATGATTTAAATTTGAACTAGGTGACCACTTGATCCTTTGCAATGCAATTAACCAAAAAAAAAAACGTTGAATCAAAACCACATGGCCACCCAATCCTTTGTGATGCAATTAATACAGGCCACTTGTTTGGATTAAAAATTAGGTAGCCACATGGTCCTTTACAATGTAATTAATAAAGGCCAATTGTTTGGATTAAAATCATGTGGCCACTTGATCCTTTGTAACACAATTAATAAAGGCCAATTGTTTGGATTAAAATTAGATGGCCACCCGATCCTTTGCAATGCGATTAATAAAGAACAAATGACTAGGTGGCCATAGGGTGATCACCTGGGTCCTTTGCAAACTAAACTAATTTTTAATAGTTAACAAATAACACATTTCCAACATTGAATATGAAAGATACAAGATCTAGTAATTTTAATTAGATATACATAGACCAAATATAATTTTTTTCATGTGTTCAATGTGTCATTTCAATAATAAAAAATGAAAAAAAAAAGGGAAATGGTGCAAGCTTTCAAACCTTTCAAATATTATTTTCCCAATACCAAAAAAATTAATTAATTTTTTTGAATGTAATAACAATTAACTCATTTTCATCATTGAAAGTCCAATCGCATTGAAATGGAAAATATTCCCAATCTCATGTTTAGTGATATCTATAGGTTGATTTACTAATATTTTGACCAAAAAATAAGGGAATGCACGTTGGATAAATACATTGCTAATTATCATTATTGCATAACATTTAGTTAATGTTAAAAAATGAACTTTCATTTGCCACTTTTGAAATACTTAACTATGCTTTATTCAATGATTTGCAAAGGAACAATTGGGCCTACTTTAAGGGGTGAAAAATTGCCTTGCAATACCATATGGTTCATAAAGCTAATTTTTCTTTTGAGATGTATTCACCTCCATTAAATATTGTGATATTTTTATTTATTTCCTAAATGTGTTTTTTCATTTGTGCTTTATAAAGTTGGAAAAAAATTAATTAATTTTTTTTGATGAAATAAAATTGATTTTATTTTGATATAACATCAATAAATAAAACAAAATACCAAACAAACCTTTACATTTGTGTTTGCATATATAGGCCCATGGACATCAAAATTAATGAACTCTAGAAGAATGTTGTGGCTCAAGTTTTGTCATCACTTGAAGGTGCAAATCAAAGTTGTTTTTCCATCAAACATCTTTCACACAATGGTAAGCTTGTAAGTCAACATCCAACCCTTTTGCCATTTTATTTTGTTGTATCATATTTTGTATAACCATTCAAGTAGCCCATTCATTGATGTCACTTAATTGCATTTGCAATTCTATTGTCAACCATGATGCATAGACTCAATTTTTGAATTGGAATTCCTTTCCCAACTAAATATGTTGCATCAATTTGTGAACATTGTACGATTACAATTTGATTAAGTTTGTTCATATTATTTATCAAACAAAAATTCAAATAAACTTCATACTACTATCAATTTGTGTAGGTCCCAACTCATAAACAACATTTCTTTCTTTAAGATAGGAACATATAAGATATCTTTAACCAATTTGATTTGTCTTGTGTATAATGTAAGTTTAATCATTCACTTTCCAAGTGCTTGTTGGGTGTTGTTATTCCCCGGAAAGTACAAATTTTGGTACATTCAAACCATTCTTTTCTTGTAGTCACATGTTTTTTTGCTTTAGAATATACATATTACATATCATTAGAATGAGCTTGTCTCTAGAAACATACTGTAAATAATTTTTTTCATCGTCATTCATATTTACTTCAATATCATCCAAGATATGAAGAACGAATCATTTATTATGAAACCATTTTTATTTTTGTTTTCTAGATTGAATAGTTTGATCCTTTAACCTTTTAATAATTAACATTAGTTATGATTAAATTAAATCCAACTTTGAACCAACATCATGAAGAATTAGTTCTTTCAATATTCCACATTAGTTGGAATCAACAAAACATAAATTTCATAAGGTCTTTATTTTTGTTCTGTTAATAAATTAACTTGATATATATTAGAAGTTTATGATACACTTAGAAAGATAATTATTTTTTTTTGGAGAAAAGACTTCAAGTCCTAACCTTAACATACATAAAGAAATATTATGGTATTTCACCTTTGAGTTATAGGTTCTATTTATGAGAGTAGAATGTTCAATCAATCCACTAATCACTTAATTTTTATGTGACTTGTCTTTCATTATTGACTTAACTAGAAATTAATTATTATGATTCTAATTTATGTTCATCCTTGAACAAAAAACATCCTTAAACCATGACATGGACATTCCTTGAAAATTTGGAAAAAGCCTAAACAATAGTAATTGTAATCCAAATATTTGAAACAAAAGAGGAGCACACTTATGGCCAATGCCCTATATTGTGTGTTTATGCATAGATTGATTATAGTCATTTAAAAGAAAGTTCACATTGTCATTGTCATGTGTCCATGATGCTAGATACAATCATAAGCTTCAACAATATAACATGAGGTAGGCAATAATGCTTGTTTAAAATACTCAAAGGATGGAACCCTTTTCATTCTTGACAACAATAACCATGCATAAAAGGTGTCAAAGAAAAAGAAAATAAATGATTTCTATCCAATTGCATGATGTTAAATTGTTGAATTCTAAAGCACACTACAATATAATTTTATGGAAGTCACAATAATATATATATTTAGGTTTGTCAAGTCTCGTCATATACAACTCAGATGTATTTGAAAAAATTATGAAAAAATGAGAAAATAAAAATTATGTTTTTATCCTCCGAAATGTAAAAAAATTACCAAAAAAATCTCAATATTCATTGAAAAATGCACTTTACAATGTAAGGTACATTCGATGCAACAATCTTAGAAAAATATGGTTATATATTTTATTTTTCTTGTGGAATGAGAAGACATGTTCACAACTTTGGCTTTGAAAGCTTATAATACTTAAAATGAAAAAGTTAAAAAAAATTCATTTAATTAAAAAATAATCTCATGTTACAAAGTTCATTTAATTATCTAATTTTTTTTAAGAACCATATTTTTAGAAGATTTTTATTTTTAAAAAATTAAGATAATTTGAATTTGGACATGAAAAAATGCTAATTTCAACATCATTTAAATGTTTTCATTTAAAAGTACATTGGATATAGACTTTCAATTGCCCATTTTAGTCCACCCTAATGTGTAATTGTGACCATAATTTTGATCTATTTTCACAAAACTCAATTAATAATCATTCATAAAAGTATGGTTATGCTTTGAATGATAAGAAAGTGAAAGCACATAACTTAACATTGTATAATTCACATTGAAACAAAGGCTAATGGACTCAACTGCTAAAGCATAGCTTGGAAATATGAAGAATAGCCTATGAATAAGAGGAGGAGCACATACCCAACATTCATTATTTCCAAAGATAGTTGATGCTATTGTGAAGGATGGCGAGCTCGAATTGAAATACAGGCAATGAGTTCCATGCAAACATACCTTAGGTTTACTTTAGGTTAAAAAACCTTGCCAGCATTTCCTATTGTAGGTGGATGTCAACTTACATGACATAATAATTTGCATGGCATTTAATTTCTAAGATCCAGTACATTGGAATGGTTCACCAAAAAAAAGAAAAAGGAAAACACATTTTTTTGGCTAATGCTTATCATTGGATAATGTCTTCAAAGGGGGCCTTCCCAAAATAAGCGGCCTTAAGCTCTACCTTGCGTGGGCACTTATTTCGAAAATGCCTCACTCCTTATTGTTACCCTACTCATAAGGGACTCAATAATAGCTGTTGGATCTTGTAGGTATTGGGTTCCTTATGAGTAGGGTCTTTGGAGTGGGGGCATTCTCAAAATAAGTGCCCCTTAGGTTTTGCCTTGAAATAAGCAATGCAAAGCCTGGGGGGGACTTATTTTGGGAAAGCCTTGCAATGAGGACCGTATCCTACTTGTAAAAACCTCCAATGAATTTTATAGTGTACTCGCTTTTAGGAAAGTACTAGCCCAGGCTATACTGGGATCTTCTGAAGGTTGGTCTTCCATGATTTTCGACCTGTTCCGTTGGCCTACCAGCCTCAGGCATAGATCTCAAATCATGGAAGGGCCTGTACTTAGGCCCTTCTCCTATACAAAAGATGTGACCCGCACGTCCCCCAATGAGAAATAGACAGCAGTTGCACACATACATAGCCTTAAGTTGCATTTGCTGGCTTTGCTTTGGCAGGCAAGGATATTGTGTTTAGATTCATTATAGAGTATCGGTAGCTTAATGGATTTTGGGCCCAAGGTTAATAGCTCTATTTTTATATGAGGATTTTTGAAAGATGATATTTTGGCTTGTCTTGAAACTTGAGATTAGGTACGAGACTTATAATATCTTGAAGGATTTTGGTTTGTTTTGGAGGATTTTTTGAAGATTGTATTTTTGCATGGTGAAATATTTGAGTTTCCATTATTCTTCTGTTGCCTTGAGATACCTTTTACTGTAAATGGCAAGGCCACAGTAGTGTGACACACTCCTTGTTTGCTTAGTTCTTTCTCTGATGAGACTGCAGCCCCTTTGCCTTGGCTACGATTCTGGCCTCGAGCTTTGATCTATGGATCCACTCCCAATTACGTGCTTCGCAGTCTCCGTGCCCCACTTTCAGGCCCGCTGAATTCCATTTTGGTACAGATTTGTCGCGGTTGCGGATAACCACCTGGAACTGTTTCTCGTTTCCGTGAGTGAGGAGGGGGTGTGGGTTGTAGTAGGTGGGAAAGGATGACAGCATGCCGGCCTAGGATTCGTGTCATTCTTCTTCTGGACAATTCTTCTGGCGGAAAATCTTTAAACAGATTGCGTTTCTATGTTATTCAATGCCGGATGGCTCGATGTTTGAAACTGGTTATTTGGCAAAATTGTTTGTTGAATAAGGGTCTCTTCCATTTGTGTTCTTGGCAGCAAATGGAATGATAAGCTAATTGAATTTGTTGGGATTTGTGTGATGGTGGAGGGAGAGAGGGAGAGAGGGAGAGAGAGATTTTGATTGGGTTTTTGCATTCGGTGAATGCTAAAGTGTTAGCGTTGTTGGCAGAGAGAGGTTTTGATTGGGTTTCTGCATTCCGTGAATGCTAAAGTGTTAGTGTTGTTGGCAGCATTTGTTTGCTTTTCTATCCAGAAATTGGGGTTTCTTGGCGTTTGTGAATCGTTCTGCTGGTGGCAACGATTCGGTATGGTATCCCAGTCGGCTGCCTTTTTTTTTTCTTGGCGGCAGAAGATTTTGATATCCATACAGAAGAACACACAATCGGGGGTTTTTTCTGTTTGTGTCCAAGTTTTGAGCCGACGCGTAAATTTGGTGTGTGTGTGTGTGTGTGTTCAGGCGCTTTGCTTTTTGGCTGTGACAAAAATGTGGCTAGCGGCAGCAACCTGATGACGGTAAATGGCTATGTGCAAGTATCCGCAAAATGGTCGCGGGATGGTGTGTTGGCCGTGTTGGGCGGGTGCTGCCTCCATGGCAGATTACGCAATGGGTCCATCCGTGGTACCAGCTCCTCCTCGACTTGTGGCCTTGAGGCAGTCGACCTCATCCACCAACGTCTTACTATCGAGTTCAATGCAGGAGGAGACTCAAAACAACAACCCCCAAGCCCCGCATTTCGAAGACAACCATATATCTTGTGCTCCTTCTCAGACTGTTTGCAAATCCCCCATGAAAAATGGTGTCTTTCTTTCTGTTGTATTACTAGGATTAGATATTACTTTCTAGATATTACTCACTAGGATTAGATACCAGTGGGCATTCTTGAAGGTGAGCAAGCTTGTAGCATGACATTTCTCAATCTGAGTCTGAGTCTATACTTGGTTCTGTAAAGATTGGGGAACTCATCAAGCTTCTAGGTTTTATTGTCATATCTTAGATAATTCCTTCCTCCTGCAAATTTTTTTGCCCTGTTCACTCTTGTTTCTTTTCTGAGCTCGTTTCATGACAACTTATGACAATGTGTGCATGCTTCTTTCTACAGAGGGGCCTATGAGTATGCTTGTGACGGTATAAGGAGGTTCTTGTCTGGATGATGGTGCTGCTGTCATGGATGACGACGACGAGGATATAATCTGCACACAGAATCAAGAAATGTAAGCTTTGACAGAAGGCACATTTTGCAAGCAGTCTTCACAAGAACCTAAGATAGAAGAGCTAAAAGAGCCAGAAGAGATGGAGGAAGACAAACTCTTGCTCCACCTTGTGCAGCCCACAAGTGTGGGAGGCTTACCTCATGATTCCTCCAACTTGAATAATGTCACTGGGAAGCGGGTACAGAGGAAAGAGGCAAGGTACTTTCAATTGCTGAATCCTGAGATCTTTCTGGTCATTAACCTATCTATCACTGTGATTGCTGGAGATGGATCTGCAAAACTTTATCAGAGGCTTGTGTCTATGGTTAACATGCTATCTGTTTGGTTGAGCAAGGCAGTGGGGAAAGGAAAAGAGACAGTTAAGATTCCTGACTGTAGCTCTTCAGGCTTACATTCCTAGATAGCTCACTAGTCCTGGCCTTAGAGAATGTCTGTAGAGGGTATGGGACTATCTTCACCATTCAATGCACAAGTTGACATTACCTTTTGGACCCAAAGCAGCTCAGTCTCACAAGGAGAGGTGCTCTTGCAAACAAAGCCTATCACTTGAGAGAGAATGCAAACTACTGCATGATAAGATCATTGTTCATCAGGCTTGGTGATAAACCAGAACTTCTCAGTTTTGGTTTGCACATACAGTTGTTCCCCTAGTTTATGTTGACTTATATTCGTAGGCCAAACAAGTGGCATTTAGAACCTCCTCCATTAGTCCGATTGTCTTCCTTTTGGCACAAGGTCTATTTGTGCCCAGCCTTTTCCTTGCAGCCAGCTGTGTTTGTCTCAGGAGTGCCTCAATTTTTTAACCCTAGGTGCTGTATTCTATGTGTTTTCACAGGCAGTCAGATACTAGGAGGAGAAGATGGGCACAAGCTGACCCTTTACTAGAGATTTGGAAGGCTGTCTCTGATTCCAAACATGCTGCTCCCTTTCGCAGGTAAAGCCAATCTCATCTACCTGTTTCTTGTGGTCACTGAATGTAACAGGTGCTACTCTCTTTCAGTTTTGACTGCTCTTTGATCTCTTTCATATACATTCTGATCTTCTGTTTAAACTTGATTCTCTTTGAAGACCAGTAGCATCTCTGGGAGACTATGATGCAATTGTCTATCAGCGGATGGATCTGAGCACCATACGGCGACACCTTGAGGTCAGAGATAGTTTATTATGTTGTGCAAACCTGCTGATCCTTTATGTTATTTTTGGATATTGAGCTACAAACAAGTGTCTCACTGTGCCTGATTTTGAGAGCACAGCTTAATTCCTGCCAGTCTAGCTTGTTCAAAAGCTCTGTTTCCGCACTTGCTTTTCCTCCTCTTTTTGACCTAAATGCTGATTTATGTGCATCCTGACCTTGAAGTCATTTGGGATCATTGACCAATATGTATGGATTGGTGAACAGAATGAACTCATGTACAGCATTAATGATCTGCACCGAGACGCGATACTCACTGTGACGAATGCTCTAGTGCGTGTTTTGGTCCTGACCCCATCCTAGTTTTAGCAGAAACACCAATTAAATACTTTCTGCTTTTGCATTTGGTGCTCCTCTTATTGTTTGTCATAAATTTTCATGGGCTGCTGTTAGGTGGGTCAGCTGTTCCTTGATTTTCTCACTTGGCTCAAACTGTGCTTGTTATTGGAGACTAATAGTTCATTCTGTTTACTATGTAGGTCTACAACAAGAAGGGAAGTGATGTGTACAACATGGCCTTGAAACTGAGAGCCCATATCACAAAATTATTTGAGGTAACCAAGGTAATTCCTCCCAATGAGGAATTATCCTAAATTACTTGGTCGCTTAGTTTGTATGCAATTTCTGATGTCCTGATTATATCTGGGCCGGTTTTGGACTCAGTGCCTTGATTGTGAGATTGCTAAGATATGCCATAAGGATTGCTTGATCTAGAGACATCATTTAGGAGCAAGGCAAACAACTTATGTTGTCATTTCTTGCTCTGATGTGATGCTTCTTTAGAATGAGTGGACATGGAGAGTAAGTTAGTGTCCACCTGACAAGTTTGGACTGGTCAGAAGGAGTCAAGCACAACAAAGCAGAAGCAGAGGGTGTCGTCAGCAGTTCTGGACCAAAGTGGGCCTGACATCAAGTAAGTGTGCAGTGTTAAATGAATTCAGCTGGTCAAAGATCAACATCTACTCAGTGGTGTCTTTGGCCATGCCATCCAGTGGAGGTTCTTTGCATGAATGCAACATAAGATCAGGTTCTGGGTTTATAGGGGCAAGTTTCTATTCAAAGTGTTGGTTGCTGGGGAAGTTCTGAAACTCTAAATGACTTTATGCAATGAAAATGGGAAACAAGAAGTAGCTTATGGTTGATGAGTTCAGTTCCTGGGATCAAGTCTATAGCAATCTTTAGAGGATCCTCCAGTGGGATAAACTTGTAGGTCCTGTTGGGTCAAAGTTAATGTTGAATCTTTCTGAACTTTTGTTAGCAGCAAGGCAAGGCCAAAGCTGCAATTGCAGTCATTGCCACTGGTTCAGGTAGGCAGCAGTGCACGCAAGGAACAGACAAGAAATGACAGGGGAAGCTGTGAACATCTCCTATCCGATAACACAGGTGTAGGTGACCTACCTCTGGCACCATTCAAGAAGCATTGTACACTTTGGAGCTTACAGCCCTGCATCAGCAGTGGTAGTGTGGAACTGGCCTGTAGTGCTGACGCCATCAGTGGTGCTGCCATGGACAGCAGCAGTGAGGAGGAAGTGGCAGCAATGCTCATTTGCATTAGTAGTGGCCATGGTTTCTCTTGTGGACCCAATCAACAAACAGTGGCAGTCAAGTGTGAAACAGAAAATAGGCATGGTGGCTCATGCTACCCAGAGAAAGGGAGCAATTGCAACCTGTTGGAGGGCAGATTTTCAGATTCATCTTCCGCTTGAAAGATTGGATGGGGTAGAGTTGTCCCCACTGCAAGACCAAGATCCATCTGGGTCTTTGAGTTCTGGCCAATGCATGGATGTAGAAATGGGTTTGTACAAGAGGAAATGAAATAAAGATACCAGTGGTGGATACAATCTCACATGGTATGTACAGATGATCTGCCTTGGACTCTGCATGATTTGTGCAGTGAATGTTGACATGATGAGTTCCATTGCTGTTAAGTGTTTTGAATTTGGGGTGTGCTACAGCTTGAATGCCCTGGTGGGAGATACTGAGGAAGAACTTGAAGTTGAGTTGTCTGGTTCAACTTCAGTCCTAGCTCAAATGGACGCAGCCAACATTTTAGTGACATCCTTTAGTTCAACAGCAATTGGACATGGACATACTGGGGTTTTTCCACAAGCAGACAATTCTAGGTGTTCTACCATGGTACAAAATGGCACTTTCCTGTGTTCTGAAATAAACCAACCTCCTTCAACAGAGGGTACCAACAGTGAACATAAAGGTGATCATGGCCATGACTGTAGCCATGATAATAAATTTGCAATTGGTGACAGAGGAAGTCAGAGGATGTGCATGGGGTTGAAGCACAATTGGCAGCAGCAATGGTGAATGCAGTCAGCTGCAAATTATGAATCTGAGCTTCACCTACTGGACAACCTGACGTCCAATTGATGTCAATTGTTTTCTTATAATCATGTACTACTTGGCCACCTGAAAAAAATTGATTGATAGGTGAGAATGACTTGCTCTATTCATGACAAAGGCTGGTGTGACTGCCAGTTTGTGGGGTGTTGTCATCATGTAGATTAATCTACTTTGTCATAATCTGAGTGTGGACAGGAATCTCCTCTGATCTTTCAGACTTGCCTTCCAGAAGATCAACCAAGAAGGGAGTACCTATTGGCAAGAGTAGTTCTTTTGCTAAATATGGGCATTCCCTCTGAATCAGCTTGTTGTTCCAGATAAGTTAACTTGCTTGTTATGTTGGCAGTTAAAGGAGAAAAGACAAACTGCTATCACCACAGCCCTGCAGGGTTCTGATCTATAGTTTGGTGTACAATTGATACACTGAATTGAATTGGAGGGTTGGAGTGTATTGTCAGGTGGTGGTCAAGCAGTATGTGCTACACAGGTCTACACTCACCCATCAGGAGCTGACGAAGTTGGTGGGAAGTCATGGCAGACGGTTACTGCAATTCATGATGAAGGTGATTGTCTGACAATTTGTAGGTGACACTCATTAGGTTATGATTGCACTCATTGTTGTTGTGTTAATTGTGGTTTTGCCCAAACACAATGGGAAGTATGTGAAAAGACATGGGAGCCTGTCACTGCAATTCACAATGAATTTCACATGATTTTCTGACACTTTGTGAGTGACATGGGTTATGACCCACACTCATTGTCGTTATGTCAGTTTTTAGCTTTGCTGGAACAGAATGTTTATGTTCAAAGCATTGTTGTGGAGTTTTCTCTGCATCTCACAGATATGTCAGGCAGTGGAACAGTATTTGTTGTGTGTTGGAAGGTCAAAGAATATCTGTGGTGCATTGTAAAGGTGGAACTGATTGGTGTGCAACAGAGTATATCTGTACTCCCTTTGATCAGAGTGTTATGGCTCTTTACTGTCAGACACAGAAATGGCACCTTGGAAATGGAGGCCAGTAGCTTCTTCAGCCTCTCTGCTACACTGCAGGACTTCAGCTCTAAGTGTGCATAGTCATAAATCAATTGTATAGGCTGTTTGAATTGTCAGCAGGTGAGTTCTCTAAAGTGCACTGTCAGGTGAATATGAGTCCTAATAAGGCACCAAAGTCATTAAGTTTGGATGCTCGTGGTGTGGAGTCATGTCCTGAAATCATGCCATTTACATATAGGATCCTAAATCCTCGGTGGTACATAACCCAGTCACACAGTAGGCTTGTAGTCTGACTCTTAGCATCTTCTGTCTTATAAAGTCTTAAAAGTCTGCCAGTTTTTACTTAGTTTATATATCAAGGACAGGTTATCTAGCGTAAAGTCCCCAGCTAGGCTATGCAAGGCCCAATATATTTTGTAAAGTCCAAGCCAGGGTGTCGTTAAAATCTGACAGGTTTTTAAGAAGGGCCTATCTTCTGAACCAAATTTTTTTCACTTTGCCTACTGTCCTTGTGACAGGTACCTCAAATCTCAGAAGTTCTCAAGACAGGCCTTTCTCCTGTATGTTTTGAATTCTGATTCGATTTCTCTCATTTGTTTTGTTCACTTAAACCATGACTCAAGCTTGCTGTATACCCACTGCTCAGCAGTTAGCATGATGACAAGCTCTAAAGGAATTTTGCCAATGAGTACAGGTTTGAATTTCCTTGAAAATACTTCCTCCAGCGGTTCCACACTGGAGGAAGGGGTTTTGCAAAGGATCACATGAATGAAAGGGACTAGCTTATATGTTTGAGAGATTCTACCTTTTGGCCTCTGGCACATGGATTCATGTCAAGGAATTAATTTTCTTAGATTAGTTTTGGTGCCATTTTAGAATGGTTTTTGTCAGGTTCATGAATAGAGACATCGATTCAAAGTAGTGACAACTCTTTTATTTGGCAACTCCTGTAATGGTGGCAAAAGATAATGAAGCTCAAGCTTTCAGTGTTTATTGAAATTGATGCTCATTTCCCATTATGTAGTTTGTTGTCTTTGCTTTGTTGTGGGTCTTAAAAGTGATTAATGTTGCAGAGATCTAGATTGAAGTCCAACATGGATCAAATTGGTATAGCATTGATGTATAAGAATTTGGTTCCATGTGTGCATGTAGGCCTCAAATATCATATAGGCCACCTTGATTTGAGAGTGGCTGTATTGCAACTGGTATTGAGAATGAAGGAGAACTTGTTATTTTGCTTTAACAATTCTCTTCAAATCTCTACACTATTAGGGAAGATTTTTGAAACTTTACAAGCAGTTTCAAGCTTTTGGTATATATTTTTCCGTCTGTGTGAATGATAATCCTATTGTTGCTGTTAGGAATCTTCAGTTGATGTGTTGCATTATGTGTTACAACAACAGAGTAAGTCCAAACAACAGTGTTCTATGTAAAAGAAAGGGTTTGATCAATTATTGAAAAGAGTACTTGTATTATGGCTGCTAGGAAGCATCTAGGTGCTGAACATTTGGCTCTTTTTAGGATATATGAACAAGAACTTAGTAGGAGAGGCAAAAAACCTCAGTGAGGCATCTTGCCAAAATATAGCTAGGGTTGACATCTAACACAACTTCAAGTTTTTTTGGTTCAATGGATCCATTTAAAAAAGACCATGGAAAAGAAAAGTTATCTTCAAAGATTTGGGGGCTTCTTGTGTCAACAAATTGTTTACCCATGTGTATTGTGAAGAGTCCATGGTTGCAAAGATTATGCTTGCAATTGTGTTCACATGTGGTATTGCCTTTGAAAAATTGGTAGCACTAGATATTCTTGAAAGCTTGTTGGAATAGTCCATGTTTTTATCAGTCTTATGTGTGTATGCATAAATGGTTGTGTAATACATTGTGTAAAATTGCTCTAGTTGTTCCACTTTCCACTAGACACATTTTGGGCTTTACATTTGCATAGTGTATGTGCACATATTTTTGAAATAGACTTACATGATGTTATATGTATATATATTTTTGTTATGCAAGTGTAAATTACAGTTCAATTCCTCATTTTCTTATAAACTCTAATTTTTGTGGGAGAACAAACAAATGAATGCAACACATATTATGATTTATATGCATATTGCATATTTTCTTTTTCTTCTCTCTACCCAAGACTTAAGATGATGGTTGTTGAAATGAACTTGGTTTAACAAAAGAGGGAAAATTAAAAAGGGAGAGGGTAATAGAGTAGATGGTAGGCAAGAATAAAGAAGAGGAAGGTAGGTAGGAGAGAAGAAAGGTAAGTATGCAAGAATGGTACCATAGTACCTTGGCCAGTTCGACACTATATATATATATATATAGAAATTTTTAATAATTATTACATGATTGTGTTGAAAGTTTTGGAAATCCTAGCCATCACATGTTGAAAGTGTTCCTTAAGCAAATAGGGTAATTTTGTAAGATCCTTAAGGTGAAGGACGTAATCCAATCAAATCTCTGAAAGGGAGGGGATTATTTCATAAAACATTGATACTTCAGTTGTTACGCAATGTAGTTGAAATGTTAAAAAAATATTTAATATTTTTGACAAAAATATGAATAATTATTTTTAAAATGTCGAATTGAATTTTTAAAAATTAATTAAATATTTGACAATTGACTATCGAATTGGTCAAGGTATTACAATATCTTACGTAATCCCTTTCATTATGGTCTTGTGAGCTCCTCCCATGTTGCCCCCCTTTGTTTAATTTTTTTGTGGGTGGAACTAGTGGTGTTGTTGGCATGCAACTTTTTATATCGTTGCAAGCTCCAACAAAGGCCTATTCTAGGTGAGCTTTTTATTATTTACTTTTTAACATTTTTTTAATTTCATGTTCCCATGTGATTGTTTTACAAGTCTTTTCATTGTGGTATTGCATAACATGGTTTAAGGTGAGCTCCTCATATTTCTTGACAAAATGTATAAGACTTTTATTCTAGTTTCCAAGAAGTCTATTTAGAACAATGGATGTGAATGGAAAACTTGGTGATTTATGTTATGGATTTGTGTGTAGGGCTATGGCAATTAAGTGCAAGGGTGTTCAGACTTAAGAGGCTTTAGACCCATTGTTAATGAAAAAAAAGTTTCTTAAATGTAAAACATTTTCTTGTTTGCTTGCTTCAAGGTGATCTTACGTTTAAAGGCAAGAGTTTTCATTCATAGGTGTTAGTATAAACATTGAAACCTTAACCATTCAAATATTTTGATTGGTACAAGTTTTATTGATTTTACAAAAAAATGGTTAGGTTACTCACTTTTGGCATTGTCAAAGTTCAGTTTTTTAATCAATTTTTACATCCAAAAAAATTATTGCATTATGATAATTAATAATTTATGCATCCAATGTACATTCCCTAAACTTCCAGTCAAAAATATGGGTAACCTCAAGTTTGTACATGGTTGGAAATATACTTGTTCAAAAAATTATGTCATTATGAGATCATTATTTAATCATCATGTTTTATTATTAGTTGAAATAATTCACAATAATAGATAGGTTCTGTTTTGATATTCTTATTAAATAGGTTGTATTTGAATAGATAAGAAAAGACAATATAGGTAGGTTGTAAGTAAATAAATAGGTCAATTGTATGTTGTTAAGTACATAGGTAAATATGTAAGCATATTTATAGGTTGTAAATAAGTAAGTAAGAAGGTCACCTTTAGGTAACCTACATAGCCCTATGACAATTGACAATAGCCCTTAAATAGGCTTATGTTGTCATTAGGTAAGCCTTAAGTAGATTATGTAACCCCTTACATGTAGGTTTATCTTCTCCCTATGTAGGCCCTAATAGTCCCTAAGTAGGTCCCTATGTAACCTACATAACTTTTAGGATAACTTATATTAAATGCCCGTAAGTGACCTATAAAACTTCTATCTAGCTTACATATCGATTACGGTAGTCTATGGTAATTTCTAAATAGGCTAACATAGCCTTTAAGATAGCCTACATAACCTCTAGATAGGTTTACATAACCTTTAGGGTAACCAACATTAGTCCGTAAGTGTCCTACATGGTCCCTATAATAATTTACAATATATAGCTTCTAAATAACTTAAGGTAACCCTTATAAATAGGCTACATAGTCCCTAATTAACCCTACATGGTCCTTAGGTAATCTATGATAGCCCCATGTAACATACAATGTACATAGCCCTTAAGTATGCCTACATAATTCCTAGGGTAGCCTACAATAGCTCATAAGTAACCTACATAACCCTTAAAGTAGCTTAAAGTAGCTTTTACATAACTTTTGTGGTAGTTCACAATAAGCCTTAGGCACAAATAAGCCCTAGGCGCATTTAGCCCCTAGGTAGGTTTATGTTGTCCTAGGTAGGCTTTTTAGGTAACCTTTAGGTAACCTAGGTAGCCCCTAAATAAGCTTAGGTAGACTATTTGTAGATCCTAGACTAACCTTTGACTAAGCTTATGTTGGCACTAGGTAGGCCCATAGATAAACCTAGGTGGACTTATATTAACCTTAGGTATGCCTAGATAGGCCCTAAATTAACCTAGCTTACCTAGACTTATCTAGGTTAGGGCAGATTAGTTAAGCTAGGTTCAATAAGATACTTAGATATCAAAAAAAGTGTTCAAAAAAATGTGGTGACAAGTTAATTCACATATAAAAAGTTGGTGCAATGGTAAGGAATTTGTCCTTCAAAGTGAAGGTGAATGGATCAAATCCTAACTCTCTTGTAACTTAGTCTAAACAAGGTTGGTTGCTTAAATGTTTAATCTAGGTTGCTTAGGGCCCATTTTTCTAGCCTATCATTTTTAATTTAGACTAATAGTTAGGTCACTTAACCTAGGCTCCTAACTAGTCTAAAAACTAGGAAACTAGCCTAGTGAATTAGTTATTAGTGAATTTCTTATGTCTTTAGCAAATGGGTTTCCATTAAAGTCTATTGCAACATGGATAATTTTTTAAATGACAATGTTAATGTTGAATACAATTTTACATTTAAAAGTTCATTTATAGTTTTTAAAATCACAATTGTGATAATTTATCATTGATGCCAATATCAAACATGATCACATTATGAATGAAGTTCATTCACATGACTTCACGGTCCACCCATAATTCATTTGTAATTAACTTATAATCCAGATATAGTTAATTTATAATTCATTCTTAAATAACTCTTAATTTACTCCCTATTCAATACTAATTCACTTTTAGTCAACTCATAATTAATTCATAGTTCATTCATAATTCACTTTGGGTTATTTTTAGTTAACTCATAGTTCACTTGTAGTTAAAAAGGTTTTCAAAAAAGAATATTTTTGAAAACCTTCCTTGATTGATGGGCATATGAAATCTCCATGAAAACTTGTGTGAAAAAGGTTTTTAAAAGGGTGTAAATAGATGAAAAACCCTCATTATGTTTAGTCTATTCAACACTAATGCAAGGTACAATCTTGTTTCATATCCTTATTTTGTTTCTTTTGTGTTTATGTTTTCATATTTTATCACAATATAATTTTGTTTGCATTTTTGTTTTGCACATCTCATGTTCTTGTATTTAATCTCTTGTGATTTATCTTGGTTTCTACATTTTGTGTTTGGATTTAAATTTGATTTTTTTTTTTTTCATTATTCGTCTTCATAGTTCTTGTGCCTTTGACACAGTCCAAATATTTCACCTAATTATGATTTCACCCTTCTAGAAACAAACCAAGTTTTGAATACCATAAAATTGCAAATCTTCACCTTGGGTTTTTTTTTGGTTGTGAACAATGGTGAGGCCCCAATGTTAACAATGTGCATTTTTCCTTCACTTATTTATTACATTGCTTTATACAATTTTATAATTGCACTCACATTTCCAAAGTTATACACTTACACGAAATGCATATATTTTTAAAATACATTTACACTTACCCAATTGGTATATCAAAAATCATATTCACACTCTTGTCTTTATATGTATTGCCTCCTTTGCATAAATCTTCAAATCAACAATAGCCACATTTGATGTATGGATGTCAAAATCAACTCATGGTATCTTTGGTCTTGTTATTAATTTTATAAATACAAATTGGAGTTTCAACACATGTGACTAATGGCGTTTTTGTAGTCACGAAGACGTATGGCTAGGGCTTGGCTCCCAAGCTTCAAGTTTTATTGGAAAGCTATAAGTTGGAAGAAGAAACTATTGCTTGTCAAGGATGAAGACTCTACTTTAACACAATGATGGAAACCCCAAAATCTATTTTATTTATGATACAACTAGGGGTTGGATGTGCCATCTTAAGCTTGATGATTTGGGCATGTCACTTGTTTAAAGCGTGTCAATATCACATAATTGATGGAAGTGTTTCTTCATGCAAATTGCATGATATTTCCCATCAAGTGTGCATAAGTTGATTTTCCATAGGTGCATTACCTAGTGTTAGGATTGGATGAAGGCTTACATCGATTCAGGCATTCATCCATGCAAATTGAATTTTGATTCTACGTAACCACATCACTCAAGAATTTTGTTAGAATGTTTGTGGAAAGTGTCATGATGAAATTGCTTAGTGAGATCGAAATCTCTTGTTTATGTTTTATCTGTTTGTAAATTGCAAGTTTAGTTGATTCTTTGAAAGAAGTGACCCTTGTTCTTGGATACATGTAAGAATGCATATCTAAGGACCAGTATGTAATTTGGGTACATTCTAGTCAATAACATATAATCTTCTACTAATGCACTACTCCAAACACTTTACACAAAAATGAGCTAAGGGACTTATGTGCTTCTTTGTCTACAAATGCAAACATAGTATCAGGCATAAACCAAGAAATGAAGTTTGCATCATTGCATGTACCCTGTAAATTAAGTTGTGATGCCACAGCACTCAGGGGCCAGGGCTCTTTTGCCTCACTTTGTTCTCCCAACTATGATGTACTTTCTCTTAAACACCAGTGGCAAAAAACTTTGTGAACATGCTAACCAGTTCAGCTGTAAACTTGGTGTACTAACGATTATTGTAGTGCAACATGCAGTGTTTTTTCTTTTCAAATTTGTGTGAGGCACGTGGGTTGGCAATCATCCACAAGACGACTTAGCCAAATTTAGTTACAGGTGAGAGAGGGATGTAGAAAAGTTTAGGAATGCGTGCTCTGCAACCCACAACACATGTTAGCCATTAGTCCTTCAATCCCATTATCTTCCCCCAAACAAAATGAAATAAAAATAAAAGATCTGCTAAGTCCTGGCCTTCAATATATTCTTTCCCTAACATATCATGGTCATCACTGAAAAAAGTTTGCCCTCTAAATTGTCCCTTGCACAAGTTGTTCACATATTAGGATCCAACATGTCCCCAAAGTTTAAAAGACTTAACTTGATATGTTGAAAGCTCTCTTGCATTAAAATCAATTCAGTTTGGCACTGGGCCATCAAATCTGATCACACCATAGGGTAATTGTGAGGAGAATATGTTTTTCAAGAAAAACAACGTGGGTAAAGGTATGTAGGCTTTTGCAATTAAAATAAATCTATGTAAAGATAAAAAGGACCAATGATTTTTTTAATAAAAAAATCCTTTATCAATCAATTTTTTTTGGAATTTTTTTTGGAAATAATTGTGCTCCTATAGTGCAAATTTGACTAATTTTGCTAATTTTTGAGGGAAATTCGGCAATTTTTGTGATACCACAAAATTGAGAGGAAAAAAATGTACAAGACTAACATTTACCTTATAGGTATACATTTACATACAACCCACAATTCACTTTATGGGCAAGTGTCAAAAATTGTGAAGTTTCTAGTTAGGGTTTCTAACTCATAGGCTGTCCAAAAAGTTATATAGGGTTATAAAAGCTTACATTTGAGTATACATGGTTCTCAAACAAGGAACGGTTTCATTTGTTGGCTTTGCTTGTAAAGGAGAGACTATAAAAGCATGTAGTTTTCATCTGGTCCCTAAAAACCTGTTAGATTTTTGTCATTGTGGTCGGAGGCAACATTACATTGTGTAAGATTTCCTCCACAGCAATGGCCAGCATTGCGCTTCGTGGGGGGGGGGGGGGGGGTTGCCCCCAATGCTTTTTTTGGGGATAGTTTGGGGGGATTTTCTCTTCCGGGAGGGGGGGTGTGT
>Ga0116231_10006417_pt1 | contig 22423 bp, 13 predicted proteins | sample S1TSphgellanicum_2_FD_89695 | JGI IMG/M metagenome (GOLD analysis project Ga0116231, IMG submission 89695) | Host-associated microbial communities from peat moss isolated from Minnesota, USA - S1T2_Fd - Sphagnum magellanicum MG | ecosystem: Host-associated > Plants > Peat moss > Unclassified...
CAAAGGGTGGGATGCAGCAAATAGGGTGTGTGTCTGACAGGAATCCATATACACCTGAATGGCAGAATGTTGTTGACCATATGCAAATGGGGGTGGAGAAGACACCCATACCCCAAAAATATGGCGAACATGAAGGGTACTCCTTGACCTTCCAATATGGATTGTTTTCAGCTCCTTCACTTGCATGCTTGAATCCTAAGGAATAAATGCTGAGCATGAGCTATATGTATGATTGGCAGGTTGGAGATGAAGATGTGGGAATTATTATGAGTACCTACCTAATCACCAATGCTAGTTTGATTGTGATTTGCAGCTCTTTGCTAATAGTTGCAAGTTTATGCTCAATCTTTCATTTGGCATTGATTCGTGTGGTGATGGGCATGTCAAGGACTGATCGGCATAACAGTCTCAACATGGAAGTCATCTTCTTCCAGGGTACTCCTGCTGAGAATGCCTTGGGGATGTCAGCTTTGACACCTTTGACAATTGAGCACAGCATGGTCAATGATGAATTGATGCACTAGTTTTTTGCTTACTACCAAACACATGGCCCTCAAATTGCTTTTGAAGAGTGTGTCATTGCCAATTCATTCATGTGGCAACACCCCAATATACATGTTTTGGAACATGGACTTACTAAGGCCTCCTTGGAGGCTTTTGTGAAAAGAAGGTTGGTAAACAGACATACCCAATGTAACACACTCATTGTTCCTATCAATGACTCCCAGCATTGGAGTCTCATGATACTAAAGAGAGGGACATACTACCACATGAACCCCAAGCCAGATTATGACCCTCACAATAATATTTCTGCAAATGAGGATTTTGTTTGCAAAATGTTGGGAAATTACGCAGGGCAAGTATAATGGAAATGAAGTAGATGATTCAATGATCACAAATGTATGCAGCCAAATGTGCCAACACAAACAGAATTTTGGGAGTGTGGTTGGTTTTTGTTAAAATACTTTGACATGTACATTCAACAGAGGTTTGTGGTCACAGAAATGCAGGACTTTGAAGTGGTGAGCAATACATTATGCACAACCTTTACGCAATTGTATGCTTAGGTGTTTGGTTTCAAGTGAAGGGTTATGGTTGAGTTTAATTGTTGAATTTTCTTTTTGTTCCTCATTAGGCTTGATACAATGTTGGATAGCAGGTGCAATTTACAGAAGATTGGTTTGTGTATGATAATGCCACTTCAATGCGGACATGGCTTGAGGAGGCCAATTGGACCGAATTGTTTGGCCCAACTTTTGAGAATGTAGGGCCATGGCAATTAGTGAAATCATCCAGGGATTGGATTGCACCATGGGCATGCAGACCTGTATCAGAAGAAACTGAACAATCATCAATCCTCGTGTATGGCAGTCCTCCAAGGATCAGAGGAAGTCCACATACTAAGGAATCCAATAGTGCAACAGAGCATATGGATACCCACACTGGTGTTCAAAGAAGGGACCAAAACAACTAGTACAGATGTCTCTCCTGCAGGGTCCAAGAACCAGAAGCAAGTGGAGATGGAGGGTCATAGGGACTTCATACAAGAGTGTGCTGTAGAAGATGAGGAGTGGAAATGGTCTCCTGTCTATCTCCTGCTCAGAGATTTTTCTGGTGTTTCTGCATATGTGCCTTGTCCCTGGAAGCACACAGCTGAAGAGTGGCATTTGATTCAGAAGTTCATTCAAGCCAAATTCTCTCTCACTCAAGAAGATCAATTCAGTAGTATTGTGGTAGCCTCACAGTACACATGGAAATTACATTTTTCTGAAAAAATAACAGAGGTGGGTTTGAATACATTGTCAGAGCAATTGGAACATGTGAGCCAAGAAAAGGTGTTTTGGCAGTAACCTATAACTAATCCAAGAGCTCATGAGGAGCCAATGGGATGACATGTGGATGGACTCATGGAGGGACCTCGTTTGGGAGGAAATGTGTGAACCATCTGTCAGGAAAAGTTGAGATGAGCAGATACTTGCAAATGACATTGCCTCCTTCAAAGCTCCTTTAGAAACTCCTGGGCACCAAGAAGTGTTGAAGAGGGTATGCAACCACTTGTGGTTATAATATTTCATTTACTTCTTTGTGAACCATGTGTGATCTCTGTACTGTGTCTCTTGATGTTTTTCCTTGTTGGTGTTGTCCAACAATTGCATCTAAAAGGTTATGAAGCAATCAAGAGAGTGTTGCGTGTGGGTCTCCTACTGTTTAGATGGGGTTTATCTCTTTTGCTAGCAACGGGAGGACATGGTCTATTCATTTGGGAATTGACCAATTGTGAAAACACAACATAGTCCTCAACAGGCATGTTTGGAAGAGCACATGGACTTCAGTTCAAATGTCCCAGGTAAAATGAAAAGAGGAAACTACAATGTGAAAATCGTGAACTTCAACAATCATTTTCAGGAATACATTAATCCCAGAACTTTGAAGCAACTTGATCAGATCAGTGAAACAAGAAACCCCCTTAGAACAAATCCAACCATATTGTCTCTTCACAACATTTTCTTGCTTGTAGGGCCACAAACATCCTAATCCTACATATGTATTGATTGTCATCAAAGTCCCCACAATAGGAATCAACAGAACAAGCAACTGATGTCTGACTTCTGTTTCCCTCCTAAATTGTAATACAAATGCTTGGGGAAGTCACTTCCATTTTTTTCCCAAATGTTGTTTTTAAAAAAAGGGTGAAACTTATTTATTAAGAAATAAATTTTATGATTTACTTAAATGTGATTAAGGTGTTTAGAATTCATTGTAAGGATATATTTAAATATATTTTAAATATTATTCTCAATTTTGATGAAATAATTCATCATTCATAGCATATCAAAAAGTAGTCCTTTCTCTTTAAGTGTTCCAAAAAATATTCAAAGTGGTACCTTCCTGTGTATAAATGCCAACATTTTGGAGCTTTGCATTGACAGAAAATACTTGAAACCCAACATGAGCCGCTCAAGCCCCATTGAGCCACTCACTATGACAATATTACTCCCAAATTAGTAATTTGAGAATTTTACATTCCTTCACCTAGTGATTTTTTTGTGGCAAGATTTAGTTATTTTGCTAAATACAAAAAATCCCAAGCAAAATGGTCAAGGGAACTTATTGGAAAAATTCCAAAAAAATCACCACAGTTTGAGGAAAGCAAAGATTTATGGAGGATTTGAGCAAATTTCTAGCTTTCTTGTTTTGAAGTCACCATATTTGCCTGATAGGTTCTAGTGGTTCCCCAACATTCCTAAATTTTTTACTTCTCTATTTGCCCTGGCTAAATCCTCTTTGTGGCTGATTGCCACTTTGAGAAAATTGAAAAAGAAAAAAGAAAAAAAAAAGAAACACTGCCTTCACTTGCTACTCATGGGATCATGGCGTGATTGCCAGCCTTGTCACATAATGGAATAACTTTAACCTGATCCAATGGTAATTCAAAAGTCAAGAGGTGGGAACTACAATTTGTGATGTAGCCAGAGTGGCCATGATGTACAGGAAATTTTAACCAAATTTGGCTACAAGCTAAATATGAAAGCAAAATCTGTTTAATGTCCTTTTTTCTTGGCTACCTACTTGAACCAGTATAGAAATCTAGTGATTTTTCATAAATTTTGGTGAAAATCTGGCTATTGAAAATCTCCAAAAAAAAAACTTGATTTTAGCACTTTTAGTTTCCAATATAGCTTTCTGGCTATATACAGCCAGCAAAAAAAAAGGCTGATGCGCATGTGTGTGAACAATTTATATCAGAGTGTCCGGTGACAGGTAATGGGTGGTAATGGCCAGGATGACTAGCTACTATTGACCTAGGGTGAAAGCCCATCACTGTGTCCGATCACCATGCCTGCCTGTGGCACTCTTGGCCCTTGACTGCATGAGTTAAAAAGATAAACAATGGTTGGTACTCAAATAAACTCACTTCCTTTTTGACTATTTCCAGCTTGACACAGTTCTACAAGGAAAAATTTCAGAAGTGATGATACCTAGTAAGTTTCAACAGTAACATAGTTAGCAAAAACTATGTCCTACATGCACCACAATTTCATGTCTAACACAAAAAAATTACTCAAAAGTCATGTGGATTATGTGCTCCAATTTGCCAGTGACAAAGGTAGATCCATCTGCAAATAGTAGACCCACAAGTAGGTCACACCTCATAACCTTTGTATTTTCAATTGTTGGACCACATGAAGATGGAATAAGATGAAACTTCACACAAAAGGGAAGAAGGAAAACCATCAAGGGGCATGTATTTCCTACATTGCACATGATTGACAAGGTGGTAAATGGAACATTGCAACAATCTAGCAACTGACAAACCATAAGGAAACTAAAATGATGGGCCCATCACATATGCAAGACAACTAGAGCTTAAGAGGCTAAGCTGGTTTTTTGCAATAAGCATTCTATTTGGTAAAATCCACAGAAGACATTAAATACTACAGCCTTAAATTGCACTTCAAACAAGACTCACTTAGAATTTGAACTTCTTGTCTATTATGAACCTGGAGCCATTCCCCCCAAAAGGCCACTAGTTATACAGTGCTGCATAAATCATCCCAATTTTCTTACTCCCTCATAAGTTTTCCAATGCTAATTATCTACACACAACTGCAAAAAGTCAAAAAGAAAAAACAGTATGTCTTCTACAAGGTTGGGCTACAAATCTTACTCTTACATCAAAGCCCATAATTATGCAGGAGTTAAAGGCAAATTGGAGCACATAATTTATTATCCACAAATGGCCAACTGAGAGGACACATCATGTTCTTCGAGGGGTGTCTTTGGCTTATAGTTGGAAATGTTCCAACCACAATGTCAAATTCATTAACTCCAAATATCATTTATCCTTAATCCTTGATTCCAGTAACCTTCAAACAAGTTGATCAAATCCAGGAAATGACTAAACCACTTGAAAGCAAATCATGAGACCACAAACATCCTGATTCTAAACTGGCATGAAGTGTCACTGAAATCCTTCCAATAGGACCCAATGGAACAAACAATTTGTCTACTTTCTTTTTCCCTCTAAATACAGATGCCAACATTTACCCGCTTGCATCAACAGAATACTCCTCAAATTCTCAATGAAGCACTTCTTGATCACTATCAATCCACCTTAGCAATTTGGTTATTTAATTTTACTTGTCATGATGTTACTCATTCCGTTTTGGTATGATGGCAATCTTCATCACATACATGGAGCCCCAGGGCCCATATTACCTTTCACCTCATGGAATGGTACTTGAAAGGTCAAGAAGTGAGAATTATATCAAGTGGTGTACACACATGTCAATGAACAAGATATACCATATTGTGCATTTACAAGAATTGATGGCTGATTGGCCAAGATAACTAGCTAGTATAGACAAATATTTTCTACAATGAAACCATCATTGGGATGACTATTATTGTGGTATTTTAGGCTTTCACTAAATGAATCAAACAATAAGGCCCACTCTACACAACAAGTTAACACAAAGGTTGAACCCAATTTGAGCAATTCTATTCTTGAGGTGAATGAAATCAACACCAAAAAGCTTTAATATTGGTGTTAAAGCCCAAATATAAAATAATCTTATAATTTATTACTTTTTTCCCCTATTATGGTCCCAAGGACAAAGAAGGATCTCTATCAGCTTGGCCAGCTAATCTACAATCCTTTGGTCCAATGTGATAGAAATAAAGTATTATATTTTCATGAGATCTACATTTGTATGATTAAATGGAAGCCTAAGTAGGACTCATTCTTTCTTCTTTTTCCTCCATTTCGTCTTTCCATCTACATCGCTTCTTTTCTTTTAGTTGAACTTTGTTCTTGTTTGTGAATCATGAAGGGATTTTCATTCATATTTATTATTTTAGTGTCAAATATTTTGGAATGTTGCATGAAAAGGATATTTCAATTGTAAGATTTCTGACATTTCAACCCTATAACCCACCTCTTCATGCATTTCAAACTATGAAAGTTAACTTGCCCATGTTAAATTTAACCTTAAATGTTACATTTCCAAACAATGAAGGTGGGAAGAGATTACATAAATTTGTCCCAGAAAGGAAATCAAATAGTAAGAAAGTTTCCAATTTTCAAGGCATCCAATGTTCAAGCATCGTCTTTGCCTAAAAAAGGAAACAACTTCAACAGAAAGTAACATCAAAATAAAAAAGAATGAAAATGTGAAAAGATAAAAAAAATTGGAAGGATTGGAATCTAAAGTGTTTGATTTCTCTTCATGGGGAAAAGGAGTTGAAATTTGTCCAAAATAATCCCAAAAGAAAAATACATATTTCAAGATAATTAAACCTTTGAAAAGACCTTGGCCAAGGCTTCTTTAGATGATTAAATTTGCACCCTTTAAAAACCTAAGATAACTTGTATACATTGAGATTTCAAATTTCCATTCAATATAAGAATGGACTTATGGTTGAAATTGCATGCAAGCTCACATGGTGGCATTATTTTATAGATTTACAACAATAATTGAGGCATCCAAAAGTTTAATGTGTTGTTCAAATAGTATTATTTGACAACTTGATAAATTGAATATGAAGGGAGGATAAACATGAATGCAAGTTATATTATTCAATCAATCAATGGTAGCAATGAACATGTATTGTAATAAAACATGTCACCATATCTACCAATGACATTGAATTGCTTCAAAATAAAAATAACATCAAATTGTTGAAAGAACAACTAACTTTATAGATAATTACCTCAAGATACATCCTATTAGAATGCACAAATAAAACATTTTTTAACAAGAAGAACTAGAGGTTGATTAATCTTAATTATACACATTGAACAAATGAAAAACTAGAAAACATTGTCAATAACAAATTGAATATTTATACAATTGGACAATCCTACTAAAATGCCCCAATAATGAATTTTAAACAAGAACTAGAATTCAGTCCCACTTGGTGAAATATACTTTGTGGTTGTGAAACTCTCTTGTTATAAACATGAAGGGAAAAAATGGGTGGCAAGACACAATTGGATTTACACCCAAGAGGCTCCTTATTGGGAATTGTTCCATAACATTCTTTTTTTGTTCCTTCCACATCTTCACAATGTCCCCATTATGTTACCTTTATGTTCTTTCAACATTCTTCACAACTTACAAACTTGTTACCAACTTGAATGTGTTTCAATTTTGTTCCCAACATTTGTCAAATATGTTATGACATTTTCCTAATATGAACTCTATAATTGTGACCATCTATTCCATTGTGTTGTAATGTGTTTCCTTGTGGCATCCCCATCACATTTTTTACTACCACATCAATGCCACATCATGTTAAGTCATGTTCCCACTTTGGAATGCACACCCACACACTTGCAAACATGTAAAAGCACACTATAATGGACAATTTTGGAAGTCATAGTGGTAGTTTTTTCAGAATTATTGCATTGTATTCAAATTTATTTGAAAAACTTGGAAAAAGTGAAATGAAAAATTGAAACCTACTTTCTAATCTTTGAAACCCAAATTTTTTTTAATCAAAAGGATAAATGTTTAATTCAAGGTGGACTTTACAAAGGATGGTACATCTAATGTCACAATCCAAACTATCCCCAAAAAATTATCATTATGGATTTTTTTTCTTCTAATGGAGTTGGAAACTAAGCTTACAATTTTTTACCACCACACATTGAAGTACCATAACAATTAAGATGAAAAAATCAAGCAAGAAAAATTCTTTCAAATTTTTTAAAATTTCAAATGAAAATTTCAAATTCATAAAGTCCATTTCAATATCTAAATTGATTTTTTCAAGGCCCATATTTTGAAAGGTTTTAAGAAAAAAATAAAAATATGGTGGTATGAACTTGGAAATGGAAAAATGAACTTCAACATCATTTAAATATTTTTTTGAAAAATCACCAGATTTGGACTATAAAATATGCCCTTTTTGGGTGAACGTAATGTGCATTTACCCAAACTAGCACCTTCAATATTCAACCTCATTTATACCTAATATTATTATTCAAAATTTGGATGAAATTCCATTCAAATTTATTTATTTTTCATTTTTTTAACAATAAATGCATAATAATTTATTTATTTTAGGAAAAAATCACTACCATATCAAAAAGGAAATTTTATGAATGGGTATTGCATTTTTTTTCAATTTTTTTTTTGGTTAATGTTTCATGAAGCACAAACATGGAGCCTTATGGTCATTGAAAATTTGTAAGTTATATACTCTACGTACATTAATTTTATCTAATCCTCTTCATCTAACTATTGGGATCAAAATTAATTTTGAATTCCAAAATGTTGTTATGAAAAAATTCAAGTGTTTTGCTTGTGTTTATAATAACCAAAGGATGCCATCAAGATTTTAACTTATCGTGTACTATATTTGTTATACATCACTTTTTTTTAAGTGAAAAGTGACTCACCTTTATTGTCTTTTCACTTGTCAAGGACTTTGGGGAAAAAAATTGTTGTGTTGGAAATAATCAATCATCAAAGGATTAACATATAAATATGTTGTAAACAAAATATATATTCTAATTCCAAATCAAATGATGCAACAAAGAAAAACATTGTATCTTCCAACAACAAGAGACACAAACAAGTAATGAAAAAATGAAACAACATCATGGTGGCAACAAAAACACACAAATGATTTATAGCAAAAAACTCTTTTGTAACAAATAATATCATTTGCAAGATTTGATGTGTTCCATGAATAAACCATGAATGTAGGATGTGGAGTGCATTTGCATCTAAATGATCAAATGTAAAAAATCTATATCCAAGTCATGAGAATGAAAAAACATGAAAAATATAAAGACATTTGGGTCACAATAACATAATAATCATTTAATTTGAAATGCATAACCACAAGAGAATCCATAATAAAAAAACAAAACACAACTAATTCAAAACACCAAACATATAAAACATCAAAAGTTATATTTTAAACACACATGTTTATGACAACTATATATATATATGATGTAAAGATTTGAAAGGTTTCAAATACATTCCATGCAAAAAAAAGAATCAAGAGTTATCTAAATCTCATGCACACACCTTTGCAACAACATTGCATCTCACACCATAACATGTCAAATTATACTTGAAATCTACATTGCACCCTTCCTCTTGTGTAATAAAATAGGTTGAAGCATTCAAACACGAGCATTTTTTTTGTCTCCAAATATTTTCTAGTAAAGCCTACAAAATTTCCTTAAACCTAATGGAGGCCCTTGTTGTAACATGAGATTGGGATTTTTTAACATGCATTTTTAGTCAATACAAAGTTGGGTGAAGTGGAGATTGGGGGGTGGATGAAAATCAATGTGAAGTTGTGAAAGGCAATGAACACTAAAAGTCCAAACTCAAACCATATGGCAATAAAGTCATGTGAAATGGAGAAATGAAAATGAATGCAAAGGCATGTGCATCAATTTGATAGGGAGTAACTTGAGGCTACATGGGACAACCTAAAGTCTAATTTTAATGATCTTTCAAAAATTGCTTTCAACGAAATGGCTAAACCTAATTTTTGTGGCTAGGATTATGGTGATGTGGACAAACTATAAGTTTTCAAAATTTTCATTGAAATGTCATAAATGTCATGTTCATAATCGAAGTTTACTCAACTCAATTAAGCCTTTTAGAGTTTCTTTTTGTCAAATTATTTCATAAGTTTTTAGGTCATTGTTGTTTCTATTACAACATTGATTTACTTGGCAAAATGCTACCAAGTGGTAAGTAGAATTAGAAAAATGAAAATTACAAATCAAGTGAAAGACTTTATGGCACATAAAATACAATAATTGAAAAAACATGTATTGAGAAATACATAAGGTTCAAGGTTTACAAAGTAACACCACTTGCGTAAGTGCTAAGGACAAGCAAGAGTTTATGGTTTACATGGATGCCAAATTATGTTCTATAATTTGCAATTTGTCAATAAAACTTTTTTTTGAATATTTTTTCCATTAAATTTGTTTTGTTAAATTTATTAAATAGTTTTGACAATTAAATTCTTAATTTAAATGATGTTTGACAAACCGAGGCCATTACCTTCAACTCTACTTTAATAATGGTGAACTTGATTTGACAATTGCATGGGCTCAATCAAATTCAAATCATTCTTTCAAATGACTAATGCATGCAATATCAATTTTATATGTAGAGTGTTGAAAAACCAAGGATATGGAGATCTACAAATATGTATGTTGTTTACATTCACATGAAATACATCATGTTTAATACCTTTGGATATAGTATTTTCAAATATGTATGTTGTTTACATTCACATGAAATACATCATGTTTAATACCTTTGGATATAGTATTTTCAAATATGTCACATTTAACACTATATGCATACTGAACATTAACTCCATAATTCAAGATTATCAAACTTTTTATTTTTATTTTTGGGTGTTCAACCAACCACCCCTCTATTGGCACATTTAAAAAGTACAACATTTCAATGATTAAATCATTAAAATTGTATATATCTTGTTCATGATTTGATTGGGAATATTTTTAATCTCTTTTATATATGTCTATTATGTTTATGCTAAATGTCACATAATAAATGTAAGTTAAAGCCTATGGACAAGTGCATTATCAATTTGTGAAGTTGGAATCAATGTAGGCCCCTAAATATGGGAATACCTTTTTGTGAGGACCTTTCCTAACATAAAGACATAACAAACAATTTTCCTCACTTCACAAGCAAACAACACAAATCAATTAGTTTTCCAATCAAGAAGTGCTAATATGACCATGTTTTAAATAGGTGGTTTTTGAAACTTTTTGATTTTAACTAACAATTTTTAGAAATAAATACCTATAAAATAAATACTATATTGTCTATGCAATCACAACAAAGCTTATATATATATATATATATATATAATTTATACCATAAATATAATAAAATACATTAAATGATCTAGAAAAAAATGTGCAAAAATGATAATCCCATAAGTTGAAATGGTGTTCAAACATTTCAAGCAAATAATACACATAAGATTTTGCCTAAAGAAGATTTTGTAATCATTCAAATGCTTGTGCGCCTATATGAAAAAGTAGGGGAAAAATACATAATTTCAACAAAGTTCAATGTAAAGAAAAGCATTCAATTGATATTTAGAAGCACCGAATAAATAAATTGAAGCAACTAATATGCAATACATGGAATGAAAAATATGTAGTTAATTTATTGAATGAACAATAAAGCTGGAAATCAACTTCCACCTTAAAAACTTAGGGATAAAGCTTTGAGACCAATCACCAAGCAAGTGACAAATTATTCTTACAAACTTATTAATATGGAATGAAATGAAACAAAAATATGAGTTATGGAACAAAAGAAATCACAATAAATCAAGTAAAAATGTTATTGGATGCCACACCTAAATAATATAGTAAAATAATTGAAAGATCTAGTGGCATCTAACTAGAAAGGCCATTCAGTAAATTTACCACTTGTGTATTTTTTTTTGTAATAAAATATTTTGAATTTATTACGAAGTTACGTTGTAATAATACTCCAACAAAAAATTTCTGCAAAAATTATTTAATTGCTCAAGTCCAAACTAATAAATCATTGTTCTAAAGGTTTTCCATGGATATTAAATAGACAACTTCAAAAAGGATTTTCTAAAATGGGGTCAATAGAGTGAGAAACTCTCAAAATTGCACAAAACTATCAATTTGTATTTTGCTAACATTTTGCGAAGGTTTAAGGGTCCAAACACAAACCTAAAGGCATCCATTTATTAATTGCTTATTAATTGTTTATTTGGAAAATTCTTGGATTTTTTTTTAAATCTTGAAAAATATTTTAAAATTTCCTTATAATATTATGTTAATTTTTGTATCAAGAAAATTTCAAAAATATGTCATTCTCAAATCTTTTCAACTTTGTTTACAAGTCCTTTAATAGTTTTTACTACTTAAAAAAAGATATTACAATTGCTTTCAAATTATTTTTGGGTATTTTTATTCATTATATTTATTTCAAAATTTCAAGGTATGCATATCAATATATGAAAAATTAAAAAAATTTGTAAAAATTCCATTTGTGATTTTATTCTTTTACCAAAAAAATGTTACATACACAAAATTAAATAGTGGTTACAACTATGTTGATACATGTTAACAAAACATATAAATAATTGAATAGATAAAAATTTCAAGCAACTAAGATCAAAGAACAAGAAAACTAAACTAAATGACAAGAAATGAGTTCTCTACACAATGTTCTTTGTATCCAAAGAAAAAACCAAAAAATTTGTTTAAAAACTTTAAGATTTTAAAAAATGATCTTCCTTAAAAACACATAAGAAATTTGAAGGAAAGATCCCCCTACCAAAAGTTCCTATTTAAAATATTTTTTAAAGCCACTATTGCCCAATTTTGAAAGTTATTGAAACTAACACTAACATTTCAACAAGGACAATTCCAACCTCAAAGATGGTCAATACCCTTGCTAAACCTCTTGTGGCCCTTCAAACTAATCATTGTCCAAAATGTGTTATTTTTTGTCATTCAAAATGGTTAATTATTGGCTATAATTTTTTAACTTGAACATATTTAGAGGCATTCTCACTCTTGTTGAAACTTTTCATTCTTTGATTTTCTATGTTGCATCTTGAATTACTTTCTTACATACCATGCTCCTTGATCAAATTTAGCAACAAATTGCCAAATAATTAATTTATTTTAAATCAGAACTTTGGCACTTGGTTTTTTAATTACCAAAGGACATGTCATTCTTGGGAGTTACCCAAGAACCCAAACTAAAGTCATGACATTAATCTTGTATTTCCCACCGTTGACTGGATGATTTAGATTGATTTAATGGATGATCAATATCTCATCATGAAAGAATGTAATTTTACTTCTAAAATTGATGGTTCACAAGTGATGAAATCAATTGAATCAATGATCATGATTTCACAAAAGGTAGTATTATTCTAGCAATTTTGATTAAATTATTTGGATTAGTTCAATCTTACAATCAAATTAAAAACCTAACATGTAATAGTCCATGTTATCAATTTAATGAAAGTGCTTGTTTACTTTTGTCTTTTTTTAGAGTTGAAAATCTCTATCCCATAGACATTAGAACTCAACAACTTATTGGTTACCATCAATTTGATCTTCAATCCATATTTTTTTGGATTTATATAAATTCAATATGGTAATCATATGAATTAGATCCAAGGATTGTGATCGTTTCAAGGAGGGCACATGAATATTTTGTAGTTGTACTTATGGAAGATCAACAATTTTGTTTTGTGCAATCATTGATGGTGCATATCACATGATGTGTATGGTCAACATTTTATCAACATTCTAATGTATACATGCACCATATGTTCATTTTGATCCAAAATCTTTGGGCATTTGCTCCATGGATTCTTTGTTCTTGTACTTTTGTTGTTTTGTGTGTGTTTTGTTTTGTTTTAATATTTGGGATTTGATTAGATGTACATTGTAGCTAATCTTCTTCTTTTTTCGGGTTTGTGTAAGCAAGCATTGTCATCTTGTTGTTGGTTTTTCTTGCAAAAATGTCATGACCATCATTTTTTTCCTCTTTTAGCTTGTTTATGAATATTATTTTTTAATGACCCTTTTCTATTTGAGGTGCAATTGTATAGTTTATTACTTTAAATTGTATTTTGCTAAAATTTTTATGAGTTTGAGAATTGTTTTCCTATTTTTCAAAAAAAATTTAAGCTTGAGGTTTTATTCTAAAATGTTTGTTTTGTTTTCAAAATGCTTGCATTACATACATTGAAAATTAATTTATAATATGTCTTTGTTTCCATTAGGAGTTTGATAACTTCTAGTTTGTTGAAATGTCCTTGACAAAAATTTCATATGTTTTTGAAAAGTTTATTACATTTGCAAATTGTTGATTTAATTTTATTCTTTTGCTTGCATTTTGAGGCCAAGAGGGTCTTGCCAGAGCATTTGTAATTTTCTCTTTGTCCAATTTATTTTCTAAAGCCTTGTGGATTCATTCAATTTTGACAATCCTTTTTTTTTAAAAGAAAAAATGTTGCCTATTTTATTATGTCATTTTCTTGCATGTGACATATATATGTATATGTATGTTAAATATTTCTAGATCTCTCTTTGTTTCAAAGGACTCAATACCTCTATTTATATACCCATTTGGTGACTAATTAAAAGAATCTTCCATAAAGGTTTTCATATGGTTCATCATCCAAGGAACCTTTTTGAACACCTTCTCCCACCTTCTTGAATATTCATGATGAATGAAAAGTGAACAATGATGGATGAATTTAATTTATTAAGTGAAATGTGAACAATGATAAACAATTTCATCCATGAATGATGAACTAAGGTAAATCAAATATATTATTTTCATAATTACAACGAAAAACCTAATATAAGTTTTATGTCCTATGTTGGGGTAGGTAATGGGATGTCATACATGACACCTTGAACATATTTGTTCACATCCTTGTCTTTGTGGTTGAAACTATGTTTTGCATTTACATGGTTACCTTCTCCATTTAAAAAATAGTTTAACCTTTTTTTAAGTATGTATGCCACTTTTATTGTCACTTATTTGTGATCACCTTCCTAAATGCACATGTCTCTATTTACCACCACAAGTCTTGTAACAAAAATGGGCACATGGCAGGTCTTCTCATATTCATGTCAACAACCCTATTTGAACATGGAACCAATCCCACTACATTTTTCCACAACATTCTTCACAAACAAAAAACAACAATCTCCTTTCAATCTAATAAGGTTTGCAACACATTGTGTATACAAAGGATTGGCAACATGGATCCATCTGGAAAGTACCTTAGCTAGAAGATTGTATCCACTTGCAACTACATAGCTTCGTTGAACCAATTTCAAATTTGAAACCCAACTCCCATGCTCACCATATGCCACTCCAATATGCCAGGCCACATGCTATCACTAGTAGAAATCCTGTCATTTGCAACCATTCCTTGTGTGATTATGTGTATCTAAATGTCACCTACAACTACGAATGGTTGCCTATGCGACTATTTTGCAAATTTGGATGGATTTTGGTCTTCTTTTCGACTAGTTGGGACACTGACCTATTTCATTTTTCTAATAGTTTGATTTTTCATGATGTTTTTGTATTTTTTACAACATCATATATACATTTAATTGCACTTGCAACCAAAGTAGTCACATTGTAGTTGCATAAGGTATGTATGCTACCTAGTAGCTACATGTATAAATTATTTAATAATACATACATATTTATATGTATATATTTACCTACTTACTAACTACCTACATCCTACTTACCTACTACCATTTACATACCTATTATGTACTTATGTACATATGGCTACCTACTATGTATTTACATACATACGGTCACCTACTATGTACTTACGTATGTACCACCTACATATTACCTACATTATTACTAGGTACCTACATACATATATACCTACACACCCATGCCGCTAGGTTATTTAATTGTAAATAATTATTTAGAGGCTATTTAAATAGGTATTTAAAATAAATAATTATGTAGAGGCTACTTAAATATGTACTTAAAATAAATAATATCTAAATAGGTACCTAGTAAAAACTTATGCTATTTAGTAGGTAGGCTATGTGATAGTATGTGCTAGGGAATAGTTGCAACTAAGCTACAACTATGTGACTAGGCTGCAACTAGAATTTTATCCCATATTGTTTGTCTTCCTTTTCAAGTTTATAAATTATATAAGTAGGTTGGTTTGGTGTAGTAAACACATTCATTTTTTTCAATTGCCATATGGGAGGAGCTAATCATATAGGCTTAACCCAAAAGGCTAAACTTAAATAAAATAAGATTTTGTTATAAAAGTTTAAAACCTAGACCTACTTACCTACTTAGGCTAGACCTATGGCTAGGTGGCCTAGGCTTAACCTAGGTGCCACATGGCCTAGCTTGAAACTAGGCTAAATACCTCATGCATTTAGCTAAGCTAGGTGGTTTAACCTAGGCCTAGCCTAGGTGCCACATGGTTTATCATAAGTGGTCCAATCCTAAACTAGCCTTAAATGATTATAGGGCAATCTTAAGTTGCCACATGGCACACAAGCCACCACATGGTACAATTTAATTGATTTAATGAAATGATTTAAAAAAATTGTTTGGCAAAATATTTCGAAAAATTTAAATAATGTTATGTGTCACATTCTTAGACTACTAGTGTGAACATATTGGTGTGCATTATAGTCACAAGTGTAATCGCAAGAACTCATCCTTGGATATGTATAAAATTTCCATACTTGTATTCTACAAAAAAATATTTCATTTGTTGTTTGCAACTAGCAGTCATTTACAACTTGTTGTTTGATACTATGTTGATTTTTAGTAACAATTGTCGCTTGAGACTAAAATTTTATTGCAAACAACGCATTTTCTAATAGTGTATATGCCCACCACGTGCATGTTCATGTTATCTATTAGTGGAGAGCTAACCTTTTGAACTACGATTGGATCAAGCCAAAAATAATATGAAGTTCTATGTCTGTGACATGTTTCACAATTTTAACAATTTGATTCAACAAGGGCAAGTCATGAACATAAAATACTCACATTTCTAAGTTGGGTTGATATTTTTTTTTTAAATGGCTCATTTGGGTTTGAATGTATTATGTTAATGCTAGTTTAGGAATGTTGACATTTATATCAAAAGGGAAGTAGAAAACAAACATAAATTGTTTGTCTTGTTGGTTCCTATTGTGGGGGTTTTAATCATACTTGATGCAAGTTTCAGGTTAGGATGCTTGTGGTCTTACAAACAAGAATATATTATAAAGAGAAGATATGATTTAATTTGTTAAAAGGGGTTTTCTTGTTTCATCAATTTGATCAAATTGCTTGAAAATTAAAAGAAAGTACTCACAATAATGATAATTAAGGTCATGATTTTCACATTGTGGTCTTGTCCACCTTCATTTTATTTGAATGTTTCAAATGAAGTCCATGCACTCCTATAAAAACACTTTTGGAACATCATGTTGTGTCTTGCCAAGTGACAATTTTGAATAATAAAATATGCCCTCCTATTTGCTAGTGAAACATGTAGACTTCATTGCAAACAATAGATTCACAAGTAACACAAAGTTCATTACCTTGTAGTGCTTCAATTGTTGGACAACATGAAGATGGAGTAAGATGAAACATCTTTTAACACATAAAAAGAAAAAAGGAAACACATCAAGACACACATTATAGAGATCACATATGGTCGATAAAGTAATAATGGTGTATTGCAACAATCTAGCAACCAACAAAGTAAGAGGAATTTCTAATGGATAACCCATCATGTGTGCAATAGGGTAGATAGGTCGGTAAGTGAACATTTAAGAATTCAAAGGAGGTCAAATCCTCACACATTTTGTCTATGCTTCTAAAGCTCCAAAAACATTTGTAGCCTTCCACCTACCCCTTCCAAAGCCACAAAAATTGCTCAATTCAGGAAAGGAATGAGGAAGACATGAGGTGTTTAGTGTAAGGGGGTTTAGTGTTCAATGATGAGTGGATTTAAATAGATTAAGATCTCGAGCTTAAAACCTTTGATTGTTGCATCTTTGCTTCTAGACTACAAAGAAGTTTTGTAAAGCCCTAGTTGGCACACCTATGAGATTTTTAATCACCCAAAACAGACTAAAAATGATGCAGATATGGGGCTGAAACTAGAGAAGGGTCTAGAGTTATTTTTTCAAAAAAAATGGAAGCAAATTAGTTCACTCATCCTACGTTTTCTACATTTCTCCTTTACTTTCGATGCTCAAAGAACATTTGTAGCCCTCAGTTTGCACAACCAATGACACAATTATTGCTCAATTTGGTTAAGGAATGGGGAAAACATTGGAAAGTGCTCAGTGACATGTACATGTTCGGTGATGGGCGATCCTACCCTACTCACTAGAAGATTAAATTGACTTGCAAAAGCATTCGATTTGGCAAAACCAATAAGGATTGTACTGTAACAAAGCCTAAACTATAGTTTAAATCAGCCTCAATTACATTGTAAACTTCCTGAATAATACAAATGAGGAGTTATTTCCCCAGAAAGGACACCAGTTCATTGTACTTACACAATGCTTCATAAACAATGTCTTTACTACATAGAGCTACAAATCTTACTGTGACATCAAAGACAACAGGTATTGTGTAAGAGTTGAAAGACATGCTGGCCACACAACAACATCAAACTCCCTGTAGTAATCCAAGTTTCCACATGGACTAGTCAATATTCCCAACTTCTAGACCTGGGATAACATTCCCAACACAAAAGATCCTATCTCAAATACCATTCTAGAGTGCAATCCAAATGTACATCAACTTGATATCTTATGTCCCGGTACACTTACATCCCTATCCAAATTTGAGCCTGTCATAGATATAGGAAAGCAAGACGACTACTAGCACGTTTCTGTAAAAAAATTTTGGACAAAGTATCATTCCACAACTTAATCAATGTTTCTCTGTCCCATTCAAGGTGGCCTCCAATCCACATTTCTTTCATGTTTTTTTCAGGATCGAACTGCATCATGTCCTCCATCGCTTCATATGCAATGCCAACAAAGTGATTGCATACCCTCTTAATCACTTCCTGGTGCCCAGGACTTTCTGAAGTAGCCTTAAAGGAGGCAATATCATTTGCAAGTATTTGCTGCTCTTGACTCCGCAGGGCAAACTGCCTCACCATGATACGTTGGAGCCGTGACAGGTTATTACCAAACTCCTTTTCTTGGCTCAAATGTTCCAATTGGTCTGGCAATTTATTCAAATCCACATTTTCTATACCTTCATCAAAATGAAATTTCCATGTGGCTGCTAAGGCCATCACAATAAAAGGGATATCGCTATGGCGTTCAGGGTTCATTACACTGAACTTCAAAACTGAATCCCATTCTTCAGCTGTGTGCTTCCAAGGACGAGGCAATTTTGTGGACAGGAGGGAAAAATCTCTTAGTAGGAGATAAAGAGGAGACCATTTCCACATCTCATCTTCTACAGCACACTCCTGTATGAAGTCCATATGACCCTCCATCATCCCATGCTTGTGTCCCTTGGACCCTGCAGGAAAGCTTGCAAGGGAACCATTTGACTCTACATTCATTTGGGGCATGGACCCGAATACCCACCCAGTGCCCTCTGGAATTGCAGCAACTGTGAAGCCCTTTTGAGAGCAAGCATGTTTCACTACATCTCGTTTGCCTTTGCCCACCATTGGATACATCTTTAAACGGTGCCCGATTTTAGGGCAACCCGTATATCGATGGTAGTTAAGGCTAGGCTTGGATTTGAAAACGACAGTGCAAAATTTGCATCGCCATTGGTGACGCTTCTGTCCCAATTCCTTGGGTAGTTGGCATTGCAGTGAGCACTCTGACAACAACTCGTTATACTCATCATCTCCATATTCATCAGTCCATGTGTTTCTGGCATACGTTAAAGTACTCTTCTTCATGATTGCAATATGAATGCAAAGAACCTGCAACTACCACAAAATTGCCATGAGTCTTGAACATAACTTAACTTGCTGGTCACCCTTATCATTGGAAAATTGACAGAGAAGTCCAGGGCAATGTTGGGAAACTAAACAAATTTGTGTAGGCTGCCCCCTTAGGAGAAACTATCCAGTACTTGGGACCAATACCTATGACAATTGTAGAATGCGATCACACTTTTAGTGTAGCTGTCAATGTCACTCAACTGTAGTTAGCTGTATTCTTTTAGAGCAGAATCAATTACAACTTTGGTTAGAATTTCAAAATGTTGGGAAACACAAGAAACAATTTTGGCCCAAAGAATAAGTGAATCAACAACTAAGGACTTTTCTAACATGTGAGGAAATCATGGCACTCTAAGCAATGACTTCAATGAACATCCTGATCACTCTCTGTGCAGCCTCTTATATAGTGCCACATTTGAAATACATCAGAAATTAGAGACACAGGAGGTCAGACTCACAGTCACATTTCATGATCAGTTCATGCATAGATCTGCCCCTTCAGCTGCTGTTACACTGGCATGCAGTCCAAATCCCATATGAAAGCAACAGAGGGTTCAGCTCCACCCTTCCCTTTGCAAAATTTGTGGAGGCAATGCTACTGCTTTTCACCCCTGCACATATTTCAAATGTCCCAACCCTTCGCAAAATTTGTGGAGGGAATCTACTGCCTTTCACCCCTGCATGTATTTCAAATGTCCCAACACATGGCATTCTCAACAATTAACACATTGCTTGCACAATTCCTAGCAGATACTACAAGCATCCACTATGCTCCTCACATGTGGGAGCCATGTCCATGAGGTTGTCTGCCACTAAATATGCATCAGATTTACACAGGTCTGAGAGGGTAAAAAAATGTAGTGTTCTAAATGACAACACATCAGCCAAGCAGCTCACTGTTCAACCCTAGCCCATGGACCCACCTGTGTCATGTTCCTTAATTAAGCTTCAGGCATCCATTGATGAATTGTTGACTCCCGACAATTCCCAATTTGTCCAATTACATGGTCACTTTATATCTGCAGGATTCCAAATTGGGGATTGAAGGAACTAAAAAATTTGCCATTTCTGACAATGCTGCAATCTGGAACTAACACATGGTATACTTCCAGCACTTCACATGTGGTACACGATTTGACTTCAGATTCAGGAAGTTTCAACATGAGGGAAATACCATGAGGGAACAGGGCAGCTATAATTAAGGATCCAACAACCATATCATTTCAGCTGGCTGATTCCTCCATCATTGGGATCAGTAGCACTCAACAAGAAACTCCTCCAATTTTCCTTTCCCATTGTAGAATTCAATCTCAGCATTCACATACACTGTACCCTCCAATTGCAGTTGACACAACACAGAGACTCATTGCAGGCATTGATGATTCTTCCACTTTGCAAAGGAGAACAGGGAGTGATGTATGAAGTGCCATGCAAAATCTTGAAGATACTTCCTGGTTGTCATTGAGGAGGGAAATCTGCTGAGCACCTGATGGAAGGGGACCCTGCCAAGTTACATTGGCTGGTGCAGGGATGCATCAACCTATTCACACATGTCTGTAACCAGTTCCATAACAAAGAAGACATAACACATAATACATATGTGGCATGCATGTCTAAGGATGCCATATGGGTGTGATTTCATGTCAAGTTTCATTCGCACCTTACAAATCAAATTTCAGTGATTGAGCTTTGAGCTGCAAGAGGAGCCTGGAGACCCTGTCTGCAACTTCTGCAGCTTCCATGCCCGTTCCAATGCCTCTGGCAAACAACGATTCTTACTAGGGTGCAACTTGTCTGCATTCACCTTTTAAATGCCCACACCCAAAAGTGCAAAATTTTGAGGACTTTAAACTCAAACATGTGCAAAACATATGCAACCCTGACCTGTTCTCACCTGCTTCCTAACCTCCTCGCCCTCTCCATGAGCAGACCGTTTACAAGCATGAAATCACATTAGAAGGAAATGAATGAGGGACCCCTGATGAGTCCACAGTTTACGGTTTGTAGACGAACAATCTCCAAACGCATGAACCCACTTCAAGCGCAACAAAAAAAAGGGAGATGTTTCGTCTCAGTAGAACTCACATCTCTATAGCCACACCGCTGAGTGCTGGGATAAAGGACTCAAATGGTTATCTTGGGATGCAATTCTGGCTGTAAACGCGCGTATTCAAAGCCTGACTGGATTCAAAGGAGCCGAAGAAAAAATCCCTCAGAAATGGCACCCCCCCCCAATCTTCAGTGACAGTCCTTTAATTTACTGTCAACAGTTGTTTGTTTTCATGACCCTAGTTGCTGCCGAATGGCCTCCTAGTTGTTCCTCTTGGCACAAACAACAAAGATAATAAGCATGATGAAACAGTTGTGGAGAGCAGGGAAGAGAGCTGTGGAGAGCACAGAGTTCAGTAAATCAGTGATCAGATGTATGAGAAAGTTGTGGACTAGAGCAGAGAAGAGAGCTATGGAGAGCAGAGTTCAGTGGAAGAGTTGTGAAATAAGACAGTGTTTGGGCCATGATGCTTCCACATGTTGAAAAATTGTGCCTCTCTGGTATATTGTGTCTGTTGCACACCTTTCAGGTCCTGACTCCTTACATATATATATGGAACTTGTTGCCTGTTGCACATGTTGTGTAAGATCTTGGTGTTGTAAATGTTTTACATCTTTTGGTTGTTGTATATGTTGTACATGTTTTACATTACAGTGTCTTTTTGTATGTAACACAAGTCTGGGTGTTGTATATGTTGTACATGTTATACATTAGACTAGTGGGTACCCGTGACGGTCGGACACAATCCGCCCGTGCCTGGCTTTTTTTTTTCCTTCACTTGGATGGTCTTAAGACTCCCATATATACTCAAACCATAGTTAAATGAAGGTGAAAGAA
>Ga0116231_10006418_pt1 | contig 22423 bp, 19 predicted proteins | sample S1TSphgellanicum_2_FD_89695 | JGI IMG/M metagenome (GOLD analysis project Ga0116231, IMG submission 89695) | Host-associated microbial communities from peat moss isolated from Minnesota, USA - S1T2_Fd - Sphagnum magellanicum MG | ecosystem: Host-associated > Plants > Peat moss > Unclassified...
CCCGAATGCCGGCGCGAAACACTTTGGCGAATCAAAGGATTTCCGACTTTTTCCGTACAAAATCTGACGTAAACTGCCAAGCCGTTGATTTTATTGGTGGGACGGCTGGGACTCGAACCCAGGACCAAAGCCTTAAAAGGGCCTTGCTCTACCAACTGAGCTACCGTCCCATTTGCAGGCGCGCATCATAGCCGAACTGGAGCTGGGGTTCACCGGGCGCTTGCTGCATAAGTGGTGGGATCGGCCACCCCTGCGGCGCCGAAGCCTGCGGCGCGCAAGCGGCAACTGTCGCATTTGCCGCACGCAGCTCCGCGCGCGTCAGGCTGATAGCACGACACCGTCATACCGTAATCGACGCCGAGCGCAGCTCCCGTCTTGATGATTTCTCCCTTGGTCATCTTGATGAGCGGCGCATTGATCCGGTACCGACAGCCCTCGACGCCGGCTTTGGTGGCGAGCCGCGCCAATGACTCGAACGCTGCGATGAACTCGGGACGGCAATCCGGGTAGCCGCTGTAATCCAGGAAATTTACGCCGACGAAGATGTCTTCGGCACCGATCACCTCCGCCCAGCCGAGCGCCAGAGACAGCAGCAGCGTGTTGCGCGCCGGCACGTAGGTAATCGGGATATCGGTGGTCGGCGACTCGGGAACCGCGAGCGTCGGATCGGTCAACGCCGAGCCGCCGATGCCGGCCAGGTCGACCGCCATGGTCCGATGCTCATGTGCGCCGAGTGCCGCGGCGACGCGCCTGGCGGCTTCGAGCTCGGCAACGTGGCGTTGTCCGTAGTGCACGCTGAGTGCATGGCATCGAAAGCCTTGGCGCAAAGCGATCGCCAGCACCGTGGCCGAGTCGAGGCCCCCGGAGAGCAGCACCACGGCGTCTTTGTCCCTCGAGTTCACTTGCCGGGTACATCGCCCCACAAAATCTTGTGAAGCTGGAGTTGAAAGCGGACCCGGATACGATCGGCCAGTATCCAGTCGGCAAGCGTAGCCGGTGCCAGCTGCTCGAAGCTCGGTGAGAATAGCACCTGGCACTTCTCCCCGAGCCGATGCTGTTCGATGAAAGACTTGCTCCAGTCGTAATCGGTTCGCGAACAGATGACGAACTTGAGTTGGTCGCGCGCGGTCAAGAGCGCGAAGTTCTCGAGCCTGTTGCGCGCAGATTCGCCGGAGTCCGGGGTCTTCACGTCGATCACGCGCGCAACGCGCGCATCGACCGCGCCGACGTCGATCGCACCGCTGGTCTCGAGCGAGACGTCAAATCCTAGATCGCACAGATGCTCGAGGAGCTTCAGGCAATTGGGTTGCGCCAGCGGCTCGCCGCCGGTCACGCACACGTGGCGAGCGCCAAACTCCCGCACCCGGGCGGCGATGGCCGGAACATCGTGCCACTCGCCTGCGTGAAAGGCATATTCGGTGTCGCAATAACGACAGCGCAGCGGACAGCCGGTGAGCCGCACGAACACCGTCGGAAACCCCACAGCGTCTGCTTCCCCTTGCAACGAGTGGAAGATCTCGTTGACCCGTAGGCGTTCAGTTCTTGATTGCCCCTCACTCAATGCTGTTCCGTGGAGATCTTGTCGAGACGCTCCTGCGCCAACTTGGCGGCGGGGGCGTCCGGATAGCGGCTGATCACCTGCCCGAGCACGGCCTTCGCCGGCTCCCAGAGCTTCATCTCGTAGCGGCAGTAGCCGATCTTGAGCAACGCATCGGGAACTTTCCGCGAGTCGGGAAATTTGTCGATCACCGCTTGAAAGGCGCTTTGCGCCTCGGAGAAGGAGCGGTTCACGTAGTACGCTTCGCCCAGCCAGTACTGCGCGTTGTCCGCCAGCGAACTGCCCGGATAATTGGCGAGAAACTGCTGAAAAGCCTGAACGGCTTGGTCGTACTTGCCGTCCTTGAGCAGGCCGAACGCCGTCTGGTAAACGCTCGTGTCGGTAGGTGCAGCATCCGCGATCTTCCCGGCACCTGCGGACGATGGCGCGGCATCGGCAGCAGCCGGTGCGCCGCCGGCGCGCGCTTCGAGTGCCTTCATGCGCTGGTCCAAATCGGCGTACAGGTCGTGCTGCTGCCGGCGCAGCGCATCCATGCTGTTGTTGAGCTGATCGACATCGTTGTGCATGCCGCGCAGATCCGCACGCAGCGACTCGAGCTGGTTCGACAGATCGAGCAAGCTCTGGTTCTGGACGACCCTCTCGATGCGAGTCACACGCTGATCGAGGTCGTTCAGTTTGAGTTGCACCGGATCTTGTTCCGGCGGGGTCGACATGCACCCGGCCAACGCGAGTGCACTGAAGCTAAAAGCCGCAGCCCGCTTCGACAGCCTCACGCTCAAGGACCGTAGACCAGTTCCACGCGCCGATTTTGCGACCACGCCGACTCATCATCGCCCTCGGCGGCCGGTCGTTCGGCGCCGAAGCTGGTCGTCGATAGCTGCGAGTCGGCAACTCCCTGCAGCATCAGCGCACGCCGCACCGACTGGGCGCGGCGCTCGCCGAGTCCGATGTTGTATTCACGGGTGCCGCGGTTGTCGGTGTTACCCTCGAGCTTGAGCTTGAGGCTTGGATTGCTGGTCAGGTTGCGCGCGGCGGTCGTGACGATATCGGCATACTCCGGCTTGATCTCCGATTTATCGAAGTCGAAGTAGATGATCTTCTTGGCAAGCGGCGCGGCATTCAGGCTGCGGGCAATGCTCGCGACATCGCCGCCCGCGCTGCCGTCGAGTGCATTGGTCGAGACATTAGCACCCTCGCTGCCGCCCGCGGATGATGACGGAACCTGGGCACCCGCGACCGGCGGCTCATTGACGTTCTGCTTCTTCGAGCAGCCGGCGAACAACATCGCGACGATGAGCAACAGTACTATGGAACTCGTTCTTTTCATGATATCTCCATCGAAGTCAGGGTTGTAAGCGTACCTTAGTTTGCGAATGGCGCCCACGCGGGCTCTTGCAGTTCGCCTTCGCTCGCGACCAATCGCTGCTGCACGCGGCCGTCGGCGCTGACCAATGCCAGCGCGCCGCGTCCATGCTCGCGGGAGGCGTAAATGATCACCGCGCCGTTCGGCGCGTAGCTCGGGCTCACGTCCGCGGGGCCCTTGGTGAGCACTTGAACGTCGCCGTGACCGCGTAGGTCCATCGTGGCGATGCGATAGCCGCCCTCCTCCTGCGTCACGAAACTCAGCTGAGTTTCGTCGGGGGAGATCCGGGGCCTGGCGTTGTAGCTGCCTTGAAAGGTCAACCGCCGCGGCTTCTCGCCCGGCCCGATCCGAATCTTGTAGATCTGCGGCCCACCGGCCCGGTCTGACGTGAAATACAGGCTCTGACCGTCCTTGGACCACTCCGGCTCGGTATCAATGCCCGGATCATCGGTGATGCGGGTCAGCGCCTGCGAATCGAGATCCAGCACATACACGTCCAGGTTGCCGTCGCGCGTCGAGAGCGTCATCGCAAGCCTCTTGCCGTTGGGCGACCAGGCCGGCGCCTGATTGACGCCCGCATGCGCCGACACGCGCCGCCGCTCGCCGGTTTTGAGATCTTGAACATAAATGGTCGAGAGTCTCTGCTCGAACGATACATAGGCAAGCTGCGTGGCGTCGGGCGACCAGGCGGGCGACATCAGCGGCTCGTTCGACTCGGTCACCACATGGGGATTCTGTCCGTCGGCGTCGGCAACCACCAGCTGGTAGACCTTGTTCGGCACGTGCCCTAGCGCGGCGATGTAGGCGATCTTGGTGTTGAACGCGCCGCGTATCCCGAGGATCTTTTCGAAAACCGCGTCGGCGATCTGGTGGCTCGCGACGCGCAGGCCCGGCCCATTGGCGCTGATTTGAAAGCCGAGCAGCCGCTGTCGCGTCAGCACGTTGTAAAGTTCGTAGGTGATGCTGTAACGGTCTGAGCCAACGCTCTGAAGCGTGCCGACGACCAGGTAATCATCGTTGAGACGACGCCAATCGTCGAACGAAATGCTCGAGCCGGTGTGCGGCTGTTCGATCATGTCCTTCACGTCCATGGTCTTGAAGCGGCCGCTGCGCGCGAGATCGTCGCCCACCAACTGCGCAACGTCGAACGAAGACGCCGTCACCTCGGCGGACGCGAACGGCACCACGGCGATCGGGATCGCCTCCGTCTGGCCGCGCGTCACCTCCACGACGAATTCCGCCGAGGTTCGGTTGCTCATGAGGGTGAGTACCAGCAAGCACAGGCTGAAAATCTTTTTCGACATCGGATCGACTCTACTGATCGGGGTGGAAATGCAAGGCAAAGGTGCGCGAGAACAGCGCCGGATCGGGCGGGCTCGGCAGCGGCGAGGCGCGGTACACCGCGTTTTCGATCGACTGGCGCGTGACCGCATCGCCGTTGCACTGTGTCACCTGGGCGTTGGTCACTTCGCCGCCCGCGATTTGCGTGACCTCGACCAGGCAATCCAGGCCCACCCGCGCCGACGGCGGCCTGATCCAGGCGTTCTGAATTTTCGCCTGCAGGCGCGCGATGTACTGGTCGCGCAAGGGACTGCTCTGCACTGCGTTGACGTGCTCCTCGTCGGCGATCTGCCGGCGCAGCTCGGCTTCGCGCTCGGCCTTGGCCTTTTCATCGGCAGCCCGCTTCTCCTGCTCCTTGGCCTCGGCCGCGCGCTTGGCCTCGTCGGCCCGCCTCGCGTCCTCTGCGCGTTTGGCGTCCTCGGCGCGTTTGGCGTCCTCGGCACGCTTTGCCTCCTCCTCGGCAAGTCTCGCGTCCTGCGCGCGCTTGGCTTCATCGACGCGCTTCAAGTCGGCGGCGCGTTCCTGTTCCGCGGTGCTTTCAGCCGCCTCGGACTTGGCCGCCGCGTCGGCGCGCGCATTGGCGGCGCGCTCTTTTTCATCCGCCGCGGCCGTAGCATCCTCCTCCTGCTTGGCATCGGCCGCCGCCTTGGCTGCTTGTGCTGCGGCCGCGGCAGCGGCTTGTTGATCGGCGAGCGCACGCTGTGCGGCACGCAGCACCTGCGAATCCACCACCACCGCGTCGATGGGAATAGGCTGGACGACTTGGTGCTGCTGTCCCGAGAACAGCGCCATGGACAGCAGTGCGGCCGCGAGCAGCCCATGCAGCACCACGGAAAACACGATGGGCACGGAGTGCTCGCGAATGAATCCCGTCATCAACGTGCACCGTTGTTTGTCCGCGGTGGGTCTGTCAGAAAGCCTACCTTGCTGGCGCCCGCCTGCTGCAGCAACACCATGGCGCGCACCACGGTGCCATAGGGAACGGTGGTGTCGGCCCTGACGAGCACGGGCGTTTGCGGATCCCGGCGCAGCAGCGCCGCGGTGCGCGAACTCACCGTCGCTTCCGTCGCCGGCTGGTCCGGGTTCTGCCCGAAATTGATGTACAAGCGGCCGCGCGCGTCGATGCTCAATATCAACGGTTGATGGTTCTTGAGAAAATCCGGGTCGATGGGTTTGGCGGCGGCGCCTGGCAAATCCACCTTGACGCCCTCCTTGAGCAGCGGCGCGGTGATCATGAAGATGATGAGCAGCACGAGCATCACATCGATATAAGGGACCACGTTGATCTCGGCCATCAACCGGCGCCGGCGCCTGAGGCTGGCCACGACTATCCCGGCGTCGCCCGGGCAGTCCCGTGGCGCTGCAGAATCGTCGAAAATTCCTCGATGAACGTATCGAAGCGCAGTTCCAGCCGGCTTACCTGGTCGGCCAGCCGGTTGTAGGCCACGACGGCCGGGATCGCCGCGAACAGACCGGCGGCCGTCGTAACGAGTGCTTCCGCGATTCCCGGCGCCACCGCCGCGAGGGTCGCCTGTTGCACGTTGCCCAGATTGTGAAAAGCACTCATGATGCCCCAGACGGTTCCGAACAACCCCACGTAGGGGCTGGTGGAACCGACGGTCGCCAGCAGCGCGAGATTCTTCTCCAGTCGGTCCAGCTCGCGCAATTGCGCCACACGCATTGCTCGCTGCGCCCCGGGCAACTGCTGCTCGACGGGTGTCCCGAGCTGGCGCAGCCGGCTGAACTCGCTGTAGCCCGATTCGAAAACGCTTTCGAGCCCGGTGCCCGCGCGTCCCTTGATCTCGACGCCGCGGTAGAGTGCCGCCAGATCGCCGCCCGACCAGAATGCTTTCTCGAACTTGGCGGCCGAACGCCGTGATCGCGAAATCACCTGGCCCTTGCGCAGTATGACTGCCCAGGATATGACCGATGCCAGCAGCAGCAGGGCCACGATGACCTGCACGACCGGGCTCGCATCGAGCACCAGATTCCACACCGACAAGTCAGTGGGCATCGCGCCACTCCGTGAACAAGTCTTTCGGGATGGCGCGCGGTTTGAGAGTGCCGGAATCCAGGCACGCGACGCGAGTCGTGGCGTCGATGAGTTGCTCCGTTCCGCGCATGATGGTTTGCCTGAAGACGATTGTCGCACCGGTCAAGCGCTGCAGCTCCGCGGTGACGATAATTTCATCATGCAGCACCGCGGGCCGCAGAAAATCGACCGAGACGTTCACGACGGCGAACTGCAGTTGCCGCGCGGCGCGCAGGCGTTGCTGATCGACGCCCAGCGCCCACAACCAATCGGTGCGGCAACGCTCCATGAATTTAAGGTAATTCGCGTAATACACGACGCCGCCGGCATCGGTGTCCTCCCAGTACACTTTCTGAAGGATTTCAAACTCGAAGCGCATCGGCAATCATCAGGTTGACGTCAATCAAAAATTCGCCTCACTGGGTGTCGTGGAATCGGCCGCCACCCTAGTCTAGCAGGGCTCTCGATCGAGTCCTCTCGTCATGTAGAGGCCGAAGGCTCTTTAAAGGCCTCAACTAAACACCATGGCCGCCGATACCCCAGTGTGCCCTTTAGCCATATCGAGAGCAGATTGGTTCCAGACATTCACTCCACCACCGGGTCGTCGCTGCTGGAACTCGCGCGGCGGGCCAATCGCGGCACGTTTCTGCATCTGCCCCTGTGGCTGCTGATCTCGGCATTCACCGGCCTCTACCGCACCGAGCCGGCGTTTTGCTTGCTCAATGCGCTCGGCATTCTGTCTTTCATGCTCGCGCGGCTCGCCCTGCAGCGATCGTTCTGCGTCTGGGTGACCACCCGGCCGACCCTCGCCCGGGCGTTCGTCATGGGATCCGTGTTGGTCCCCTGTCTGCACTGGGGGATCCTCTCGGCGGTGGCGTTGGGCGTCGATTTCCTTCGGCCTGCTGCCATACCTTTCACGTTCATCTCGGTGGGGCTGGGGACGGCCGGTACCACGGTGCTGTCCATCAACCGGCAGTTGCGTGTGTGGTACCCGATCTGTGCCCTGGTTCCGATGGGCATTTCCATGGTCAGCCATCCGAACCCATTGAATCTGCTGTCGGGAGTGATGTGCTTGGCGGTCCTGGTCTATATCTTCAAGGCCTCGCAGGTCCTGCACGATGATTATTGGGCGGCCGCGGACGCGCACGAGCAGCTCGCCAAGGCGCACGAAGAACTCGAGGAGCGGGCGGCGCGCTTGGAATCCCTGACCATCAAGGCGGAGGCGGCGAATCGCGCCAAAAGCGAATTCCTGGCCAATATGAGCCACGAAATCCGTACGCCGCTCAACGGGGTGATCGGTATGACCGGCCTCCTGCTCGACACACCTCTGACCCGCGAACAAGCCGAATACGCGGCCATGGCCCGTTCCAGCGGGCACGCGTTGCTCGCGCTCATCAACGACATTCTCGATGTCTCGAAGATCGAAGCAGGACGTCTGGATCTGGAGTCGATCGAATTCGACGTCGTCGGCATGCTCTACGAGACGGTGGAGGCGGTGGCGCTCCGCGCGGCCGAGAAAAACGTCGAGTTGGTGATCGACATCGAAAAACCCCCGGCTGAATTCCACTATGGCGACCCGAATCGGCTGCGGCAGATTTTGCTGAACTTGTTGAGCAATGCGGTCAAGTTCACGGAGCGCGGTGAAATAGGCCTAAGCTTGCGCGCCACGCGGCACGGCGAGCGCATCCACAGGCTGCGCTTCGAAGTCTCGGACACGGGAATCGGCATCGAGCCCCACCGGATCGGCGCCTTGTTCGAACCATTCGTACAGGCGGACAATTCCACCACACGCAAGTTCGGCGGCACCGGTTTGGGCTTGGCCATCGCCAAGCAGTTGTCGGAGGCGATGGGCGGATGCGTCGAGGTGACGAGTACGCCCGGCAAGGGCTCCACCTTCAGCTTGGATTTGAGCTTGCCTCACGGCGAGCCGCGCCGCCCGTACCCGGGCGCCGCCAAGGGCGCCGGACGGCAGGTGCTGCTGGCGGTGCCGAATGCGCACCTGCGCGATCTGATGGCCCGTGAACTCGGCGCCGCGGGATTTAAAGTGCTGGCGGCAGAGTCGGCGCAGCAGGCCCTGGAACTTTATCGCGAGCGGCTGAATCTCGCCGGGCCGCCCACTGCCGTCCTCATCGATCGAGATCTTATGGACCCCGACGCAAATTGGCTGGCCGGCGCGATCCGCCGCTCGGGCCTTCCCGGGCCGGCCAGCACGGCAAACGCCGCGCCGCGGCCGACCCTCGTGCTGTTGCGATCCCTGGCAACTGCCACGACCGGCGATGAATCTGAGCTTTTCGACCACATCATCACCAAGCCAGCCAGACCTGAGGCGCTCATCGATCTCTTGACCGGACGCGAGAATAGCGTTGCGCCCGCGGAGACCGGGATGCAGGGAAGCGCCGCAACAGCGCAGGTCAAATCCGGCATTCGCGTCCTACTGGTCGACGACAACGTCGTGAACCGCAAGGTGGCTGCCTTCATCCTGCGCAAGTGGGGAGCACTGGTGCACAACGCCGGTAACGGCGTCGAGGCGCTGCAAGCGCTTCGAGAGTTCGATTTCGATGTGGTTTTGATGGATTGTCAGATGCCTGAGCTGGACGGCTATGAAGCGACCCGGCAACTGCGAAATTCAGTGGGCATCTACAAGAATCCAAACATTCCGGTCGTCGCGCTGACCGCGAACGCCCTCGAAACCGATCGGGGAAAGTGCATCGCCGCCGGCATGAACGGCTACTTGTCAAAGCCCATCGATCAGTCGCGTCTCGCGTGGATCCTTGCGCAGGTGAGCATCGGCGCCAGTCTCGAATTCGGCGATCGCGATCCCCGATCGTTCGCTGCATTGGTCGCGTAGCCGATCGCCGCCGGCACCACGGACGCTTCCGCCATGACGGAGCGCTTCCGCGGTCACGGGCCGTCCCGAAACAGAGGCAGATTCGCGTCCCGCTCCAGTGCCGGCGCCGCCATACCGAAGTGCGCGTACGCGGCGCGCGTGGCAACGCGCCCGCGCGCCGTACGCATCAAGAATCCTTGCTGAATGAGAAACGGCTCGATCACGTCTTCGATGGTGCCGCGCTCCTCGCTCATGGCCGCGGCCAGACTGTCGACGCCCACCGGGCCGCCCTCGAATTTCTCGATGATGGTCATCAGCAACCGTCGATCCAGCAAGTCGAAACCTTGCGGATCGACTTCGAGCATGTCGAGCGCGGCCAGCGCGACCTTTCCGGTGATGACGCCATCCGCCGTCACTTCGGCAAAATCGCGCACCCGGCGCAGCAACCGATTGGCGATGCGCGGCGTGCCGCGCGAACGCTCCGCGATGCGGTCGGCACCATCGGGCAGCAACCGCAGCTGCAGGATCGAGGCGCTGCGGATCACGATCTTGGTGAGTTCCGCGGTCGAATAGAAATCGAGCCGCTGCACGATGCCGAACCGGTCGCGCAACGGCGAGGTCAGCAGACCCGCGCGGGTGGTGGCGCCGACCAGCGTGAAAGCCGGCAGGTCGAGCTTGATCGAGCGCGCTCCCGGCCCCTCGCCTATCATCAAATCGAGCTGCTGATCCTCCATGGCCGGATACAGCACCTCCTCCACCACCGGGCTCAAGCGGTGAATCTCATCCACGAACAACACATCGCGCGGCTCGAGGTTGGTGAGCAGTGCGGCCAGATCGCCCGGCCGCTCCAGCACCGGTCCTGAGGTTTGCCGCAGATTGACCTGCAACTCATTGGCGATGATGTTGGCGAGCGTCGTCTTACCGAGGCCTGGTGGGCCGAAGATCAGCACGTGATCGAGTGCCTCGCCGCGTTTGCGCGCCGCCTGGATGAATATACCCATCTGATTCTTGACGTTCGGCTGGCCGATGTAATCCTCGAGCGTTTGCGGACGCACGCTGCGATCCGCGGCATCCTCTTCGCGTCCGCCCGTGGCGGCAATGATGCGGTCCGACTCGATGCTCATGCCTTGACGGCCGACTTGAGGGCGCGCCGGATGATCTCGGTGGTCGTCAATCCAGGCTCATCCACATTCTTGAGCAGGCGAGTGGCTTCGGGCGGCTTGTAGCCGAGCGCGATCAGCGCGCCATAAGCCTCGCTTTGCGGGGACTGCGCCGCCGCGGGCTGCAGGGCCTCGAGTGGCGCGGTCATGGACGACAATTTCTGCACGCTGTCGCGCATTTCTATGATCACTCTTTCCGCGGTCTTACGTCCGATCCCCGGTATCCTCGTCAGCATGGGCACGTCCTCCGCCTCCACCGTACGCAGGAACTCATCGACGCTCGAACCCGAGAGAATCCCCAACGCGATCTTCGGGCCTACCCCCGATATCTTGATCAGGGTCCTGAACAATCGCCGCTCGCCCTCCGTGCCGAAACCAAACAGCACGTGAGCATCCTCGCGCACCACCAGATGCGTGAACAACGCCACCGCCTCACCGGCGGCCGGCAATCCATAGAAGGTGGACATGGGCGCCTCCAGTTCGTAACCCACCCCGTTGACGTCCACCAGCAGCATGGGCGGCAATTTTGCCGCCAACCGGCCTGTCAGAGAACCGATCATCCCGCACCGGCCCGCTCGAGCGATCGACGCACGCGGCCGCGCAGAGCATGACAGACCGCTGCCGCCAGCGCATCAGCGGCATCCGCGGGCACCGGCCGATCGAGCTTCAGGAGGTTGCGCATCATGAGTTGTACCTGGCCCTTCTCGGCGCCGCCGTTGCCCACCACGGCCAGTTTGATCTGTCGCGTTGCGTACTCGAAAACGTCCGCGTTCGACTCGACCGTACCGCAGATGGCGGCGCCGCGGGCCTGGCCCAGCTTCAGCGCGCTTTCGACATTGCGGTTGACGAACACCTTCTCGACGGCGATCTCATGAGGACGGTATTGGGCGACGACGGTCTGCATGCAGCGGAAGATCTCGCACAAGCGCACCGCAAACTCTCCCTGGGTGGTGCGAATCACGCCGCTTGCCACGTAGGTCAGGCGCGAACCGCGGGCGTCCACCACGCCGAACCCAGTGCGCTGCGAGCCGGGGTCGATGCCAAGCACTCGAATGGTCCCGCCCTCAAGGTCGCGCAATAGTCTCGCTCGTAAGCTTGCGTCGGTTGTTCGGCGAAGGTCTCTGCATACCCCTTATGATACCGGCAATGGGCGCTCAAACCCACCGGCGCCGCACCAACAGCCATGGAAACGACGAGCCCCAATCTACCCGTGCGCGGCCGCTTGCAAGCGGCGATGCAGACATTGAGCTCGCTCGAGCTCGACGTCGAAGGCGCGCGTCAGCGCGACGCCGCCGCCGAAGTCGCGGTGATCGTGCGCGATCTCGATGCCGACGAGGACGTCGTGATCGCGGCGATGCTGCTGCCGGTGCTCGCGGGGAAGTATCTCGATCGCGACGCGGCGATCCGCAACTTTGGCGCCGAAGCGGTGCGCTTGGCGGGAGAACTCGGCGCTTTGGGACGATTCGGCCTGACCACCGATTGGACGCCCGAACGCGGCCTTGACGCTGCCCAAGCCGAGGCCTTGCGCAAGATGCTGCTGGCCGTCGTCGGCGATGCGCGCTTGGTCATCGTGCGTCTCGCCGAACAAGTGCAGAAGATGCGTGCCGCCAAAACCTTGAGCGCGGATCTGCAGCGCAGGTTCGCCACCGAGACGCGCGTGGTGTATGCCCCACTCGCGAACCGCTTGGGGGTCTGGCAGCTGAAGTGGGAACTCGAGGACCTCGCGTTTCGCTACCTCGAGCCTGCGAACTACAAGCGCATCGCCGCGTCGCTCAAGACGCGCCGCGCCGAGCGCGAACGCTACATAGAGGAGCTGAAGCTGTTTCTGCAGGGGCAATTGCGGACCGCGGGCGTCGCGGCGCGCGTCGACGGTCGGCCGAAACACATTTTCAGCATCTGGCGCAAGATGCAGGCGAAGCAGCTGGCGTTCGAACAGTTGATGGACATCCGCGCGGTGCGCATCCTGGTCGGTACGGTCGCCGAATGTTACGCGGCGCTCGGCGTGGTTCATTCCCTATGGCAGTTCATCCCCGGCGAATTCGACGACTATATCGCCACTCCGAAGCAAAACCATTACCGCTCCATTCATACCGCCGTGATCGGGCCCGGCGGCGAACCGGTCGAGATCCAGATCCGCACGCACGAGATGCACGCCAATTCCGAGCTCGGCGTCGCTGCGCACTGGCGCTACAAGGAAGGCGGCCGCGGCGATCAGGCCTATGAGCGCAAGATAAGCGCCTTGAGGTCGCTGCTGTCCCCGGGCGACGGCCACGAGCGCGACCGTGACTTCCTCGAAAGCATGCGCGCCGACCTGTTTGCCGACCGCACCTACGTGCTCTCGCCGAAGGGCGCCATCGTCGATGTACCCGTGGGCGGCACGCCCCTGGACTTCGCCTACCAAGTGCACACGGATCTGGGCCATCGCACGCGCGGCGCCAAGGTGAATGGGCGCATCGTCACCCTCGACTATCGTCTCAAGAACGGCGAGACCGTGGAGATCATCTCCGGCAAGACGGCACAGCCCTCACGCGACTGGCTGGCGCCGCAATCCGCCTATCTGGCGAGCCCCAGAAATCGCAACAAGGTCAGAGCATGGTTTCGGCGGCAGGATGGACCGCAAAACAAGGTCGAAGGCCGCGCAATCCTGGAGCGCGAAATACAGCGTCTCGGCGTCGCCGCACCGTCGATGCCGCTGCTGCTCGCGGAATTAGGTTTGGACGACGTGGAGGCCCTGCACGAGGCGCTGGGATTGGGCGAACTGTCCGGGGCGCAACTGTCCGGCGCGATCCAGCGGCTGCTGCACGCCCGCGATCCCGCGAGCGGCGTGCCCCGTGCGCGCGGCGCCGCGGCGCGCGAACCGGAAACCCAGGTGCAAGGCATCGGTGATCTGCTGTCGACCTTCGCTCGTTGCTGTCACCCGGTACCTCCCGAGCCGATCGTCGGCTACATCACGGTGGGCCGCGGCGTCAGCATTCACAGCGATGCATGCGCAAATTTGGGGCGCCTTAGGGCCAGGTCGCCCGCGCGCTTGCTGGCGGTGGATTGGGGCAAAGCGGGGACTTCCGATGTGCCCGTGGACATCGAGATACAGGCCTTCGACCGCCGCGGGCTGGTGCGCGACGTGAGCGCCGCGCTCGCCGACGAAAAGATCAGCATTCGCAGCATGAATACCCTGACCGACCGCCGCGACAACGTCGCACACATGCGCGTCGCCATTGCGATCGACGGACTGCCGCAGCTGAAGAGGGTTCTGGCCCGCATCGCACAGGTTCAGAACGTCATCAGCGCGCGGCGCAAGAGATAGGTGACAGGGCTACAGTCCGTCTGAACACTCGCGACTGCGCATCGCGCCCTAGCGATTCAGGCCGTCGATGGCCTTCTTGTCCACCGCCAGAGCCGCCTCGTGCAAGGCTTCGGCAAGAGTCGGATGCGCATGCATGGTCCGTTGGATATCTTCCGTGCTCGCCGAGTACTCCATCGCCAGCACGGCCTCGCTGATCAACTCGCCGGCCATGGGCCCGATGATGTGCACGCCGAGCACCTCGTCGTCGTCCTTGGCTGAAACGATCTTGGTCATGCCGACGCCCGCTTCCATGGCGCGGGCCCGGCCGCTCGCCGCAAACGGGAAGGTACCGACCTTGTAGGCTCGGCCGCTTTGCTTGACCTGTTCCTCGGTCCGACCTACCCAGGCAATCTCGGGTGCGGTATAGATGACGGACGGCACGACGTCGTAATTGACCGCGCCATAGTGCCCTGCGATCAAATCGGCCACCATCAAGCCCTCCTCCTTGCCCTTGTGTGCGAGCATCGGACCGCGCACCACATCGCCCACCGCCCACACGTTCGGCGCCTTGGTTCTGCACTGCTCGTCCACTTCGATGAAGCCGCGCTCATCGAGCGTCACGCCGCTACCCTCGGCCAAAAGCCCCGCCGTGAACGGCCGCCGGCCGACGGCCACGATGAGCTTGTCGAATTCCACGCTGTGCTCGCCCTTCTCGTCCGAGTATGCGACCGTCACGGCCTTGCCCGCGGCTGCGGCACTCGAGACGCGCGCGCCAAGCTTGATGTCGAGTCCCTGCTTCTTGTACTGCCGCTGCGCCTCCTTGGCGATGGTCTGGTCGACCATGGGCAAGAACTGCGGCAACGCTTCGAGAACCGTCACCTCAGCTCCGAGGCGTCGCCAAACGCTGCCGAGTTCGAGGCCGATGACGCCCGCGCCGATCACGCCCAAGCGGCGCGGCACCTCGTCAAACTCCAGGGCGTTCCAGGAATCGACGATGTACTTGCCGTCGTGAGGCACGGTCTTCAGGCGAATCGGTATCGATCCGGAGGCCAGAACCACGTGCTTGGCATCGAGGGTTCTCTCGCTGCCGTCAGGCGCCTTGACCCGCACTTTGTTGCCCGGTTCGAGTTGCCCGTGGCCTTGGATCCCGGCGACGTTGTTGGCTTTGAACAGGGCATTGATGCCGCTGGTCATGGTCTTCACCACGCCGGCTCGCCGGCCCTGCATGGCCGCCAAGTCCACCTTGAGGTCGCCGAACGTGATGCCGTGCGCGGCAAACTCTTCCTTGGCGCGCTGATACAGTTCCGAGGACTCGAGCAGCGCCTTGGAAGGGATGCAGCCCGCATTCAAACACGTGCCGCCGAATGCGTAGCTGCCGTCGGTGTTGCGCCATTCATCGACGCAGGCCACCTTGAGCTTGTTCTGACCGGCGCGAATGGCCGCAGGATATCCCGCAGGCCCCGCGCCGATGACGACCACGTCATAACTGTCGCTCATACTCCGAGCACCATGCGCGCCGGGTCTTCCAGGCATTGTTTGACGGTCACCAGAAACTGCACCGCTTCGCGGCCATCGATGATGCGATGGTCATACGTGAGCGCGATGTACATCATCGGCCGCACCACGATCTGGCCGTCGACGACCACCGGCCGATCCTGGATCTTGTGCATTCCCAAGATCGCGCTTTGCGGGGAATTGACGATCGGTGTCGACAGCAGCGAGCCGAACACCCCGCCATTGGTGATCGTGAAGGTTCCGCCGGTCAATTCCTCGATGGTGATCGAGCCGGCGCGCGCTCTGGCCGCAAAATTGGCAACCGACTTCTCGATGTCCGCAAAACTCAACCCGTCGGCGTCCCGCACGATGGGCACGATCAGCCCGCGCTCGGTCGAGACCGCCACGCCTATGTCGAAATACTCGTGGTAAACGATGTCATTGCCTTCGACGGACGCATTCACATTGGGAAACTTCTTCAACGCCTCGACGCAGGCCTTGGTGAAAAACGACATGAATCCGAGCTTGACGCCATTCTGCTTCTCGAACTGTTCCTTGTAGCGGCCGCGCAATTCGTTGACCGCGGTCAAGTCGACCTCGTTGAACGATGTCAGCAACGCCTGGGTCGCCTGGGCCTGCACCATGCGTTCCGCGATGCGCGCGCGCAGCCGGGTCATGGGGACACGTTGATCCGCGCGCGCGCCCCGTGCGCTCGAGGTCGGCACGAACGGCACCGGCGCGACGACGCCGGGCGCAGGGGCTCGTGCAGCCGGGGGAGCCGCCTGGTTCGAGACTGCCGCCGGTGCGGCTTTGCCGGAGAGGTAATTGACCACGTCGGCCTTCGAGACGCGGCCGTCGCGGCCGCTGCCCGATAAAGACTTCGGATCGAGGTGATTCTCCTCGGCCACGCGCTTCGCGGCAGGGCTCAGCTTGCCGTCTCTGACCGCTTCCCCGGCGGGCCGGACGGCTTCCTGGGGCGGCGCGCTCGCTGCGGCGCCGGCACCCTCCTCGATGACCGCGAGCACCTGGCCGCTGGTGACCGTGGTGCCGTCGCCCCACTTGATCTCCGTGAGCACACCGGCCGCGGGCGCAGGCACCTCGAGCACAACTTTGTCGGTTTCCAGATCCACCAGATTCTCGTCGCGTACGACGGTCTCACCGGGCTTCTTGTGCCAGGCGACCAACGTGGCGTCAGCCACCGACTCCGGCAGCTGCGGCACGCGAACATTGATTGTCATCCGATTATTTCCCCGCGAGACCGGTCCTGGTTGGTTGAACCGCGGGCAGGCGCATGGTTTGCCGGGAGGTTTCTTCCGGCGGTTCACCCTGCAACGCGGCAGTGACGAGATTTTTCTGTTGTCGCTCGTGCAGCGCGGCGATGCCGGTGGCCGGCGCGGCGGCGCCCGCCCGGCCCGCGTACAGCAACTCGTGCTTGGGTCCGAGCTTCGACTGCAGGCGATGACGAATTTGGTACCAACTGCCCTGATTCTGCGGCTCCTCCTGGCACCAGACGATCTCACGCGCCTGCGAGTACTTGCGCAGGATCGCTTCGTATTCATCCGATGGAAACGGATAAAGCTGCTCGATGCGGACCACGGCGACGTTCTGGATCTTGGCCTCGCGGCGCGACTTCAACAGATCGAAGTAAACTTTGCCGCTGCAGAAAACGATGCGCGAGATCTCGGAACTCTTGAGGTCGTCGACGTCGTCGATGACGCTCTGAAAACCACCGAGGCTCAATTCCTCGAGCCGCGAAACCGACAGCGGATGCCGCAACAGGCTCTTCGGCGTCATGACGACGAGGGGTTTGCGCAAATCGCGCACCATCTGCCGCCTCAGCATGTGGAACATTTGCGCGGGCGTGGAAGGCACGCACACCTGGATGTTGAATTCAGCGCACAGCTGCAGGAAGCGCTCCAGACGGGCGGAAGAATGCTCCGGTCCCTGGCCCTCGTAACCGTGCGGCAGGAACAGCGTGATGCCGCTCAAACGGCCCCACTTGGCTTCGCCCGAACTGATGAATTGATCGATGACGACCTGGGCGCCATTGCAGAAATCGCCGAACTGGGCTTCCCAGATGGTCAAGCAATGCGGTTCGGTCGTGGAAAAGCCGTACTCGAATCCCAACACGGCCTCTTCCGACAGCAACGAGTCGGTGACCGTGAAGGTGGGCTGCGTCGATGCCAGATGCTGCAGGGGTGTGTAGCGGCGGCCGCTGGCCTGATCGTGCAGCACCGCATGCCGATGGAAAAAAGTGCCGCGCCCGCTGTCCTGACCCGTGAGCCGGATCGGATAGCCGTCTTGAATCAGGGTGGCGTACGCCAGGTTTTCGGCGGCGCCCCAGTCGAGCGCCAGATCGCCGTTGACCATCTTCTCGCGCGCCTGCATCACGGCCAGCACGCGCGGCTGCAATTTCCAGTCGGTGGGATAGCTGGTGATGGCCTTACCCAACGCCCGCAAGCGCCCGATATCGACGGCGGTCTTCACCGGCTCCGACCAGTCGGCACCTAGATACTCGCTCCAATCCACGGTGTACTTGTTGCCGACCAAGCCCTGCGCGGCGCGCGCCTGAGGTTTGCCCTCATCCAGTCCGTTGCGGTACTGCTCCATCATCGATGCGGCGTCGGCCGCCACGATCACGCCGTCGGCGGCGAGCTTGTCCGCATACAGCTGACGCACGGTTGGCTTCTTTCGAATCACCTGGTACATGAGCGGCTGGGTCGCCGCCGGTTCATCCGCCTCGTTGTGGCCATGACGGCGGTAGCAGACGAGGTCGATCACGACGTCCTTGTGAAATTTCATGCGATATTCGAGCGCGAACCGCGTGACGAAACAGACGGCCTCGGGATCGTCCGCATTGACATGCAGGATCGGCGCCTCGATCATTTTCGCCACGTCCGAGCAGTACAAGGTCGAGCGCGCATCCTGCGCATCGCTCGTCGTGAAGCCCACCTGATTGTTGACGATGATGTGCACGGTGCCGCCGGTGTAGAAGCCGCGCGCCTGTGACATCTGCAAGGTCTCCATCACCACGCCCTGTCCCGCGAAGGCGGCGTCGCCGTGAATCTGCACTGGCAACACGCTGTTGCCGACAGCATCGCCGCGACGCTCCTGCCGGGCGCGCGCGGAGCCTTCCACCACGGCGTTCACGACCTCCAAATGGGAGGGATTGAAGGCGAGCGCCGCGTGCACATTGCCGGATGCGGTCTTCAAGTCCGAAGAGAAACCCTTGTGATACTTGACGTCACCCGAGCCGCGCAGGTTGGCGGGGTCGTACTGCCCCTCGAATTCACTGAATAGATCCTTGGGCGATTTGCCGAGCAGGTTGACGAGCACATTGAGACGGCCGCGGTGGGCCATGCCGATGATGATCTCCTCGATCCCCGCCTTGCCGCCGCTTTGCACCAGTTCGTCGAGCAACGGAATCAAACTGTCGCCGCCCTCCAGAGAGAAGCGTTTCTGGCCGACATACTTGGTGTGCAGATAGCGCTCGAGGCCCTCGGCGGCGGTCAATTGCCACAGGATGTTCTTCTTCTCCTCGACGCTGAACCCGGTCTGCATCCGCTCCAACTGGAATTGATCCTGAAGCCAGAGGCGCTCCTCGGTGTCCGAGACATGGGCGAATTCCGCACCGATGGTATCCGTATAAATGAATTTCAGGTCGCGGAGGATTTGCCTGAGCAGCGCACGCTCTGGAATTGCGGCGTTGCGGCTACCGGTGAAGAAATCCGTATCCAGATCGGCGGGCATGAGGCCGAAGTACTCGAGATCCAACACATAGGGTTTGGCCCGCTCCTGCAGGCCCAGAGGGTCCAAGTTCGCGATCAGGTGGCCGCGGTTCGCATAAACCTGGATGAGACGCGAGACCGCTCCCTGTTTGGCGCTCGCGGCTTGCTCCGGAAGCGGCGCGGACATGGCCGCCACAGGCGACTTCAAGCGTGCCATCAGCCCTGCGACGATCGGGCCATGGGCCGTTTCGCCACCCGCAGCGGCGAATTGGCGAAAATACTCCGCCCAGTGCGTCTCGACGGCACCGGGGTCCTTCAAGAACTGCTCGTAGAGATCCTCAATGTATCCGGCGTTCCCGCCGGAGAGCGCCGTGCTGGCTAATTGGTCGGCGAGTGATTGGCTCATGTGCGCAAAGCGGGCGGAAACATCCAAGCGCATCAACGCGATGCGAGCAAATTATACACTTGGTTTAGGTCGCTAGTTTAGCCGAAGGCTTCACAATATGGAATGTGCTGCCGCGCCGGCAATCTACAAGATGCTGGCCTCGAACGGCCGCCGCAACAGACATAGCTCGTAGCCAATCAGGCTTACATAGGTCGCCAGCACCAGGTACATGACCACGTCGACGCGAACGAGGCGCATGAAACGGTGTCTGGACATCATCACCAGCGCGATGACGCACAAGCCGGTGCTCGTCATCTTGAACACGGTGAATGCCGCGGCGCCGCGCTCCAGGAGCGCGGCCATGATGGGGTTGATCTCGTCCGCGCCGCTATTGAGCAGCGTCAGCGTCAGGAACGCATCCGCGACGCTCAGCAAGGAGATACCGATCGATACCGCCAGCAAATGCGCGGAATACCAATCGAGGGAGTGAAAGCGCGCATCGCCGGCGCGGCGCGAAGCGCTGCGGCGCCGTGGCTTGAAGCTGCCGTAAAAAACCGCCCAGACGCGGCGCCGGCGGCGCTCTAGCGGCGCACGGCGCTCAACCGCGGCGAACCGCAAAACCACGGGCGAACACAGATGGGGCATGCAGCCACTCTAAATGGAGAGATGCCGGTCCGCGGGCGCGATGCGTCATAATGCCCCCGCCGCACCCCGATATTTTTCATGCGGCGGTCACCAGCTTGGCGACGAAGTCGCTCACCGGCACTGCCGCCAGCGCCACGTGATCCGCGAACATCGCCTTGATCGATTCGGCCTGCTTCGGCGGGAAATGTGCCGCGACGCTGGCCTCGAATTTACTGATGAGAACCGGTTTGCCTTCCTCGCGGCGCTTGCGGTGGCCGATCGGAAAGTTCACCTCCACCCGCGCGGTGGCCGTGCCGTCCCTGAAGAACACTTGCACCGCATTGCCGATGTAGCGCTTGTCGGCAGCGTAGTAATCCGCCGTGAACTGGGCGTTTTCGCGCACCTGCATCCTGGCCCGCAGGGCGTCGATGCGCGGATCCGCAGCGACCTCATTCTCATAGTCGGCCGCGCCCAAGCGGCCGTAGATCAATGCAATCGCGACCATGTATTGAATGCAGTGATCGCGGTCGGCGGGATTGGAGAGAGGTCCGGTCTTGTCGATGATGCGCATGCCCGGCTCCTGCGTCTCGATGACCACGCGTTCGATGCCATCGAGTTCGTCCTTGATCTGGCCGTGCAGGGTCATGGCCGCTTCCACCGCGGTCTGCGCATGGAACTCCGCGGGATAGGAGAGCTTGAACAATACGTTCTCCATGACGTAGCTGCCGAAGGGTCGCTCGATCACGATCGGCTTGCCCTCGAACAAGACGTCCTCGAAACCCCAGGTCTTGGCGCTCAAGGCCGACGGGTAGCCCATTTCTCCCCTGAGCGCGAACAGCGCAAGGCGCACGGCGCGGCTGGTGGCATCGCCCGCCGCCCAGCTCTTGCGCGAACCGGTATTGGGGGCGTGCCGGTAAGTGCGCAGTGCCCCGCCGTCGATCCAGGCATTCGACACGGCATTGATGATCTGCTCGCGGGTGCCGCCCAGCATGGCCGTGACCACCGCGGTCGAGGCCACGCGCACCAACAACACGTGGTCGAGGCCGACGCGGTTGAAGCTGTTGTGCAGGCCGAGCACGCCTTGAATTTCATGCGCCTTGATCATGCCCTCGAGGACGTCGCCAACTCGCACCGGTTTGCCGGACCGCGACATGTAGTCGGCGACGGCGAGAATACCGCCCAGGTTGTCCGACGGGTGATTCCACTCCGCCGCCAGCCAGGTGTCGTTGAAGTCCAGCCAGCGAATCATGGCGCCGATGTTGAAGGCCGCGTTGATCGGATCGAGTTCGTAGGCGGTGCCCGGCACGCGCGCCCCGCCGCGAAGCGTGGCGCCCGGCACAACCGGTCCCAGCAGCTTGCTGCAGGCCGGATATTTGAGCGCGAGAAAGCCGCACGCCAGCGTGTCCATCAGGCAGTAATGGGCGGTCTCATAGGCCAGTTCGCTCGTGACCTCGAATGAGCCCGCATAGTCGGCAATAGCAACGAGTACCTGGTCGGGAACCGGGCGTGCTGCGCTCGCCGTCATCGTCAGAACGCGTCGCCGGGCACCCGTATCCACCCTTCCATCAGCACTCGCGCGCTGCGACTCATGCTGACTCGCGTCACCACCCACTCGCCGTCGACCTGGCGCGCTTCGGCGCCGACGCGCAGCGTGCCCGAAGGATGACCGAAGCGCACCGAGCGCGCCCCGCCGCCCGCGGCGAGACTCACGAGTGTGCCGGGGATCGCCGCGGCCGTGCCGATGGCGACCGCTGCCGTGCCCATCATCGCATGGTGCAGCTTGCCCATCGACAGCGCCCGCACATTCAAATCGATCTCGCCGGCCGCGACTCGTCTGCCGCTCGATGACACATAGTCGACCGGTTTGGCGACGAACGCGACTTTCGGCGTGTGCTGCCGCTTGGCGGCTTCGTCGACATTCTTGATGAGGCCCATCCGCACCGCACCATGCGCCCGGATCTGCTCGAATCTCGCGAGCGCCTGCGCATCGCCATTGATCGCTTCTTGCAGCTCGGTGCCCGTGTAACCAAGCGCACCGGCATTGACGAAAATCGTCGGGATCCCCGCGTTGATCATGGTGGCCTCGAGATTGCCGACCCCTGGCACGTGCAGTTCATCGACGAGGTTGCCGGTCGGGAACATCGATCCGCCGCCGTCGCCTTCGCCCTCATCGGCGGGATCGAGGAACTCGAGCTGCACTTCGGCTGCGGGAAAGGTCACACCATCGAGTTCGAAGTCACCGGTTTCCTGGACTGCGCCGTCGCTGATGGGCACGTGCGCGACGATCGTCTTGCCGATGTTCGTCTGCCAGATACGCAACGTAGCGACGCCATTCTTGGGCACCCGGCCCGCATCGATGAGCCCGGTACTGATCGCGAAAGGCCCCACGGCCGCCGACAAATTCCCGCAGTTGCCGCTCCAGTCGACGAATGCCTTGTCGATCGCCACCTGCCCGAAGGTGTAGTCGACATCGTGATCGGGACGGCTGCTTACAGCGACGATGACCGTCTTGCTGGTGCTCGAGGTGGCTCCGCCCATGCCGTCGATTTGCTTGCCGTAGGGATCGGGACTACCGATCACGCGCAGCAGCAACGCATCGCGGGCGGCGCCGGGCACTTGCGCCCTTTC
>Ga0116231_10006420_pt1 | contig 22419 bp, 16 predicted proteins | sample S1TSphgellanicum_2_FD_89695 | JGI IMG/M metagenome (GOLD analysis project Ga0116231, IMG submission 89695) | Host-associated microbial communities from peat moss isolated from Minnesota, USA - S1T2_Fd - Sphagnum magellanicum MG | ecosystem: Host-associated > Plants > Peat moss > Unclassified...
CCATGACGCATCTTCGGCAGCGCCGGCCGTGTCGTCTGCCGCGAGACGAACATAGCGAGCCGCGGTCCAACTCCGGGGTGGCGTCGCGAGCCGGGCGCGCCATGTGAAGGCCGGCGCCGTTTCCGAGGTCGCGGTCTTCGGGCCGGGTGCAGGCGGCAGATGCAGTTCGGTGAATTCCCACGGTGAGGGCTTTATCCGTTCTGCCTCGTCGCCGAGCGCCGAGGTCAACCAGTGCTCGACGATGACCTTCCAATCGGCATGCACCTCGACCGTTTCCGCGGACTTGGCGTCGTTCAGGCCGGACGGCGCTTTCGTACCGAACCAGGCGGCACGCAATGCGGTCGGCGGCTCCGCGCCGCTTGCGCGGACGAACAGCAGATCGCCGATAATCTGCAGATCCATGCCGAGCAGATCGCCGCTCGCGGGTGGCGCGAGCGACAGGCCGTCCAATGCGAACCTCAAGCCATGGAGGCGGCACTCGATGAAACCGGGCAACACGCCCTGTGCGCGCGCGGAAAGCCGGTGCGGGGCCACCGGGCAATTGTCGCGGAAAGCGCGGACGACGCCGTCCGCGGCGCGCACGAGCAGAGCGCGTTCGGTGGCGATGGCGGCCGCGAGAAATGCACCAGGCCCCGCCAAAGCGCCGCGCAGGCCCGCGACTTGCCAAGCCCCATCGAACAGCACCGCACGCTCCTCCGCGTGCAAGCTCGGATCATCGTAGCTCCAACGCGGCAGCGGCCGCGTGTCCACCGCCATGTCCGGCGCGGAATCGGCAACGCGCCCGGGCGCGAACTCGCCGGGGAAAATCGAGCGCAGATAGGCCATGCAGCGGTGTTTGGCCGCCGCCCGGTCGATCGTGACCTCGGTCTGAAACGCGAAACCTTGCCAGAGAATTTCCAACACACCGATGAGCCCGAGCGCGATACCGTCCGGATCGAGCTGCGACTGGCGTGTATCGGCGATCAGCCGCTCGATGAGACGACGCACGAGCTGGGCAAACCGCTCGTCCTTCTGACCGCAAATGTCGTAGTATTCCTGGCGAGAACTGGCTTCGCCCCAAAAGGCGTACCAGACCGAGACTTTGCGTGGACTGGCGAGATCCGGATCGAGGTATAGGTCCACGAGCAGCTCCAAGGCCGCGACGGGCCGGTCCTCGAGCCGCGCGACGGGCAGCAGCAGACGCTCCTCGAACTCAGCGGCGAGAAATTGCAGCGACGCGACGAGCATCGCGGCTTTGGAGTCGAAATAAAATCGGACGATGCCGGGTGACATGTTTGCGATCGCGACGACTTTTTCCACGGTGGTCCGTGACGGGCCGAACTCGTGCAGCGCCGATATGCAGGCTTCGATGAGGCGCTGGCGCTGGCGGCTGTTGGTCGAGCGCGCCCGTGGCGCGGGCATCGCACCCGGCTTTCTTTTCTTGGCGCGGCTCACCGGGCGGCGCGGCCCGCGATGAGCCTGCGCGGCGATTGGCTCGAGCGGAACGGCAAATGGTTCATCATTTTCCCGCCCCTCGCCTTCCTGTTCGTTTTTTTTCTCATTCCGTTCGCTTATGCCTTCCGAATCAGCCTCGCCGACACCGCGTTGCACGTGCCGCCATACACCGACATTGTATCGGTGACCACCGATGGCCACATCAATCTCAGCTTGAATCTCGGTAATTTCAAATATCTGTTCGCGGATCCGGTCTACGCGCTTTCGTATCTCTATTCGTTGAAAACCGCCTTCTTCTCGACGCTGATCTGCCTCGCTCTCGGTTACCCGATGGCATACGCGATCGCGCGTACGTCGAAGAGCACACAAAGCATTCTGCTGCTGGTCATCATTCTACCGTTTTGGACCTCCTTTTTGCTGCGCGTCTATGCGCTCGAGGGCGTGATCCGGGAGAACGGTCTGCTCAATTCGGCGCTGCTGTGGCTCGGACTCATTCACGCGCCGCTGCAAATCATGCGCACGACGACGGCGGTCTATCTCGGCATCATCTATTCCTATCTACCGTTCATGGTACTGCCGCTGTTCGCGACGCTCGAGAAGCTGGATCGCTCGCTGCTCGAGGCGGCGTCCGATCTCGGCAGCCCGCCCTGGCGCGCGTTCCTCGACGTGACGCTGCCCTTGTCGATGCCCGGAGTCATCGCCGGCTCGATGCTCGTGTTCATCCCGGCGATCGGCGAATTCGTGATACCGACCCTGCTCGGCGGACCCGACAACCTCATGATCGGACGCGTGCTCTGGGACGAATTCTTCGGCAACCGGGACTGGCCGGTGGCCTCGGCCGTCGCGATCGTGTTTCTCGTGCTGCTCGTGGGGCCGATCGCGGTATACCAGCATTACAGCACCAAGGAACTCGAGGCCTGAGTATGCAGGAACGCGTCCCCTACTCGCTGCTTTCGATTCTGGGCTTAGGTTTGGCGCTCATCTACGTTCCGATCTTCGTGTTGATCGCGTATTCCTTCAACGCCTCTTCGCTCGTGAGCGTCTGGGGAGGCTTCACCACGGGCTGGTATACGCAACTGCTGCACAACGATCAGGTCTTGGATGCCGCGTGGCTGTCGCTGAAGATCGGCGTCGTCGTCTCGACGTGCGCGGTCGTGCTCGGCACGCTCGCCGCGATTTCGCTCGTGCGCTTCCGGAAGTTTCGCGGTCGCCTGCTGCTGACGGGCATGGTCAACGCGCCGCTCGTGATGCCGGAAATCATCACGGGCATCACGCAACTGCTGCTGTTCATCTCGATGCTCCATGTGTTCGGCTGGCCGCATCGCGGCTTCACGACGATCGTGATCGCGCATATCGCGTTCTGTACCGCCTACGTGACCATCACCGTGCGTTCGCGACTCATGATGGCCGACCGGTCGCTCGAGGAAGCCGCCATGGACTTGGGAAGCGGGCCCGTGCGCGCGTTCGTGGATACCACATTACCGGGGATTGCGCCCGCTCTCGCGTCGAGCTGGCTGCTCTCGTTCACCTTATCACTCGACGATCTCGTGATTTCCAGCTTCGTGTCGGGCCCCGGCGCGAGCACGCTGCCGATGGTGATTTTCTCGAAGGTCAAGCTCGGCGTGACTCCCGACGTCAACGCGCTCGCGAGCCTGATCATCGGCGCGGTCGGCGTCTGCGTCGTTTTGGCAGGCTATCTGATGCGCCGCGGGGAACGCCTGCGGCTCCAGGGAATTCACGCCTCGGACGTCTAGGGTTGCCGTCGCTTGATCATACCCCCGCGCTCTGATACCGGGGATCATGCGCCGGCCGCGTGAACACACTGCGCACGAGGGGTTCGAAACTCTCGAGCGGCTCGGTCGGATAGTCGGGGTCGAATGAGCATTGATCCCAGTTCGCGCAAAAGTCCTTGCAGGCCCGATACCACGGATGATCGATGAGCGCATCGCGCGCATTACGGTCGCCGCCGAAATGGTGCACGTAGTAGTAATTCTGGAACAGGCCGTGATGCTCGACGATCCAGGTCACTTCGGGCCGCACGTACGGCCGCAAGATCGCGGCGGCTATTTCCTGGTGGTTGTAAGGGGCGAGTTCATCGCCGATATCGTGGACGAGCGCGGCGATCACGAGATCATCATCGGCGCCGTCCCGCCGCGCGCGCGTTGCGGCCTGCAAGGAATGCTCGAGCCGGCTGACCGGGTAGCCCGCGAGAGTGTGATCGAGCTTGTGCAGCGAAGCCAGCACGTGATCGGGCAAGCGCAGCGCATATTCGCGCTCGACGCGGTCGAGCAGTTCATAGTCTTCGCGCGTGCCGTCCTCCATGCGCCGGAAGCTCACGATTCCGCTCATGCTCGATCTCCTTCGGCGCGGCGCCGCCGCAGTACCCGATAAAGGCTGCGGGGACCGTCGATGTCGATGTAGCACCCCTGGAGGTGGCGCAAGCCCTCGGCCGGATCGAAGCCCGTACGCCCGTGCAACAAACGTTGGTTGTCGAACATCACGAGATCGCCGCCGTTCAGCAGAAACCGGATTTCGAACTCCTTCTCCTTGAGCATGCGATCGAACACGCGTCTCGCGCGGTAATAGGCCGACAATTCGACCGGAGGCAAAAGGGGCACGAAATCCAGGCGCGGACTGAAGTGAATCGTGCGCGGCCGCCCACTGACATCGAGCTCGATCGGCGGCGCGCTCGCGACGAGTTCGGTGTTCTTGTCCCGGTAGCGAAACCGTACGGGTGTCGAGGTCAGGATCCGGAACGCCTCCGGGTCGCGCGTTTGGAGCGCCGCGGCGACCGCGAAGCCGTCGACGAGCGTCGACAAGCCGCCGCTCGTCTCGTTCACGAGACAGTGCAGGAGCTGGACTCCCGGAACCGGCGAGCGGTAGGGATTGTCGGTGTGCGCATCGAGATGCAGCGAGGTATAGGCGAGATCGATGGCGTCGGGTGTCGAGCGAACGTCGAACAGCTCGCCGAAGTTCGTCTCGCGTGTGAACCCGAACATGGTCGCGACCTTGAGCACCTGACTCGGTTCGCGCGGAACGCCGCTGAAGACGATGAAGCCGTATTGGAGGAACCGCTGCGTCCAATCGGCGAGCTGCGCGTCGTCGGGGTCGGCTCGCCAGCGCGCGCGCGGCAGATCGGCCAAGGAGCCGTCCCACAGAACCTCGTCGGGACAGTCGTGGCGCCCCGGCGGCAGTGCCGCCTCGGCCAGCAAATCGTCGACCAGAAACTCCGCCTCATGGCCATCGCTGAAGCGAACCTGGATGCGCCCCGGAACGGCTTCCGAGACGGCCGTGAGCCGCAATTCCAAGTCGATGTCCGAAGGGTCATGCAAACGCTGTCCCGTCGTGCGGTCCATGCTGGCCGCGTCCTGACAGCGCTCGCGCAGCCAGATCGGATGCACGGCGAAACCTTCACCGTTCTCGCCGAGCGCGATCAGCTGCGTGGGGGAGCGGACTTCGAACTTCTTGAACGTTGCCTGACTACTCACGAAAAAACCTCGTCGCTTGCGCTTATTGGTCCGTCTTGATGCGGGTCCACGTGCGCGTGAGGATCCGCTGGGTCGCGCCCCCGATCTCGGCTTCTCGATACAACCGCGCCTCGATTTCCGGGGTCGGATACAAGGTCGGGTCGGCGAGAATGCGCGGATCCACGAACGCGCGCGCCGCTATATTATCATTGCCGTAATAAATCTCATTGGTGATCGCGGCGATCACGCGCGGCCGCAGCATGAAGTTCAAGAACGCATAGGCGGCCTCCGGGTGAGGCGCGCCGGCCGGGATCAGCAGCGACGAAAACGACTGCATGGCGCCCTCCTTCGGTACCGTGAACGTCAGATTGACCTTGACTCCGACGGCGCGCGCGCGGGCGCGCGCATTGGCATAGTCGCTCGACCAGGACATCGCGATGCAGAGTTCCTCGTTGGCGAGTCCGTTCATGAACTCGCTCGAGTCGAAGGACCGCACGTAGGGGCGCACGGCGAGCAGCAGCTTTTCGGCCGCCTTGAAATCCTTGGGGTCCGTGGTATTCGGGTCGAGTTTCAGATAGCGCAGCGCCAGCCCGATCACATCCTCGGGGGAGTCGAGGAAAGTCACGCCGCAATCCGCGAATTTGGCGAGGATTTCCGGTTTGAATATCATGTCGAGGCTATCGACGGGCGCGTTCGGCATGCGCGCCTTGATCATGTCGATGTTGTAGGCGAAGCCATTCATCGCATGCAGGTACGGCATCGCATGCGCGTTGCCGGGATCGTACGCGGCCTGAATCGCCAGTATGTGGGGATCGAGGTTCTTCCAACCCGGAAGTTTCGACTTGTCGAGCGTCTCGTAAACGCCGGCTTTGATCTCTCGGCCGAAGAAATTCGTCGAGGCGCTCACGATGTCGTAGCCCGATTCGCCGGCGAGCAGGCGCGCCTCCATCGTCTCCTCGGCGTCGTAGGTGTCGTAGACCACCTTGATGCCCGTCAGACGCTCGAATTCCTGAATCGTGTCGCGGCCGATGTAGTCGGCCCAGTTGTAGATGAAGAGCCGCTTCTCCTCGGCCGCGCCCGCCGTGCCGCAGCCGGCCGCGAGGCACAGCGCGGCCGCGATACCGAGCGCGAGCCTGAGTTGCCAGGATGCGTTCATGCGGCCGATCGACCCACCTTGAGCGCCTCTATGAGACTCCATTCGAGCAGGCCCATCGCCTCGTCGATGTCCGCGCGGCTCACTATGAGCGGCGGCATGAAGCGTACCGTGCTTGCGCCGCAGGATAGCAACAGCAACCCATTGTGAAACGCCCGCGTCACGAGCGCGTCGCAGAGTTGCCGAGCCGGCGCGCGCGCCGCGTCGTCGGTCACGAGTTCCATGCCGATCATGAGCCCCTTGCCGCGCACCTCGCCGATGTTCTCGAAGCGCGCCGCGAGGCGCTGCAATTGGTCGAGAAAATACGCCCCGACAGCCGCGGCGTTCGCGCGATATTCGCGTTCGACGAGATCGAGCGTCGCGAGCGCCGCGGCACAACAGAGCGGGTTGCCGCCATAGGTGTTGCCATGCGCGCCGCGCGGCCATTTTTGCATGATGCTGCGCTTCGCGACCATGATGCCGATCGGCAAACCGGACCCCAAGCCTTTCGCAAGCGTCATGATGTCGGGAGCGACACCCCAATGCTCACAGGCGAACATCTTGCCGGTCCGACCGATGCCCGACTGCACCTCGTCGAAGATCAACAAGATGCCGTGACGATCGCAGAGCGTGCGCAATCCTTGGAGAAATCCGTCCGGCGGAACGACATAGCCACCCTCGCCGAGTATCGGCTCGATCAGAATACCGGCCACTTCGCTCGGCGGCACATTGCTCGTGAACAGGACCTCCTCGATGAAGCCAAGCACGGCGCGGCCCTGATCGAGGCCCGCGAACAAGGGGCGGAAATTGTTCGGGTACGGTACATGGGTAACGCCTGGCATGGTCGGAAAAAAGCCCTTTTGCTGAGTGTACTTGCTCGACGTAAAGGCGAGCGAACCCATCGTGCGGCCATGAAAACCGCCCAAGAATCCGATGAACCGCTGGCGGCCCGTCGCGTAGCGGGCGAGCTTCAGCGCGGCCTCGACGCTTTCGGTGCCGGATTGCGCGAAAAAACTCATCACCGGGCCCGGCATCGGCGCGAGCTCGGCGATGCGTTCGGCGAGACGCACCTGACCCTCGTGCCAAAAATCGGAGGAAATGTGCAGAAAGCGCGTCGCCGCCGCGCCGAGCGCCGCGACGACCTCGGGATGCGCATGCCCCGTGCTGCAAACCGCGATGCCGGCCGCGAAATCCAGAAAGCGATTGCCGTCGACGTCCCAGACCTCGGCGCCGAGTCCATGCGACATGACGAACGGATAGTCGCGCGGATAGGACGGGGAGACGACCTCGGCATCGCGCGCGATCAACGCGCGAGCATTCGGTCCCGGCAGTTCGGTCTTGATGTGGAGGTTCTGCATGGCTTTGATTAGCGCATCGTTTCCATTAGGATCTTCGGGGTGCTATCTGTCAACGCTCTCTAGTCATGTGGCGTTCCTTCCTTGCCGTGGCCATCGGTGGCGTACTCGGCTGTCTCTTGCGCTGGGCGCTCGCGCTCCTGATGAATAGCTACTTCCCGACGATCCCGCCCGGTACGCTCGCGGCGAATCTGCTCGGCTGCTACATCATCGGCGTCTGCGTCGCCTTTTTCACGACCTACCCCGGCTTCGCGCCGGAGTGGCGGCTGTTCCTGACCACGGGATTTTGCGGAGGCCTCACGACGTTCTCGACGTTCTCGGCCGAAATGGTTCTCTTGCTGCAGGCCGGTCGCCCGCTCTGGGCTTTGGGGGGCATCGCGATACACGTCGTGGGATCGCTGCTCATGACGCTCGCGGGAATCGCCACGGTCGCCTGGCTCAAATCCGTGTGACCAACCCGATAGGGTGCCACTCTGGCCTTACCCTCCGACTGTGATATATTAAATTCGGAGGCTAATGATTAGAGTACTTACTAAATGAGTGAGATGCAGGAGCGATTTACCGTTGCGCTGCACAACACGGCGCGAGCCTGGCGCCAGGCACTCGATCGCCGCCTCAAATACTTGGGCTTGAGCCAGGCAAGCTGGCTCACGATCGCCGTGGCGGCGCGCGCCGCAACGCCGCTCTCGCAATCCGAGTTGGCAGACCGCCTCGCCGTCGAGGGCGCGACGATGGTGGCGATGATCGACCGGCTCGTCAAAGCGGGCTTCGTCGTGCGCGAGCCCTCGAGCACGGACCGGCGCATCAAGCGCGTGGTCCTGACCCCCGCCGGCACCGAGCTCCATGAAAAGGTCAAGGCGGAGGCCGAAGCATTCCGGCGCGAGTTGTTGGCCGGCATCGATCCCGAAACCCTGCGCATCGCCACCGATATGCTCGAACGCCTGGAGGAGATCGTCGAGGCCGCGCGATGAGCGCACCGCTCAATCGCCGCATGATCACGATCTCGATCATGCTCGCGACCGTCATGCAGACGCTCGACAGCACGATCGCGAACGTCGCGCTCCCGCATATGCAAGGGAGCATGTCGGCATCGCAGGACCAAATCGCTTGGGTATTGACCGCGTACATCGTGGCGGCTGCGATTGCCACGCCGCTGACCGGCTGGGTCTGCGACCGGTTCGGACAGAAAAACGTGTTCCTCGCCTCCGTCGCCGGATTCACGGTGGCATCGGCGCTTTGCGGCATCTCGAACTCGCTCGGCGAAATCGTCCTGGCGCGTCTTCTGCAGGGTGTCTTCGGTGCCGCCTTGGTGCCGCTCGCGCAAGTGGTTCTCATGGAGATCAACCCGCGCGAAAAACAGCCGCAGGCCATGGCGATCTGGGGTCTCGGCGTCATGGTCGGTCCGATCCTCGGGCCCACGCTCGGCGGCTGGCTGACCGACAACTACAACTGGCGCTGGGTGTTCTTCATCAACATTCCGGTCGGCTTGATCGCCTTCTATGGAATCGGGCGCTACATCCGCGCGATGCCCGGCACGCGTCGCATGCAGTTCGACGCGTTCGGCTTCGCGACCTTGAGCATCACGATCGGCGCACTGCAACTGCTGCTCGATCGCGGTCAGCAGAATGATTGGTTCTCGTCCGTGGAAACCTGGGTCGAAGCACTCGTGTGTCTCGCCGCGTTCGTTTACTTCCTGGCCCACACCGCTTTGACGCCGGCCCAACAGTCGTTTTTCGACTATCGCCTGCTGCGTAACGGCAACTATACGACAGGCCTCGTTTTCATTTTCATCGTGGGCCTCGTGCTCTACGCGACGCGCGCGCTGACGCCGACCATGCTCGAAGACCTGCTCGGCTATCCCGTAGCAACGACGGGCCTGGTCACGGCCCCGGCCGGCGTCGGCACGATGCTGGCGATGCTCGTGGTCGGCCGTTTGATGGGTCGGATCGGTCTGCGAACACTGCTGTTCATCGGTTTCGGCATCTCCGCGTTCGCGCTCCGGCAAATGTGCGGCTACTCCCTGGACCTCACGGAAAACAACATCATATGGCCGGGATTGATCCAGGGCATCGGGGTCGGCCTCGTGTTCGTGCCGCTGAGCACGGCGACGTTCGCGACGCTGGCACCCGAGATGCGCGCCCAGGGCACCGCGATCTACAGTCTGATCCGCAATATCGGCAGCAGCATCGGCATCTCGCTCGTGCAGACGATGCTCGTCCGAAATACCGTGCGCGCGCATGCATCGATCGCCGAGCGCATCACGTCGGCGAACCCCGCCTGGCACGATCCGGCCATTGCGCGAGCCTACGATCTGACCCACCCGACGGGTGTCGCGGCGCTCGACGCGGTCGTGACGCAGCAGGCGACCATGATCGGCTACATCGACGACTTCGTGCTCATGCTGATACTGACGCTGGCGGTCATGCCGCTGATCCTGCTGATAAAGCCGCCGCGCCGCGCAGGCCGGCCCTCGGCCGATGCGCACGCGGTCATGGACTGAAAGATTCAGCCGACGTCGCGTCGTGCCGTCGTCTCGCGCGACGAAAAACTCTCGGTGTCGATGCGCACCGTGTCGCGACCGCTGTTCTTCGCCTCGTAGAGAGCCGCATCGGCGCTCGCAATGATCTCATCGAGGGAGGCCGTGCTCGCGGTCCGCGTCGCGAGACCCGCGCTGAAACTCACGCGCAAGCCCGCCGCGGCCGGAGGCAACGTGATGGCGAGCGCGGCGGCCCGCAGGCGGTCGGTGACGGCCATGGCCGCATCGAGCGCCGTGTCAGGCAATATCAACAAGAATTCCTCGCCGCCCCAGCGACCCATCGCGTCGTTTTCTCGCAGCATCGCGCGCGCCGCGGCGGCGAATTCACGCAGCACGAAGTCGCCGACGGCGTGGCCGCAGCGGTCGTTGATCGTCTTGAAGTGATCCAGATCGATGATGCCGAAGGTCACCGGCTTGCCCAGCTCGGCCGACGCGCGCAACGCGGCGTTGGCGAGTTCGGTCGAGCGGCGACGGTTTGGTAGTCCCGTCAAACCGTCGTGATCGGCATGCCGCGTGAGTTCGCGGCGGAAGCGCAGATTCACGTACAGCAGATAGGCAAGCAAGGCGGCCGCGAGCACACTCACGGCGACCAGGCAGATCGTCCACTGCAGCTCGTGTTGCCGGCGCCGCGCGTTCTGTTCGCTCGAGGCCAGTTCCCGCTCCAGCGACCCGTTGCGTTCGATTTCGCGGTCCGTCTCGAATCGCACGCGCTGCACGGTGCTCTGCAGCGCGCGATCCAGATCCTGCTCCGCCGTGTAGCGGCGCAGGTATTCATCGAGATCGAGAAAGGCCGCGCGGTAGTCTTGCAAGGCGGCGTAGGCCCGCGCGCGCAGCTTGTATACGCCGCTCAACTGCCGTTGCGGCATGTCCGCGCCCCCCTTGTCGAGGACGGCATTGAGAGCCGCGAGCGCGGCCGCCGGATGCCCCTGCTCCAGATCGATGCGCGCGATGAGTGTGCGCGTGCGTTTGAGCACATCCGTCGAATTGGCTGCCGCGAACACCGCCGCCGCGGCTTCGCACTTGTCGCGCGCCAGATCGAGAGAACCGAGTTCGATCTGCGCCTCGCATAGGCTCATGTCGGCGAATGCGATGCCCTGCCCGTCGCCGAGGCGCTCGCTCAAAGCTCGCGCCAGCGAATATTCGCCGATCGCTTCCGCATAAGCGTGCTGCGAGCTCAAGATGCCGCCGCGCAAATAGCGATTCACGGACAGGTTCAGCAGCGCTCCGTGCGCGATGTCCCACTCGATGGCCTCGCTGTTGAGGGAGAGTGCCTGGCTGTAGTCACCGGTGCCGCGCATGACGGCGGCGAGAATCTGCGCCGCCGCGGCACGCTGCGGCTGCAGCGATTTGCCGGAGCTCGCGCGGTAAGCCTGAATCAGACTCACGACTGCCTGAGCCTCGCGATCGGCGCGGTGCTGCAACTCGCCCTGTGTCACGAGCAGGCAAATGTCGGCCGCCGAGCCCGGCGTCTGCTCGGCGCGTTCGGACTGCAGCCTGGCGAGAGACTGGTCGATGCCGGCGGCGTCATAGACGTTCGTCGCATAAGCGTTCAGCAGGTCCACGTGCACGGGATCGCGGTGATCCGGCACGAGCGCGAGTCCGGTCAAGGCGGTCTGGCGCGCCTCGGCAGCGAGTTCGAGCGCGCTGTAGCTCTGTGCTTCGATCGCGTAGAGCGCAGCCAGGCGGTGGCTGTCGGGCGCTCCCGCGCCACGCAGTTCGGTCATGGCGGCCTCCGCCGCCGACAGCGCGGCCTTGGGGTCGCGCTCGACGAGTGCGGTCAGGTCAGGCCCCGCGGCGTCGACCGCATCGAGACAGGCCGCCCGCGCACCGCCCGCGGCGGCGATGCAGGCGATCGCGCTGCAAACCTGAACGGCGAGCCCGCCCAAGCGCGGGCGGTCGGATTGGGCGCGCTGCCACATAAGGACCGAGAAGCGTACCGAAGCGCCGCTGCCGGCGCCACGTTTTGCATCACTGTTTTCGCAATCGCGCGCCGATGCCGCAGGACGGCATCGGCGCTCGACACCCGTGCGCGCCCGCGCACGGAAGAGGTCAGGGTTTCATGAGCTCCGCGTCAAAATCCTGCGCGGCCCTTTCGATGCCGGCCGCCGCGTTTTCGATGACCTGCGCGACCTGTGGTACCTGCCCCTCAGCCTCGCGCCATTTCTTCTCGTCCATGTATTCGCGCACGGCAGCAATCGGTTTCGCGCCATAGCCCGTATAGGCGCCCGGCGCATAGATTTGGTTCTTGAACCAGGGCCGCTCGGGTAGTCCCTGCTTGTTCAGGAACAGTCGCGACACACGCAGCAGGTCCGCATTGAGCGTCGCGAGACCCGACTGAGGAATGGCCGGCGAGCCTTTGGCCGCAAAACTCGCGAGCGCGCGCGAATAGTCGTCGGCGCTCTTCTGCAGATCGTCGACGGCATTTTTCATGGGTGCGAGATTGAGGTACGGCGGCACGGTTTCGGCCGGCGGCGGCAGCAGCGGGTGTCGCGGATCGAGCGTCGCCGCGTACACGCCCTCTTTGAGTTGCAGATCGCGCTCGGCGAACTCCTCCTGTTTCTGCTTGACCAGCTGCTCGAGCTCCTCGACATACTTGGCGATCGCGCGCGCCTGCGGCGCGTAGTCGACGGGAATGAACTCGGCATCGGCGAGCCGCATCATCGCGGTGCCCCCGGTTGCGGCGAGCGCGCGCTCATAGACGAACTCGGTATCGGCAAAATGCGTGAACCAGTAGAAGTCGTCGTAAATCGAGTGATACTGCGTACCCTCCTCTTCGCCGCCGAAGCCCACGTCGAGCGTCGAAATGCCGGCGTAATCCTGGAACGCCGTAAAATCCGAGCCGTCGCCGAGTGCCTCGATGACGAGATCCTTGTGCTTGCGCAGCTCGCTGCGTTCCTCTGCCGTCTTGCTCTCGGCGATGGCCGCGAGATGCGCTCTCTCGAACACGGAGAACTTGGTCTCGGGATCGGGAATGTCGCGCGCGACGCCGCTGATGAAAGTGCCGAGATCCTGAGTCCCACCCGGATTGAAGAACCCGCGGCCGTTGCTGTCGGAGTTCACATAGGCGACGGCATGCTGCTGGAGTTCCTTCAGATGCGTCTCGACCCACTCGACCGACCCCAGGAGACCCGGTTCCTCGCCGTCCCAGGCGCAATAGATGATCGTGCGCTTCGGCACCCAGCCGTCGGCGTGTAGGCGTCCGAGCATGCGCGCTTCCTCGAGCATCGCCGCCTGACCCGAGATGGGATCCTCGGCGCCGTTGACCCAGGCGTCGTGATGGTTGCCGCGGATGACCCACTGATCGGCGTCCTCACCGCCGTGCAAGGTCGCGATCACGTCGTAGATCGGCTTGATGTCCCAATTCGATTGAACCTTGAGGTGCACGACCGCCGCTCCGGGACCGACGTGATACGTGATCGCAAGCCCGCCGCGCCACTTCGGCGGCGCCACCGGACCCGTGAGCGCGCTGAGCAACGGCAGCGCATCGGCCGAGGAAATCGGCAGCACGGGAATTTTCGTGATCGTCTTCACGTCCTTGATCGCGAGACGCTTCGCATCCGCGGTCGCACCGACGCCCGGTGTCAGCGGATCGCCGGGATAGTCGGTGTCCATGACGCTGCCGCGCTGCACACCCTCGGTCGACCGCCAGCCGCCGGTCGGATACGTGTCGCCTTGGCCGTAGCCGTCGCCCTTCGGATCGGAATAAATGATGCAGCCGATCGCGCCATGCTCAGCCGCGACCTTCGGTTTGATGCCGCGCCAGCCTTGACCGTAGCGGGCGATCACGATCGCTCCCTTGACCGAGATGCCGAGCCGATCGAGTTCCTCGTAATCGTCGCGGTTGCCGTAATTCACGTAGACGAGTCGCGCGGTGACGTCGCCGTCGGCCGAGTACGCGTTGTAGGTCGGCAGCTGCTCGGCGGTTTGCTGTGAGGTCGGGTCGACGCTCAGCGCCGGCTCCTGCAGCTTGGCGCGAAACCGCGTCGGTTGCAGCAGTTCGACGACGCGCAGCTTCGGCGTCGGAAACAACACCTGGAAAGTCTCGATCTTGGCGTCGAAGCCCCATTCCTGAAAGCGCGCGAGAATCCATTCCGCATTGTTCTTGTCGTAGGGCGAACCCACGTTATGGGGACGCGCGCTCAAGCGGCGCATGTTTTCGCGAATCGTGTCGGCCGACGCGCCGTCCTGCAGCTTCTTTTCCAAGGCCGACTCGGCGGCGGCGCCGGTGGCGCTGTAGCCGATGAACGGTGCGGTATCGGTGTCCCGAGCAAACGCCGCGGACGGCAGCACGAGGAGCAGGGAGTAGCAAAGCGAACGAATGGTCATGATGGAGTGTCCTTCGAACTTGAGGCAAGGGTCAATAGCGCCAATCGATCTCCTCGCGTTGTAATGCCGGTTTCGGTTGTGGCGCGAGGACCCGGCTCACGCGCGGTGCGAACCAGCGTTCGATGTCGTCGAAAATCGTGAACACGGCCGGCACGACGACGAGCGTCAACAGCGTCGAGGTGATGAGGCCGCCGATCACGGCGACGCCCATCGGCTGGCGGAATCCGCTGCCGCTGCCGACGCCGACCGCGACGGGCAACATGCCCGCCACCATCGCGATCGTGGTCATGACGATCGGGCGCGCGCGTTTGTGTCCGGCCTCGAGAATCGCAGTCACGCGGTCCTTGCCCGCGCGCATCTCCTCGATCGCAAAATCGACGAGCAAGATCGAATTCTTGGCCACGATCCCCATGAGCATGAGAATACCGATGATGACGGGCAAGGAGAACGGCAGATTGGCCAGGATCAGCGCGAGCACGGCGCCACCGAGGGATAGGGGCAGCGCCGAGAGAATCGTAATCGGCTGAAAGACACGGCCGAACAGCAGCACGAGCACGGCGAAGACCATGAGCACGCCGGCGCCGATCGCCACCGCAAAATTGTTCTGCAGTTCAGTCATGAACTCCGCGTTGCCGACCGCGACGGAGCGCACACCGGGCGGCAGATGCTTCAAGATCGACTGCTCATTGAGCTTCTTGGTCGCGGTCCCGAGTTCGACGCCGGGGGCGGTATCGGCCTGGACGAATGCGCGCCGGCTCTGATTGTAGCGGCGCACGGCCGACGGCCCCTGGCCGAAGTGCAGCTCCGCGACCGTCTTCAGGGGCACCGTGCCTCCGGCGGCGGTCGGCACGGGCAGATTTTCGAGCGTCGCGAGGTCGTGCCGCGCCGCCTCGGGCAGGCTCACGCGGATCGGGATCTGACGATCGCTCAAGGAGAACTTCGCCCCGTTCTGCGGCAGGTCGCCGAGCGTCGCGATCCGGATCGTCTGGCTGATGCTCTCGACGCTGACGCCGAGCTCGGCCGCCACGTCGAGCCGCGGACGCACGACGATCTCCGGACGCGGCAAGTCCCCTTTGATGCGTGCGGCGCGAAACTCGCCCATCGCCTGCATCTGCCTGAGCAGCGTGCGCGCGGCCGACTCGACGGCCGCCGGGTCGTCGCCGGTCAGGTACACGCCGTAATCGCGGCCGCCGTCGCCGCCATCGGAAAAATTGATCTGTCCGTCGGCAATGCGCTGCAGTTTCGGCGACATCTGCTGCTGCCATTGCTTCTGACTGAGCTTGCGTCGCTCCCGCGGCACGAGGCTCACATACAAGGTTGCGAGGCGCGGCTCGTCGCCGCCGACGATCTCGACGACGTCGGTGACCTCGGGCGTCTTGCGCAGCAGCGCCGTGACCTCGGCGGCCACGCGCGCCGTGTCCTGAAGCGTGCCCCCGGGCGGCAGCTCGATATCGACCTCGGAACTCGAAGAATCCTGCGGCGGCATGAATGCCTGGGGAATGTTGTTCAGCAAATAAAGCGACAGCGCGAAAAACAGGGCACCGCCCGCGACGGTCTTCCAGCGGTTCGCGACGCACCAGCGCAAGGTCTGTTGATAGCGAAGCATGATCGGTCCGTCGACGGCGTGCTCGTGCAAGGCATCGGGCCGCAGCGCATATGCGGCGAGCACGGGCGTGATGAGCCGCGCGACCATGAGCGAGAAGAACACGGCGGCGCCGACCGTCAATCCAAATTGCTTGAAGTATTGGCCCGACAGACCGCCCATGAAGCTGACCGGCAGGAACACCGCGATGATCGTGAATGACGTCGCGACGACCGCGAGCCCGATCTCGGCCGAGGCGTCGATCGCCGCCTGATAGCCGCTCTTACCCATGCGCATGTGACGCACGATGTTTTCGATCTCGACGATCGCATCGTCGACTAGCACACCGGCGACCAGCGACAGCCCGAGCAGCGTAATCTGGTTCAGCGTGAATCCGGCGGCCTGCATGAACGCGAAAGTCGGGATCGCGGACAGCGGGATCGCAAGCGCCGAAATCAAGGTCGCGCGCCAGCTGCGCAGGAAGATGAACACGACGATGACCGCCAGCACGGAGCCCTCGACGAGCGCGCTGATCGCGGAATCATAGACGCGCTCGGTGTTCGGTTCGGTCGAGTAGACCGTCGTGAGCACGAGCCCGGGATTCTCGGCGGTGATCTTCTTCAACTCGGCCGTCACGGCCTTCGCGACGCTGACGTCCGAGGCGCCGATCGCCTTGGAGACGCCGAACGTGGTCGCGGGACGTCCGTTCAGGCGCACGATGTTGCGCACCTCTTCGACACCGTCGTGCACGTCGGCGATGTCGCGCAGGCGCACCGACTTGGTTCCGGAGACGATGATCTGCGCATCCGCGAGCTGCGCGGGCGTACGCGCACCGCCCATGACACGGATCGCCTGCTCGCCGCCGCCCACCTGCGCGCGGCCACCGGATACGTCGAGGTTCAGCGCGCGCAGCTGCTCGTTGACCTCGTAGGCCGTGATGCCGAGCGCTTGCATGCGCGCCGGATCGAGATCGACGCGGATTTCGCGACTCACACCGCCGCTGCGCGACACCTGAGCGACGCCGGGCAGCGCGAGCAGCCGTTTCGTGAGCGCATTGTCGACGAACCAGCTCAAGTCGGTCGGCGACATGCTCGTCGTCGTCACCGCATAGTAGGCAAATGGACCCGTGAAGCTCTGACGCTGCACTTGCGGCTCGAGGATGCCCTGCGGCAAATCGCTGCGCACGTGCGCGACCGCGTCGCGCACGTCGATGACCGCGCGGTCGATCGGCGTACCGATCTGAAACACGACGTCGATGCTGACCTCGCCCTCGAGGATGAAGGTCGTCATATTGCGTACGTTGCCGACGCTCGCGATCGCGCCCTCGACTTTCTGTGCGATCTGGTTCTCGAGCTCCGTGGGCGCGGCGCCGGGCTGCGAGATCAACACCTGCACTTCGGGGAACGTGACGTCCGGGTCGAGATTGATCGGCAGACCAATGAAGGCGGCGACGCCCAAGAACATGAGCACGACGAACAGCATGATCGGCGTGATCGGATGGCGAATCGCCCAGGCCGAGATATTGTTCATGAACCGCTCGGCGCGGAAGCCGGCCGCACGATCTCCCCGGGCTCGAGGAAGGCGCCGGCATTGGCCACGACTCGCTCGCTGCCCGCAAGACCCGACGCGATCGTAACGCCGTTGGCGACGATCCCGGAGACTCGGACGTCGCGCCGCTCGACGACGCCCTCCGCATCCACGATCAGGACATAGCTGCCCTTCTCGTCGGTCAACACGGCCGTCTGCGGCAGGATCGCGCGCGCGGCATTGCTGATCGTGACATCGGCGCGCGCGAAGGCGCCCGGCCGAAGGTTCGGATCCGGATTGAGCGCAATGCGCACCATTCCTAAGCGAGTTTGCGGGTCGATGACCGCGCCGAGCAGGCGTACGCGCCCGGTGTAGCTCTGCGCCGCACCGGTCAGGTTCACGGTCGCGGGTTGACCCAGTTTGAGCAAGGGCAAATCCTGCTCGGACACTTCACCGCGTAATTCGACCTCGTCGCCCTTGGCGAGCCGAAACAGCGCGGGACCGCCGGCGGCGACGGTTTGGCCGAGTTCGACGGTACGCGTGAGAATGACACCGTCGGCGGGCGCGCGGATTTCCGCCCGGTCGAGCCGCGCCTGAGCCTCGGCGAGCTGCGCCGCGGCGACCTTGACCTTGGCGGCCGCCGTGACGGCCGTGGAACGCCGGCGTTCGGTTTCTTCGGCCGACAGCGCGCCCGCCACGCCGACCGCGACCGCGCGCTCGTACTCGGCTTTGGCGAGTTCAGCCTCCGCGCGCGCCTGCTCGAGCGAGGCCGCGAGACTGCCGACCTGGGGTTGCAGCACGGAACTGCTGAGACGCGCGAGCAACTGTCCGCTCTTGACGTGATCGCCCGCCTCCACGTAGATCGCGCTGACGCGGCCACCGTCACCCTCGACGCCGATCGGGATGTCGTAACGCGCCGCGATCGTGCCGATGATGCTGACCGTGGTCGGCGCAGTGCTCGCCGACGGCGAAACGACCGTCACGGTCGGCACGCTGTTCTTGTCGACCGGGACATGCTTGGCATTGTTCAACTGCGCGAGGCGCGCGGCGAGACCCGCCGCGAGCAATACGAGCAGGCCGCCGAACAGCCAAAGGCCGCGGCGTCCGACGAGCCAGGCTGCGATCGGATGCGAGGAATTCTGCACGGGTGTCGTCTCGGCTCGAGTCCCTTGTTATTGAGTCGCCAGTCCTTACGGTGCAACCTGATCGATGACCAGGTTGCGCACTCCATCGTGTCCGACATCATAGGTAAGTTCGCCGAATAAATCGCCGGTCGCGGGTGTCGGCTGACCGCTGAAGGAGACGCGTGCCGTGATCGTGACGCGCTGCCCGCTCGTCAAGGCATGCGTCGGTATCATCGCATCAGAGGGTGAAAGCTCAATCTGCGTGCCGAGCGCTGCGGCCGTGAGACGCTTCGCGGCGAGCGGCGGCCCGCGACTCCCTGGTTCGCGCGCGAACACGAACAAGGGCACGTCATCGCGCAGGCGCGACTTCAAGCCGTCCGCAATCGTGAGCTTGACCGTCGCGGTCGCCTTCGGATCGGCCGGCGCGGCCGCTCCGGCGCCGTTCGTCGAAGGGCCGCCCGCCACTGCGGGACCGGTCGCCGCGTCGCCCGCAGCCGCGCCACCGGGCGGGACTCCACCGGGGCCCGCATCGAGTTCGGCAATGCGCTCATCGAGCATCTGCATGACCTCGGGCGGCGGGTTCAAAGCCTTGAGCGCCTGCCAGCGTGCTCGTGCGAGATCGCGGTCGCCGCGCACGGCCGCCGCGAAACCGCCGAAGAACAAGGCGCGTGGATTGTCCGGAGCCGCGGTGACCGCCTCCTCGAACAATTGCGCGGCCTGCGCAGTCACCTCACCGCCCGCCTTGATGCCGAGCTGCTCGCCGAGGTCCAGCGTCGCATTGACGTTCTTCGCTCCGCCGAGCCGGTGCGCATGATCGAACGCGACGATCGCATCGTCGGTGCGCTCGAGCGCGGCGTACGAACGCCCGAGCATGAGCCATCCGTCCAGATCGTTGGGCTGGTCTTCGAGGTGCTTCTCGAGCTTGGAAATCATGGCGGCCACTTCCGGACTTGCGGGAATGCCTTGCTTCGGCGTGTTCCAGTCCCAGTTGGACCACAAGGGATACAAGCCGGCCGCGGCGCCGACGACGACCACGGCGGCCACGATCCCCAACACGCGGCTCTGCCGGTCGCGCAGCAGCGGTACGGCCACTGCAGCCGCGGCAAGCGTAGCCATCAAGGCGGCGACGAAAATGAAAGTGATCATCAACCCGGTCCGGGTGTCGGCTCGTCATCGAGCGGCAGCGCTGAGCGTGCGCGGGTGACGCGAAAGACAATGAAGGCTCCGAGGCCGAGCAGCAGGAAAGGCGAACCCCAGATCGCGAGCGTCTTGGCCTCGAGCGGCGTCTTGAAGCGCACGAACTCGCCGTAGCGCGCCGTCATGAAATCGAGGATCGCCTCATCGCTCTTGCCGGCCACGAGCATTTCGCGAACCTCGCGGCGCAGATCCTCGGCAAGCGGCGCATTGGAATCGGCGATCGATTCGTTCTGGCACACGAGGCAGCGCAGCTGCTTCGTCAGGGATTCGAAGCGGGCCTGCAGTGCGGGATCGGTGAGCTGACCATGCACGTCCACATCAGCAGGCGAATCCGAGCACCAAGCCGGCACCGCGGCGCCCGCGAACAGCAGGACCGCCGCGAGGAAAGCCGCGCGCCTCATGCGCCGCCGCCCCGGCGTGCCGCTTCGATGCGCGGCAAAAACTCCGTTTGCCAGACCTCGAGGGTCAGCGGCGAGATGTACTTGTAGATCACGCGACCGTGCTGATCGACGAGAAAGGTTTCGGGCGCGCCGTAGACGCCCCAATCGATCGCAACGCGTTCGTCGGGGTCGAAGGCGACGGCCGTGTAGGGGTTGCCGAGCTGCTGCAGCCAGCGCTGCGCGCGCGCGCGATCGTCGTTGAAATTGAGCCCTAGGATCGGCACGACATGTTGTTTCGCAATTTCGAGCAGCGTCGCCTGCTCCTCGCGACACGGCACGCACCAGGTACCCCAGGCATTGAACACGTAGACCTGACCCTGGAAGCGCGCATTGCTGACCTTTTGCGTCGGATCGAGCACGTCGCTGAGTTCAAACGCCGGTGCCGGCTTGCCGAGCAGCGGCGATGGCAGCGCGCGGATGTCGCGGTTCGGGTTCAAGCCCAGCGCGAACAAGGCGATGAGCGCCACGAAGACGCCCATCGGCACGAGGAATTTCCACATCAGGCGAAGCCTTCGCTCGGCCGCCCGGGCGGCCGCGGCGGCGCGGACACTTCCGCCTCGGCCGTCACCGGCAGCTTCACGCGGTAACGGCGGTCGGTCGCGGCGACCAAACCGCCGATGGCCATGACGAGCGCGCCCAACCAGATATAGCGTACGAGCGGCTTGTACTGGATGCGCATGCTCCAGGCATCGGCCCCCAGCGGATTGCCCATCGCGACGAACAGGTCGCGCGCCCAGTTGACCGAAATCGCGGCCTGGCTGTTATCAGTCTGCTGAACCCAGAAATGGCGCTTTTGCGGTTTGAGCACCGCGATCTCCCGGCCGCCGCGCGTGATCTCGACGAGCGCCTCGACGGCGTCGTAGTTCGGCCCCTTGACCTTCGTGGCGCTCAGGAAATTGAAGTCGTAGCCCGCAATCGTGTACGTCCCGCCGGGCTTCAAGGCGACGTCCTTTTCGATCTTGTAGCTCTCCACGCCGCTCGCACCGATCGCGAACATGCCGATGCCGAAGTGCGCGATCGCCATGCCGAGCATGCCCGCCGTGAGCCGCTGCCCGCCACGCAGGCGCCGCACGGGATCGATCAGCGATGAGAAGATGACCCAGAAACCCAAACTGAAGCCGAGCAATCCCAGCCAATGGAACTCGCCGTAAACGAGCCCCTGGATCGCGACTGAGAGCAGGATCGCGACCGCGAGCAGCCACCAGATCGGTTTCGCCGAAACCGTGAGCTTGCCGCGGCGCCACGCGGAATGCATGCCGATTGCCAGGAACACGAGCAAGGGCAGCACGGGCACGAGAAACATCACGGCAAAGACCGGCGGACCGACCGAGATCTTGCCGAGATTGAACATCTCGTACAGCAACGGCGACAAGGTGCCCCACAAGATCAGGCCCGCGACGCAGACCAGGAGCACGTTGTTGACGAGCAGAAAGAACTCGCGCGAGAAAACCTGGAACCCTCCGGGGACATAGAGCTTCGGTGCACGCCACGCGTACAAGCCCAGCGAGCCGCCGATGGCCACGCCCAAGAATACGAGAATGTAGAAACCGCGCTTCGGATCGCTCGCGAACGAATGCACCGAGACCAGCACGCCCGAGCGTACGAGGAAGGTACCGACGAGACTCAAGGAAAACGCGAAGATTGCGAGCAACAGGGTCCAGCTCTTGAAGATGCCGCGCTTCTCCGTGACCGACAGCGAGTGGATCAGCGCCGTGCCGACGAGCCAGGGCATGAACGAGGCGTTCTCGACGGGATCCCAGAACCACCAGCCGCCCCAGCCGAGTTCGTAATAGGCCCACCAACTGCCGAGCGAGATGCCGATGGTCTGGAACATCCACGCGAAAATAGTCCAGGGACGCGTCCAGCGCGCCCAAGCCTGATCGAGCCGACCTTCGAGCATCGCCGCGCAGGCAAACGCGAAGGCCACTGAAAATCCGACGTAGCCCATGTAGAGCATCGGCGGATGGATCGCGAGCGCGAAGTCCTGCAGCACGGGGTTCAAGTCGGCGCCGTCGCCGGCCGCCGGAATCAAGCGCTCGAACGGATTCGAGGTCCAGAGCGTGAACAGCAGGAAGCCGGCACTGATGAGCCCCATGATGCCGATCACACGGCTCGCAAAGCTCGCGGGCAGGCCGCGGCTGAAACCGGCGACCGCGACGCTCCAGATCGACAGGATCAAGATCCAGAGCAGCAGCGACCCTTCGTGAGCACCCCAGACGCCGGCGACTTTATAGAACAGCGGCAGCTGCGAGTTCGACGTGCTCGCGACGTACTTGACCGAGAAGTCGTTGGTCACGAA
>Ga0116231_10006421_pt1 | contig 22419 bp, 18 predicted proteins | sample S1TSphgellanicum_2_FD_89695 | JGI IMG/M metagenome (GOLD analysis project Ga0116231, IMG submission 89695) | Host-associated microbial communities from peat moss isolated from Minnesota, USA - S1T2_Fd - Sphagnum magellanicum MG | ecosystem: Host-associated > Plants > Peat moss > Unclassified...
CAAAAAAAAAAAAACCTAACTTAATGAAGTTTAGTTATAAATTTAACATGAAAAAAGGTACATGTATATATATATATATATATATATATATATGAAATATGATTATGAACTATATTTTAAATCCAAGGTTTTTTTTTTTTAATTCCAATTTTTTTTTGTGTAAAATGGTTGAAAATTCACCACCAAAAAAATAACTGCCCACCACCAAAGGGTACTTTATAAATAAAAGTTAATTTCCTTGAGAATGGATGGATGGATGGATGGTGGATGGGAAATGAACGATGGGGCCATAATTACAAAATCATCCATTAAAACTTTCACAATTAGATGTAATCTTGGTTAAACCAATGGCTAGATTTGGCTCTTAGACATGGGACAAAATGCATGTAAACCCAACCCACTTGGAGGTGTATGGGTACCAACTGGACCAGTACTGCCACCCACTTGGAGTTGTATGGGTACCAACCGGGCCAATACTGCCACCCACTTGGAATTGTACGGGTACCAACCGGGCCAATACTGCCCACCCACTTGGAATTGTGTGGGTACCAACCGGATCTATACTGCCACCCACTTGGAATTGTGTGGGTACCAACCGGATCTATGCTGCCACCCACTTGGAACTGTATGGGTACCAACCGGACCAGTACTGCAGAGTGCGCAATCAGAGTCCTCCTTGGAAGCAAATGGACCCACATGGGGCCCTTGGGACCCCAGACAGTGAGTGAGGGTCCTACATTTCAGAAAGCTCCCAAGAGGCCCTTAGAGTAAAGACCTGCCGAAAAGTTTACTAGTGTAAATTTGGATGGCACATTCTACCGTGGAATTTTGGCCCCCCAGAACTGAGAGAGTGCAGAATCTCACCGGGCTTTTCAAAAAACCAAACCGTTCCGCCGCCTGTAATCGTTCGGATTTCATAAGGCTGGGCATCAAAAAAAATTCTTCCCCCCTGTGATACCCGGCGGTTATTTTTGCTCGTTTCTCATCCACGGAGGAGAGAATATCATCCACGAAGAACATAGTCTCATCCACGAAGCACACAGTTTCATCCACTAAGAACATAGTCTCATCCACCGAGAAGATAGTCTCATCCACGAAGCAGATAGTTTCATCCACTAAGAAGATAGTCTCATCCATGAAGTGCTGCTTTGCTTCTCATAATCCTGATCGGAGCTCTTCTGGTCCTCTTCTTCTTCCTCATGCGGGCTGTGTGTGGTGAAAGACTCGAGCAGACTTGCGAGCGAGCGAACGAGGGAGGAATGCGCGCTCCGGGAGAGAAGAAATTCTTCGTGGCGCTGCAGCAGCGCTGTGAGAAGCAACAAGTAAGCAAGCGAGAGAGTTCTATACGCCTCTTCTTCTTCCGTTTTGGTGGTGGTTTTGGGAATGAGTCATTATAAGAGTGGAGGGACGCAGCAGCAGCTGTGGAGTGGTGGGAATTTGGCCATGGGAAATGGAGGAGGAGAAGGAGGAGGCGGGGAGTTGGAGCTTCCGCAGGATTTGTTGTCTGCGCTTCCATCCGATCCTTATGAGCAGCTGGACGTTGCGCGTAGGATCACGGCCATGGCTGTGACGGCCCGTGTGGCCAAGTTGGAGTCCGAGACCGGTAAACTGCGCCTTAAGCTGGCCGACAAGGAACATGTCATCCATGACCTGCAGGAACGCGTTGGCGATGCGGAATCCAGTTTGCAGGAGACAACTGCACGCTTGTCACACGCATTGGATGAGCAGGCAGGTTCCACACTCACTCCTCCTCCTCCTCCTCCTCCTCCTCCTCCTCCTCCTGGCTTGCTTTCTTGCCATTCTTTCTCTGTCTCTGTCTCTTTCTGTTTTTCCGACTCTCTCTCTCTCTCTCTCTCTCGTTTTCCCCGTGTTTTCTGCGCGATCGTCGTTGCTCTTGTTTGGCACGCTCGTCCTCCTCCTGTGCAGCATCAAGTCAATGGACTAATGCGATTTGAGCTCATGGCCGCTTTGAAAACTTGTTTCTGAGACAACAATGTCGCATTCTTTTTTCTTCGTCTCCTTCTCTTGTTATCTTTCACCACGCATTCGCATGTCAGCTCCAAGAGCTTAAGCTCAGTAGTAGTCAAGGAACCTTTGCACAAGATAAGACTGTCTGTGGAAACATCTTGACCATCCCCACTGAGACCTTGAACATGTGAAGGGTTTTTGGGGTTTCACCAGTTGAGAAACTCCAGTCAAATTCTTGTGTATATTGTTCTCATAGTGTCAACTGCCATGCTTTCTAGGTTCTAAAAAAACAATTATATGGCTTGCTTTTGGGGATGCAGTTCAAACATGTAGTTTTCTATTATTGATGTATGTTCCAATTGTTTTTGCTGGGCAGGCAAAACTAGCCAATGAGAAGGATATGTTGGCAGGGCAAGTGAAGAAGCTCATGCGTGATGTAGCAAAGGTAATTGACATCATGATGACTTATGTGCCACTTTATTTCTGAAACTTACTAGTTGATGAGTGCTTTGATTTTTGCAATTGATGTTCTCTTTTGATTCTGTTGTGGAAATACTAGCAATCAAAGTCCTTCCTGTATTGCTGTTATTATAAGATTGTTTCACCCATGCCTCTTAAGGGTTGCTCAAAACTTTGAAGGTGGTCTATCAGAGACAACCTGAATTTTTAACAAATGTTTTCTCTGTTTGCTTTTGTCGCTGTGACAGCTTGAGACATTCAAGCGGACTCTCATGCAATCTCTGCAAGAAGATGACAAAAATCCTGCAGTAAGTTACTTATATTGTTCATTTGCTCCTCCAAGCACACCCTCTTTATTTTTATCTTATTTTCTTGAAGCTAATCATCATTTTTGTGGTTTCAGGGTGAGGGTGGTGAGAAGCGAGGAGCTGCAAACTCAAATTTGGCAATCAGAAGAGCATCACGTAAGTTACTTCATCACCAATCCAGGTTCAGCAATAGGGTTTATCTCATTACTTTGAGGAATCCTATAATGTGTCCTGCTTCAATGAACTAGAAAGCTATACAGAGAACATAAATTATTAGGAAAACACAGCTTTTTTATCACCTGCAGTGACTTCAAAGCTCTGGTTTTGGACTTCACAGAGGCAGAGTCTACAGTGAGTAGAGCTCATGTCATTGAAGATGATGGTCAACCTGCCAACACCTCAGTCACAGACTCTGCTGAGCCAGTGCAGGAGGAAGAAGAGCAGCAACAGGAACCTGATGGTAAGGTTGAATCTACTTTTTACTAGTTGTGTCATTTGTTCCCTCAAGTGAAGAGAACAAGAGAGCTTTGTGCAATTAGGTTTCATCAAGTTCCATTCCCAATTCCATCACACATACAGGGGTTATAGAGGTGAGGTTGCACAGATGTATATCAAGCTGCAGAGAAATGATGGACTGGATATTTGGGTGTAAATGGATCAGAGTTTTCCCATGAACTATTAACCTCATGATATTTGGATTGATATTGATTGGTGCAAGTAGGTCCACCGTTGAGGCAATCATCATCTTATCAAAAGTTGCGCTCAACACAGTCCTTGACCCCTCGATTGACACCCCAGCAAACTCCAACTGGATCACCACAACAACAATCTGCAAGAGGTTCTCCACAGCGCACCATGTCAGGAAGTGATGCACACCGAATCCCTCTTCCATCTTCACAGCCTACCAGTCAGTCTACTACAGCCCCAAACTCTCCGCCAAGCCATTCCTCCATGCCAAGTATGTTTCTGGTCTCCACAAGAGTTTGGTTGCCTCTTCTTCTTTTTTCTTGATGTTTTTGAAACTTGAAATTTGGAGTTTCCACAGGCTTGTGTTGAGATCCTTCCAATACCTATACCATCTTCACGATGACTTCATGTATCATGTTTTAAGACAAATGTTTTCTCACTTCCTGAAAGGGCATCTTCAGATGAGACACTTGTACTTGGATCTTGATTGATGAATCAATTGTTTTATTCTGCCAGCACGTACACCCCGTCTTGATGGCAAGGAGTTCTTCCGGCAAGCCAGGTGTGTGTGACCCAATTTGACTTCCTGTCATTGTGTTAGGTTTGAGCATGTTTTGTCAACAGAAAGTTGTAGTCTATTGTCTCATGGACTTCAGTCAGCTTTCCTGGGTTAGATGTAGAGGAGTTTGTCTAGTACCCAGAACAACTGATCCTCAACTGTTTTCATCAGGCCAGTGTCAGGTGGTAGATAGTTAGGGTCCAGGACTGTAGGAATGTGTCAGGCTTCCATGGTAACAAACTGAAATTAGGTTCCCCTTCTTTTTTCATTTCTATCCTGTCTTCATCTTGTTGTAACTGCTATTTTTCTTTCTCCTGGTAGCCCTTGAATGTGGTTGTAGTTCACACAGTCAGAGTTTAGCAACAGACTTATTTGGGGTGTAACTTTACTCACTTCCTATCAGGGGTGTATTGAACCTGCAATGATTGAAAACCTTCTGTGAACCTGTATCTGATGCTAAGAGAATGACTGTATAGCTCCCTCCTTTCAGATTCCATTCCTTGCTCTATTTCCTAGTGTTTATTTTGAAGGCCAGAATCTTGGCTCATAGTTATGCATTGATACACGAGTCAGTGAGGCAGACTCCAGATGAAAAATGATGAGCCATGCTTCTCTGGGGTGAAAATTGATTATTTTGAATAATATGGGCACAGGAACCGCTTGTCATATGAGCAATTCAGTGCATTCCTGGCCAACATCAAGGAGCTGAATGGGCACCGACAAACCCGGGAGGTAAGATACCTGCTATCCTTGTTTTGAATTCCTGGGACCAGTTGTTTTCTGTTAGACACCCACATGAAAGTGGTTTGAAAGCCTACTGTTTCAACCATTGAGTGGTCTGGCACTCTTTATGGTCCACTTAAGACAATTGGGGATGTTATGCTCTAGTTTCATAAAGGGGTCAGTTGTTTCTAGCAATGTTCTCTTCATACTGCAGCCAACCAGAAGATCTCAAGTACTGTACAATGATGCAATTGGCACTCTGAAAACCTTACTTGAGCTTAAGAAATTGAGAAGAAATTTTTCCTTGAGTCCTGACTTCAAATCCACCCACTGCACCATAATTTCTTCCCTATCATGTGTCAATGGGATGGTTCTATCCAGGTACTGATAATGTGTGGTCCTTTGCTAACTTGTGGTCTCTGCAGGAGACACTGAGGAAGGCTGATGACATTTTTGGTCCAGACAATAAGGACTTGTATATTGCATTCGATGGGCTTCTCAGTCGCCATCTTCCTTCATAGGCTGTAACCATGCCCATAATTGTACGATATCTGTTGGTTTTGAGTTCATTATGATATTCAGGTACAGAAGAGCAATGCTAATTTTTTCCATGAAGAAACTGGTGTCTAGTGTTTATAGTAATCTTCTTCACTGAAAGAAGTTGAGGGTTATATTTGTGAATTTACTGCCTTAGTATCCAGATATGGCAGTGATATTCTCTGCCTGATCACAATTTGGTGACCAAAGTTCCATCATTTCGGTGTCTGCTCCTCTCAGCTTGAGAATTTCCCAAAAATAACGTTGGGTATGGCACAACGTAAAAGGGCTTGTGGTGTCTACTTGCCATCTCAAGCTGATCTTAGTCATCTGAGGAGTTGGAAGTACTTCGAGGTCACACAATTTTTTACTCCTGGGGGTTATCAGGTATAACTGATTAGGAAGTGGTGACTAGAACAAAAGAGTGTTTCATCATCACTGGCCATGGAGCATGGGGCTGCTGACAAACTTTACACCTTGGTAATGACCTACTGTACACTATTCCTTGGCAGTGAGCTACTGTACTTTTTTTTGGCTATAAATACTTTGTTCTCTTTTACAATGAGGTGTTTTGCCTCATTTTAGTTTTATGTATTCCTGTATGTACACTTGTTGATGTTGCATGGAGCTCTTGTTTCCAGAGGGTGGTGCCAGTTTGACAGCAATGTTGACAGGTACATGAATATGGCCATATATAGAAGCTCCATGATTAGATTCAATCAGGTTTCAATAGTTGCTAGCAATAGAGTTTAGAAATCAACAGACTGCAACAGAAGTGGGAAAGCTTTATCAAATTCAGATCTTGAAAGAAAAGTTCATTAATTACCTCCACCACTCCTGTAGTCATTGAGAATCCAACTACTAACACAAGGAACATCTGCCTTTTTGAGTTTAGATGCCCAAATGTCATTGACCACAGGAAACATAGCTTTAAAGAAAGAACTCAGCCACTTAGAAACTTCAGTAAGAGAAGTAGCTCTGGCTGCACAAATAAATCTAGGTTTAATTGGGATTTTATGAAACTTCCAAACAGCACAAAGAAATGGGAGATGAGGACCACACTTAACACCATTAAAATTATGAGTCTTATTAAAAGAGAGATGAAAATTCAGGATGTCAGATTGGGCAAGATTGGAGACCACATATGAACCAACAGGAGAATTAAGCTCAGAGAAAACAGAAGAAACATAGAACTTTTTACAAACAAAAACAAAATTGTTACTACATTTATCTATGTAGGTAATAACCAAGGACTGTTGGAGACTCTTTAGGCGATCCAAATCTCCTAAAGCAACAGACTGTGAAGAATCTGAAGAGGTCTGAACCATGGAGGAAGCATGAGTCCACTTCTGCACAAACAAAGGAACTTTGGCTTTCCACTCCTTGAACTCCTAGAAGCTCTTCTTGCTTGTTGACAAATGTTTTAAGACCTTTATCAATAGCTTCTTCAATAGAAAACATAGACAAGAAACCTCTTCTGAACTTAGTGCCTATAGAAAAAAGTTCAATTAGACTAGGCCTCGAGACGATATTCAAACTAGCAGAAATAACATGAGCATAATGGGAATCAACAAAACCAAGGAAACAATAACACGCACAACCAGAGTGAATAGTTTTATTAACTTTAGATGCACAAACAGATCTTCCCAGCTCCCTATAGCTGAAAAACTCTTGTACAGAAGTTTTAACATATTTCCAAGCAACTAAGGGAGGGGTCCAAAATTTCTAACAATAGGAGGAAGAGAATCTAGCACAGAAGGAAGGTTTAAAATGGAAGAGAGATTCAAACCATCCATATGAGAAGAAACAAAGACAGAGATCTCTACCTAGGAAAGAGGCACTTGATGGGTAAGAACAAGGAACTTTTCTCTTAATAAAAATGCTCAGAAATTTAGACAGTTGTAAAGCATGGCCAACATCAATACTGAGAACAGAAGGTGAAAGCTCGCACAGCAACAAAAGCATACAAAACCAAATTCTAAGTCTTATACTTGGAGAGAAAAACAATAGAAAACTTACCTTGAGACATAAGAGAAGAAAGGAAGACCAGTCTTCTTTTTTAATCTCTGTAGCCAAAAATTCTGTGAGGAGAAAGGTGTGGGACCCCACCAGGATTTGGTTGCACAACAACTGAAGGTGAACCATTCTCTTCAAAAATTGGGAAGGTAGGAGGAGGAAAACTTACAGAAACATTAGGAAGAACATTGACAGGAACCCAAACTTTGTTATTAGGATGAGCAAAAGAAGGTTTACTGCCCTTTCTCCACAACATTGCAGAAGCTTTATGTACCCTAGGAGAATGTCTCTTGTTTGACTTGCCTTCTAGGTTGTATCCTCTTGGAAAGAAAGTGTCCAAAATACTTATCCATTTTCTTTCCAATTGAGAGGCAGCAAGCTTAAACAAATTCAGAACAAAACAGCCTTCAGAATCTAAGAAATTCCCATCTACTTTTTCAATAGGAAAGACTCTGAAAGAATGGAAACACTCTTTGGCAATGACAGCATATAGTGGCTTAAAATCAAAAGACAAATTTGCAAGCTTAGACAATCTTTTAGCTTCTCTTACATGCTCTTGAAAACTCTCAAAGACAGACTTACAATTGAGGTAGAAAACTCTATTACATTGTAACACCTCTACTTAAGAAAGGTGAGGCATGCAAACACATGTGAACATCATTACCAATTCCATCCTCCATGATTTGCCCACACCAGAATATCTTGAACCCCTTTGTTACCATCTTTGTTAAGTATACATCCCACCGAACAAAAGTGACAGGAGACAGATATGGCTAAGTAGTCAAATAGGATAGAACTTTAATATTGGTCACACTCATAGACAATACCGAACTGAAACATTGTGGCAGAATGACAAAAAGCACTGCTTTGGTCAGTTGAAATCCTAGAAAGTTTGTGCTAATATATATCCCCAAAATATATAAGCACCAGATGGAATATTTTTAAAAAACTCCACACAAAAGTGCTTCTCATCACAAGGGGATTCTTCCAGAGACTACACCCATGAGTGCAAACATTTAGGATACCTCTGCAGGGTGGCTGGCAGGTTTATTCATGTAGCCACACTTTCAGGTTGTAGAAAAGGATTTGGTATCTCCTCTGTTCCATCTGTTGGAGCAACTAGCATGACTGCTGTGCCTCGACACACCTGCCAAGCCAGGAGGCAAGAGCCAATAATTCAGACAGGACAGAACAGGACACATTTGTATCAAAGTCTTTCAAGGTTCTTCAATCCTTTTGATAAAAGTTTATTCCACAATACTGCGGCACTCAAAAACATGAGATCTGATTCAACTGCAAAGACAGAGAAACTCACAATTAAGCCTAGAGGTCTTGTTTGGTCTGTTGTCTTCAAGGGGTCATCTTGATCTGCTCAAGTGCATGTAAACACACATTTGTTAACACAGCAGCCAATTAGCTGCCTGCTATTCAAGTGACTTCAGGAAACCCAGATCTCGCTCCCTTCCAATCAAGTGGTCTGATGCAATGGACAGCTCAGAGCCCTATACATTATCCTTCTAGGTTGTTGCCTCCTGACAGCTTCCAAAGGTTCACTATGCAGTGCAAAACCTAAAACCTTGAACTCCATTCTGATGAGTGGGTTGAAGAACAATGACCATTGACCCTCCAGCAAGCATAGCATGTCCATCAGGTCAAGGAATCCAACTATGTGCAGACGCAACCCAAACAAGGGATGACATTGGGCACAATTCAATAGTCACCCCCAAGACTTTGTGAAGTTTAGGTCCAACACTGTAGGCTTTGGTGCAACCATCACTTTGTCGCTCTTTGTCTCTGCTAGTATGACACAACCTACAGCTCCAGAAAACAACCACAACTTACAAGTGTCGAAGGACTGTCATCACAGCTCCCTACAAGCTCACTTGTGATCTCAAACCTAAGTTTCATGCCCTGCTAAGGTGAACCATGCCCAAACTTGGTTCTTCTACAAACATGACATGTCAATCACAAACCAATTAGCACAAATATGCAGTGAGGATAGAACCCAGATGGAGGAGGACAAATGTAGGGTAATGACAGTGCAAAATAGATTCAGATCATACCTCTGAGGTTCTCGACAGCTTCATCCAACACCAGATTTAGCAGCTGGTCATATCCTTTCAATGTCCCCGTCACTTGCCAACCACCAAGGCTACACTCTCCATCAACATGCTAAACAAAGGGCCTCAAACAAACAGATGAAACACATTGAAACCAAACAGCTGCAAACCAAAGCTCACACTCTTTTTTTAAAAACCTAGGAACTTAAATATTGCAGCAAGAAGAAGTTTTGCAATGCACCTTCCCGACCTCCAGTGAGCTTCACCGACACTCCTTTGTCCACAAACTTTGACAAATCCAGAACTGTTTCCTTTCTTCCTGACTGGCAACCACAACCAAAAGAATCGTGTCAGCGTGGTCTTGAAAGTCCACAACAACGCATTTGCAGAGTAGACACTATTGACCTTGAACCCCCACCTCCAAAAAAAAGAAAACTCAGACAGCATATTCATGATACCAAACCATCATCATCCTTCAGTGAGAGCTCCTGAACAGAAAAAAATTTCACGTACTTGTAAGTAAAACACCCACTACACAAACAAAAAAACACAGCACTAAAAACCAAAACACCTACAAAGAAACAGACAAGCACAAGCAACAAAAAAACACACGCACGCAAAAGAGAACATCCAAGTGTGCAAACAAAACAAACACACAAAGACAAAGAGGGGAAAAAAAAAGAAAAAGAAAACATCAGCCAAAAAAACAACAGAGTCGACAACAAACGTGCACAGCAAACAAAACAAGAAAAGCAAGCCCATTTGTGCGCAAGCAGAGATGAAAAGCTTCAGGTAGAAGTTAGACACACATACATACCATGGTGAATTGTGTGTCGTGACGACAGTGTCATATACTCTGATGTAAGAAGGTAAGTGAGGCAAGCAAAAGCTTGCGAGAGAGACGAGACCCACACACACACACACAGAAAGAGGGAAAAAGCAAAAGGAAGTTAAACCCTAGTGCGCTTCTTGTGGGAAGACAGACGCACGCCCGCAGGCACGCGGGCGGGCACGCGGGCAGGCATGCACGCAATGCACAATTCTCATCCAATAAGGCATTTCCTGATAATAAACCTTATCACCCGTCCTCATGGATGACACATCTACATATATCATCCATAAAGACGATTATCTCGTTCAAGAAGGCAGATTTAGTAGTTCATAATTCGTTGATGAGTGTTTGTTGTGTTCTAGTTTCGTGTCCGGTGTTGCGTGCAAGGACATTGCTGGACACAGAGAGAGGGAGACGACGACGACGAAGAAGAAGAAGAAGGGGTTTGCGTTTTGCTTCGGTACGATAGTTGCAAGCTTACGGCCATGGAGAAGAGCACGAAGTCTGGAAATTGAGAAAGTGTAATAGCAGTTGTAGTAGTGTTTTTTTCCTTAGCTTTTCTGGAAGTGTCCGGCCCCTGAGTCACACAGATTGCATACCGAAAGAGTGATTATGGAGGAGGAGGACATGGAATGGAGCTTGAAGAGTGGTTGGAGGACGAGGGATGGCAATCTGGCGAAGCATGTGAGCTTGTTGCACGTGTACGCGGATGAATCTGTGCGCCGAAAATACGCAGAGTTGTTAGTACCGGCCGATGATGACGTCGGGGCGGCAATTCTGGTGCCCGCTCCAGACTCCTCGGGCCCTTGCGAAGTCACGGGTGGGTGAGAGAAACCCTCTCTTGTATGTTTGTAGTAAGCTCTGTCTGTTGCGAAAGATTGACGGGCTTTTTATTTCTAAGCGAAAACTCCGTAGCTAGGTTTGTTGCGGTTGTCATTTCTGATGATGATCTCATGCGTTCTTCATTCTTTCTTCTTTGAGGACGGATGCTGGATTGAACGGCCATCATAGTCTCAGACATGGAAAGCTCTGGAATCAGTGCCACTGATTTGAAGGAGGTCTTCTCTTTAGGGTTTCAAACCACTCTCTCTCTCTGCTTCCAAACAAATTGATGATAGGGTTAACAGGTGTTGGAAACCTGCAGGCATGTGATAGTCAATCTACTTCTCCTTATGTCTCATTTGCAGATATGTGAATGAAGAGTGTTTTTTTTGTCTCCATTAGACCTCTCTTTTTTGCAATGTGCACACAAGAGATGATGATGATGATGTAGGGAGCAGAGTGCAATTGGGAACGTATGCACTGGATTAGCCCTCTTTCTCTTACCAACAAATTCAAATTTCTCTTTGTGTGTTAGTGATATTGCTTGCTTTTCTTCTGGACCTTGGTCAGTCCTACATCATCTATGTTCAAAAATGGTTCTAGCTTTTTTATATGCAAGGTTAGATGTTTACTGATGTGTTTGTTTTCCTCACCCTTTTTCATTGTCTTGTATACTGTTGTTTTCTCAGTTGTAGTGTTTCTTGGATGTTGAATGCCTGTGATGGTGGTGTGCAGTGCAATTTCAACACCGGTCGTGCCATGTGCATCGTATCCAGGTGCTAAGCTCAGCAAAGACATGTGAAATCTACAATCAGAATGAGGGAGCTGCTGACTCAGAGTACCTTTGTACTGTTCGTGGTCAGTATGAGGCAGCAACCAAGGTTGTTGCTGCTGAGTTGGGTAAAGAATTTTCTGCAACACAACTGTTCTCTGAGGATGATTTTCAGAGCCCTTCTTATATTCAAGGAGAAGAGGATCCTGAGGCTGGCTTGGAGGAAGCTGAACTGAGAACTGAGACACCACTACTGGCTGAGAGTGAAAATGTTGCAGCAGTGGATAGCAGTAGTAGCTTGACAGTTTCTCATCATGGAAAGACTGAAGGTGAAGCTGCAGTTTGTGAAGGTGTTGACATGCCAGTCCTTGAAAATAATTTGGAAACTGGAAATGGTCAAGAAGAACTTGAAGTGAGTCAAGACCCTAATGTTCAGCATGGGAGTTACTTTTCTTGTGAGACAGATGAGGAAGAAAGAAGTTGTTCTGAGGACTCAACAGACTGGGCTGAAGGCCTCACTCACCTTCGGAAACCACACAATCAAGAAATTGATGAAATCCAACCAGAGGGGTGCAAGCTGGAGTTTTATCCTGTTGATTCTGTGGATGGATTGCATGGCCAGCAGGAGCTTGCAGAATCCCATTTGGCAGAGGTGGGTAATGAGCCAAGAGACAAAGTGATCTCATTAATTAGAGATGATAAAGGGGTTGTACAGGAGGAAGGTTTTAATTCAATTGCCAAACCTCTGCAGGATATTAAAACTCCCGTTGTTAATTCAAGAGGAGGTGAGCAGAGTGAAGTGGTTCAGGTGCCACTGATGGAAGTAAGGGATGGGGAAGTCAATGGGGAAGATTGGACTGATGGAGAACTTGAGTTTGTTGATAGCAGTGATGGCTTGGTCAACAATTGCAAGGATGCAGGAGATGAACAGGAGATTTTTGTCAAGAACAAGGAGAAACATGATGTTAATAGCAGCCTTGTCATGAATTCTGACAGAGTTCTTCCAGGCAGGGTTCTCTACAGGGTGGAAGTGGAGTTTGAAGACCCAGATCCGTGCATATCCTTGACAATCAGGCTTCTGTCTTTGGAAGAGAAGTTTGTTGTGGATATTGAGGACATTGTGATCACTGTGTCTTCAGGCCCTGTCCTTACAGCCTTGGATTCATCTACTTCTTTGAATTCAAAAGTGCAGGGGTTGATTGGAGGGAAAGAGGCTGGCTTGCTAGGGATGCTGGTTCCAAGTATGCTGCAGATGGTGCAGGGTCTTTCTGGGTCAAACAAACAGAAAGAGGGTACACAAGCAGCTTCTGTTAGCGGAAATAACCTAGTTACAGGGGCTGCTAGCATGCAAAGTATGTTGACACCTAGTAGGGAGCCCTTAATGCATGCATTGATGGCAAGGTTGGAACCAGGAGGGTCAAAAGGAAAAGTTGCAGATCCTCCAGCAGTGGAAGTCACACGTGATGCTTCTATTGCTGAGGTTTGTGAGCGTCTTGATAGACTGGAAGCTCTGTGCATGCGCATTGAGACTTCTCTGTGCAAGGCTTTGGAGTCTTTTGATAGACGTATTGAGCTTCTCGAGTCCAGGCAGAATTGGGAAGCTCAGCTTCCACATGCTTCTCCAGTAGTTTATGAGTCAAGGGGTGGTCCAGAGGCAGAAGTTCCAGTCTCCAGTTCACATGCAGCCCTCACATCTGTACAGAGCTGTTCTCTTTTCAAAGGTGCATTCTCTTCTACTGCTGAGAACATCTCACCTTTTCCTGGTACTGCTACATCAGTAGCCCCACCAACACCAAGCACATCACTAGCAAAAGCACAGAGCTTATCACCTCCATCCCCCATTTCATCAGCCTGTACATGTATAGTGTTGCCAACCTTAGCATCAACTCAGTTGCCTACAACATTGCCCAACTTAGCTGCCTCACATGTGTCTCCATTATTGCTGGAGTCTCACAAAACTCAATCTACTCTAACTGCGGGCTCTGCAGAATCCTCTGCAAGCTCAGATGCAGGCAAATTGCTTGATAGATCTGCAGGTGCAATTGAAGCAGATGAGTCTGTTTCCTGCCATTGTCCAGAGGAAGTTTATAGTGATGATGGCAAAACCAGTGCCAAACTTGCATCCCCAAAATTGGATTCTTATGCAGTGACATCATCAAAGCCATCACTGTCTGTAGATGATGCTTGGTCATCAGCATTGAAGGCATTTTCAATGCATGCAGGTTCTGACCCTGGTTCAATCAGACTTAACACTGACCAGTCAGATGAGGTTTTCAATTCCAACATATTGATCTCTGAAGTAAGTGCTGGGACCATTGAAAAGCCTGCTTCTTGCTCAGACTTAAAGCCAGATGAAGGAGAGGATGTTTCAAGTGTGAAGGTAAGCCTCTCCCAAAGAGCAGCAGCCATGGTACAAGGAGCATCCATTGACCCAGTGGGAAGAAAAGAAGATGTAGATGCAGATCAGTTAGTCAAGGTGGTCAGTCAGCCAGAGGAGACTCCACTGGGTTCAGGATATGAGCTGCAAACCCAGCAACAGGAAGAGTGGTTAACCCACCAAGAGGACATTGGAGCAGGTCAAGAAGAAGAAATTCTGCTGCGTCCCATAGAAGTTCCTATTAACTATGGACTTGAAGACAACCTAGCCCAGATGTGTGGATCAGCCATGAGAGGTAAAGTGCCACTTGTACAGAAAAAGGAGGCACCTGCTGTTTCAAATCTGTACCAGTTTTATGGAGGGAGTTCAAGCTCAGGATCTAAGTCTGCACTGGCCTTTGACTTAAACTCTCTGTATGAGGAGCAAGAGGAGGACTGCCGACCCCATTCAAGACAGGCAGATTTCAAATCTGGAAACTTGAATATATCAAATTCATGTGGTCGAAGACAAGAGCATGGAAGGTTGTCTACACCAGCAGGATCAAGTGAAAGATCAGAACCACTGATGCCTTCCAGACCTTCACAAAAATGGGCTGGGCAGCAGCAACTTGGGCCCTCTCTTGAAGATCTTTTCACCACCTTTCCTGGCAATCCTGTCATGGAAATTGGAGACCACCAGACAAATCGATCTTTGTTTTCCAGGTCATCAAGTCACAGGGAAGAGTTGGCATCATCCAATGAAATCAATGTTCGTGAACAGTTTTGGGAATCAGAAACAATTACTAGGTTGTCTCATCAGCAGCAATTTATGGATTTAGTAGTGGAAGGCATTGAATCTCGTACTGCCAAACCTTCAAGTGGTGGCTTTGAGGAAGCTTTTGCCACCTTTTTTGGGAATAGTCCATTGTCAGAGTCTTCAGAATCCAGTCGGTCTGGTGAGGGGGCACAGACATGGTCTATACATCTAGAGAGCGATGAATTCCTCAGACAAAGGCATTCCAGTATGCAGACTGATGTGTTTGAGGCTTTCTCACAGAGGGATGCTCTTGAGGAGGAAGAGGGAGACACAGGATTGTCGCTTGATGACATGGCCTTTTTTTCACTTGTCACTTCTCAAGTGTCACCAGGTGTAACTTCATCAGCAACATCTGTCCAGCTTATGACTGGTGGTGGATCTGACATTGACCCTTTCAAGGACCTGTTTGTAGATGAAGCTGCCAGGCCCTCTCTGCCCAGCAATGATGATCTTTTCATGTCATTATCCTCTGAAATTTCAAGAGCAAACACAGAGCCACGAATCTCACTGCCAACTGTCTCTGGTTCTGATCCTTTTAAGCACCTTTCTGCAAATCAAGGAATGATATCAATGACCTACGATGCCCCCAGATCTTACTTACACACTGAAGATTTCTTGTCACTGCATTCCCCAGTTGTGCCTCAAGCTGCAGCTGTAGCACAGGGATTACAACTTGAGCTTTCAAACCTTCCAGAACTGATTTGGGACAATGACAGCTATGGTTCAGGGTCTCCATCAATTACACATGCCCCTGAATCTCAGTACACAGGAGATGTCTCCTCTGATATGAGTTTTGAAGAGGATACCACATCTCGATTCTGTTCTTTGGAACCACCTGTGAGTTCTGTTCCTGCTGCAACAGAGCTGCAGGGTGTGGGCCAGGTGAACCATCCAGAGCATGAGGATGTGATCTGGTACAGTTAAGTCCAGTTGATATTGTCAGTCTCTGATAATTCTTGATTCAATGCAGAACTTCCAAATTGCATAGTGTGTGTTTGTGTTCCAACAGGTGTTATGGAGCTGCTGATAATTTGGGAACTGTTCTTTGCTTGTAGTTCTGAATGAAGGCCAATCTTTGTTGAGTTCACTCCTTGAGCTCTTTGGTACTTGGGTTGGCTGCCATACTGTTTCTAAGTATTGTTGCAGAATAGGTGTAAACCTTCTACTTTGTTATTCTGCTGGAAAGGGGTAGTTCTGCATTTAGCCATAATTGGCAGGATCGTAGTTGTGAAACGATGAACTGAAAGTGATAGTCAGTCACACTCCTGATCAAAGGATGATATTTTCAGTTATTTATGTGTATATAACTGGAGTCTTACTTGACTCCGTGTTTGCATGACACTTGATTTGCCTCCTCTGTCCCACATCCAGTCCACAAGGATGATGATCAATTGCCCGGTACAGGATGTGGAGGAGCTGAATCTTTGTGTGCTTATATTTTGACCTTATTACAGGAGGGGATCCAAAAGTATAGGCTACAAGATTTCTGATGAGTTTCTGTGGTTTCTACAAAAAAGAGAAAAGACAGTTTTAACTGTTTGTTTTTAATTGGAAGACTTGTTGTTTTTAAAGGAACACGCTCAATTTTTTATTTTGTGTGTTTTTTCAGAGTTCAATGGCAATGGTTGTGGCCATTGGGTGGCAACATATTTTTGTGTGTGAGAAATTAAAGAAGCTTGACATGGAATGCAGCAGAAAGGTGAAGAGTTTGGGCTTTTTAAGAGAGAGCTGAGGTAAACAAGGTAGAATGGAAATAAGATAAACAAGAGTAGCAATTTGGAGTTCATTCTTTAATAGGTGACTTCATTTTGATTTTGGCTAACATGGAGCTTTTGCATTAATGTTTTTTTATTTCAGGCCCTAAACACAGTGATGGGGACTTGGACATATGCAATTCCAGGCTTGGAGGACGTTGTGGGTGTCTCATTTTGTTCATAGGTAAGATGGTCTTTTTTCAAAGATTTACTAATTATGAGGATGCTAGCCAAAGCATTTGTGTAGAGCTAACAAACATGGAAGCTTGGCTTGAAGGAATCTAATCTTCTTCTTTTGGTGCACAGCTGTTGTTTAAAATTCCACATGCTTTTTCTTTTATGTGTTCATGGATGAGAAGCCAATTTATTCCAATGGTGTAAATGGCAAAGGTTGCATCTCAAACACTATGTGGACTTTGTTGTATTGTGCCTGCTTTTGAAATTGTCTACAGAATTTGTGTTTGTAAGTCGCAATGGAAACCTGTTAAGACTTGGTCGTAGAGCACCCCATCACAACCCTGCTATCAGCATTTTTTTTGCCATTGCTGCTCTTCAAAGCTCCCTGCTCTGGTAACGAGGGGCTCTTTGCCATTGTCAACAAGAGCCTTGCCACATGTGTTTATTCTTTGCACACTTTTTCTCCTTGTCTTTGCCATTGTAACCAAGAGCCTTGCCACACATGATTTTTTCTTTTGTATGCTTTTTCTCCTCGGCAAGAAGGAATGCTGGAAAAAGAAACTTGGTTGTTGCAACATGGAAATGAAGAAAGAAGAAGAAATCTTCCTTCCTTTTTGTTGCTACAACTCGGAAAGGAGCTTGCTGATTGTTGGGTAAAGGTATATAAGCTTCCCAGAAAATTTCCAAACCAGGAAGGTGTATAGGCTTTGCAAAAATTATCAATGGCGGTCAAGGTAAAGGATTAATGGACAAACATTTACCCTAATCTTAGTGTAATGGTAAGGGTAAATAATTCATCATTTGCCCCATATTTAGCACCCAACTATAAATGAATAAACTTATGAATAAAATAGAATATTTACCCAAGTATGGCATTGCAAACACGACACATGAAACTTAAACATGTTTTTGTAGAAAAAACTAACAAGGATCAAATGAAACCAATTCAAACAACCTTATGAGTTACATTCAAACCATTCTTATGATGACAAATGTGAGTAAAATCTGAAGGGGTTTGTTCCAAGATCATATGATGAGAATCTTGTTCAAAGTAATTAGTGTGATGGACCAAAATGAAATGCTGAAACGAAAAATATATTCAATAATTAATCACCATAATTTGAACAAATCTCTCACAACAATGCATGTGCATTGCAACATATAGGTATGTATATGTACTACAGAATGATTTTGGCATATACCCTTTCTTTTGCTTGCCTCAACAAAATGACCCTCCCTCAAGTAAGAGTAAACCTCAAATACATATTAGAAGAAAACATTAGTTGAGGCCCCGTGCTCAAGTGCATTTACCTTCCAAGCAACTACACTTCTACCACGGTAAAAACCAAATAACTAAATTTTTGTGGGTTGCTTCTAAGCATTGTAAATGTCCCATCCTTAGTAGAGCATCTCCAGCTGTGAGTGCCCAGTATGTGAGTGATCATGCAAAAATATTTCTCATATTCAATTTTAGTTATGTATTCTTTCTTTAACCCCACCCATAAAACTAAAACTGGGACTGCAAATAGGTGAGAGACTACTAATAGAAAACCACCTGGACGAATCAAACTATTAGGCCAATCAACACAAGGTGCCTTTGGTGTGCCTTTTACCACCCTCAGCAAACTGCGCAAAACTGCTGGGCCAAAACCATTTTGTTGAGCTAAACTGGCACATTTCGACTTTTTCTTCATGAAGTTTTCATTTGCAAGGTCACATATGGAGAACGCTTAAATCAGCAACGGGTCCTTATTGCATCTTCTTTTTCTCATTTGCCTTTGGCCTGCATGATGAAAGATGGATGATACCCGGACACAAAATTTGGGTTATGCTAGTTATGCATGCTTTGGGTGTGTAATAGACATTAAAAGGCATAATATGCCTCCTAGTGCCCATTACACACTCAAAAAGTGTATAATAAGACACAAAATTTTTGAATGGGCAGCACCAAGATGCGTCTGGTTGGTTGGGCAATTGGGCAGACAGGTTTAAAAAAAAAGAAACCATTGCTGATTTAACATCCTCGGTCACATACTGAGCACCAATGAAAATGTTCTTATAGCATCTCCAGCAGTGCCCCCCTTATACTAAGGTCAGTTTCGTCATTAAATAATCCGCAAAATAGTGAAACATTTTTTTGTGAAAACATGAAGTTGACTTGTTGAAAATCATCATAATTTATGATAGGTTACACTCTAACTAATTTCATTACTCATATGACACAATATCATAGTAGATCATGGAAGAAAAAAAATAATAATTTTAAAATTTTAAAAACGAATTAACTTTCTTTGAAAAAATAATTATTATTCGTTTTGTCAATGTGGAAACTGACCCTGGGATACAACAATTATTCACCATCTAAGATCCAGTCTTAATTATTCCTCACTCCTCAACTATTCTAGTGAAAAAGGGACCCCGTACAAATTGAGAGACTATTTAACTCTCACCACTCGGACCAATCATTATGATTAACCAATCAAGAGCAGTCAGTTTGTTTATAGTGAAACTCTTGCAGGTGTCACTAGCCTCAGCAAACATAGCTGGGTCATAATGGCAGCAATTTCACATAATTTGACTGCTATGCTTCATGGAGTTCTTAGTGCTTTAGGTGGGGACGTTTTTAGACTAAACCAGGGGTCTCCAAGTCCAAATTTGATTACTCCCAGTTATATATAGCCCACTTAGAGCATCTCCAGTGGTGCTCAGCTGGTGATCCTGCAGAGTATAATTGGATGAAGAAAATCGAACATATGTCGGTCTGGCTCAGGAAAATAGTTTTGGCTCAGCATAATTAGGCAGGTTGCCGTGGCTGGTAAAAGGCACAGCAGTTCTATGCACCTGCAGAAAAGAGTGTAATAAATATGATATAACTGCTACTGAGTGTTTCTGAGTGGCCCATCATAATGATTGGTCCAGGTGGTTTGCTATTAGTAGTCCCCCACCCGTTTGTTGTCCCAGTTTCAGTTTTATGGGCGGGGTTGCAAAACAGAACAGAACTAAAACTTAGATGTGAAAAAATATTGTCGCAGGGATCACATACAGAGCACCACTGGAGATGCTCTTAGAAGCCTCACTCACTCACCCGGTCCTTATTCAGGTGCTGGTTCACCCTCTTCACCTTCTTACATCCCCCATGTACTCTAGGCAGAAAATTTTCAGAGGTCCCCTTGTCATTGGAGGTTTGTTTGTAAGATTGTTGGCAGGTTCTTGAACTTCAGCAGGTTCAGGTCAAGTTATAAAGTCAAGTTCTAATGTCTTGGGATTGAAGGTTTCCAGTTTCCTTGGAAACTGGCATTCGAACTTAACTCGAGAATCGGCTTTTTTTTTTTTTAATTATAACTTAAACCAAAGGTGCTGCTTATTTTTAAAAGGTTCAAATTCTCTCTAAGTACATAAGAACAATTTTATTTATATATATATACTCACCCTTACATATTAGACAAGTCGTTGCATTTGATTAATTAATATTATGTTAGCCTTTTTTTTTTGAAATGTGTGCACTAAGTGAACAAACTAATTTACATTTTCTTTTATTTTGTGAGTTTAGTTGTGTGTAATGGAGATGATGGAGCTTGTCTTAATCCAGACTAGCTCCAAATTCGTTTGTGCAAATGAACAAAAATCAAAAGCTTTTTAAATTCAAAAAATTAGTTTCAAGATTCCACCAGAGGTTTCATAAATAATTTTTTTTTTAAATTAAAAATGTTAAATCTGCAACCAAAGGTTCTTTTTGAAATCAAGAACCAAACAACAGTAGTTTGTACTTTGTACCACTATTTTATTTTATTTTAAAAAAATTTGTGATGTAGCCTAGATGGTGATCGTCCACAAGCCAATTTAGCCAATTTTCTTCTATTAACAAAATATAACTTTTTTTTAAAAACCCTGATATGTTTTTGGCTACTTACTTGAATCACATATAGAAACGTGGCTATTTTTTTTAAGGTTTTTGAATTTATTGTAGAATTTTGATGACACTTTTTTAAATCATTGAATTTGCTACCAAAAAAACTTTCATAATTTCTCACCCCAAAAAAAAAAACCAAGGCTAGTTCATACAACTATGGCCCTAGTTATAAAACCCCCCTTACATTATTGTAATCACTTACATTCCCTACCTACTTACTTGCCTACGGTACTCACCCAATCACCTAGGTAAGGGAAGGGAGGGGATAGGATGGGTTACAGGATGGGTTAGGATGGGTTACCAAGGTAACTCTTAGGATGGGTTACAAAGGTGACTCTTAGGATGGATGGGTTACCAAGGTAACTCTTAGGATGGGTTACAAAGGTGCCTCTTAGGATGGATGGGTTACGAAGGTAACTCTTAGGATGGGTTACAAAGGTGACTCTTAGGATGGATTGGTTACCAAGGTAACTCTTAGGATGGGTTACAAAGGTGACTCTTAGGATGGATGGGTTACCAAGGTAACTCTTAGGATGGGTTACAAAGGTGACTCTTAGGATGGATGGGTTACGAAGGTGATTGTGTTGCGATTCATCCATGACTAACTGAGTTTGGGTTTCATCCACAACTGAGTCATAATGGGTTTCCGAGAGGGGGCGGTGCAACTGGTAGCCTGGTGCTCAGTCAAATAAGCCGGTGCAAACTGGTAGGTGCTCTCAGTCAAATAATCCCCAGTTTCTGGACCAGTTCAGGTTATTGAGAGCATTCCAAAGCTTCCAATATATTAGAAGACTACCGAGTATCTACTACTACTACTACTATTATCCTCCTCACTAGAGAATTTTGGTTTGTGTCTCTCTCAAGTTCTTGTAGTACTACCTCCCACTCTTGTTACAAATTAGCTAGTAGGTACCCCTCCACCCCCCCCATCTGCAACAACTCTGTAGCTGGAGCTGACAAGATACACTGAAAAAAAACTCATCCTCCCCACCCCCACCAACAACAGCACACCAATAGTACTGGAAGCAAGCAAGCAAGCAGCCAAAAATTGGATGGGAAGAGGAAGAGTGGCAGTGATGAGATATGATGGCTAGCCAGCTATGGAAGGAATTGGGTAAGTAAATCTGCACATTTATGTAGTGAACAAAGTGTGTGCATTTTGTCACAGACAAAATGATCATGTATGAATTGAAATGAATGAATGAATAATTGAATGAATGAAAAAGATTATGTCTGAATTGAATGAATGAATGAATAATTGAATGAATGAATGAATGGGTGTTGTTGGTCTGGTGTATAGTAAGTAGGTCTGTTGTGCTGCCTGGTAAAGTATAAACACCCATTTAAAGCACCTTACAAGATTGATATGTAACCCAAGGCAATACCAACTAACCTTGTTTGTACCAGTACCAGCCTGGTTTGGGGGACTAGTATAGACATGTAACCCAGTGTTTTTGGTTTGGTATTGAGTTTGGAACATACTTACCAGCTGGTCTTTGGTAGTATGGGGTTTTTTAGGGTTTTTCTTTTCTTTTTTTTTCCTTTTGTTTTCTTTTTTTTTTTTTTTTTTTTTTTTTTTTTTTTTTTTTTTTTTTTTTTTTTTTTTTTTTTTTTTTTTTTTTTTTTTTTTTTTTTTTTTTTTTTTTTTTTTTTTTTTCTCTCA
>Ga0116231_10006422_pt1 | contig 22418 bp, 18 predicted proteins | sample S1TSphgellanicum_2_FD_89695 | JGI IMG/M metagenome (GOLD analysis project Ga0116231, IMG submission 89695) | Host-associated microbial communities from peat moss isolated from Minnesota, USA - S1T2_Fd - Sphagnum magellanicum MG | ecosystem: Host-associated > Plants > Peat moss > Unclassified...
GATTGCCGCGAGTATCACGGCGGCGAACAGCGCGGCCGCGAACACCGCGGATCGCGCCCACATCGGCGAGGCGCTCAGAGCGTTCAACGCCGACTATGCCACGGGCGGCAGGCAGGCGCTGGCCGCAGCGACCAACGAAACCTTGTCGAAGCAGCGCGTGGCCGAGCACATTCATACGCTCGACCGATTCAAGGCGCGTCGATGAGGCGGTTCCCCAGTCTCCGTTCCATGGCAGCGGCATTGCCGAGCTAAAGCGCGCCACCGTTGAGCTTGGCATAGAAGTTAGATTCCTCGATGGCCTGGCCGTACATGTGCTTAGCGCCGCGCGGACACCAGCACGCTGCCAATTACGCGGGTTAGGAGATGCGGCCTTGAAAGGCCGCAGGAATTTTCTTCGTTGACTCTCCGCCTCGATAGTCATCGTTTGCTCAGCAGCGGTGTGCAATGCATCAAGCAAAGCTCGTCATAGATTCCAAAAGAAATCGGTGAGTAGTCACAAAGAAGTTTTTCTCACTGCTATTAAAAATCGTCACGACGTCATTGGAAATCGTAAAATTGTCGACCTTGACATCGTCGTCTACGAACTGTCAGCATCGGGCCATAATATCGGCGACCTCAGGAAATAATCCTGCGTGCAGCGGGAAACAAAAATGAGAGTCGCGTTTACCTTTTCATTGTAAGGGGACCATGAAAAAGGAGTTTACACATGCGATTTCCACTGCCGATGAGGATTACGGCCAGGCTTAGTTTCACGAGATCGATTGCCAAGTACGTCTTGGCAATGCTTTGTTGCGTATTCACCGTCCAGCCCTTGCTCGCTCAAGAGAATCTTGACTGGCGATACCATGGACAGAATTTATTCAATCAAAATTACCAGGACGTCGATCAGATCAACCCTAAGAATGTGTCCAAGCTGAAACCCGCGTGGATTTTTCATACCGGCGTGTTCGACCCGAACATGTCGATGGAAATGACGCCGATCGAGGTTGATGGTGTGACGTATATCCCGACGGGCGACGACGACGTATTTGCTTTGGACGCAGAGACAGGCAAGAAACTCTGGGAATATCATCCGACCGACTTGCCCAAGCTGTCGACACTGCCCATTTGCTGCAACAACGACAACCGCGGATTGGCGGTAGGCCATGGGAAAGTTTTCGATGCGCGGCTCGACGCGACCTTGGTGGCCCTGGATGCAAAGACCGGTAAACCCCTCTGGAAAACAATCGTCGACCGCTCGAGCAACGGCGCTGCCATCACGCTTGCTCCCCAGTTCGCCGATGACAAGGTGATTGTCGGCGTTTCGGGCGCCGAATACGGGGTACGCGGTCATTTGGACGCGTATGACCCCGACAACGGGAAACTCCTGTGGCGATTCTGGACCACGGAGCCCACTTCGTGGGCCGGCGATACCTACCTTCACGGTGGCGCGTCGGTGTGGGGAACTCCGAGCTATGATCCCGAGCTGCATCTGTTGTACTTCACCACCGGCAACGCGTATCCCTGGCCTTGGGCCGGCGGTCGCGAGGGCACCAACCTTTACGCGAATTCGATTTTGGCGGTCGACTCGCGCAATGGCGAACTGAGTTGGTATTTCCAAGATGCGCACCATGACATGTGGGACTTCGATGGCCCGCAACCGACGGTGCTATTCGATCTGAATGGCACTCCGGCGATTGCCCACACCTCGAAGACCGGATACACGTTCATCCTCGACCGGAGCACCGGTCAATCGCTCTTCCCATACAGTGAAGTGGCGGTGCCCACGACTCCTTCATGGCAGCGCCCGTGGCCGACTCAACCCGAGTCCTCGATTGAATCCATTACGGAGCACGAGGTCTCCGGTAAGCTACCGGACGGGTATACAGCCGCTAAGCAGTGGGCTCCGGTGACCTCGAAGGCACTCGTGTACCAACCGTACGCCGACGGCGGCATGCAATGGCCTCCGGCGGCTTATAGTCCACGAACGCACTTCCTTTACTCGCATGCGCGTTACGTGCCGATCAACATCGGGGTCACGGATGATCCGGCGGCGGATACGAAGTGCCCGCTTTCGACGACCTGCACGATATTGGGTGGATTTTCGAATCCCCAGCCGCTGCACGGCGTTTACGGAGCGACGGACACGCGGACGGGCAAGGTTGCCTGGAAGATTCCCGTCACGGGCACCGCACCCAACTCAGGCATGGCGGTGGCCGGCGACCTGGTCTTCTTCGGCGACAGCACTGGGCTGTTCCATGCCGCCGACGCAAAGACGGGTGACATCCTGTGGACCTTCGATGCCTCCACCGTGGAAAAGGCAGGCGGCGCAAACGCCACGGCCGCCATCTATGTCGTTCATGGCCGCGAATACGTCGTCTACGGCTTTGGCGGCAATCCGGGCGAGAGTCCGGTACTCGGTGACGCGGTAATCGCCTTCGCGCTGCCAAGGGATTGAGCGATTTGGGGATGGAGTGATTAGGGAAGACGACTGGTTCGGAGGGGGCAAGCAAGCCCCCTCCGGGCGTTGGTAAAGGAAGGAATGATGGCAGCGACTCGTGATTGCGTTGGGGCAAGGATGCTCTCGATTGGAACGGCTTCACTCTTCGCGATTTTGGCAAGCACGGCTCTGGGGGCGACGACACCGGCCTCGCAGAGCGGCACACAGTCGCCGAAAGCGCCCATCGTCCGGGGTGTCGATCTCTCCGCAATCGACAATAGCGTCGACCCCTGTAGCGACTTCTACCAGTATGCGTGCGGCAACTGGATCAAGGAGAATCCGACTCCTGACGACCAGGTCCGCTGGGTTCGGTCGTTCTCGCTCCTGCAGGAGCGCCAGCTTTCTGAGCTTCGGGAGGAACTCACTCGGGCGGCTGCGAAGCCCGCAAGTCCTCTCGAACTGCACTATGGCGATTTTTATGCCGCCTGTATGAACGTTGATGAGTTGCAAAAGAAGGGCCTAGAGTCAGTCAAGCCGGCACTCGAACGCATCGCCGCTCTGATCGACTCCAAGGACATCGCCGCCACGGTCGGTGATCTCGCAGCCGCCGGGGATCCCGCACCGCCATTCGGCTTGGATGTCGAACCGTCCCCAGAGGATCCGACCAAGCCAATCTTGAGTATCACCCAGGGAGGCGTGACCTTGCCGGATCTCGCGGACTATGGGCACGGCAAGTCTCCCTATGTCTTCAAGCGATACCGTGCCCATGTGATACGTGTGTTCATGCTGACGGGCGACAAGCTGGATAGGGCCACGAGCGAGGCGGATGCCGCGATCGGTATCGAGAAGGCGCTGGCCAAGGCCTCGACGAATCGCGTCGAGTCGGCCGATCCGGACAAGCACTACCACGTCCTCAGTTTGACGGAACTCGAAAAACTCGCGCCCAATTTCGACTTCGGTGTCTATTTCAATCGCGTAACACAACTGTCCATCGAAACTTTGAATGTGGCCAACCCGGATTTCGTGAAGGCGGTCAATAAACTGGTCACCTCAGTGCCGATCGATTCCTGGCGTTCCTATTTCCGCTGGCATGTCTTGAGCGAACAAGCCGTTGCGCTGCCGAAGGAGTTTCGTGACGAGGACTTTGCATTTTGGGGCGGCAATGTCGGCCACCAAGAGAAGCCGGCGGCTCGCTGGAAGGAATGCGCGGCAATCACCGATCAGGCATTTGGCGAAGCCTTGGCCCAGGACTGGGTGAAGCGTAACTTCTCCGCAACAGCCAAGGCCGGCACGGGACAGTTGCTCGATGCGCTCGAAAAGGCCCTCGCCGGCGAGATTCGCGACCTTCCCTGGATGAACGACGCGACCAAGGAAACGGCTGAGAAAAAACTCGCGGCGATCCAAAACAGAATTGGCCGCCCCGAGCATTGGCGCGATTATTCAGGTTTGCAAGTCGACCGCCAGGACTTTCTTGGAAATCTGCATCGTGATGCCGTCTTCGATCGCAGCTACATGCTGAGCAAATTAGGTGGTCCGGTGGACCCGGATGACTGGGACATCGCGCCCACGGGCTTACAAGCCCATTACGCCCGATCGTTGAATAGTCTCTACCTTCCCGCTGGCCTCATGCAGCCGCCGTTTTTTGCCACGACAGGCGACCCGGCAGTCAATTTCGGCGGCCTCGGTGTTCTGGCCGCGCATGAGCTAACCCATGGTTTCGACATCCTAGGATCGAAATTCGATGAAGGCGGTAAGGTGCGCGACTGGCAAACCTCTGACGATCGCAAGCAATTTGCCGAAGCGGCGAGCTGCGAGGTAGCGCAGATCAAAGAAGAGATGCCGAAGTCCGATGATCCGCCGGAGGATCAGGGGCCGGACAAGGACAGCATCCTGGCGGTGGCCGAAAGCACCGCCGACGATGGCGCCGTGCGCATCGCTTTTCGGGCCCTCACGAACGCCATGCTTGCGCGGGGTAAGACCGCCGAAAAACAGATCGATGGCTACACCGAGAGCCAGCGATTCTTTCTCGCGTTCGCTCAAAACTCGTGTGAAAACCAAACCTTCTTTTCGGCCAGGGAATCGCTGGCAAGCGATCCGGGTTCAGTGGGACGAGTGCGCGTGAATAACGCCGTCAAGAACTTCGAAGGTTTCGGCAAGGCATTTCAATGCGCCAAAGGCAAGCCCATGGCTCCCGAGAAATCCTGCCGGGTTTGGTAACCCGCTGGGGAGGGCCGTGGTGGGAGTGCCGCCTGAATGCAGCCCTATTGGTCAAGTCCCAATTGCGCCGCTCGTTTCAACAACTGGATCGCCGTGTCGGCTCCGAGCTTCTTTTTGATTGCGGATTGATGATTGGCGACAGTTTTCGAATTCAGACTCATGGCTTGGGCGATTTGCCCAATGGACTGACCTCGAGCGAGCAGGCGGAGTACCTCGAACTCGCGCGCGGACAAGCCATCCGCCGCCGCCGGGTCGGCAACCAAGTCACGCAACGCCAGTTCTTGCGCAATTTCCGGGCTCAGAAATTTATTTCCGTTTGCAACCGAGTGGATGGCTTGCACGAGGACATTGGGTGCGCTCGCCTTCGTCACGTAGCCGAACGCACCCCCTTGCAGCGCGCGTCGTACGAAGATCGATTCCTGATGCATGCTGAACATCAACACGCGGGTATCTGGTTTGACCACCAGCATCCGCCGCATGGCATCAATCCCACTAGACCCGGGCAAGGTAATGTCCATGACCACGATTTGCGGATCGAGGCTGCAGAGCAAGGAGTGAGCCATGACGGCGTCGGCGGCCTCGCCGACCACCGCGATGTCACCGTGCCGTTCCAACAAGCGCCGATATCCTTCGCGCACCACGGCATGATCGTCCACCAGCAGTACGCTGACCGGCCGCATGGTTGCCGCAGCCACTAGTGACCCCCGTTTGCCGGCAGACGAGCCGCGAAACGCAGTCCGAATCCCGGTGCACTATCGAGCACAAAGGTTCCGCCGGCCATCTCCACGCGTTCTTGCATACCGCTCAGTCCGAAGCGTGCCGTGCGCATACCCGACTCCATGCCACGTCCATCATCGGCGACGGTCAAGTACAACTCGTCGTGATCGCGCTGTGCCGATGCGATCCGCTCCAGAGTGATTGTCGCCTGCCGCGCGTTTGCGTGCTTGTAGATGTTGGTCAGTCCCTCTTGAATCAAGCGATACAAGGTCAGGGTCAAGGGCTCGCTCAAGTCCTCGTAGTTGCCATGGACGGTCAAGGAAAATCGTGTGTCCGGGAGGCGCTGACGCCAATGATCGACGCAATGTTCGAGCGCGGCGAGCAGGCCCAGCTCATCGAGTGCCACCGGCCTCAGACGGGCGATCATCTCCGTTACCGCGCCATGCACATGGTCGACCGTATGAATGATGGAGAGGGCCGCATTGAGGGATAGTTCGGTATCGAGAGCACTGCTCTGGCGTATCGACACCGCATCGAGCTTGATGGCATTGATATATTGCCCGAGTTCATCGTGCAGCTCTCGAGCCAGGTGTTTGCGCTCGACCTCCTGAATACGCAGATTCTCCTGCGCGAGTTTGCGGTTCTCCGCCAGCGCGGTGGCGAGACGCCCTTCAGCGGTCCGGCGCGCGCAAATTTCACGCTGAGCATGTAGGTAGCGGCGCCATGACAGCCAGATGAGGCAGAGGAGCAGCACGAGCATGCCGATGGGCAGCTCATCGAGCTGAAAACGTTCCTGACGGCGCGTCAACGCGAACAGCGCCTCGTTGAGGTTCAGAAGATCCGAAATCAGGATGCTCAGAGCGGTGATGCCGATCACCACGGCAAGGTCACGCCACAGCGATTCGTGAGTCCGGGGTGACGGCTCGTCTTGCATCGGTGCTCCACGCATGACTTCTCCTCGTATTGAGCGAGATTCGCTGCCGGGAATGATTCCCGATGGGTCCAGGAATTTCTTGGTGGAAACGCTGACCGCATTCAATGACACTTCCAGCAAATTAAAATAAGCGGGGGAGGTTTTCCAGTGCAGCCATTATGTTTCGCAATAATTCTGACGTTTTGTGCGACCGAACCGGCGATCGGCGAAACCGCCGAGGCGGTCGTAGAACCGGACGCTGCCACCCACAGCGGCCAAACCTTCCAATCGAACAACGCTGACAGTTTGCAGACCATCGTGGTAACCGCTACGGCTCTGCCTGGCACGGCCGTCGATATCGACAAAATACCGGGCAATGTGCAAATCCTGTCGACGGCCGACTTGATCCGAGAAGGCTCGGCAAGCCTCACGGGCGCTTTGAACTCCGGCCTGTCGAGCGTGAACATCAATGACGATTTGGACGACCCGTTCCAGCCCGACATCTTGTATCGGGGCTTCGAGGCCTCCCCGGTGCTCGGCACGCCGCAAGGCCTCGCGGTCTATCAGAATGGGGTCCGCATCAACGAGGCCTTCGGCGACACCGTCAACTGGGACCTCTTTCCCGACATCGCCATCGAGCAGGTCGAGCTCGTGAGTTCCAATCCCCTCTATGGCCTCAACGCCTTGGGCGGTGCGATCTCGGTCAGGATGAAAAACGGCTTCACCTACCAGGGCGCCGACGCGGAGCTGTCCGGCGGCTTGTATGGGCAGCGTGCGGTCGCGGCACAATACGGCGTCAAGTCCGGTGCCCTCGGATTCTACGTCGCGGGACGTGCCCTCGATTGGGACGGCTGGCGCGAGTTTTCGAATGATCGCATGCGCGACGTCTACGCCGTGATGAGTTATCACACCGACCCAGCGACAGTCGACCTGAGCTTCACGCGGGCCGACAACATGATGAACGGTCAAGGCGCCGCACCGGTGCAGGAACTCGCCGTGAACCGGTCGCTGGTGTTCACGGGCCCGCAGACCAACATCAATACGCTGGATTTCTTCACCCTCAACGCGGCGGCGAGGCTCACCGATGCCTGGTCCCTGCAGACGGTCCTCTACTACCGGCAATTTGCACAGACCGTCTCCAACGGCAACACCACGAATTACCAGGCCTGCACCGGTACGCCCGGAATCTTGTGCCAGCCCGACGGCGTGACGCCGCTGACCAATTCGGCTGGACAAACGCTGCCGGACATCTCCAACGGCGGCACGGAGTTCATTGGTGAAAATGATTATGAACTGATCCATGCGTGGGGTCGGGGCGCCGCCTTGCAGGCCACCGACGATGAGTCGATTGCCGACCTCGAGAATCATTTTACGCTGGGCGTCGCCGTCGACTACGCCACAACCCGCTACTTCACCGGTGCCCAGATCGGAGTGATCGACTCCCAGCTGCTGGTGCTGCCGTCCAATTTGATCGTCGATACGCCGGAGAACTCACCGGCCGCGATCGGCAATGGCGATCCGGTTCCGGTCAGCGTCGATTCGATCAACAAGAACTTGGGCGCCTATTTGACCGATACGCTCAACCTGACCCCGGCGCTGGCCGTCACCGCCAGCGGGCGCTACAACATCGCCAACGTCGATCTTGCGGACCAATTGGGAACCAATCTCAACGGCAACAATCGCTTCGTGCATTTCAATCCGGCGCTCGGCGCCGCCGACAAGCTGCTGCCGACGCTGACACTCTACGGTGGCGTCTCACAAAACACCCGCACGCCGACCGCAAGCGAAATCGAATGCTCGAACCCTTTGACGCCCTGCCTGCTGCCGACCAATCTCGCGGGTGATCCGCCGAACCTGCGTCAAGTGGTTGCACGCACGGCGGAACTCGGAGTCCGCGGCAAGAGTGCGATCGGGCAGACACCGACCGCCGAGATCTCCTGGAACCTGAGCGTGTTCCGCACGCTGCTGAAGGACGACATCTTCGGCATCGCGACCTCGGTGAGTCAGGGGTTCTTTCAGAACATCGGCGATACGCGCCGCCAGGGCGTCGAGGCGGGTTTCAATTATCGCGGCGAGCGCTATTCGGGATTTGCCAACTACAGCCTCGTGCAGGCCACGTTTCAGTCTCCGTTGACGGTGCCGTCGCCTTCCAATCCCTACCAAGACGCGCTCGGGGACATTCAAGTCGAGCCTGGCGACCATCTGCCCGGCATACCCGAGCACCGCCTGAAACTGGGCGTCGACTATAAGTTCGTCCCCGAATGGACCGTGGGCGCGACGCTCAACACCGTCAGCAGTGCTTACTATGTCGGGGACGAGTCCAACCAACTCGCTCCCATCCCCGGTTACACGACGGTCAACCTGCACAGCTCGTACAAACCAATCGAGCACCTGCAGTTGTTTGCCTCGATCAACAACCTGCTCAATCGCAAGTACGCCACCTGGGGCATCTTGAGCGACCCGACGGGCATCGGCGCGCCGGGAATTCCAGCCGAGGGTGTCACCAACGGGCCCGGCGTGGACAACCGATTCTTGAGTCCCGCGGCACCATTCGAGGCATTTGGCGGCGTGCGGATCATTTTTTGAACAGCGGGCTCCGCAAGCAGACTCAGCAAGTGCCGCAAGGGCTATGTCGCTAAGGCAGCGGGGCCGCGGCTTGGAGCCTGCCGGCCGTTTCCAGACGCGCGATTCGCCGTGGCGCGGGTGGGTGCGAATCGTAGAAAGCCGAATGCAGGGGATCGGGTGTCAGCGCGGAGGCATTGTCTCTATACAGTTTGACGAGGGCATCGATCACGGCGCGAGCCGTCCATGACATAGACGCCCCCTTGCCACAGCAGCCAGACCCACAGCCACCACCATCGACCAAAGCTCATCATCAGGGCGAGTGTCGCGAGCAGCAACGGGCCGCCTAGCGCCGTGACGAGTGCGAGGTGCCGAGTCAGATCCAAGGCGAACAGGCGAGGCGTGGTGCGGTTGAACCCGAAGCGCGCCTCGAGGCGAAAGGTGCGCCACAGTGCGAATGGCAGACTGAGCAGTTGCAGGAGCGAGAACATGCAGAGCGCGATCAGCATGCCCTGCCAGGGTTCGCGCCAGCCGATGGACCCCACGATAGACTGGATTGCAGCGAGCCCCCAGCCCACGGTCAAGCTGAGGGCCAAGGCCGCGTCGAACAGCGTTCGGGCGCGCGAGAATTGCGCGCGGGCGACGGTGTAGTCGGCCGCGCGCTGCTGGTCTTCCAGGGCGATTGCACTGCTGAAACGCTCGGGTATACGGTCGCGATTCGCGCGCACCGTGCGGATTTGCCGTGCGGCCAGCCACAGTCGGACCGCAGTTGCGTCAGGGAGCTCATGACGCCAACCGCCGGACGCGCGATTCGAACACGTCGGCGGCGGCAAACCGCGCCCCCGCGACGGCGATGGCCGCGGCGCTGAAGACGAGGATCACGGCCAGATCCGTGGCGCGGCTGAAGGCGGGGCCGGTGTGGGTCGCATGACGCAGCAAATCGACTCCATGGGTATAGGGATTGGCCGCTGCCGCAAGTTTCAAGGCAGCCGGCAAACGTTCCACGGGATAGAGGGAACCCGACAAAAAGAATACCGGAAAGAGGAAGAAATTCATCATCCCCGCGTAGTTGTCGAGGGTCTGGGTGCAGGCCGCGACCAGGATGCCGAGACAGGCGCAGACCAGTGCGGTGGCGGCAAGGCCGACCGCGAGCCAGGGCCAGGACACCGCGGCGCCGAAATAGCCGAACGGCGCCAGCACGAGCAGCAGCAGTGTTGCCTGGATCAGGGCGACGACGACGGCTCCCGCCGCCTTGGCGGCGACGATCCACGCATGCGGGATCGGCGCAATGACCAGCATGCGCATGACGCCCGATTCCTTGTCGTACACCGTCGCGAGGGCGGCGAGAGCCGCCCCGAACAACACCGTCATGCCGAGAACGCCGGGTACGAGAAAGTCCTGGTAGTTCGCGCCGCGTGCCGCGGGCTCGGCCGCCGCGAAGCCGCCGCCGATCACCACCAGCCAAAGGAGCGGTCGTATCATGGCGGCCAGCAAGCGGCCGCGCTGGCGAAACAGCTTGCGCACGTCGCGCATCGCCACGGCGGCGACGGCCTGCGCGACGCTGCTCACGCCGCGCACCGCCGGTCATGCGGCTGATTGATCCGTAAGAACACGTCGTTCAAATTGGGCCTGCGCCAGCGCAAGGCTCGCGCCGCTCCGCCTAGTTCGCGCTCGAGCGAGGCGAGGTCCGCCGGCTCCTGTGCACAGGCAAAACTCACCTGCGCCGGTTCGATCAACGCCGCGCCGAGACGCGGCTGCAGACGCCGCGCCACTTCCCCTGGCTGGTCGGTCTCGACTTCGATCAGGCAGCGGCCGAGTGCATCGACCAGTTCGGCGGGCTTGCCGCGCTGTACGATTCGGCCGGCGTTGAGAAAGGCGACGGCATCACAGTCGGCGGCTTCCTCGAGATAGTGCGTGGTGAGGAACACCGTCATGCCGCTCAGCTTGCGCAGATCGGCGATGTGGCGCCAGATCGCCCGCCGGTTGAGCAGATCGAGTCCGCTGGTCGGTTCGTCCAAGAACAAAATGCGCGGCCGGTGAATCACGCCCCGCGCAATGTCGAGCGCGCGGCGCATGCCGCCCGACAGCGCCGACACCGGCGCGTGCCGGTGCTGCTCGAGTCCGAAGAGGGCGAGCAATTCGCCGCTGCGCCGTTCGATCTCCGTGCTGCGCAAGCCGTTCAGTCGACCGGCGAAGCGCAGGTTCTCGGCGGCCGAGAGACTCAGATCGAGGGCGAGACCTTGGAATACCACGCCGATCCGGCGGCGGATCTGCAGACGCTGCAAACGCAAGTCGAACCCCGCCACGCGAGCGGCGCCCGCGCTCGGCGCGACCAGGGAGGAGAGCATGTGGATCGTGGTGGTCTTGCCCGCGCCGTTCGGACCGAGCAAGCCGAAGAACTGTCCGTTCGGGATGGCGAGGTCGATGGCCTGGACCGCCGGCGTCGCGCCATACTGTTTAGCCAGTCCGCTCGCTGCGACGGCGAGGGCACCGTCCAGGTCGGTCATCGCGACAAGCTCGCTGAATTTTCCACGTTGCGGAACACCAGCGGTTTCGCCTCGGCGCCGCCTCGCTCGGCGCGCGCCACCGCATCGGTCACCAGCGAATGATACGGCGACAGGTCGCACACCGGATCGGCGTTTGCCGCATCGCCGGTGAGTAGGTACGCCTGGCAGCGGCAGCCGCCGAAGTCCTTGGTCTTCTCCGCACAGCTGCGACACGGCTCCTTCATCCACGCGTCGCCGCGGAACCGGTTGAAGGCCTCGGACTCGATCCACAGCTGTGCGACGCTCGAGCTGCGCACGTTGGGAAATTCGAAACCCGGCAGCATGCGCGCCGCATGGCAGGGCAGCGCCGTGCCGTCGGGCGTCACGGTGAGGAACATCGAACCGAGGCCGCGCATACAAGCTTTCGGGCGACGCTCGAAGTAATCCGGCACGACGAAGAAGATCTGCATACGCGCGCCCATTCTCTGGCGAAACTCGCGGGTCGCCGCCTCCGCCCGCTCGACCTGGGCGCGACTCGGCATCAGCTGCTCGCGGTTGTGCCAGGCCCAGCCGTAATACTGGGTGTTTGCGAGCTCGACGTATTCGGCGCCGAGGCGTTCCGCCATGCCGAGGATCGCCTCGACGTGGCCGATGTTCAGACGGTGCAGAACGACGTTCAGAACCATCGGGAACTCATATTTCTTGATCAGCGCCGCAACCTTGGATTTCAAGTCGAAGGTGCGTGTGCTGCTCAGGAAATCGTTCATCTGCCGGGTGCTGTCCTGGAAAGAGAGCTGGATGTGGTCGAGTCCCGCCGCTTTGAGCGCGGCAATGCGCGGCTCCGTGAGACCGACACCGGAGGTGATGAGGTTGGTGTAAAAGCCGAGCTGCCGGGCATATGCGACGATCGTCTCGAGGTCCTCGCGCGCGAGCGGTTCGCCGCCCGACAAGCCGAGTTGTACTGCGCCGAGGGCGCGCGCCTCGCGCAGCACGCGCAGCCAATCCTCAGTGTCGAGCTCGCGGCCGGCGCGCGCGAAGTCGAGCGGGTTGTAGCAAAACGCGCAATGCAGCGGACAGCGGTAGGTGAGCTCCAGGAGCAGCCACAGCGGCGGGCCCGGTTGCGGCGCAGTGCCACTCACGGCGTCACCGCGATCCACTGCTTCGAGAGGGCCATTGCGAGGAAACTCACGACGTCGGCATAGAGGCCGGAGGTCGCGAAGCGCGTTTCCAGATCGGCCGTGATCTCGGCAATGGTGGCGGCGCCGTCGCAGCGCTTCAGGATCTCGCCGGCGCTCGAGTTCAGTTTGATCATACCCTCGGGATAGAGCAGCACGTGCGCCTGTTGCGCAGCCTCCCACTGCAGCCGGAAGCGCCGCTCGAGCAGCGGTCGGGATTGCGCGTCGATGCCGCTCGCCATCACAGCGGCACGCCGTAGTGCAGGGCAATCGCGTCGCTCATCTGCCAGAGGACGTCGAGCTTGAAGCGCAGGATCTCGAGCGCGCGTTCCTGCAGCGTGCGCGTGTCGAAGCGCTCGAGTGTGAAAGCCAGTCCAAATTCGACGTCGCGGCGGGCCAGACTGACCCGGCTCTGGAAGTAGCCAAGCCCGGCGCGATCGATCCAGGGATAGTGCTCCGGCCAGTTGGCGAGCCGCTGTTTGTGGATCTCGGGCGCGAACAACTCCGTCAGCGAGGCAGCAATCGCCTCGGGCCAGGGCGCGCGGCGGGCGAAATTCACGTAGGCATCCACGGCGAAACGCACGCCCGGCAGCACCTGCGCCAAGCCCTCCACGGCGGCGCGCGAGCAGCCCACGGCCGCGGCGAGCTGCAGCCAGGATTCGATCCCGCCCGGATCGTCGCCATATCCGTCGTGATCGAGAATGCGCTGAACCCAGCTGCGGCGCACCGCCCGGTCGGGACAATTGGCGAGGATGGCCGCGTCCTTCACGGGAATGTTGGCTTGGTAGTAGAAACGGTTGGTCACCCAGCCGCGGATCTGATCCGGCGTAGCGCCGCCGCGGTTGAGCAGCCGGTTGAACGGGTGATGGATGTGGTAGCGCCCATCCATGCCGCGCAGCTGCGCCTCGAATTGCGCATGACTCCACGCCGGCGCGCTCACCATGCGATCTCCATGCCGTCATGGGCGACTTCGATCCCGCGGCGCATGAGTTCGGCTCGCTCGGCGGAGTCCTCGTCCAGGATCGGATTCGTGTTGTTGATGTGGATCAGAATCTTGCGTGTGTGCGGCGGTAGCTGCTGCAACCATTCCAGCATGCCCCCGTCGCCGCTTTGCGGCAGGTGGCCGATATCGCGCGCCAGTTTTCGCGAAATGCCGAGCCGGACCATTTCATCGTCCGTCCAGAAGGTACCGTCCACGAGGACGCAGTCGGCAGAGCGCATCGCGGCCCATACCGCGGCGTCGATCGCCCCGAGGCCGGGCGCATAGAAGACCCGGCGGCCGCTGCAGCGATCCTCGATCACCAGTGCGATGTTGTCGCCGGGAACGGGCGCGCTGCGATGCGGCGAATAGGGCGCAGGCTTGCTCGCGACGGCCAAGGCGCGCCAGGCGAGACCCGCGGCTGGGGGAATCGAAAATCCTTCGCCGTCGAGTGCGATCGCATGACGGTGAACACCGCAATAGTGGGACAGCAACTGCAAGATCGGGTTGCCGTGAGTCAGATCGGCGTAGCTACTGTCGGTACACCAGAGCGGCCAGGCTTGCACCGCCTCACGCAGCATATACAGGCCGGTCGTGTGATCGATTTGGCCGTCGACCAGCACGATCGCGGCGAGCGCCGTGTCGCGGATCGATCGCCCGGGCTGCAACTCGGGATTGGCCCGCAGCTGCGCCAAGATGTCCGGGGACGCGTTGACCAACACCCAGGCCGAGCCGTCGTTCACCGCGATCGAGGATTGGGTGCGTGGCCGAGTGCGTAGCGTGCCCGCGCGGCATCCGGCGCAGTTCCGGCAGTTGCAGTTCCATTGCGGAAAGCCGCCGCCTGCAGCAGACCCGAGAACCCGAATTTTCACGCTGAACTAAGGCGGTGACCGTCCGCCCGTGCGGACGGCCACCGCATGCGGCTCAGCGGCTGTACACGTACATGGTGATTTCCATGCCGAAGCGCATCTCAACAGCTGTCGGTAACTCCCAGGTCATCGCCATCTCCTTATTGGTGGTCTGCGTGGCAAGGTTCCACCGGAACGCCTCGTCGCCGTATCGGCGGTATCATGAATCCGAACTCATGATTTTCATGAACCCGCGACAGCTCGCGCGGCTGATACGATGGCTGTCATGACTCTGCGCACGCGCCTCAATCTGGTCGTTGCCGGCTTAAGCGGCGCGTTCATGCTGGTGTTGATCGCGGCCCAGGTAGAAAGTGCTGTGTCTTCGGTGCGTGAGGAAACCGAGGCATCCAACCGGGTGGCGGCCCTGTTGTTGGGCCAGATCGCCGCGATCTACTCCAGGGTGGGCGGACCGGATCTGGTGCTGCAATTCTTGGAGCACCTCGGTCGGGTCCGGGGCAACGACGTGACCTTGGTCGCGCCGGGCAATCGTGAAATCTACCGCTCGCCGGCGGCGAGCTACCAGGCGGGTCGCGAAGCGCCACGCTGGTTCACCCAGTTGCTCGCGCCGGCGCCGGCGCGCCAGGAGTTCCCGCTGCTCGGCGGCATCACCCTCGTGGTCGAGTCGGAAACCTCGCGGGCGGTGCTCGAAGCCTGGGACGCGTTTGCCCGCCTCGCGGCGATCGGCGCAGCGATGCTCGCCGTCGTCAATGGCATGGCCTTTTGGCTCGTCGCCCGGGTGCTCGAGCCTTTTCCGGTCATCGCGGCGGGTCTGCAGCGCATCGAACAAGGTGACCTGCATCATCGGCTGCCGCCGCTCGCCGGGGTCGAGGCGAATGCCATTGGCATGGCTTTCAACCGCATGGCGCAGGCGATCGACGACAAGGTCCGGGCGGAACTCAAGGCCCAAGACGCCGAGGCGCGGCTCTCGGAGCGGCGCGAGCTGGCCTCCCTCGCCGACCAGCGGGTCGAGGAGGAGCGTCGCCTGATCGCCCATGAATTACACGATGAGTTCGGCCAGTCAGTGACCGCAATCCGCAGCCTCGCCCTCACGATCGTGCGTCAGACGCAAGGCCGCGATGCGGCGAGCGCCGACATTGCGGGCATGATTTCCGCGGAGTCGGCACGGCTCTACGATGCGATGCATGGACTGATCCCGCGGCTCGCGCCGAGTTCGCTCGACAAGGCCGGGCTCGGCTCGACGCTGGAAAACCTCGTGCGCGATTGGCAACGCCGCCATCCCGGCACCTCGCTCAGTTTGCGTCAGGAACTGCCCACCGAACTGGGTTCCAGCGCGACCCTGGCGATTTACCGCGTGGCGCAGGAAGGCTTGATCAACGCGCTGCGGCATGCTCAGGCCACCCGCGTGGACATCGAGGTGCGGGCAGAGGAGAAGCGCGTTTTCGTGGCCGTCGCGGACGACGGCGTCGGTCTGCCGGAGGATTGGCTGCGGCCCGGACATTTCGGTCTGCGCGGTCTCGCTGAACGCGTGGCGCAGTTGGGCGGCAAGTTCGACATCGGCAACGGCCCCGAGGGCGGCGTGCGGCTGGAGGCCGAGATCCCCTGGGTGAGCAAATCATGATCCGCGTGCTGCTGGTCGACGATCATGCCCTGGTTCGCACCGGATTTCGTCTGCTGCTGCAGTCGCAGCCGCAGATGTCGGTGGTCGGTGAGGCGGAGAGCGGCGAGAGCGCCTGCCAGCTCTATGCGCAGGTCCAGCCGGATGTCGTCGTGATGGATTTGGCGATGCCCGGCATGGGGGGGCTCGAGGCGCTGCGGCGCCTGCGCGCCCGCGATCCCGGAGTGCGGGTGCTTGCACTGTCGGCGCATGACGATACGATGCATGGGCGCCGTGCTCTGCGCGAAGGGGCGATGGGGTTCTTGTCGAAACGCGGAGCGCCCGAGGCGATGCTCGATGCGGTGACGACGATCGCCGCGGGCCGCCGCTACATCGATCCCTTGCTCGCGCAAAAGCTCGCGCTCGCCGAATTTCCCGGCGGCGCCAAATCGCCCGTCGACGGCCTGTCGGAACGTGAGTTCGAGGTGTTCGTGCGCCTCGCGGGCGGGTCGACCGTGCAGCGCATCGCCCAGGATCTGAACCTGTCTGCCTCGACCATCGGCACCCATCTGTACAACGTCAAGCAAAAGCTCGGCGTCGTCAATCAGAGCGAGCTTACGCTGATCGCCATCCGCCATGGCCTGATCGAGGCCTGATCGAGGTACGATTCGACGCTGCCGATCATTCGACGCGGAGCCACTGCGCAGCGAGGGGCGGTATCAAGAGGAGGGTCACCAGCGTGGAGGAGATCAGACCACCCAAAATCACGACGGCCATCGGACCTTCGATCTCATGGCCCGGTTGATGTGCTTGCAGCGCCACCGGCAGCAGAGCCAGTCCGGTCGATAAGGAAGTCAGCAACACCGGCGTCAAGCGCTCCTCGGCACCACGCAGCGCGGTCCGCAGGTTCCAAATCTGTCCCTCCGCTCGGACCAAATGGTCGAAGTGAGACACGAGAATAATGGTGTTGCGCGCCGCCATGCCGAACAAGGCCACGAAGCCCACCATCGCGCCCAGCGTCAGCGTGCCTCCGGTCATCGCAACCGCGGCCACACCGCCGATCATGGTGCTCGGCAGGGCGGCCAACACCAATAGAACATGGCGCGCCGAAGCGAAGGCCATGCCGAGCAACAAGACGATCAGTATGAATGCGGCCGCGGAACGCAGCAGCAACTCGCGCGCCGCGATCGCCTGTGCCTCCGCGGCCCCCCCGAAGCGCAGGTACACGCCGGCAGGCAGCGCGACACCGGTGCCGATTGCCGCGCGCGCCCTGTGGGCATATCCCAATTGATCCTGTCCCCGCGGCGTGGCGACGACGATCTGCCGGCGCAATCCATCCTGGTGATCGATGAGGCCCCGGGTAAGTACCATCTCAATCCTGGCGACCGCGCTCAAAGGCAACAGGACTCCATTCTGACCGCGCACCAGCAGTCGCCCGACCGCGTCGGGATCCTCGAGCCCAGCTTGCAATCGCACGACCACCGGAACGCTGCGGTCCGCTTGATGCACCTGCGCAGCGGGCGTGCCGTGGTAAGCGGCATTGATGGTCCGCAGTGCCTCAGCCGCGGTAATGCCCGCTGCGGCCAACCTTTCAGGCTGCAGCTCCACGTGCAACTCCAATTGCCGCGGTGGCACCTTCATGTGTACGGCGCCGCTGTCGGGAAGCTTCTCCAAGACCGCGACGATTCGTTCGGCGACGCGGTCGTCGGTGTCCAAGTCCGAACCGATGACGCTCACGGAAAACGGCGCATTGTCGCCGGAGATCGTCTCGCCGATCCGTTCCGCAAGCACGGAATTGATCTCGACGAGCTGGTTCGGATAACGCTCGAAGGCGCGCCGGATGGCCGCGTCGACTTGCGCCGCGGGGCGCTCTTGGTTCCCATCGATCTGCACTTCGAATTCGCTCTTGTTCGGCGCATCCGGATCCTGGCCGTTCTCGGCACGACCGATTTGTTCGGCGACCGTGAGCACACCCGGAATGGCCAGCAGATCAGCCGAGATCCGCTCGCCGAGTCGCAGGGTCTCATGCAGCGAAACCCCGGCCCGCAACGAGACATGCGCAATCAAATAGTTCTCGCTGAAATCCGGCAATAGCCGCGCGCCGAGCAGCGGCAAGAGCGCGACGCCCGCCGCCCCGCTCGCCGCGAGTACCGTGATGAGAATTGCGGATCGCTGGGCGAGCCAGCGGATCGCGCGGGATTGCGCCTGTTTCGCCCGTTGCAACACGCCCGCTTCACCGCGCGGCACCCGGTTGCTCATCAGCAGCGCGCACAGGGCTGGTGTCGCACTCATCGCGACCAGCAAGGATAAGCCGACGGCGATCAGGAAGGCGATGGACAGGGGTTGAAAGAACGCCCCCTGCAATCCGGTCATGAGCAGCATCGGCAGGAATGCGACCGCGACGGCGGCCGTGGCGTAGAGTACGGGCCTGCGGACTTCGAGCGAGGCGCTGAGCAGCAGCCCAACAATGTTCGAGTCCGAGTTTGCCGCGCGGCGGCGGCGCAGCACGTTCTCCACGTCGATCACGGCGTCATCGACGACCACGCCGAGCGCAACCACGAGTCCGCCGAGCGTCATCGTGTTCAAACTCAGTCCGAGCATTTGCAGTATCCAAATCGTCGTCAGCAGCGTCAGAGGTATCGCGCTGAAGGAAATCAACGCGGCGCGCCAGTCGCGCAGCATGGCGAGCAGCAGCGCCACGACGAACACCGCGCCGATGAACAGGGAGTTGCGCAGCTTGTCGATCGCCGCCTCGATGAAGCTCGCGGGCCGCAGCAGCGCCGGATGGTAAACGACGCCTTGCTGCGACAGGGAGGCCGCGAGCACGTCGAGACGCTGCTCCAGCGCCTGGGTCACTTCGAGCGTGTTCGCGCCGTATTGTGTGGAGGTTTCCACGAGGATTCCGGGTTTGCCCGCAATCAGAGCGGCACCGAACTCGGGTGCGCCCGCATCCACCACCCGCGCCACATCGCCGATTCGCAGCGGCGGTCCAGCGCGGCTATCGAGCAGCGTCTGCGCAAGCGCTGCCGGTGTCGCGGTCGGCGACTCTGCATGGATCACGATGCGCTGTTGCGGCGTTTCCAGATAGCCACCGCCGACCGTTTCGTCGGCGCGCTGGGCCGCGACCAGCAGATCGTCGAGGGTGAGGCCCGCCTGTGCCAAGCGCAGCGGGTCGGTGCGAATCTGCCGCTCCCGCACTTCGCCGCCGAAGATCTGCGCCTGGGCCACACCCGGAATCGCCAATATTTGCGGCTTCACGGTCCACTGGATCAAATCGCGCAGTTGCAGCGGGCTCAGCGTGTCGCTGGTAAATCCGAAGTGCACGAGATATTCCATCGAGGAACTGAGCGGGGACATCTGCGGCGCCGCAACCCCGCGCGGCAGGCTTTCGGAAAACTCCTCCTGACGCTCCGCGACCGCCTGGCGCTGACGCAGGGGATCGCCGGCCCGATCGAACATGATCTGAATGGCGGACAATCCCTGGCTCGAGGTCGAGCGCAAAGCCGTGACGTTTTCGGTGCCAGCCAACACGTCCTCGAGCGGTCGCGTGATGAGTGACTCGACCTGCAGCGCATCGAGACCCGGGGCTTCCGTTTGCACCAGGACGTGCGGTGGCGCGAAGTCCGGAAAGACGTCAAAACGCGCAGTTCGCAGCGCCGCGAATCCCAAAATCGCGATCAGCAGGGTCAACGCGGTGATTGTGCGCGGATGGGCAAGCGAGGCACGGAGAATGGCGGCGAGCATGCGTGGTCGCGTTAATCGTCGTCGTCGTCATTGCCGGCCGCGACGCGGCCGTGAATCTCGAGCAGCGACCACAGCGCTCCGCCGCCGTGCAGCACCACTTCATCGTCGGCATCGATACCGGCAACGAGACAGTCGTCCTGCACGCGGCCGAGCAACTTGACGCGCGCGATGCGAAACGCCGAGGAACCTGGGTCCGTGCGAATTCGCTGAAATACAAAGGCGCCGCGCGCATCGTAGAAAACCGCGTCGCGCGGCAAGAGCCGGCCGGTGAGCGGCTCGGTCACCAAGGTCACGGGCACGCGCGCGCCCGCGCCCAATCCCGGCGGGGCGGCGGCCACGGCGATCAGCAGCGCAGCGCTCTGCCGCTCGTCGCGGTGCGACAAGACGCCCAAGACTCGGGCGGACACCTGCACGCCATCGACATCGAGCAGGGCTGCGCGTGGCGGCGTGGCGATGCTCTGCAGCCCAATGACGTCGGCACGCAGCAGCAGACCGCCGCCCGAGCGGAGGTTCGAGAGCAGCCGCTCCCGCTCGCCCGTGTTCATGCGCACAACCGGACCCCAGCGGGACGCGACGCGTGCAGCGCTGGTGCGCGCATGCCCATGACTCTTGACGCGCTCGGCCTCACTCGTTTCGAGCATTTTCGATGCAGCGTCACCTTCGGCAACGAGCGCACGCACGCGCTCGAGTTCCTGCAGACTCACGTGGTCCGCGACTTCGGCCTCCTCGGCATCGCCGAGATCGGCGAATAGGGTCTCGGGATCGATGACCTCACCGAAAGCAATGGTCCGATCCGACCCGCTGCCGGGCGGCGCGCGTCCGACCACGACGCCCACGGCCGTGACTTGTTCGGGCGTCAGCACCAGACCCTGGGCTTGCGGCGCAGACTGCGGCGCTGCGGCCGCGGGCGGCGCATCCGCGCGGCGCGCTGGTGCCTGCATGGGTGAGCACAGCAGAGACAGCCCGAGCGACGCAACTGACAGCAATGGCCGGGAAGTTTTCAAGAATGGGCTCCGCTCAAGCCTGTGCCGACGACGTCCAACTGCAATTCCGGACCCGACAAGGGCGCGCGCAAGGCGTGTTCGAGTTCATTGCGTGCGGATTGAAGGCGCGCCTCGGCATCGAGCAACTCCAGTTGGGCGCGCAGCATCACGAGTTCGGCCGCGAGGCGCGCGCGACCGTCCGACTCGCCGAGCGAGGCGCCCCGTATCGCGATGCTCAGCTGCCGCGATGCTGCATCGATGCGACGACGGGCGAAGGCTACGCCTTCACGATCAGTCTGCTCGGCGTGCTGGGCTGCGCCGAGTTCCGTTTCGATCTCCGCTTGCAGGGCGAGCATGCGGCGCGCCGCAAGTTCCCGCGCTGCACGGGCTTCGCCGATTTCTCCCTTGTTGCCGTTGAGCGGCAGCGTAAAGCCCACGTCGAAGGGCCACTTGGCGATGCCGTGATCCCAGTAATACCCGGGCTCGAGCGAGAACTGCGGATACTGGCGGGCGACCGCGAGCCGCAATTGCTGCTCCGCGACCCCGTATTCGCCGATCGCTGCGCCAAGATCGGGACGCGACAACAAGGCGCGCTCGCGCTGGTCGGCGAGAACATCTGGCGCGATGTCGACCGGCGCGCCCCAGTCCTCCCAGCTCACGGCGAGTCCCTCCAAAGCGGTGGCGGGAAGTCCGAGAGCGAGCGCAAGCGCAGCTTGTGCATGGGCAGCCCGTGCTCGCGTATCGCTCAGTTGTTGCTCCGTAGCGATACGCTCGATCTGCGGTGTGGCCAACTCGCTCGAAGCATCCTCTCCGATGGCCACACGCCGTCCGAGGCTCGTGAGATGGCGATCCTCGGCGGCACTCAACTGTAGCAGCAGTTGCTCGCGTCGCCGGGCGAGTTCCCGATCTGACAGCGCTTCGGTCAGGACTTTGCGGACCGTCCAGATCTCGTCCATCAGAGCCAGTCGTGCGGCGCGGCTTTCGAGCCGCGCGAGTTCGATCCGATCGCGTCGCCGCCCGGGCGACTGCAGCGGCCAGCCCATCGATAGTCCGTACAGCCATGGGTGCTCATCGTGTAGCGCATACTCCGATTCCAAGACCAGGTCTGGATTCGGCGGCTCTGCCGTCGTCGTCTCGTGTGCCCGCGTGCTCGCCCACTGTGCGCTGGCCACCGCCAGGCGCGGGTTCAAGGAGAGTGCCACCGCCAGCAATTGCGCGCGATTCCACTCGCGCGGCGGCCATGCGGCGGACGCCTGCTGGGCAGCTGCGGGCAGGGCGTGTGTGACGGCCTCACGCACGACGTCATCGTCGAGCCGGCGCGCGGCGAATTGCCGCGCCGTTTCGGCGGGCACGAGCGGCGCCGGATCATAGTGCGCGCAGGCGCTGAGGGTGAGCGCACCGACCAGGGCTGCGCACAGCGATCCGCGCCGCCGCGCGCGAGCGCGCTCGATGCGGCCGACGCTCGTAAGCCAGTTGCGCACTCCCTGTCGCCCCCCTTGCTTGCTTGTTCGTTGCCACGCCGACGAGGCCGGCCCGCTAAGGGATGCTGACTCCCCAGGGGAGTACGCCCACCGGTATCTCCTTGACGACGGAGAGAGTCGCGGTATCGATCACGCTGACGCTGTTCGACCGGCCATTGGCGACGTAGAGTTTCTTACCGTCGTGCGTCAAGGCCATGCCCCAAGGGCGCTGGCCCACCGGAATCGTGGTCAGCGCAGACCGCGTCGCCGTGTCGATGACCGTAACGGTGCCCGAGCCGC
>Ga0116231_10006423_pt1 | contig 22416 bp, 17 predicted proteins | sample S1TSphgellanicum_2_FD_89695 | JGI IMG/M metagenome (GOLD analysis project Ga0116231, IMG submission 89695) | Host-associated microbial communities from peat moss isolated from Minnesota, USA - S1T2_Fd - Sphagnum magellanicum MG | ecosystem: Host-associated > Plants > Peat moss > Unclassified...
CTCCCATGCAACCCATGCAATAAAGGAGCGCCGTCATCAGATTACGGCTGATTAATCAACAAGGAAAAACCATCAACATCTCAAGCCGCCATATTACTGTGGGGACCTAAAGTCACACCACAGTTCAAGTCAAAGGGAAGTTTCATGGCAACCTTGGCTTGACTTTTCATTGTCACTTTGAAAAAGCTTTGTTACATGTCGAAGGTTGATCCAAAAAGGATTTCAAGGACCAAAAGTTGTAAATCACCTAGTTCTTTTGTAAGTGCCATGTGGGAACTTGAATAATGTTATTTTAGAATTACAAGGTGCTTTCGAAAAGATATTTTAGCTTCCTCTTAAAGCCAATACTATGGGTAAATGATGCCAAATGCATCAAAAACCTCATGAAATGGAAACTTAATGTCTAATTTAATTAATAATGACTTCACAATTTCTACAACAAATTCAAATCCACCCCACATACATGAACAAGTTGCAACCTACAAGTTGCAAAACAATAGAGATGAAAAAAAAATCATGTAAAGTTAGAGACCCCAAAAGAAAAAAACAATTGAAAAAAATAAAAATCAAACAACCAAAGATTGCTATTTCCACACCATTTGCACATTGGTCATTGACCTCATTTGTACAATTTCTTCTCCCACGTTGTATTTTCAATATACTAATAATTTTTTTTAATACCATTCAATTGAAAAATCAAATGTTTCATAAATGATTCAAACATCTACTACCATTACAATGTGATGGATTCATGAATACAATCCAATAAGGAATGGTATTTGTGGCAAGATCAACAAAGAGGGCATATATTTAAGATTGGTGAATCTTTAACATAATAAAAAAAATAAAAAATGAAATGGCATTGTTTTGATAAAACTTGAGGGCAACCCCATTCTTGGGTGCTACCATTAGGAATGTCACACCTTGATTTTTTTGGACCCATTGAACTTTGAAAAATTATAAGAAACACTTAAATGAACATTTTCATAAAAAATTTATGAATACATTTATTAAATTCCATAATTTTGAAAAACCCAATAATATTAGGAATATTTTGTATTTTGATATTCATAATCATTGCATTTAAAAAAAGTTTCAAGAACATAGCGTTGGTTTTTTTCCTTTAACTTTTTGGTTAGGAATACAAATTTGAAACATGATTTTCTCATCAATTTTTTTCTTAAGTTAATTTGAAAGTCACTTTTATTCAGGTTTTTATTTGACAATTAATTGATTAAATATGATTTAGTTATGAATTTTCAAAGTTGAGGCTATTGATTTTGTAAGGGGCCATTTTAATTAGGAATATAATTTTTTTTAAATTTCCAATTTTAAAAATTCCCAAATAAACTTCAAGCCATATATTAGAGCATGCAATTGATAAACATGAAAAAATAATAATATCTAGTAGTGAAAACATTTAACAAAAAGGACCCAAAAAATGATTTAGTTGTTTTCGATTCCTTAACCATTCCTTGAGGTGATTCCTAATGGTACCACTTGAGGATGGGTTCGCCCTTGATCAAAGTATGCATTATTTCTAAAAGAGGGAGGATACAAGACATGATAACAAAACATCCAAATCAAATAAGAGTTCAAAGTTGTTTGTAACTTGAGAATTTGTGACCATGTCTAGGCCCACTTCATCAAAATAGTCTTGTATTTTTCCATCACCTTCTTTGTAAGGCTAAGCATGGGAATCCGTTTGGTTTTGACATTTTTTCAATAGCTTAAAACCTTTAATTTCCATGACGTTAATTAATTTTGTGAATTTCAAATGTTGTTTGGGGATGTTGCAATAATATTAGTACAAATATTTAAGTAATGTTTCCATTCAATGCACCAACAAAAAAACAAATATAGTTTGCACATCCAAATTAACTTAATGAAAAACACAATGCACACCTAAACTCAAAGGAGCCCAAGATTCACAAGTTATAATTGTAACACTAGATTTAATGCCTTGGAATACACTTGTACCATCAACACCAAAAACAACAAGGTTTGCTACAATTTCGATTCCACCAAAATTACATTCATTTAAAAGAAAATCCATAATCCATTTCATTAAATTGTTAGCACCAAACCCACCCATGGACAATAGCAATGGAATTCACATTTAATTTTCCACCACATAAACACATATAAATAACCATTATTGGTTGTTAACATAAGTAATTTCAATGCATGTGATTGAAATGTATTGAGCTCCCATCATAATTGCTTTTAATGTTTTTGAACCTCATAAGTGAATATGTTTACCCATCACTCACCTATTGTAATGAACATGAAAATAATCAAGTTTACAGGATTTCTTAGACCAAAACAAAAAACATGAGCAACTACCTAGTTTCATTATAATGGGCATGAAAACAATGGGATTTTTTACGCACTCCCAACTCCTTGAAGGACTCAAATGTGAATCGAAATAGAAGATAGCGGAAGAGGGAGGAGTTGGGGCATGCTCCCTAGTTCACAACATTTTGAGGGGTAGAAGGGCGTGTTGGAGCTCCGGGATGGGACTAGGAAGAGTTGACAAGCTTCATTCACTCACACGGGCTTGCACACAACCCACACTTAGTGCATAGTTGGAGCACCTTTGGTGCTAAAATGAGCCACGGGCAACACGGACACACTAGACTCACCACGGCTCGGACTTGGGGGGAAGTCACCACCTTCCCCTTATAGTATACTCTGTGGCTAACCATAGAGCCTACATCCAAATGGCTTTTCTCTCCCGGGACTCCCGAGTGGGAGTCTCGAAATCGCGCCGGTTAGGACTCCCGCGACTTTGGAGCCCCATAACTTTGCGAGTAGACCTCGGATCGAGATGTAGTCTGAAGCAAAGTTGTAGCTCTTGTCAAAAGCTTTCGAACGGTATGTTGCATGCTCTCTACAACCAAGTAAATTGGGTCGATTCCCGGCTTTTTCTGGTTGGGAGTCAAACTCTCGGCCCTTCTTTTGGCCATAACTTGTGTTTTAAATGTTCAAATGAGCAACACGAGCCCAGTTTAAACATCTATGTTCCAAGAGCTTTCCAATGATATAAAGAATACGACAAGCCATTAAGTTTTGACCCTTGAAATCGCTCTCTAAAGTTTCAGGACTCCATCTCCCAAAATGGGAGTTGCTTTGGGAGTGTGAAGGTTCATTCCTTCACACTTTCTTCCACTCCCTTACACTCCCGGGAGTATGTGATGTGACTCCCGAGCTTTTTCTTGGCCCACAACCTTGCAACCCCTTTGTCTTGGTCGCGAGCCCAAAGCTAGGGTTGCGACAATTTCTTAAACCAAGATGAGAACATAGGCATGCCTAATTCCAAATCTAGATTATGAAATAAGAAAAAAAACAAAAACAAGAATACAACATGTGTAAGAAAAAAATTCAACAAGATTTTATTACAAAAACAAAACAAGGTTGTGACAAAAAAATGTACCCAAAATTATTGTTGAGTAGACTAAAGGTCCTACCTCTATTTATATCCTTTAAATACTTAACTTAAAGAAACCTTCATGGAAGCTTCATCCTCATGTGTGGCCCATGAGTGGACTAAAATAAATTAAGAGTGAACAAATAGTTAATTAAAAGTGAACCAACAATTAATTAAAAGTGAATTGAATTAACAATTAATTAAAAGTGAACTAATAATGAACTAAGAGTGTGATGCTAGAGATGATGTTAAAGATGATGTTAACAATAATGTTGGTAATGATGTTGATGATATCATTCATGATACTTAAATGCATCAATCCAATATTTCTTGGGCATGTTTTTCACCTTCAAAAAATTGAACCAGGGCTTCAAAAACTCATATCCTAACTTAGGTTGGCACCTTAATGTACATGAACAAAGTAAGAAACAAACAACATGAATTGAAAAAACATAGGTGTCAAATGTGACAACATAATTCAATTACAAATAACCCTATTTCAACTATTCCTTGATAAAAAGTTATTAAAAAAAGAAGTTGTCATCGATTAATAATCATTCATGAATCTTCTTTTGAACTTCATCTCCTTCTTTCAATATCAATTCAAATGCAAAGCAATCATATATCATTCTTTTCTCAAAAATACCTTCTCCTTTAAAACATCACACAAAATGCATATGGGAATTGAAGTGATTATGTGGAAGTGATGTTTATGTAAAGAGAAACATGTTAATGGGAATCATGTTTAACAATGGAAATCATGTAATAAAAATTGAAAGTGCTTAGTCATTATGAAAACTTGGACAAGGCTTGCATTGACTACAACAAAGGCAACACAAGATGTAAAAATGTTTTCACATCACAAAATAGTTCATAATTTTCTTTAGTAATGTCAATCGTGACATTGTCAACAACCATCTTCACAACCATAACCAAGTATATTCACTCAAGACCTACTTGGAAGATGATAACATACAAATCCCACATCTTTATGGTTTTAAAAATTTTATTGCCTTTGATTCCAAAAGTTAACAAGCTTGTTAGCCTCGAAATGTCACTTAATGCTATGAACAAAATAATTATACATGGAGGCAAGTAGAGATGTGATCTTGGAGACCAAACTCAACTTGCTCAAAGTCTTAACAACTAGGTTGGTGCAATGAACCATATAGTGGATACCACTCACAAATAACACATGTTTCTACATGAGTTAAATGATCACACCACTTTTCACACCATGAAAACTATAATTCTATCAAAACAAACCAATTTATTGGTAATGTTGATTTCATCAACCTTGTGTATTCAACCATGTTTTGAGATGTCAAATTGTTAACATTGGTTAGTAATAGCTACATCAACCACCCTGTGCAAGTTCAACAAAATGGGGAGTTTTCCCATTTTTTTGTCACATAAACATGCACACACAACTGACTTGGGTTGTCAATGTTGATGATTTTGTCGTAGCTCACCAAAATATACTGTGATCGTTGCATGATGTCAATCTTTGTGACATGAAAAATATCATTTTGCATTGCCTTTGCCATGGTGCATTCTATTAAATTAGACGAATGTTTGTGAGGAAAATTTTCAATCTTGAAAAATTAGAAAATAGACCTAAAAGTTTCAAATTTTGTCTTGGGTTGACTTTGTTTTAAAATATGTCAAACTACAACAAATTAAACATTATTTTTCTTCCTATACGCCTTGCCTCAATTTTGAAGTTAACCAAGTTAATGGAGGTAAACAATTTCTCGCGTGTGTGTTAATATGACACATGTAAAATTGGTTGACAACAACACCAAGTCTCACAATGAATAATAATGCATTTTTTCAACTTAAAATGTTTCACCAAAGAATTTAACTTTGGCACTAGGAGGTTGTTGAACTCCTTTCAACAACATATTGCATTTTATACATCTTAACATTCTCATCTTTCCATCCTCTACACAAATAAGACAAATAAGTTTTGATCAACAAAATTTCACAACCCAACAATTTTCAAAAACTTGATTCAACTCCCATTCACATTTTTTTTTCTTTGATTCATTAGACTTGATGTTTGCTTCTATAAGAAGCTACAACAACTTTTGGTTTAAATGTGACTTTCAACTTGTAGAACTTTTTAGTGTCACTTTCAAAAATTTGATAGAAATGTAGAAACACCATTTGTGTTAACAAGGTTCAAATCAATAGAAGACTTGTATAATGTGAATGTGACTAAAAAAAACAAAATTTTGAAGTTTATTTGAAGGTTTAAAGATGCCATAGTTGCAGGTGAATAAATATAAGCACAATGGAATAAAGTTGACCTTGATGATGGACTTATGTCAAGTTTTAAATAGTACTTTGACTCTCACAAATCTCAATTTTGAAAATAAAAAACAAGAGCAATACTCACTTCTACAAATGTAAATTTGAAGATAAAAAGCAAGTTCAATTGAAGGCTTTTGTCAAAAATGTGAGGATGTAAGTTGATGTCGAAACAAACATCCTCTTACAATGGAAAGGAAAGGTGAATGCAAATGATGATGGGAAAGCACATGACATCCGGGTTCAAGGCAATCATCTTAGGTTGCATGCTAGGGAGACCATTGATCTTGTCAATAGTTATTAACCCATTCCACACCATTAGATTTTTGCAATTTAAAAATCCTATCATTAAAATTCCAAGACCTTTTGCTTGGGTTTTTTTCCCCATCAACATGTGAAAATCAACCCAAAAAAAAACCTTCGTTTGGGTCACTTACAATAAGTTGAAATTATACAAATTCCAATATTATTCATTTGAACCTTTTTCTTGTTGATATTCACCATGTTCATGATTCTTACTTTTGTACATACTTGAAAAGGGACTTGAACACACAATTATGCAAAGGACTTAAGCAAATGCTCTTTCAAGCTTATGTGAAATCATCATGCAAGTATCAATTGTTGTGGAAAATGTGTAAGATAAACCACATACCATAAAATAAAATGTTTTGCATTAAAATCAACATTCATAAGGTCACTTGATTAAATAAATTAAATGTAATTAGATGTGCCACATATCATCAAACTAAATTGTTTTCCTTTTAATATTGAAACTAATAAGCATTTGTGTTGTTCACGCAAATATTTTGAACCTCCTACAAGGTCACCCATCCCAATATTTTTTTAGTTAAAGTTGGCTTAACTTCAATGTTGTTATGGAACTCAATTGTGAAAAAATCATTTCCTTCAAATTTAAAGTTAATGCTTTTAAAATCATTTTAAATTCAATAAATTTTGTTTTATTGGTTTGAAATTTTTGAATCAATAAAACATGCACAATGTTTTGTTGAGGGTTACCCAAAAGAGGAATTGGTAGCTTACAATTTGAGAAGGTTATGGCATCATTGCATCCAAACAAACAAGATAATCGCCTATTTTATGGAAATATTTGTAACTACCCAATTAAATAAACAATATGTAATTGAATGTTACACTAATTAATCAAACTAGATTGTCCCTCCTTAGTTACAAAATTTTGTAACCATCCATCCAATTAAATATATTATGCGTAATTAAATTTGACTACTTTTGCTAATGTTTTGAAAAAAAATCACCAATTTTCTTATATCAACAAAAATATAAATAAATAAATAACCGTGGTATTCATCCAATCACGTTTAATTAAATTACATGTCAATTGTTCTTTTTTTCTTTTAATTTCCTAAATTTTAATATAAAAATTCCAGGGTTTGGAGTTTATGGTCTTCGTGTAAATTTAGGTTTCAAGTTTTGAATTCCAAAGGGTACGTAGTCGGGTGCCGATTCTGTCTGGAATGTGTTTGTTCTTCCCAAGCCAGGCCTCAGTGCCTGGAATATAGTTCTGCTCAGGCCACGATTCCATGCAGAATGTGTCTCAGCGGACAAAACGAGGACGAAGCTCTCGCTCGCCCAAAGCTTCCGCGCTTGCAACCCATTGCTGCCAACGCCGCGCACAGGAGGTGAGGAGGGGAGACGAGCAACAGCTGAGAGAGTGCGTTTGTGAAGCGCATGAAGAGGCATCTGAAGGTTTGTAGTTTGTACGGGGTCGGCGGCAATCTAATGATCGGTGAGCTCTCAAATTTTTATTTCCAGTCATTTTAAAGATATTTACTGGTAATTTGTTAATTATGTACGTGCATTCCCCGACTTTGACGGCAGCAATGATCAAACACAGAAGAATAACATAGAAAAACCACGAAACGAACATCAAGAACCGCAATCAAGGATTTTTCAGGAATTAGTTTCCTCCATGGTGATGCACTGCATTTAGTAGGATCTAATTATCTAGGAGCAGATATTTGAGGCGATGAGGGGATTGAAGTGTTAGATTTGCTGTATGTTTTGGTTTGTTTGTTTTCATAAGGGAGATCGAGACGAGGCACTGGACGTTTGTCTTGTTTCGAGAAGCTGTGGAGGGGAAGAATTAATGGCGGCCTCGTTGTCGAGCATGCAGGCGGCAATGACACGGACGACAGTAGTATCAACTACAGAGAATGCAACTGGCACGACTTCATCAGCTTCGAAAGTTCGCTTGACGGCATTCGCGCCTGCTACATCGAATGAGCGGCTCCGTAGCTGCATGCATCCAGGCTCTGTCGCTCAGAGGAGTCACTAATGCGAGGTCCGTGATTAAGAACCTGGGAATGTGAGAAAGGTCTTTGCCTCCGTCACCGGGACTGATTCCAGCCCCGTTCTTCCAATCGATTTGCCAGGTGAGCTACTCATGAATCTGTTATCTTTGACACTAAGCACTGCTCATAATGATCAAAGCAATCGAACTGTGACTCCATTTGCTATTGACACATCTGCCATTCCCTGAAGATGTCCCCGAAGATGTGAGTTTTTCATCTAGCATTCTTAATATGCCACTTTCAAATACAGTGCAAACATTTGTATATTAGAAGGACACTTGTGTGTTCTGTGGGAAGGTGTACAAGATCAAGATAATCAAAACAGACGAGACAGGGCCATTCCTTCTTCTGTTGGATGTTGTATCAGATCCAGACATCTCTCCTGCAGGTGAGATGTCGGCTGATTCACATATTTGAAGCCATCTGCTTAACATTGTGTGCAATATTTCATGACCATGCAAGTCTGTACCTATTTCTCAACATCCTTGTCTGCTATCTGAAAGAAACACTACAGTCAAGGCCTAGATTCTGAACACCAACAATTTGTATATTGCCTCATGATGCAGATCAAGAATAATAACAGATATGCTGGGGCATCAAATTGGACTATGCAGGTAAGTTGTTTCCTGAGTTTGCTGATTGCCGATGTGTTGTTTTTTTTATGGAGGCTTGCTGTGGGAGCAAGTAGGCAGATGGAGCTCTTTCATTGCAAATGGGCAGTCAGCTGTCATTCCACTTTCTATGTTAATAACATTGCCTTGGATAGCTCTTGTGAACAAAAATGACCAATCTGTGGCAGATTGATCAATTGTTGCAATGTCTACATATCCATTCCTCTACCTTGTTATCTGACTTCAAATGCTTGGTGGTTCTAGGAAGTCGCAGAGGCTATAAAGGCTGACTATGGTAGCATTGATATTTTGGTGCAATCGCTTGCTAATAAACCAGAGGTATGGTCTTATGGTAGCAAATTTCTTGGAGTTAAGAGTGGAAAAAGATGCTCCATGTACCTCCCTATTTGATTCCAGCATTTAAGTAACATTTTCATTTCGGGAGGTTTATGCTCTTTCCTTTTGCTTCATAAGTTTTGAGAAGTCTTCCATTGAAGTCAGCACTTTTAACTGTAATGTGTGCCTCATGTCAAGAGCTATGAAATGGCCAGAACTCTATTCTTCCTTGCCTGCAAACATGCTGACTACTTGGAGCTGTCTGGCTTTTGGTCCATTCTTGTTTTGACAGGTGACACAGCCACTTCTTGAGACATCATGTAGGGGTTACTTGGCAGTGATTCCAGCATCTACCTACTCCTACATATTGCTTCTAAAGTACTTTGCCCCAATCATGAACTGTGGTAAGCAAGGGATGCTTTCTAATTTATGACCCAAAAGAAACACAAAGCACTCAGGCACTTGACAGTAGATAATAGAAGAACATTGATATTATAGCAAGGATCCACACAAATGAACAAATGAGGCATTATTATGTTATTATGAACTTATTGGTCTGGAGCTTGGTATATGATTAGCTGTGCTATTGGCTAGTACACCATAGTCATAAGCCATAAGTCTTCAGGAGTAAGACACATCATTTGTGTCATTCGTATAGCCATGCGTGAGGGATTAGGAGTATGCATCACCACAGATTCAGCAGTCTCTCAAACAGAACATTTGTGTAACATGAGTGAATGTCAAACAAAATACTGACTTTTATTGCCGCTGGATTGAACAGGTGGCTGTCTCTCTCACTAATGTATTTGGCATCTTAGAGGATTATTCCTGGTTATGAATGATGCTTCCTAGTGCTGTTCTGCATGGGAGTGCACTGGTAATTTGTACATGGCTGTGCATTATTGACTTTTTTGCTTAGCTATGTCTCAAGTGCTAGCCAACCTCATGACCAAGTGTTCCTGTTGCTTCTGGAAACTCAGGACACAGATGTTTGTATAATGGTTTGCTTGAAATTTCAGAGAAAATTATTATATACTGCACTTACAACCTATGTCAGGAACTGATGAAGGCAGTGAGGATTTATGGCAGCTCATCACTTCTATTCAAAGTGATCATCTGACACTTTGTGCGTGACACTCATAAGGTTATGACCACACTCATGGTCATGTTACCTTCAAAGAGTTTTTGTGGAGTTTTCTCTGTAATCTCATATGGGTGGTTGTGCAATGGAAAAATGTATTTCACATCCTGTGGACTGTTTTTCTGCTTGAGAATATCTTTGTTACACTAAGATGAGAGGTATGGTGGAGGAATGAGTTCTGCAAAAGCAGCACTGGAAAGTGACATTTGGGTAGGTCTGCTCATTGCAAACAATTTTTTGGTGCACAATATAACTTGATGTGTGCATTCCACATGCAAGACACTTCTAGTTCAAATCAATGATCATGTAAAATTTGTCCAGCTCCATTTGGAGAAACCTTGACTGTTGTCAAGGCTAGCAGGAGAGAATGTTTAATACTTCTATTCTACTTCTGTCACTTTTCCTTACTGTCCTGCCTTTATAGTTGCAGTTAGCACTCATTTTTGCAAACAGGCTGATTATCTCCATGGCATCTGGAAATGTGAAATCTGTCATTCTCAACAAATATGATTATTTTTGTAAAGTGCAGGTGCTGGCATTCAAGCAGGAAGGAAGTATGACATTTGAGTCAATACTATCTCTGCAGGTGAGTGCTGTGCCCTGCATTGATGCTCATCGAACAAATTGTAATAACCTCTTCAAAGTTCACTGAAATAAAATGAGACAGTGCTACTGAACATGTTCAAGGCATCTAATAAATCATTTTAACATTTGCCTCTGGAGTCTCTTGTGCAGTTTTTGTCATTCATTCATTGCAGTAATGAGAGGCACTTGTGGATTAGTTCCAGTACATTTCTAGCTGCAAAGTGAAGTACTTCATGTGAAACTGTAGAATGACTCTGAGAAGTAGGGCAGCAAGGCAATTGGTTTCATTGATGATATGATCAACTACTCTACTGCTAATACACCATTGCAGCAAGAGTTGAAAGGTGGTAAATCCGTTTGACAGTTCCTCACTCTCCTTTCAAGCCTAGACCAGGTTTCTGACCTCCAACAGTGAATTTATCTGGATGGGAGAAACAGTACTTTAAACTGTAAAAGCAGCAAGGTGCTCTGTGATCTGCTGGCGAATAGTGAGTAATTGTCAATTGACTGTTGCAGTTACTGTGTATGTTTCAAAGGCAGATGGATACTTTCTAACTGCCATGAGGGGCCAACATGGTTGCTTGTTCTCTTCCAGTGGAATCTAGCCCTTGGGTTCCTACACTTCTTTGATAGCATGTTCACTGAGTGAACTCCACTTAGCTGGGTTGACAATATCCTAACAGTGCCTTAATGGGAAAGCAGTAGATACTATCATGCTGGGTAGTGCAATGCAAGTGATCCTTTGTACTTGATCAGAAATTATGCCAAAACTTCCACTCCTTATTTGCTTGACACTCTGGGCTGAGCTAACCTATGTGTTCAGTAGATGCACTGCCCTTTTTTGAGGTTCCAACCTTGGGGTTTTCATCACTTTGTCTGCAGAGTCCCACTTTTAGGTAAGAAAGCCAACTTAATTGGAGAAACCTGCTGTCATGGCTAGGTGCAACAATTTTAGTCATCATTGAGTCATAGGACTGAACAAATGTTTTGGTGGCCTGTGCTTGCAGATGATGTTGGAAATGCTGCTGTCTTCCTGGCTTCACTCTTCAGGTGTCTGCCATAACAGGCACAGTGACCTATGTTGGCAATGGATTGCATGCCATGGGCTTGGCTGCTGACAGCCCATGTGTTGCAGAGGCAGCAACAGCACCACCCTTGGAGAAGAGCAGCATTCCTGCTTGATCCCTTTATTTTCCTCAAAGAGGTTTGTACTCTCTCTATGAAACTTCTGATTAACAGAGCATTTGTTCATATGTTCAAATTCTTTTCAGTTCTTGTTCATTCAAAGAATGGCACTGAATTTCAGGTAATGGTGGCTTAATAATAAAAAGGGGATAAGTCCTTTTGAGGTCCTGTCCATACTTTCAATGTTGCAGAAGCTTCAGACTTAATCTCTTGGTTAAGAGTTTTTGGCAGATAATCTATTCATTGCTTTTGGTCATGCATGTATAGACAATGCATTGGTGTCTCCATGGGTACTAATTGTGCAGTCTATTTAGCAAATTTCTACTCATTTCCTAGGAGTTTGATTTTTTTCAAGTGTCTTTTGAAGTGCAACAGCTGCCCTGTTGTGCTTCAGACATTATTTCTAGCCTGCAGGTTTGTGGATGATCATTTCATTGTGGACTTTCTGGACAGAGTCATGTACCTGGACTTGGACTCTTTTGGTGGCCGTACATACCCTAAAATTTCTTGTGAGTTAAATTGTACTTCTAATGGCTTCACTTGTTACTTCTTGGATTTAACCTAACCAAAGTCCAAGTTGTTCTTTTGTGTGATATCTTTGGTAGACATTCTCACTGAAATGCAATATGCAATAATCACATGAATTGGTCTGCCACAAAAAATTGCCTCATTTCATAATCACATCAACATGAAGATGAACTTGCTGTAGTTGGGACCAAGCTCTGAAACTGATGGGCTTTCAGGATTTGACCGGAAGAATGGAAGGGCTTATTTATGAAAATAATTTCTATGGTGGATACACCTTCTACATGACTTTCTGAAATCATAACTCTCTGTAAAATACAAGCCATTTTGGCACAAAAAATTACATGAGAGAGAGAAAGAGAAAGAGAAGACAAATGCCTACTTGGCAATCCACTCAACAATTGTCATAAATAAGAGTGTCTCTTCATCAAAACAAACAAGTTGTGTACAAGTTGAATATATGTGGCAATGAGGAAGTGATATGAGTGGGTTTTCTTGTGGTGAAATCTCATGTTGAGGTCAGGTTCAAAGAAGTAGAATCAACAGTACTCCATTTGTGGAGGTGAGTGATTTCATTCCCATCATGTTGACAAGGTTGTTTTTGCAGCTTGGCGGTGGAATGAATGAACAGTTTGAAGCTCTTTAATAAATGTCTCACAATTCTTTTGCACTGATCCCCCTTTGGCCACAGCTTTCAATGCCAGGTCTCTCAGCTTCTCCACATTTTCTCTTACAACTCTTCCTGCATCCTCAGTCATGAGAGACTTGACAGCCCTTGTCACCTCTGCCTTTGTCACTCTCCTGTCTGAACTCTGTTGCACCTCAATAGCTGCCTTCACATCATCCACGAGAAACCTGCAGTAGCAAGGGAGGAAGGAAAGAAGAAATGCCCAATTTTTCAATTCAGCAATTTTTTTCTCAAAAGATTTCTTTTGCATTTTCAAGTTCAACTCATGAGCAGATGTGTGTCTCCACCTTGTGATGACAAGAATTAGATCACCACCATCACAAACAGTGACATAAGATACAGCTTCCTGTTGCAATATTGCCATGTTTCACATTACAGATGGTGGAGAATCCAGAGCTTGGAGGCAGAGAGTTTTTTCTATGGAGGATTTTGTGGAGAGATTGAGGTTTAACTTTGAGGGAGTTTTCTACTGAGGATTTTGTGGAGAGATTGGGGTTGAAGTTGGAGAGATTTTGTGTGGAGGATTTTGGTAAGAGATTGGGGTCAAGAGCTTGGAGAGAGATTTTCTATTTTCTATGGAGGTTTTTGTGGAGATGTTGCTGTTGAGCTTGTACAGAATTTCTATGGAGGATTTTGTGGAGAGATTGAGCTTGCAGAGATCTTCTATGGAGGATGGAGTCTGTGGAGAGATTGAGTTTGATGAGCTAGAAGAGAGTATTTGTGGAGCTTGTGAAGTACCTGCAGTTCATGTGTTGCTCAGCTTGGATGGGCCAAGCAAGCATGGGCACACCACGGCAAATGCTCTCCAGTGTGGAGTTCCAGCCACAATGAGTGAGAAAACCTCCAATGGCAGGATGACACAAGACGGAGAGCTGGGGAGCCCAATCTTGTTGTACAAACCCACGGCCTTCAGTATGTGCAGTGAACTCTGGAGGCAGCAAAGGCTCAAGCACCGTCCTCCTCAGCTGATCCTTGTCCTCCTCTGTCATATTTTTGCCAGAAGAAGCTGTTGCTGCTGCAGGTCGCCGAACCACAAGAAGGAAACGTTGCCCACTTTCTTGCAAACCCATTGCTAGATCATGGAGCTGAGGAATGGAAAGTGCAGCTACACTGCCAAAGGAAACAAAGACAACTGATGCAGGAGGTTGCTTCTCCATCCACTGCAAGCATGGGTGATCATTGTTCTTATTCTGTGTTGCACCACCATTGCTCACTGAGGACATGAAATAAATGGGTGGCAACATCGGACCCACTGGTAGAATCCACAGAAGATGATCCTGCAAAAAAAACACAGATTACCACAGATTGCCTCAGTGGGTGGTCGAGATCCGAGCTCTAAAACCCTAAAATCCTGAACCCTAAAACACAGATTTCCACAGATTGCCTCAGTGGATAGTATAGATCCGAGCTCTAAAACCCTAAACCCAAAAAACATAGATTCTCAATGGATTGCCTCAGTGGGTGGTAGAGATCCGAGCTTCTTCTGCAATTGCAGCAAGAATGGTTCTCGAAGCTCGCTCACCTGCCCATTTTCGTCGACACCATATACTGTTTTGCGGAGGACATCGATGTAGTCAGGCTCGAGCTCGTAGAATGTGTTGATGAGGACGCCGGTGGCTTCGTGCATCTGCGCGGCGTTCCGCAAGTAGAAATCGTACTCGTAGTGAGTGTGGTCCATAATCGGAGAAGGCAGATCGATTATACGCGTGGGTGGAACTCCAGGAATATCGTGCACCAGGAAGTTGTCTTTGGAAGGCTCTATGTGAGGTAAGTGTCCTTGTATCACAAGCTCCGGGATGTGCAGGAATGTGGCCAAAGCTGTGCATGGCGATGCGAACAAAACCCATCTCGGAATGTTGAACTTGTTCGCTACCAGCTGCAAGAATAGGCAAAGGAACACAGTCTACACTGTTTTGTCAGGAGTATTTGTTTGTAAACAAAGAGGCTAGGTTTCATGCATACGAGAAGATGTAGAAAAAGTGAAGATCATCCGTGAGAAGGTTTAGCCAAATATGGCTACAAAGCAAACGTGAAGTAACAAGTCGGTAAGCCCCCTTCTAAATTCGTAAACCACTGCCTGGATTTATCCTTTGTATTTTCAGCTCCCTTAACTGCCTGAAGAAACCTTTTCGGCAAGCGGGATCTTCTGCGGTGGAAGGTACCAGCCAGGCTATACTGGGATCTTGGCCCGTACCAGCCAGCGAGGGACTTGAGTACACACCCTTCCATGATTTTCGATCTGTACCCTTGGCCTACCGGCCTGGGGCACAGATCTCAAATCATGGAAGGGCTCAGGCCCTTCTCATACAGTTTGGATTCTAGTTCGAGTTCCAACAACGAAATTTGAGCTGTTCTGGGTCGGGTTCTTATGGAACAAAATCCTGGTTCCAGTTTCAAGTCCAATTCTTCAAATATACAAAAAAAAATCCCCCAGTTCTGGTTCTGGTTCTAAAAATCGGACCCGGTTCCGGTCCGGTTCTTGGACCAAAACTGGCAGTTCAACTGCAAATTAGCCCCGGTCGTAGCCCTTATACTTTTCCCAAAATTCCAGATCTGGTTCTGAAAAAACCCAAGAACCCAGTTCCAGTTTGGATTTTGTTTTTGTTCCAGTTCTTTGAAAAAAACGAAACTGCAGGTCCAGTTCCAAACCTGATTCCAAGAATTAGACCCAATTCAAGTTCAATTTCTACTAAAAGAATCAGAACATGTGATTCTAACCCTCCAAAACGGGCACCTGCCCGACACTAGTGGAGCTGCAGCTGTGTGGGAATGGAGCAGTGTCGGGCAGGTTCTTTGAATTCTTCAAAGAATCGCCGGTTCCGGTTCTTTAAGTATTCCAGAATAAAAAGAACCACTGGTTCTGGTTATTTCAAAAGCTTCGAAAGAATGGGTGTTCTTCATCAAAGAACCGTCATTTCTCTGTCCGGTTCTTTGACTTTCTTAAAGAAAAACATGGAAGAGAACGGTAGCTACATGTCTCGAACCCGGTTCTTCGAATTCTCTGAGAACCAGCCGGTGAATGGGCGTGTGCCCAAGATGATATCCTGCGGGTATCTTCGCAGTGTGGATGGGGGTGACGCGTGTGGGAGAGTGTAGAGTGGAAAGAGCTTTTTTGCTTGCCTGTGTCCAGCCAAGGAACATGTCGCTGACGAGACAAGCAGGAGGAGCAGCTTGATTCTCAGCAAACAGCTTCTCCATCATCTCTTCTGTGGCTTCCACAAGAGTGTCCACTTCTCGGACATACGGCAAATTCTTGACCGCCTTTGTCTGCACCGGTGGAACTCCAAGCTGCACCACGCGTATGCTTCTTCTGCTGCTCTTGCTCCTGTTGCCGTTGCTGTGATCCTGATCATCTTCTTCTTCTTCTTCTTCATCAGCTTCTTCAGTGGCATTGATGTCCAGCATGTCGAAAACGTCTTTTGAGAGATGGTTGAAGACATTCACGTATGTGACTGTGACACCCAGCGAGTGTAAATGTTTTGCGAAATGGAGTAGTGGAATGCTGTGACCCCTGGCTGGATATGGAAGTATGATGGCATGAAGGAGGGCTCTATCAAAGCTGTACTGTCCATTCCGTTCCTGCTCCTCCTCCTCCTCCAGTTGCCTTACCTTTCCCATTTTCTACCCCAACAAAACAACAAGAAATCCACCCACAAAAAGCTCAGAAAACCCAAAACTGAAGCTTTGCCAGTATTGTCAAACCCAAAGTACACACACCAAAGTTCAGAAAACCCAAAACTGAAAGATTCGCCAATACTGACAAACCCAGAAACACCTACAAACAGCTCAATAAACCCAAAGATCCCAAAACAGCAATCTCAAGCTCTGAAAGCTGTGGCAATACTGTGACACCCAAAACACCCACAAAAAGCTCAAAAACCCAGAGATCTCCCCAAAACAGCAACCTCGAGGTCTGAAGCTTTGGCAATACTGTCAAACCCAAAAGACCCACAAAAAGTTCTAAAACTCAAAGAACTGGCTCACAGGGCAAAAGACACAGACATCCACGGATCTAAATCTTTCAGTGAAGAAAAATTTCTGACAGTTGCTGAAGCTCTCAAGTGCTCCACCGCTACTAGAGCAGCAATCTCCTGCTCATCATCATCTTCATCATCATGACAACAAGAACTTGGAATCCAATAAAAGACTCACAAAACAAAAAGCATTCCTGGATCTCCAACAGATGATCACAAGAAACTTGCACTGATGATGATCAGAAGAACCTTGAGATACACAATCAGACTAAGCCTTTTCTTTCTTTCTTTCTTTCTTTCTTTCTTTCTTCCTTTTTCCTCTTCAGAAGAAATGGCACACTGGGGCAGGATCAGATTTGATTGCAACCACCACAAAATATAGAAAACTAGGATCTTGATTACAACCACATTAGAACTGGGATCACCACAGCCGCAGCAACAACCAAAAACCAAGAATCTCTCCAATAAAAAAGCAAAAACAAAAAGTCTCTAAAACAAAAAGCAAAATGCAAAAATCTCTACAACAAAAGGAAACGTCTCTACGACAAAAAAAAGCAAAGATCTCGACAAAAAAAGAAATGTTTGAAACTTGCTCCAAGATCTAGTGTTGGTCTTGAAACCACCCAGCAGAGAAAAGAGCAGAAAACTTGAAGTTTCGCTGGATGGGAATTCGGTGGTTGTTATTTGTGGATTCAAAGAAACTGGGCAGACTGCAAAGCAGCAAATACAATGCAATGACTGTACCCAGGGAAGAATATAAGAGCATCTCCCACCAGCACCAGTAAAAATGGCCTGTACATAATTCTAGGAAGGAAGTACTACAGACTTTTAAGTACATGGCAGCTTTGACACATAATTTGTTCCACCAACCCCAATCTGAATAGCTCAAAATTACTACTATTGCAATTAGTACTTAATCCAGATTAATGTGAGCAATTTGCATTGTGTAGTAGCCAATGATACAAATTGCAACAAGTACATCAAGTTTAGCTTCTATCTATATGTGTTGCTGCAATCATACAGAGCTCATCTCATCATCAAGAGAACCAAGGATTTTATTCTTGTCCAATTTTGTGAGGTAGGTGGGTTGGTAATCAATCATTCACAGAGGGACTTCACCATATTCAGCTACAGGTCAGAGAGGACATTATAAACATGCAAAACTCTTACAATGTTTTGGCCACATGCTGAAACTTAGTGTATGAATATATGCTAATATATTTTGGGTCATTTTTTTTTCCCCAAAAAATCCTTTGTAGGAGTCTCACTCTTTTCTTTTCTTTTCTTTTCTTTTTGGGTCACCAAGTGACAAAGATTTGTCCCAAAAAAAGAAAAGAACCAAAGAGAAAGAAGATGATTGCCAAGTAACTTGGTATTCATAAATAAGAGCCCCTTCACCCAGGCTAATGGTAGGGGTATGAATTGTGGGGACATAGTAACGTGGAAACACACCTTTTATTGTGCAAATTCAGAGGGTGAAGCAGAAACTGACAACAGCACCAGAAGAAGAGCAGAAGAAGATCAGAGCATCTCATCATCAAGAAAAGGTGTGGATGGAAGAGGATCATCGTAGTCATGCCAATACCCATTGAGATCTACTTGTCTCAACTAATATAGAAGTTTACCAGGGTTTCATCATCATCATCATCAATGTCGGTTTGTGTTTCAAGTTTACTCAACTCAAGCATTTATTTAGTAAAATAATAGTCTTCAGGTTTAATTTGACAATAGAATAATAGTTGATGCCTGATAAGCAAATAATTAAGCATCAATTATTATTCTAACCTCAAATTGACTATTATTTTAGCCTACTTCAAGCTATTGCAAGTTTCATTATATATAGAATTTATACTGATTATCATAAAATTCATTACAGAGACTTCAAGCCGCTACCATATTGAGGTGAGTTGTTGTTATGTGGAACCTCTTCTAGTTTTGTCGTTTTTTCAAGCTTCTTGCCCATGACCACGGATCATTTATGCAAACCCAAAAAGAAACAAACAAGTCATCAAGGGACCTTGTTGGAAGCTTGCCATCAACGTGGCTTTGGGGATGGCCAGAGGTAGGGGAAGTTACTTCCGTTTCTTTCAAAATGCCATTATGAAATATGCTTCATGTAATCGGTGAGGGTTTTAGGTCCTATGGCAGTAATAGTCACTGTCCAAATCCATAGTAGAAAAAATCTTGTAAAGGGGTGAAAATGACCACTGCATATGGACGGGGAAGAGCAACAGGATTTGCGCTATCCTGCTGCAAGATTTAATGAAAAGGGGTGTTTGCCAAGTGAGGGGGTGGAGATGCCCTTAGAATAAGCACTTCTCCTCTGTACTTAAATGCCTCACCCCAAGAAGGTGTAGGTATGGGTGAAGGTGTTGTTGGTGTAGGAGTGAAGGTATGCTCTACAGGGTGTAGAAGCTCGTGTGAATTTTGGGGTGGTTGGAGTTGGAAGCATAATAAGAAGGATCACAATGTGCTTGTGTACATATCTTCGTGTAGGTGGGAATGCAACTCCGGAAGTTGGGTGTGTCATGTTAAAGGATTGGAGAAGCTCGTGGAGCACGAGTAGTAGGCTACCCTTTTATTTTGTAACACATGAACTCCATGCCCTCCCCAACACCACACTCAATTGTACATGAGTGGGTTGTCCCCACCTTCCCCACCTAGTCCTTTCCCACCTACTCGCATTTTGGTCTTCCAATTTCAATATAACATACAGATATTGAATTTTATGTAGAGAAAGGTACTTACTCTCAGTTGTAGAGATTTCTTTCATTGAAGATTATTTTTGGCTGTTTGTTTCTGACTCAGAACAACCTCTGCTGAAAACCGCAGTGTAATTTGGGGAAATCCAGGCTCGTGGGTACCTTCTACCCACCATCAAAAGTTCCCCTTACACATATCTCCCTTGATCAGACAGCCAAGCTTTACACCAGTTAATGCCCTTGGAGCAATGATTTTTTTCAAAAACGTTTTGCCATTTTAGCCTAAATAAATAAATAAATAAATTCAAAAAAGAATATTCTACCACAAATTCCCCGTTTTTTAAAACATCTAGCCCGGTTACAGACTAATTAATAACTTTTCAAAATTGTTGAAATTTTTGAAAAGTGAATGCTTGCCATGCAAATAATCCCAAATGAAGCTTTCAAGCACAATAACTTCATTACTTTTAGTTATAACGGCAAATTATAAAACACTTTTAGTTTTATTGCCAAGCATATCTGACCCCAAAAAAAAAATCTAATAATTAAGTGCCTTGATGCTGAACCAGCCTAGGTACTAGGATATATACTAGATAGCACAATACCTTAGTGTGCCAAATAATTTTATTTTTCAAATTCCACTTTGAAAATAATTTTCTTTGATGAAATTTCAACTATAAATATAGGCAGCTTCTTTGGTAGGTTCTGTTGACTCTGAACCTCTAACATAATAATGAGACCTTTTACAGCATTTTATTTATTACTTCTTTTTTCGCAAAAATTAGCAGACATAATTTTCCACCAAATTATAAGATTAGATCGATCAATGGATACTTGCTCTAGAATGGATGGATTGGTCTGAAGCAAGAAGAAGCTTCCGGGTTTTCACCAATTTTTGTATTTTGCATTCCCTTGTAAATTTGGTAAATTGACTTTCTTATTGTTTAAGTGATCTTAAGTTTTGTTGAACCTTCACCAAAATGAGAGGAAAAAAAATGTTTGCATGTGTGTGTGTGTGAATTTGAATGATCTTACACTTTTTCTTCTTTTGGAAACTAATGGAATGTATTGCAAAGAAAATTGAGCTTACACTTTTCAAGTGCCATGTGTGTAACATGCTGCATTCCGCTCCGCAAATTCTGCCGGTTGGAACCTGCCATCTAGTTGACATCAGTGTGCCTTCTGTGTTTTTTTTTTTTTCGTTTTTTGGAGGGCGTTTTGATGTTCTGGGAGGCGTCTTGCGTATTTTTAGAGCCTCCATTTCAGAGTATTTTTTGTGGTGCTTTATGAGTAATTGTGACAAAGATGGTCATTTACAAGTGAATTGGCAAAGTATAATTTTTCCAAGTTTGTGAGAAATTCACACAAATGGAGAAAAAAAAACCCCCATTAGTTCCAGGGCTGCATATGGGCACAACTAAGATTAGGACCGGTCGAAACATTGAGGAATTTACAAAACTCTTTGAAATAAAGGATTCGGTTTTGTGCCTGGGGAGTGACTGTCCCACACTCGATGGCTCCGTTGATGATGTCGATCGTGACCCCGAATCCCGGTTTTCTACCGGCTTCTATGTCGGCTTCCGTGGGTTTCCATTCACCAACTAGTACTTCGTGTATTGAAGGGATGGTGCCCGAGGGTGTTGTCCAAAACCAAAAGGAGGTCTTGAATGCGATAAAGAGATCTACTTAGCTCCATGAACAGATGTGGTTTGTGTTTGAAGTTTACCCAACTCAAGTATTTATTTAGTAAAATAATAGTCTTAGTAATTTGAGGTTAGAATAATAGTTGATTCTTAATAAACAAATACTTAGGCATCAACTATTATTCTAAGCTCAAATTGGTTATTATTGTATCCAACTTCAAGCTATTGAAAGTTTGATTATAATTCCTTTTCAGGTTCAACATTTAAATGTTGAATAAATATTTTATTTTTTCAAAATCCACTATGGTAGTAAATAAAATAATTTATGGAATTTCAACAAAAATATTAGCAATTCCTTTGATAAGTCTCCTCACTCTAATGAAACCAATTTTTTTCCCTCCTTTGTAATTTCTTTAAAATTTGGCATTCAAACATTTTTATTGAAAAATTTGACATTTCCAAAAATAATTTAATTAGTGTCAAATTTTTTTATGTATTATGGTATATAAAATTCATATTGATAAACACAAAATCCCATCATGTATAGCAACCAAGCATATATGATAAAAATAAACATGATGTCATTTCTTAATATATGAATTTTTGTATTATGTTCATTTTCTTTAAATCAATTCATACATGTAGATACCATGGTTGATAAAAGGAATATTTTATATATTAAAGCAACAGTGGTGTTTGTCTGTCTGTCCGTGTGGGCAGTGCTTGGAAAATTCTTCCAGTCACCGCCCATTCCCTGTGGTGCTTCCCCAAATGTAACTTCCCCATATGTAACTGACTCCAGAAAAAAAAAATCAGGGGTAATCTGATTTTTTGAGGCGCTTCCCCAGATGTAACTGACACTCCAGAGAAAAAAGAAATCAAGGGCAGTCTGATTTTTTGAGGCAAAAGATTTGGTAGACCAAAAAAAAAAAATTTAGGCCTTGGACAGCCCA
>Ga0116231_10006425_pt1 | contig 22411 bp, 13 predicted proteins | sample S1TSphgellanicum_2_FD_89695 | JGI IMG/M metagenome (GOLD analysis project Ga0116231, IMG submission 89695) | Host-associated microbial communities from peat moss isolated from Minnesota, USA - S1T2_Fd - Sphagnum magellanicum MG | ecosystem: Host-associated > Plants > Peat moss > Unclassified...
ATTTCTTGCCCTGTCATAACCAGATCCTCTTCTGGGATGCAATCCTGAAATGTCTTCCGCATGGCCTGGGAAAAGATTTCATATGAATTGTAATCATTAAGGCAGACTCTTTGACCAATTGAATGACCAAAAGGTGGAAGTTTTTCATGTGAATATGTTTTTTTTACAATTCAAAACATTAATTGGAAGATCTGACCTGCCAATCTAAAATTATGTAACACAAGGGCAACAAAGTTAGAATTGAATGATGAAAAGGAATAAATTATTTGTAAGTCTATGAAGTTGGCTATTAAGCAAGCCTTTGTGGCTCAAAGCTATAGTCGAGTTTATTCCCTATCATTTCTTGCTAATTGTGAGGATCAACTTCTATGAGCTTGATATTGCCGAGTGCATGTCATATTTCCCAAATAGACCATGGTATTATTTCAAAAATCAAATGTAGGTAAGATTTCATACTGATGTCTTTTGTTTTTTAGCCAATTGTTTCAATCTTGTTCTACAACCAATAGTTGAACATCCTTCTATCACATTCAATGTTGATGTTGTGATTGCATTTGTTTATAAACATTCTTCCATGACTACAATTGTTCCTTGTTCTGGATCAATTTTAATGTATGTTTCATTATATGGTGTTTAATGTTTGGTGTGACTTTGAACAATGAGCTGATCATATTTGCTTCCATTGTAATAAATTGAAATTCACTTTGGAATGCCCTAGTAATCCCTATCTTATCCCAACCTTTCACAATCATCTTCTCCATGCCTTGCACTTGTTTCCATGCATAGTGTAAACACCCACAAATGCATGGCTTTAAGTTGTTCATCTTGAAGTCCATTTATGGTGCTTGTCCATCGTCAATTTGTTATTTAATGATTGTAGTGGTCCAAGAGTTCAATTGTAGTTTGAAAACATGCTTTAGCGAACATTGCAAAATGACATCAATTGGCTAGAAAATGTTGGTACAATTTGCTATAATGAATATCACCAGAATTTTAGGTGTGTTTGTTTCATCCAATTTAAAAACTCATGACTTTTGTGCATAGACTAGCAATCCAACAATCGAACCATATTCTGGTTTTCTTACAACCTTAATTGGGTAATTTGAGTGTGCAAGTATGGTAGCAAAATCTTGTGGACAAATTGTTTTATTGTTTCCAATGTAGACCAATGATTTTCACTGAAAGTAAGGTCTCAATCTAAACTTATGCACTTGTCCTTCCCTTCATTACATGGTGATAGGCACCTAGGTGTAGTACTTGTGAACACAATATGAGGGGAAAGTAAAAAACCACTTGCAACTGAAGATACAACCAAAGTGACTTGCCTTTTGTTCTCCACCATTAACACTTTAATGTGTTGTGTTTTTTTATTTTCCAAAATCCTTTCTCTTGCTATTGGGATGAGATGAACATTTGTTTGGTCATTGTTTACAACAAGAATTACTAGAATATTATAAGCTTTCATTAGGTAGGCTACTTAGTATGCCATCTTGCATCCTTTTTTGTACCAATTAATTGGTAATTCATTTGCTATTGTTGTGGCAACTTGAAAAGATTAATTCATATATTGTTTCATGAATTGACATGTCCATTCTTATGCAATTATAAATCCTCTAAGGCCATCTCATAAAATTTAAGGTGTTGAAGATTTTATCATGCCACAAAGGATGGGTTGCACGATGTTAGTTGAAATCTGTTATTCAACCCGTCTCATTGTTTGCAACATGGCAATGAAAGAATCATGTAATTCTAAGTACTCCTCCAATGCATAAATAGTTTCTTTGTTGGGTTTCATTATTGTATTAAATTCCACTGCATGTTTGTAGTTTGGTTTTTGTTCACTATATATAATGAACCAGTCCCACAAACATGCCCTATTCAACCTTTCATAAGGACTTGGCATGTTAGGTTTCTTGTATGTTGTTTTCAAGAAGTGTATAGCATTGGAGTTGTTACCATGTTTTTTGATTGTAATAGCAATGGGAGGCCACAAATGCGGTTGGAACCAATTTGTGTAAGCTCCTCTTTCCTTTGATTTCTTCTCATCTTCAACAAGTGATGGACCTTTCTTTTGGCACTTCCCATCCCTAGCTTCATCACCTTCTTTCTTTATTTCATTTGGAGATAATAATGTAGTTTCAAAGGTCTTCTTTGATCTACCAACATGATGTTTATGGGGCTTGTTGGTTGTTGATTATTTTTGAATGTGTTTTTCATTCAAAACTTGTACATCATGCTTTAATTCTGCCTATTTCTCTTCATGTTAGATATGATTTTGAACATTGTTGTAAGCAATTTTTCTCTACCTATTTTGTCCATCGAACCACACTTGTAAATGCATCTAAATCACCTCCCAAATTATTGCAAATCATTAAAACAAACTCATTTCATGTGTTCACCCTTCATCACAAACCTTTGTTTTCTTTATAAAGTTTGTTGAAATAGATAACTTCCGATACTTTCTAAAAATTATTTATTAAGGAAGTGGCAAACAACAATAAAAATAAGTAACCAAGAAATAAAGCATGCAAATAAACCTAATCAAGAAATGTAACAACTAATTGATATAAATCAAAATAGATTAATGAAAAACTATTCATATCTACTCTTGATTGTCGAAATTTTTAAATTTTCAAAAACTTTGAAAATAAAATAAAATGAACCATGAATTATTGAAATGGATTTTTGAAAATTAATTAATTAATTGGCACCATTGTGTTGAATATGTTTTGGTACTATGGTACATCCTTGTTTTGCATGCAAAAACAAAGGTTGTTAAAGAAAATAAAATCATAAGAGATAAAAATTTCAAAAATTATAAGGAAATTTTTCACTAGCTTTACCTTTAGCAAGTTAGCATTTTTATGTCACCTTTGTATAAACATTCTAAACTAAAGTTTCAAAATCATATTCATCATTCAAAGAATGGATCCCTTTATTAACCTACTTTGAGATAAATTTTGATTTTGACATAAATCTTGTATGGAATTGACATTTTGGGGATCAAAACTTTTGCAAATTCTCTTTCCACATTAAAATAGTAACACAATTTTTTGCAAATAATAATTTCAAAATAGGTTATGTTGAAGGGTCCCAACATTTGTTAATCATTGTTGCATATATTGCAAGGCCCAAAACCATAAAAACAAGTAGAAAATAATCATGATATGTTAGGTGTCCACAAGAGGTATTTAAACTATATCAATAAATATTTTTGGGAAAAAGAATGACTCTTGTTGTATGTCATTTTTCATGAAAATACTTTGGCTTAAGGGAGAGAAAAAAAATAAAATGGAATTAAGAAATAATACAATAACATAACAAAACAAAAGGACCTTTGATATGGAAGGTGGGTAATTGGAAATGAGATAGGTCATGGATAAAAAGAAAATTGTCTATCAATTCAACTTTGTGATGTTCCTTTTAAAAAAAATGGATTATGTCCATTAGCCTCTAGAAAAGAAAGAAAGAGTCTATTGATTTGATTGTTATTCCAAGAGAAGGGAAGTTCCTTTAATTTTTTTAAAAAAAAATCCTTTTCCCAAAGGAGAAGAAGGTTGGCAAGAAGGGAGGTAGTAAAGGGGGGAGGGGAGGGATGGATGTATGATTGTAAGCCAAAAAGGTGTTTTTTCATCATATAGGTTATTTGGGTTTTGGTAATGTGGAATGTTTAAATTTGGATTTTCAAAAATGTAAGTTTTAATCAATTTCTTTTTTTTCTAGCAACTAGTTTCAATTTATGTTTTGAAAATTTACATAACTTTGATGGAAAATATGAACATAATGATCCAAATTTGTATTGACATAAAATCAGTCACAAAATATATTCAATTTACAAAAGTGGACACTAATAATATGAAATAAGTAAATCAAAGGACTTCCACATTTGAAACTATACATTTGATATATAGGTAGAAAACACATGACATAACTAAGAATATTTTAAGTTGTTCAATGTTACAACTTGCTTTTCCTAATTACTTGAACAAAAATTTTAGTACCTTTTGCCATTCCGGCAACTTCTTGAAGAATATTTATTTATTTTTTGATTTTTCCATTCCAGAAATAAAAATAAAAATGCCCTGAAATTCCAGCTACAATTGAGGTGTGAAAAAAAATCAACAAATGGGCACAAACTAGTGTAGCCTGTGCCCTTGGCCCAAATGTGAACACATTGAGGCCATCCTCTTCAAGTTACCAGAAATAGCCGGAATGCAATAACAGCGAGGTTATTTCTGGCAATTGGTGGCCTCAAGCTTGTTACTGGGCATAACCAATTGTAGAGAGAATTGGGACACCTTCTTCTCACCCACAAAGAGAGCAGCTATGATGTTTTCATCTAATAAGCAACGAGGTTATGATATCATGAGGCCAATGAGAGCTCAAGTGGGTATCTAGTAGATCGCTAAGGAAACAAAAGCTCAAACGTTATGGCATGTGAATTTTTGTGACCAATTAGCCAATTAGAGCATTAAGATCCTGATCACAGTTGGTTGCAAGCACTTTTGAAAGAAGAGCTAAAAAAAACCTAACATGCGTTGCATGAAAATCCAAACTTAAAAAAAATGATTGATTAATATCAACAATTCTGAAAATTTGAAATTTTAGGGTTTTTCTCGTAGGCACAAAACTCAAAATGACACTCAAAGGATACTTTAATTTCTAAAGTTCATGACATTGTCACCAGCAATATGCGTATTATTACTGGCACTATGTGCTTGACTGTAATGAAAATGATAAACACAAACAGTCTGAAGCATGTTGTCTTTTAGTTATAATTCAATGGTTGCATGAAAAAGCAAATTAAGTTTGAATTTGGTAATGTAACAGTCCAATGAACTAGGTATATGTTTTCATTGCTAGAAAGTCTAGTCCATGACGAGTGTGGGTTGAATGTTAGTGCCAATTCTGGCCTTGAATACAACAGGCTTAAGGAGAATGCGTAAGGTAGTGCCACTTGGATGAATCTCTTGGCGTGTTGGCAATGCCACAAGTCTTTCCAACACTCTCCAACTCCTAGCTCCTACAACCTGTTTTCCCATGACAATCATAACAAGACCTTCAACACATTTTCACCATGGTTCTGCACAAAATTATGGTCTCAACAAAAGTTGATAAGATTGTGTTACGTTGCTCATCACCCTAAAGAAGGGTACATTAAAACACATCTCTAGTAATTAATTGGAGGCTCCGCCATCCATTATCAATGCAACAACATCTAACACAAGACCAAGAAAGTAAACAATAGGAAGAGAAAAACCTTGCCCCACACAGAGAAGCTGCCATTCCACTCAGGGTGGTCTTCAAGGCTAAAGAAGAATTCACTTGTCCCCTGCTCCATCATATGCAAAATCATATCAAATTTTAGGAACTCAAAACTTCATGAGCATCAGCTGTAAACTGATTTACATTGAGAGCCACCTTCATCCAACCATCTCAAGAAGTCAAGCAGTTCAGAAAACTCACTGTGATCAATGAAACTGCCCCTTTACTGTTATTCAATTTAGGTTCCAAAGGCAGCTCTTTGTTCTCTTGGCGCCCACATGAGAATAGCCCTCCCTGCAGCAACGCATACCTGTCCCCCTCATCCTCAGTCCGGGGAAGAACTGACAAATACCAAATGATATAAGCAATCAAGTACAAGCCACGTGATGAAGCTCAACAAGCCTTGGCCTTGGAAAGAACTGGCTGCAAAAAATAACAATGGGTAGGTGCATTGAACTGCCTTAATCCATCACACAAGGATTTTGGTGATAGGGCTTTTGCAAGCACACCCTTTTCGTGTACCCGGGTGGCCATCATCATTGGTTTCACCAGGAGGTTCTGCCCTGTAAATGCCACAACCGTCAAAGAGGCCTCGACTTGCTAGGCTCTGCACAATTCACTCAGTAATTATGCACTTCTCATCAAGCATACATTATCACTTCAGGTTGAGTCAACAGGCCAGAATTTTGGTAACCAGTTATAATGTGGATTAATAAGCACTCTTCAGGACTTGCAAAATTGCTGGTCAAAGGCTATCTATGGCTGCATATGAAACTTTCTAGGGTTCTCAAGAGAATCTTAGAAAAAGGCACACCCAAAGCCAAGGGAAGAAACCAAACATAAACTGGGGATGTGTACTGAAGAGTCCCAAAAGGTTCACCTTCACATATCTTACAGTTTGGGGAGCATAATCTTTTTGAAGCTCCACTGTGATCTCCTGCAATGTACACACTATTGTTCAATTGAAGCATTGCACTAACAACTCATGATACTTCTTCTCATCAAGATGTTGAGTTTGACAGGAATGAGTTTCTTCAACTCATTCCCATGTGTGCAATGAAGAGTACTTCATGGTGTTCAAAAGCTTGACACATCTATGAATGGGCACAAAAGTACAAAAGGAAATTCTGGGAAACAAACAAACAAACAAGCCTACCCCATATTTGGTCTCAAACACCAAGTGTTCCTTTTGTTGCAGTGGCAGGCCTGTTCATCATTAGCAAGAAAAACTCATTGATTCCAATAGGGATGCGCACACAAATGTCAATGCAAAATAGCACATGAAAAGACTTGTTTCTTTCTATGATCACTTGCATCACTTGAGACCAACACAACCCATGTCTGCTCTCTTTCTATGTGATAAACTTCAGCGAAATTTGAGAGATTAATGGAGATGGCAAGACATAATATGTATATATTTTGGGACGATCCATAGTACCTTGGCAACTACTTCAACACATGTCTGTCAAATAATTAAATACTTTTGAAATTTTTATTTCATCAAATGGAATAGTCCTAAAGATTCAATATTGACTCAAATTTTTTTGGTTCTTTGTTAAAAAAGTCTTTTGAAAATTTCAACAATATAATTAGTTGGTGAAGTTACCAAGGTACTAACAATGGTATTCAAGACCTTCCCCTGTGATGCATACAATAACTGCCTTGTCTCTAAGCTTTTGGCAGCATCATATATGCCCTCAAGGAGATGGTCCAACCAAATCCATATATTCTTTTGAAATCAAAAGATCTTCCCTTGTGGAAGTGGGTAATTAGGGATCTTCTGGTTGTCTAGAAGAGAAAGAAACTATGCAACAATTTCTGAGCAAGCAATTCATTCAAGAGAGACAAAAAGAAAAGAAAAGCAAAATGCTTTCTAACTATGTTTGGTGGGCAGAGAGAGCATAGCACATGAGAGAGATGTGGTGGGTGGGGAGGAACAAAGACAGGCAAAAGAACCATGATTTTCCAGGCTTGAAGATTGTCTTCCAAGGTAGCGCTCACTGTAGCCAACAAATGCAGCATCCCTGGAAAGACCTAATGTGTGTGTCACCATGACCAACAACAACAAACAACAACAAGAACAACAACAGAAGACATAATGCACATGTCCTCCTCCTTGCCTGCTGCATCTCATCTCTCCAGACACAAATCTGATTACTGTGTGCAAAAGAAAACTGATGCCAAGGAGCACCAGAAATTCATATCAAATAGTAGAAGAAACAGAAGCACAGAGATACTTACTTCCCTTTGAAAGTTTTGTACACAATGAAAGTTCAACTTTAGGCAAAGCACATGAGATAAAAGTATGATACATGGGACCCTGTTGGGGAACACATTTGAGAACTTTAGGAACACTTTGGGAACTTGCGTACAATGAAAGTTCAACTTTAGCCAAAGCACATGAAATGAAAGTATGATACTTGGGACCATGTTGGGGAACACAATGGGAACTTAGGGAACTCATTTGAGAACTTTAAGAACACATTGGGAACTTGGGGTACAATGAAAGTTCAACTTTAGCCAAAGCACGTGAGATAAAAGTATGATAGAAGAAGAAGTAGGACACTTGGGACATCTTGGGGAACACATGGGGAACTTGGGGTACAGTGAAAGTTCAACTTTAGCCAAAGCACATGAGAAAAAAGTAATGATAGAAGAAGTATGATACTTGGGACATCTTGGGGAACACATTGGGAACTTGGGGTACAATGAAAGTTCAACTTTAGCCAAAGCACATGAGATAAAAAGTATGATACTTGGGACCATGTTGGGGAACACATTGGGAACTTGGGGTACATTGAAAGTTCAACTTTAGCCAAAGCACATGAGATAAAAGTATGATAGAAGAAGTATGATACTTGGGACATCTTGGGAACACATTGGGAACTTGGGGTACAGTGAAAGTTCAACTTTAGCCAAAGCACATGAGATAAAAAGTATGATACTTGGGACCATGTTGGGGAACACATTGGGAACTTGGGGTACAATGGAAGTTCAACTTTATCCAAAGCACATGAGATAAATAAGTAAATAAATAAATAGATAAAAGTATGGTAAAAAAGTATGATACTTGGGACCATGTTGGGGAACACTTTGGGAACTTGAGGAACACTTTGGGAACTTCAGGGGGGAACATCAATACCCTTCTTGTCCGTATATAGATGGAGTTAAAAAAAATTGGGCCCTCTTGAGTGCATGTTGAGCCTTCTCATTGGCTCCCCTGAAACTTTCATTTTCAACTTAGGCTAATGGAAGGAAAGAGGAGTTATGGGTGTTGTACATATTATATAGATACACATAAAGTATATATTGTTGTATATACATACATACATACATACATACATCCATACAAGTGGGTGTTGAAATTATTTTATTTTTCAAAATCCACTTCAGTAGTAAATTTTATTTATTTATAATGAAATTTCAACAATAAATATAGGTAGCTTTTTTGGAAGGTTTTTAAAAAGTTCAAACCTCTAACATAATAATGAATTATGAGATCTTTTACAACAATTTGTATGGGTTTTTTTTTTTTTTTTTGGGGCAAAAAATGGAGAGACAATAATGTTCAACCAAATTCTAGGATAAATAAACGTTGTCAAGTTATTGGATATTTGCTCTTATAATCGTGGTGGATTAGTTAGCTCTTTGGTTTCCACTAATTTTTGTATTTTGCTTATCCTTGGAATTTCCTTAAATTTTGTCATTCCAACCAAATAATTTCTAAGAAAAAATAAAATCGAAATTTCCATAAAGTAATTTAATTATTGCTTAAACCTGAAAAGGTATTACAGTATTATAAATACTTTCAAAGGAGATGTTCCAATTTTTAGCACAAGAAACCCCAGTTTTGATGTCTCCCACAAAAAGAAACCATCCCAAAAAATCATCCAAAACAGAACCAGGTGATCAGGGATGAAAAAATTGTGACCTGATGAAACAGGAATTTAGGGCTGTGAATGACAAAAATGTTTTTTGCCTTGGAGAAAAGCTTGGTAGGTCTGCCCTAGTGCAAACATTAGTTTTCGGGCAGCTGGGGTCCTAGCTTAGCTCTCTCCTTCGTGCGCACAGGAGCCTTTTTGTTCGCCTTGGAGAAAAGCTGAGTAGGTCTGCCCAAAAGGGAAAAAAGTAGGGGGCGGGCAGCTCAGCTCGCTCCTTCGTGCACAGGAGGAGCCTTTCTCGTTCTGCGCCATCTCGTCCTCTTGTAAATTGTTGTTGCTGCTGCGACGACGCCATATCCAATCCATATCTTGTGTGTTTCTCCAGTTCCACCACCTTCTCCTCCTCCTCTTTTAATTCCTCTTTCTTTCCATACCCAATACTACCGTACCCAATGGCGCCAGCAGCAGCAATTGGCTGTGTTGCAGCTGTGACTGCTGGCGGATCTGTAAGCATTAGTAGCGACTTCTCTTCTTCGTCTCGAGTACAAAAATCCAGACCTGTGGGGGTTCGCACTATCTCCGCTCCAACTCACAAGCCTATTGCAGTTTCCCTCGGCTTTTCTCACTCTCACTTGTTGAATTGCGTCCGTCTCCGGCAACAGTGGGAGCTCAGAATGGAGGCGGACGGAAGTAGAAATGTACAGCATGGTCCAATGCAATCTTCCCTTGTTGTGAGTTGCAGTAGTGATGGGGAGAGAACACCACCTACTTCTGATTCCGGTCCCCTTGTAAAACTTGCGTGGTACGGGTCTGAAGCTTTTGGGAATCTGGTGTCTTTGTTCCGTCCTGCTTCTTCTTCGACAGCTCAAGAAGACGAGGAGGGAGAGGAATTCCAGGGACCCATTTCCAGGAAGGATGCAGTGGATGCCATACGGAAAGACTACGATCGTTCCTACTTTGTCACTGGTGTGTGTGATACCCTAAACCCTAATTCCTTTTGTTGCTAGAAATTGCCAATGGGGAACAACAGGGGCTTTGAGCAAGCTAGCTGTAAATCTGCATGTTTCAAATTTGTCAGCATGTTTTTCCCCTTCTTCTTCAGTTTTCCATGACCGCTGCATACAAAGTTTTGGAGCAAAATTGAAGAATCTTATCAGTGTACCAGATAATGCAATTGTAGTCATCTCTTTTCAGGCTTGCTACCAGCTTTGACTCCTGCCGCACTGTAGGATAAAATTCAAGCAAATCCCATTTGGTAGTAATGAACATGGTTGTACTATGTTGGGCGTCTGGTAGATTCAGACATAATAGCTCAATTGGAGATATTGGGATAAGTTATGAGAGGTGCAACTGCTGTTAGAAAAGGGGAAGATTTCAATCTGCTTTTAGTAAACTATCAGCTCATTGCTCTGGCTTCAATGCTCAACTGATTGAATTTGGTCACTCAAGGTTAACATCGTGTCCTAGTCACCACAATAAATTTGAAATCCAATGCAACTCTTCACTGAGATATCTATTCTATTGTAAGACCATTTGCCATTGATGTCTCTTAGCTGTACTGTTCAATCACCCCAACATTGTAAAATGTATGCATAATCGGTTATTATCAAATTGCAAATTTTGAGCAGGTATTGTTTTCCCTGTGATAATAATCAAATTCCACCCACAAACCCATGGGCTGCTCAGGTCACTCAGATACAAAAGCAAGGTCATTGCAATTAGGGTTTAGGGTTAGGTGTGTTCCAGTACTGTAGGAAGAGTTTTTTATACAGATCCTGGTTGGTAGGAGTGTACTTTGGATACATCTTAGACTAACAGCAAGTAATTCTTGGTGAAAACAAAGCACAAAGATGTGAAAGTATTTGTTTCTGATACATCAAAACACAATTTGAAGAGAAGTTTTTCATGGATTTGTGGGGGTAAGGGGGGGGAGGGAGGGCCTTTGATGTTCATAACTTTTTGTTAACACATCTTTAACATATGTTAACAACAGCAGCAGGTGCCTCATGTGAACCAGTGAGGGCTAATCTGTCAACTTGACTATATTAACTCCCAACTAATTTTGCTGGAGTGCCAGGAAATATGGCTATGGGAATTTATGAACCCAATTGTGAGTTTGCGGATCCTTTTGTGTCATTCAAAGGGCTCAAGCGATTTAAACAAAATGTGAGCAATTTGGGCTCATTCATGGAAGAATCAAGCTTGAAAGTCACTGATTGGCAAGAGTTTGAGGTTTGTTCTGACCCTTTTTCCAGCAGGAAAGAGTCACATAAAGTACTGTCTATATGAGACAGACTATGATGTAAGGTCTTTTAAAAGGATTGTAGCAGCATGAGACATGTTAACTCTCTCCAATATGCGAATATGAGAATGGAATTGAACCTTATTGTCAACTTTTGCCTAGGAAGTGTGAATTTCTCTTTTTTTCAGCATAGGGGTAACCTCAACTTGGCAATATGAAATTTCCTATCTCTCAAGAGTCTAAGAATTGGTGAGTTCAAGTGAAATTTGTGATGGATGTGTACTGTTCTTTGGTCTAATGCTTGTGTCTGCAGGATAGGATTTATGCTCGTTGGCGTTTTAATTGTGTACTGGCACTTCCATGGCGACCCATTTTGGCAGGTTATTCCCTCACTTCACTGCAAATGTTCCCAAATGATATGCATTGTGAAGGCATGTATGAAGTGATGAAACTCTTTTACAGGTTTTACACCTTCAAACTAACTTCTTCAGTATCTGTGGAAACAAAGAAGGAAATGAGTTCTGTGAGGCTTGTTGGGACTTTGTACTTTGGTTGACCAACTAACACTTGTAAGGTTTCTGTTGTAATTGGCAGCCACAGGAAGTACGGAGTATTACTTTGACACGGCCTCTGGCAGGATTTGCAAGTAAGTCCTTGACCTTATTATCATGATGCAACATTACTTGCAAACACAAAGCTTGTGAGCGATTGGTTGCATTCATAGTCTAACATTGGGCAATTTCTCCACAATCCAATATGTCCACGACATGGTTGCACTACTCACTGAAACCAATCACAGCACTGTTTGGTAAGGAATTTGACAGAGCGTGGAAATACCCAATTGCTCAGTGGTACATGAATAGCATGAAAATGTATGATTGTTGAGGGTTTTGATTGGCAATGATGTTTATTTGGCATTTGTGAAGGCATGTGGAGAATTGGGACATATCTCCGGTTGACGGTCTGCGTCAACTTGTCAAGCCCAATCCTAAGGGAAGGAAAGAGAACAAACAACCTTGAGTTTGTAATCTGAAACTTTTGAGTACTAACAGGGAAGTAGAGATATCAGTAGGTAAGTAATGATTGCTTCTCTCTGTCATGTGTGTCATGATAGTGACGAGATGCCTGCCAAAAACTCACTATGTTCATATTGCACATATTGTCACATATTGTTGCATATTCCTTTGAGGCAGTTGTTTTTCAAAGTGTGTGTGTGTGTGTGTGTGTGTGCGTGTTTTCATTTTTTCTGTTGTTGGGAATGGAAAATGTCATGCTATCTTTTGGCTTGCTCCTTCTGTTACCTTTTCAGTCTGTTACTCCAACATTTGGGGTGAATTCTGAGATCTTTCAGCAGTCATAATCAATTTGTATAGAGTATATTTAGAAGTTCTACATCTTTCATGTCCACCATTGCAGAATGCAAAGTATTCCTCATTGCTAGATTTCATAACCATTTTTTGGTATCAATTACCATGTCTTTTTTCCTCTCACAAATGTTTTTTTTTTTTTTTTTGGGTTTGGTTGATCAAACCCTACATTTGGGTTGCACTCAGTGTGTGGTGATTTTGCATGATACTGATATCTGGTTTCAGTTTGCCCCAGTACATTGATTTTTGTCCAGCTTCTGTAGAAACAACAGGTCAAAGCCAAGAGGCAAAGAAGAAGTTGAGCTGCTTTGCGTGGGTCCTTATTTTGGTAATGCCCTCACCTTTGTGACCCCTTAGGAAAAGTAAATTTTGCCATCATATGTGACAAGTGATTAATTCTTTGGAGAGTATTATCTTGGAGGTCTATAATCTTGGGTACATTGTAAATTGTAACGCCTAATTATTTTAATTGGAAATATTTAAAATAGACACCAAATTACTTTAGTTAATTTAGGTAAAGTGATTTTTGGACCCTTAATTTACTTCAAACTAATATTTTGGTCCATACTTTGAATACAAATTTTGATTGCATTATTAGCATGGGACAACGGTTCACTCAAAAGATGAAAGAAGAGACTCTAAATACTTTGATTCGAATCACTAGTTCCTCAGTTCATTTTTTCAATCATCCAATGTTTTAAATGGTCGGTGTGAGGTTCAATAATGTTTAAAGTTTAAACCAATTATTGGTCCCTCATGAAGAGTGAACTCTTTTTTTTTTTTGGCAAAATTTTGCAACTTGGTGACATAAAGAACGGCCTTGCAACAAGTACAAAGGTTTCCTTGAAAACAAAAATGGCACATTTTTTTATCCTCGCGTTATGAGGATAAAACCATTTAAAGTTGCCATATTTTAGGTTGTAGCATGTCACCATGGGAGCAAGCTATAGCATGATTACTAAACTTTTCTACTCTCATCTTTGACATGTAGCCAAATTTGGCTAAGTCCTCTTGTGGATGATCACCAACCCACCTATCTAACAAATTTGAAAAATTAAAAAAATAAAAATAAAAATACACTACTTGTGAAGCTAATTCCTTCTGAATTTTTTTTCAATTAAAAAAATAAAATAAAAATCCATGTGCAAGAAGCTTCTCAGTATTGTCATATAGAAATGTTTGACAAAATCTATTGTATGCACTCCAAAGCATGTTCTCCCCACTCTTCTCCTAATTGAAGACACCCAAACACACTTCTGAAATTTTTCTAGGGAAAATAATAATAATAATAATTATTTATTTATTAATTAAACTAAAGACTTACTAGGGAAGATTAAATAAGGTTATATATATAAGCTAAAAAATAATTGAAAAAAAAATTCTAATAAAAGATCGATGGCCGGGACCATCACAAGGGAGCCACTATTATCCCAAAAAGAGCCCCCTAAATTCTTTCTATCTGCTCACTACTAGGCAAATAATATACAATATACTTGAAAAGATAAAGACTAGAGAGCTTTATAATTTTATAGTCTTTTACAAGTCCATCTTTCAAGCATTCATAAGTATCCCACCTATATATTAATAGAGTTATCCATAAAGTGCCAAAATTGGGGATGAAATGAGAAATCAGGATGAAAAAAAAAAACAAATACAGGGGACCAAACTAGTTTTCTCACCTAAATTGATCCTTAGTTTTAGAGACTAGAGACCATTTATCATTCATAGTCTTAAAAATTCCATGTTTCATAAGTTCATAAGTAATTGACCTGTCATGGGAATTATCTCTAAAGTACCCCCAGACTGAGACTACTGGGCCCCAGTTTTGCCTGAACCGGAGATGAAACGAGAAGTCGGGATGAAAAAATTGCATGGGACAAAATTAAATCTTTGAGAAATCTAAATTTTTTAAATTTAAATTAAAATTTGAACATGTTTCAACGACATAAAATGAGAGAAGATCATAATTAGAAAACTAAAATGATAATGATCAACTTTTATGGGTTTTTAAAAAAATCTTGGTGATCTCAATTTGCACCCAATATGCAAGCATTGGTGCATTGATTATGAGGTAGATTGTTTTTTCTTTTTCTTCATTTTTTAGTTATCTTCTTTACTTTCTTTGTTTTGTATAATTTTTCTGGATGAAAATCGTTCATTATCTCGTGCATTTAATTCAATTAATAACACACATTGAGAGAAAGGTGCAACTCCTACAACATGTTCATGAGATGTAAAAAGCACACAGGATTTAAGAGATTAATAATATTTTAAAGATTATTTAAATGTGTTTGATTATTATAATACAAGGCTAATGTCAACACATGTTATTAAAATAATTAATGAATTTTAAAGATTTCATGTCAAGAATAAAATATTTTTTAATATTCCAAAAGATTATGTATTTTTCTTTCTCAAAATTTTTTTTTTGAGTTTTTAAAAATGATAATATTTGTATCAATAACGTAATTAGTGTCAAAGATGTCAAGGTACTATGATAATAAGTCGAATGTGAATATATAAAATTGATATTCATATATAATAAATTATGCAATAAACAATATGGATTTATTTTTAAGGTGTCATATTTGCATAAGGGACAAGGATCATTGAATGAATTTTGAAATGTATACAAATGATTGGATCTTATCGAGTCATGCTCCTTCTATGGTATCATCTTCATCTTTCATTCTCTTTTGCAATGACAAAAACAATTCTAACAGTTTCCATAAATTGCAAGGATATTTTAAATTCATATATAAAAAAATCATCGATTCTTATATTGTAGGTTTGTTAGGATTTATCATAAGCAATGACATTTGTAACAAAAAAATTGTTTGTCATCTACTCATATAATCAATGATGTTCCAATTTAAATTTTAAACTAATAAAAAAAAGGTCACAAACTTGAATCATCATGAATTTTTTTTAAATCATTTTTATTCAATATAAGATTCATGCAAAGGTCTTTCCACATATTAATGATATGAAATTTCGGATTATCAAACATGTCATTATCCCAATAAATTGTTAATGACCATTAATTTCATCACAAGACAACAATGGACGTGCACGAAATTATTTTATTTTATTTATTCGTATTATGTACACAATTTTATAACGATGTTCAAACAACATTTTGCATGTATTATGTCTTGTAAACACTCATAAATCTTTATTCAATTTTGTTGAAGATTGATTTTATGTGACAATAAAATATCAAGTTTGGATTTTATCGTTAAGATTACTTATTTTATTTTCAAAAGACAAGTGTAAAAAAATTCTCTAAATTTTTTTGAAGCCAGAGACACTAATTCATTCCTATATGAAACTGAGATGTGAAAGAACGCAAACATGTCGCAAAAGACATTGTTCTATTCCATTCAAAATAAATTTTAATTATCAAAATCTATTTTGGCAGGAGGAAAAAAAGACGACCTTATAATCGTTTTGCCTAAAAACCAATTCCAATGTAATTGTCGCTGAAATGTATACACTTGTTTAATTTTCTCGGGGACAATAAACAAGACTTGATGATCAATTTTTTCTTTTATTTCTTTTTTCAATGTTGCATCAGTAATGAGCACCCCAAGAGAGATTTTGAAGCAAATGGCCTAGAAATTAACTAAACAAGGAAAACCAAAAAATAATAATAAATAAATAAAATGTTATCAAAACAAAATTGGAGTAAAAAAATGTGATAATATTTTTTTCAAAAAATTCTTGCGTATTGGAAAATATTTACAACAAGTAGGGTTTCGATCGGGTGCAGAATGTAATTTTCTCCAAACATCCAAAGAAAAAACCCGGACAACAATTCTAGTGATATGAGATGAGGGGTGCCCACCAGAACCACGCAACTTGGAGCAAAACAAAAGTGCAGTTTCGCATTGAGGACCCCACCAATTGCGGCTCCTCTTGCAAGACATATTTATAAGTTATCTAGACCCATCAATCACGGCTCTTTTTGCATCAAATACTTAGGTATTTTGCATGCCCCAAAAAATTATATATATAAACAAAGTTTAGTAAATTTTGCCCTCTTTTGTACAGTGAAAACCGACACTAGATAATAATATTTTGTTCAACAAAATATTATTATCTAGTGTCGGTTTTCACTGTACAAAAGAGGGCAAAATTTACTAAACTTTGTTTATATATATAACAAGCTTATAACCTAATGTCCACTACTACTCTTATTTATTTAGATAGAGTATTTTTTTCCACTTGTTGAGAGAAGATTTTGTGCATGACCTTGGCAAGTCCCAAGAGGCCAAGGCATCGTTTTGATATCAATAACGCTTCACGTACTGGAAAGGACACTTATGAGATCAGCAACATTAATTATGTTTGTTTCCTTAAAGAGTGATTATTCACTTATGTTTACATTTTTTGTCATACCTAAGTTGGTTTTACATCAACGGTGCTTAATAATTTTATTTTATTTTATTTTGTCGGTTACATTGAACAGTAATAAAAATCATAGTAATTTAAAATTTGGCATTATGTTAAATAATGAAGCTATTGTGCTTGAGAGTTTTGTTTAGATTTTTGGCATGGTAGTATGCACGTAATTTTTTCAGAAATTTTGACAATTTCATTAAGTAATTTATTAATGCCTAACCAGGCTAGGTACGACAATAATTGACAAATTATGTGTGTCCCTTTTATTTTTATGCTTGTAAAATATAGCTTAAAGGTTGCATTTGCGAGCTTTCATGGTTGTATCGTATGGTCGAGGAGCGGGGGAGCCTGAGGCCAAATGTGGCACCAAAAGAAAAACAAAAAACCATGAATGTAAGGAGGTGCTGCCCTTATGCTGAGTAAAATCAACACATCTAAGTCAAAATGTAAGCTTGTCCCAACTCGAGAGAGAGTATGACACGTTACGTCATGGAAGATTTCAAATGACACATTACGTCATGGAAGATTTCAAATGACACATTACGTCATGGAAGGTTTCAAATGACATGTTACGTCACGGAAGATTTGGGATGCTGACATATTACATCACATTAACATTTCTTAAACAATAGGTTCTAACATGTCACAAAAATATAGCACAATTCCCAACCATTTCTACTTTCCTCTCTGACTTGTCGCCAAATTTTGACTTGTAGCCAAATTTCACTCGTTCTCTTGTGGATCATTGCCAACCCATGTAGCTCACAATTTTTATTTTTATTTTTATTTTTATTTTTATTTTTTGGTGATGATAATTTTAATTTGCATCTTAGTTCAAGGGAGATTTTAAAAGATTTTTTACTTTTTTTTTTTTTGGGGTGTCATCCAGAACCAAAGTTTCAATCCTAATCAAATATATCAGGTTCATGACATTACAATTACAATCTCAATTACAAGTTCATGTTCAACACTTTCTTAAACAATTTGAAGTTTTTATGTATGCAAGAAGCCCTCTCATCTCAGCCCTTCTCTGTTTTGAGGTGGCCTCCGCATGAAGGTTTTAAGGCACCAAGAAACAAAGGAAGGGTCAAGAAGGCTTACCCTTCTCCCACGTAAAGAATTGGGTCCTTTTTTTCCCTCCCATTTTTTTTCTTTCTGCCTTCTTCTAGTTGATCTATACCTCCCGCTCCCCTCCTCACCTGAGAGTAAATCTGAGTGCATGAAACTTGGAGCAGAAATAAGTGCAATACTTACTCTTTCAAGTTCTGCAAGTTGGGTTAAGAGAGATTATTACCCATAGTTATAACAAGGTTACAATGCTTCACCAACATTGATTACATTTGCAACTCCATGATTTCACTAGTATTTACTACATTGCAGAGAATGGTTAAGAAATGTTCATCAAAGCAGAGCAGAACATTACCGAATCATTGGGCCAATGAGAGCCCAGGGTGGTACCTTGTGCTAACTAGTAGGTCACTAACGAAATGGAGGTTGAAGGGTATGGGTTGTAACTCACAACCTCAGAGCTCATCAGAGTGTCAAGATTCTCATGCGGGATAGTTATGTAATCAGCATGGAGTGAAGAAGAGGATGTAGATGAGGGAACTGGAAAATTATGTGTAAGGTAAAGCAAAATTACTTTTCCCCTAGAAGTGCTCTACCTTATCCCAAATTGGCACTTGGGAAGTTGGGGGAGTGGGGAGCATAATAAGTAGACTGCAAATTGGATTGGATGGTGCAATTTAGGGTTTGAGGATTGTTAGAAGAGAGAAAAAAGTGGGACCCTTTTCTCACTTTTTTTGGCTACATAGTGTGCAAAGCTCATATTCACAACATAAAAGGCCCTCATACCCCATACGTATTGGGAATAAAAAATGGTGTAAAGGTTATCATCATTCCTTTGAGAGAAAAGAGTGTAACATAGATGGCCGAGAGTGTGTAAGATTCTTTATGGCAAAGCCTTATTGTGTTCTATTCTCTTTATTTTGCCAAATAAATGATCCTTTGTTTTTGGTTCATCCTTCCATTGCTATTCACTTTGATTGCATGAAAATTCATTCATAACAAAATATTACAATGGGATAATTGAAATCCCCTAATTTTCACAAGATTGTACTCACGGTCACCTGGGTAGAATTCGCTAGTCGTGGTGGGGAACCAAATGCACATCCTTCATGGATGCAATGCTCAAGATTGGGAGGTATTTACCGATATCAGCTGGATATGAAGTTTGAGGCTCTCCCCAAGTTATCAATATGGCATATATTTTTTAAAAAATTCCAATAAAAGGATATCATAAAAAATAATTAGCAACTTTTTTACCATAGTGATGATGTGATCTAAATTTTTGAAGGGTTTCAAGTATGGTACAATGCATCAATTTTGGCAAATGTAAAGCTCAGTACACATGAGTAAACAATTTTTTGCAATCCTTTTGTTAGCCTATTAAACATTACATTCATCTTTTGAAAGTCTATTCTTTCTTTTAAAATGATTCAATTCCTTTGATCTATAGTTTTTTTTTTCCTTATATAAATATATTATATTGGTTAATGTGAATGTTTGCTTTCATTTCAGTTATTTATTTATGTTTCCTATTGTAGTTAGTTGGATTAGGAAAAGTTTTAGAAGTTCATCATATCTTAAGCCTCGTTGAATGAAATAATTGATTGCACACCATTCATAATGCAAATGTATTGTCTCTAGATAATTTTTTCTAATTTTTTATTTTTATGTCCATTATGGACTTTTAAAGATATTTCGTTTTAGAGTGTGCACAATTTTTTTTCAATTTTCTCCCCTTCATGTTATAATATGTTTGATTAACTTATGTGATGAAATTTGAAAACTTATTTCTTTCCATGGGAAACAAAGTTCAAATCCATATTTGTATTTTGTAACAAAAAAAAGAGATTTTTAAAAGTTCAAAAATACAACATAACTATTTATAATTGCAAAAAAAATCATGCATTACATTACACACATAAACTACAACACATATTGAATCTAAACAAAAAAAAATCAGTACAATTATCCTATGGCCTTTAATTACATTTCATCACTTGTAATGTTGTAAAACATCCATTTTGGTCTAACACATCGTATTTTTACCTTCCACCTATAACTTGTAATGTTTTAGAGTTGTCAACACATAAGCAAGATTGATCACACATTTAATTTCAATTTGTGATCTTGGATTCCTAATATTTGTTTGGCAAGGAATGTAACATTTGGGAATTGTTTTTCATGATTACACCAACAAGTTAGCAGATTAACACATGTAGCTAGAATTACAAATAACTTCTTCAACAAACATAATTTCCCAATATGTGTACACAAAGACTTTTCAATAAATGTGCCAACACCAAAAAAGTTATTGTCTTCACATATGTTACAATCTTTTTGAATTTCAAAGCCTTTTCAAGCATAATCACTTTATTAGCAAATTTGGTTTTCACTAAAGTTTTGAATTTTCTGAGGCCCCAACCCCCTTTCAACACATTCCTTTTGCCATTCTTACCTTCCTTTTCCCAATTTTTTTGTCCATGTCAATGTCATTTGTACAACCTTCACATTAACATGCTTCAGACTTGAAGTTGTTTTTTCATCATTTGTAACATATTGACAACTTTAACCATAATGTGACCAAAACAAGTACCTTCATAAACCTGCTAAAGTCTCAAGGACATCAATCAATAACGAAAAATAAATTTTTTCCCATAAACATTAAGTTGTTATTTTTATCCTTCACAAAGGTAATCACACAATGCATCAAATCATATTTTTCAAAAATGATTACAATTGCCTAACTATGGAAAGTCATATGTTTTCATGAATTTCAAATTAACTCATAATGGAATAAATAAAAGAATCATTTAAATAATTTGTTACAAGGGCAAATGTGTGCACACCACCACCTCTAAAGATCTAGAGATTCATAGTTTTTCTGACCATAAGAAACATTTTTCCCACCAAAGTAAATTAAGAAGGAAAGACAACACACAAGCATTGCCATAACACAGTTTTCACAAGTGGAAAGGGCCTTGCACCGCTTACAAACATACAATATTAAATCTTCAAAAAAATAGTTATTGTGCTTCATCACCTTTTTAAAAAAAAAGACTTGTGGCATAAAAAAATGTCATGATTACACACCCAATTGGCCTAGAACACTTTCTCCCTAGCAATTTACTCAACAACTATCAACTTTATATGCTCAAACAACCTTGGACGCGTAAAATCAATGTGGGTCTTCATCATAGTGACACCATGAAGCTTGTTATAAGACCTTTTTGTGGAGTAGATCATTGGCACAAAGTATTAGAACTTGTTTACTTTGTTCTACAAATAATACATTGCAACATCTATAGATTTTCAAGATCCATAAGTAAGTTGACATTGATAGCAAAAAAACCTTAACAAACCAACCCCCAATTTTATGGCTTCCAAGTTGAACTTGAGCTTGTATAGTCACAAGTTACATAAGTTCAATCTTAGCCACAACTTGCATATGTATACTCTTAACATCCAAGACATGTTGCCATGTGCAATAGAAGTTATAATCATTCCACAATTTTCTTCAACCATGTCAACAAATTCAAGCAAGCATACATCTTGTTTTTTAGTCATCACATGAAGCATAGACTAATACCTAACCATGACAATGTAAGATAATGCAAAGAAAAATAAAATAATAATATAATATAATATAATGCAAGATGTCTAACTACTATGATTAGTAGACCATAAATGCATGTAAGATTGCAAATTGTAAACAAAAGAATTTGTAACAAGGTCAAGGGTGAAAATTGAAAACTCACTTTACAAAGTGAATTCTAAAACAAGTGAAGGTTAGTTATTATAATGAATGTGATGGTCAACTTTAGAAACTAACACAAAAACATGAATGCAAATCAAAAAATGAAACCGATGAAAGTTGTAGTTAAAAGGTGAAACATTTAAAAACTTAAATGTGTAAATGATTTTCAAATGGGATGCAACTTGACTAACACAAAGGCACAATGCAATGCAAAGACCATGAAGGCCAAAACTATAGCCGAAGGTTTTGCCCTTGAAGCCTAAGTGCAAATGATTCTCAATGCCAAAACCAAAAACACAATGCATATGGACATGATGCACATAAATGTGATGCAAAGACAAAGACCACCTCCCACAAAAACACAATGCATATAAACAGGATGCACATAAATGTGGTTTTGCCCTTGAAGCCTAAGTGCAAATGATTCTCA
>Ga0116231_10006426_pt1 | contig 22409 bp, 28 predicted proteins | sample S1TSphgellanicum_2_FD_89695 | JGI IMG/M metagenome (GOLD analysis project Ga0116231, IMG submission 89695) | Host-associated microbial communities from peat moss isolated from Minnesota, USA - S1T2_Fd - Sphagnum magellanicum MG | ecosystem: Host-associated > Plants > Peat moss > Unclassified...
GAAGGAAAGAAGAGACAGAGAAGATAGAAAGCCTCCAAACTAATTGTGATTTTGCATTCTTACCGAGGTGGGTTAATTCGTGAGCTCAATGTTTCATACTCTGGATCAAAGTAAGGCCAGCTTGGAACAGCCATGGGCCGGACAAACATATCTTGAACACCTACAAAAAAGCAACTTTGAGTGACTTTAAATGCTACATAGCCAACTCATAAGCTTGTCTCCAACATCTAATGTGGGCGGTTTCTCAAGAAATTTACAGTCCCTTGTGACTCCTCTGCAAGAAAGTACAGTCATGGAGCAAAAGCAAGGATGGAAATCATGGCCTAAAACAAAAGGTATGGTTAAGAAATAAGTCTATAACAAAATCTCCTTATGATATCTCCTTACAGGCCTCAGTGAAGTACACAGAACCAAAAGCTTGAAATAAGAAAAAAGAATGGTGGCAAGGAATATTAACAAAACTGGTCTTACATGAGAGGAATCGTGGGAAAAAGAGTAAAGCACCTACAAAACAAAACAAGACTTTCTGTTCTTTATGTCTGTATATTGATGCACAACATCTGACTGTGAATCACACTACGAATTTTCTTTATTCAAGAGATAAACAGAGAACTATCATGCCTGAATTTGACTGTCTCAAGGAGGCCAGCTATCACAACCACCACATCATTATTCTCACATAAGATTTGCAGCTAAATTGCACGAAACAAAGTGGCATCTTCTTCCTGACAGGTAGTTACAAGCAGTGCAAATCATCAAGATTTTGGAAGCATATTGGTAGCATACTGAAGGCAGGAGTACATGTCAAAGAAAGAACACTAGAGTTTGTTCCGAAGCAAATAGATGAGACAAAGATGGGTCAACCAAGGTCCCCAAAGAAGCTGGGAGATCTACCTACCATTCAAACCAAACTTCACCTTGATTGACAGCTTAAGACAACCTTCTGTAACACATGTATCTCTTAATAATTCTATACAACCATCCACACACAGCGAAGTTCCTACAGTGGTAACCTAGATGTCGAGGAGGTACCCACGCAGCACAATAGACTTCAAAACATGACGAGATTTCTCCAGTGAGCAGTTCCAAGATAAAACCCCTTTTTATGTTGTTCAATGAAGCTCCTGAGAGCCCATCACAACTTGTCTGTTCGTCACGAAGCTCCTCTCTCTCTCTCTCGCTCTCTCTCTCAAATAGACAAATCCCGAACAAAATTTACCAACAAGTTGTAGGTACCTTCTGTTCACGATTGGTTTGCACACCCTCCAAAAGTGTTCCCCGACCCGCACCACAACAGCAACCAACGACAATTGCTTGCCGCAAGACTCTTTACAAATATTCTCCTCCAAATTCTTCAACTACTATTACTGCTCACAAAAAAATCCCAAACCTCAATTCACTAAATTCTAACATCCCAACCCCTACTCTTCACACCCAAACACCCATCCCCTCTTCTTCAGCTTCCTTTTGTTGTAGCAACACAAAACACACACAACTCGCAAATTCTCGAGTTCAAATAGAAGCAACTTTCAACTAAGAGAAGGAAAAAAAAAGCACAAAGCACACGCGAACACAACACACAACTCACACACAGGTTGAAAACTTTGTCTTTTCAAAATCCAAGTAAAGTTTTCAACAAAGAACCATTAGACACACACACACTTACAAATCTGCGCGACGTCACAAAAAGCAAAACGGGACTCTTGTTGACGCCGAAGAAACTCTTTCGGGACTCACAGAAGCGCAAAAGAGCCACCACGACGATTGCGGAGAATCGCCAAGAGATTCACTCGGACGAAGAATCGAACGGACGGAGAAAGACCACGCCTTGAGCACCCACATCAACAATACAACAAAGGTCTAAAAGGAAGTGCAACAACTCACAAAGTCCAAAAAAAAAAGACTCTTTATTTTGATTGTTTAATGCACCGCCCCAATAAAATTTCATACAAAGACTCAAATGCATAGGTAGTGGAAACAGGACTCTCTTGATACTATTGCACACGGCCTGATTTTCATAGTTGCCCCGCACACCTGCACATTACAGCCCCAAAAATTAGGGGATTCTGTAAAGGGCGGGGGCCCATTTGTATGCCGAATTGCTTATGTATGTGTAAGGTAATGCCCCCTGAATGGGTGCATTTTCCGGATTGGAGTGAGCACAAAGTTGCTAGTATTGAGTGGTAGCCTTGTTTGATGCAAATGTTTCAGGTACCTACAGAAAAGACAAAAACGGGACATTGGGAAAACAGAGGAATGTGAGTAGTAAGTGGGGACAGGAGGCGACCAGGATAATCATCATATGTATATTGATTCTTGAAGCCAACATTATTGCCCTCCAACTTATCCCTATATTTATCTGCGATTCATGGCTTTTCCAATTTCTTTTTCTTGTTGGCGAAATCTTCATTAAACTAACTCTCATTGCTTGGACTTATGACATCACATATGAAAAAATATCCAAGTTTTATTTTTGGGTTCACATTGAAGGACACCACAAAGAATTGACGGAAAAACAAAACAAAAAATATTGCAAACTTGTTTGTGATTCAATCCATTTCTAGGTACCTCAACATTACTTTCAATGGATGTTGGGGTTGCCTACTAACTCTCAAAACTTGGTGAAAGTTCTTTTGTTATAGAAGATGCTACCTTTATGCATAGGATTGCGCATCTTGCAAGGTCTTCTATATTGTGTAAAGAGCATCATTTAATTTTCATTATAAAAAATTAACATCTAGAAAATCATAACCATCCAAACAGCCACAGGTTCAAAACTAGACGTAAAATTCAAGTCTCTGTAATGTATGAAATAAAATAAAAATGAAATCAAACATGACAATTCTAACAAATTATAAGTTATAGAGCTAAAAATGTATCTTGCCCATTCAACCTTACAATAATTAACTTGGGCTCCACACATTACCAGGGATGCTCAAACATACAACTGACAAAAGGACAGGCACTAGTTCTTTTCCAATTTTAGGAATTTAAGCATATCATGTGTGATTGTGGAAATCTAGTTTCAATTTATCAAATGTCTCCAAAGAATAGATGTGAGAGGGTGAAAGCATAGAAGGGCAAAACACAAAAGTACATCAAAAAGTGCATTTTAATAGTTTTTAGATTTTTGATTGTAATTTATTCTAATTTATGTGTGTAAACCATAAAATGGGATTCATATCAACAATGATCTTAAGCATCAAAACATGATATAGAAAATTCATAACAATTTTTTTTTAATTTAATTGATAAGTGACTTTTAGAAATATTACAAAAAAATTGACATTATTTTATTAATGCATCAAATGGACTCATCAAATGCACCAGAAGATGTCAAAATTTTATTTATATTTTTAGGGATAATTGTATCAATATTTATCTTGTTGAAAATGTTTTTTGACTTATAACAAATGAACCTTTGAAAATCCATTGAAAAAATCAACCTTTGTAATGTACAAATTGATGTACAATTTTGTGTAATTTTGTTCCACAACTTCAAGGATTTATATTTTTCTTTACTTTGATCATCATTATCCATTGTAGAACTTGTCAAAATTTTCAAATTGTACAAACTTGCATGCCTTCTTGATGATTGGAATGAGCATAATTTCACACATCACATTTGAATGACCAATCAATGTGTTGTCCATCACCTTCAACTCATAAAATCTTAACTCAAACCACTTGATATTACACAACCTAGGCTAAACGTATATAACATTTCTTAATTGCTACCCATATAATGAAAGAATTGCAATGATTATGATACATCAAAGATAATCTAAAGAAAAAAAAATTAGTTTTCATTATAGGATTTTTTTTTTTGGACATTTTGCAAAATATGATTCCAACATGGTTGTTTTCAAAACTAGTTTATTCTTCAAAAAGAATTTTTATCCATGCCTCAATACTCAAACACAATGAGCACCTTCAATGTACGAAGGAAGGGTTTTCTTATGGACTGGGTTTTTATTTGACCTTGGGTCAACATCTTCCTACAACATGTTCTTGTTGAGAATTGAGAGCTTGTTTGACAAATTTGACATTTATGTGAAAAGAGGACTTTTTGTTTTTACACTTGGACACTTCCATGCTTCAAATTGAAGTTCAACCCATACTTCTATTTACTCCTCTTTTATGTTGTCTTTGCCTTGTGAGTGTTCACATTCATCCAAATTTTGTTCTAGCATTACAAGTCATAATTGTTGAACCTACTTCTTGGCAAGTCGTCTTTCTTTATATGACAACATGGATACAATTCAATAATTCAATTGATTTATTGAATAAGATGTTTTTTGCAATGCATTAAAATTATGAAAACACAATGTCATCATAGTTAAGGTGTATATTTAGGTAGATATTAGATACATTGAATCAATGTTACTACTTTTCAATTGTATATTTGAATTTTCTATCCATTCTAAAATTATGGCAAGATTTGGACATTTTGAAAGGGAGAGGATAATAACCAAGCATTAACAACTTGATTTTTATATTTTTTATTGGTAGGTTATTCTCAATTTGATTTTTAAATCTCTATCATGAGTTGATAATGGTTGGGTATTTAGCCTTAAATAGTTGGATCTTCAATGAAAAGGCTATTTTTTATTTATTTGTGATGTTATGAAATATAAGTTATAAAATTAAAAAATGATTGAGAGTGGATGGAAATGTGCAAGAAGGAATCATTGTATGTTCTTGAAATGCTAAATGATTTGAACTTGAAAATTATTCTATTGTGGTTTGGCAAAATTAGAACAAGAAGGGGACTTTTGAATGTTGTTGTGTTTATAAAAAAGGCAATGTGCTTATAAGCTCATTTGGTATCCATGAAAGCAACTTTACACTTTTGAATGGATAGCTTTTAAAAATCCAACACAAGATGCGAAATTACATATCAATATCTTCATGGTGAATTGGAAGATACAAACACTTGAATCGTATCATGTATAATTTAAATCAAAAGATTATGACACTTTTTTTTTCAATTTTGATGAAAAAAGCTTGTGATAAACTTTGAATGTGGTTATAAAAAGGAAACAAGAAAAATGAAAACCAAGATTTGTTATTGTGACCACATTAAATAGTGGACTTTCAAAATGGTTTTCACTTACACCTTAAGTCATTTCTTGTGTTATTGCAAAAGGTTGAATTTGTTTATCCTTTATTATTTCAATAAGATTGTATGGATGGATAGTGAGGTGTATGTCAATGATTTGATTAAAGATGAAAATCATTAAATGACATTGAAAAGAAAAAGAATTTCATCATACTTGACAACCATATGACAAACCATATGCAAACCATGATGTTAACAAGACCACCATTGATGTGTTCAATATCTTTGTGATTTCAAATATCACTACATTATTTCTTCCATTAGAAATATCATTTATTTGGCTCAAACTTCAAATCAAGGGATATTTTGAAAATGAAATACAAATGCAACCTTGTAGTTTGGACATCGGAGCAATTTGGTTGTTCTCTTACAATGTCATGTTTAAGAACATTTTTCAATGAATGTATTACAAACCATCATTAAGATGAGTTGGATGATCAAATAGTCAAAAATTGTTGGAGGGTATAAAATGTACTCCATCAAGGATAAATTGATATATGATAGTTTTTTCACAATTTTGACATTAATTATATTATTTATAGAAATGTGGAATTTTTTAAAAAAATGAAATGGGTATAAGCACTATGGGGTGGACCAAAAGCAATGCATCAAAGTCTTCTTGAAAGTCCTTATCCTTTGTATGTTGATTGTACTTTAAGCCCTATAAATTGATTCAACCTTCAAATTGATTCAAACAATGTTACAATTAAAATATTTTTTCATATTTAAAATTGGGCCACCATTTTAAACTATTTCTTACACACTTTCATTAAAGATTGGTATTAAAATGATTTTTAAAATAATTTTTAAAATGTTGCCATGTACAAAAGTTCTAAATTGACTATGATTTGATATTTTCTCAAATATGATATTGTCCAACTTGATTTTCTAACCTTAAATGTTATTAACTTTAAAAGTATTATATGCCAAAGTTTTAAAAACATTGGATAAACACATTGTGAAATTAAAATCCATATATTCAATTTTAGGAAAACTGGCACAATCCATATAAAGTCTATCTAGGGTGGACCTTTCATTATTTTGTTGTGGTTTTTTCATTGTTGAAATGTTTCATGTGTTACCTTCACATAAATGAATCCCTTTTTGTGACATCCAATAATAAGTAAAAAGTCTATGCAATAATGATGAAAACCCTACTTCAATTATAATCCATTTCAAGTAATGTAGTTTGCAACTACGCAAATAGTTTTTGTAAAGGAAAATGAAACATCTTTTGGAAATATCTATCTATTAACTAGAATCCTTTAAATTAATTAATGATGTACAAAAGACATGTGTTGAAGTTGGCATTGTATTATAATATTAATAATCTTGATGAATGGCAAATTTGTAATATTGAGAATGGAAAAATAATATTGATGGATTTGAAAGTTGATTGAAGCCTTAGACATTAGTATGGATTGTGCAACCCATTGAATCCTTCAATTCAATATTATGGAATACATAAATATGATTATAGAACACAATTTGGACATTGATTTTTCAACATAACAAGGTGCAAGCATGGAAAAGTGAACTAGCATTGTTCCTTGCATTAAAAAAAAAGAAGCAAAAAGTAATTTTGAGCTAAGGGTGGGGGAGGGGGATAAGGTTTATTTTTAATCTCAAAATAAGGTACAACTAGATTTATGAAAGAAGTGAGTTCCTTTGTTGTGGTTAAGTTGTTTGTTGGAAAAACCATTATTGTTGATCGTCTTCCCTTCCTTTTGCATTCAATAACATTATCATTCAACGAAGATGGTGAAAACAAAGGTCCATTGTTTGCAAGCATCTTGTTCCTTATGTGTGGTGAATTGCAAATTTTTCATTGCATACATTTCTTAAAGTTTAAACATGGTTGTTAAGATTGTTAACATTTGTCTAATTTTATTATATTGATGAAGGAAACTTGAATAATGTTTGTTGGGTGCTAAAAAAGACTATGAATAACAAAATCTCCTCCTACCATACCAAATGTGTTAGAGTAATGTTCAAGTTTTGAAAGGTTTTCAAGTCAAAACATTCAAGGTGTGTTAAATAGTTTATATTGAATACTTCAAGCTTTTGTGTCCACTATGCATTTAGAGAGTGATTAAGGTAATTGGAGAAATGAAGTAAAGGAGGTTCAAAATTTCAAGCCACTTTGGTATTTTGTTTGTAATTTTTTTTTGTTTGAAACACTTGACAAATTTGCACAATGCCTATGAAGGTTGTGAAGTTAGAACCCTTGATTCCATTCAATGGAACTATTTGAAAATATGAATTTATTTTCAAGCAATAAAAGTAGAAACTTGAGTGAGCAAGTTTAAATTTTGGTTGTGTAAATTGGATGATAAATGATTTTTCGAACATTTTTTAACTTGACTACTATAAGTATAAATTATCATAAAGAGATTACTTTTCACATCATCCCTTAAAAGGTTTGGTGTTTGTGTTTGGTGAAAGGCAACAAAATGGGTGGAAGGTTAAAATGAATGAACACCTTTTTTCAAATGAGTTTGCATCCTTGCATAAGTTCTATGAATATTTTATGCATACCCACTAACCAAAAGCAACTGCCTTGATGGGTGTAATCACACTAACATGAACCACAACAAATGTAACTAGTGTTTAGTTTTTCACATTTAGAAGTGGTATTTTAATTTGGTGTCGAAAATACAAGGATTTTTTATATAGTAAGGTTCGTAAAATATCATTGGAACATGCAAATTAATTTGAAAAATATCTTATGATTAATAAGTTTTCAAAAGTATTTATTAAACACTATAACGCGTGTTTTTTAACATTAAAAAGACTTATAAATAAACTTCAAAACTTTTGATAATTACATATATTTTGAAATCTTTTATATAAACCTTGACATCATAACATAAAGATTTTTTATTTTTTAAATTGAAAATTTTTTTTGAAGACTTTTAAAATAATATTTTGAAAAATATTCCACCAAAAGCAAGTGGGTGCAGCTTGTTTTATCCCATTTGTACCCTAACATTTTTTTAAAAGGTCGGCTAACATAGTGAAAGGGGGAGGGTTGTTAATTACAAATGTTATGCATTTGACACAAAAAAGAAACAAGTGAAAAAGGCTAAGAGGCAATGCCACCATTAATGCCATCTTTAAAAAAGAGCACCACTTCAACTTGTTTCAAACATAATAGTCAAAATTTTAAACATAATCCAAGTTTTGTTAAAGATGACAACTACTTTGTGGTGGATGAACCTAAGCATTTAAAAGTTTATAACTTTTAGAACAAATTATTATTGTAAAAGGTTTTTTAGAATATATTGAGGTCAAGCTATAATTAAAAGTTATAGGCTTTGCCTACACCCATTAGGATAAAGAAGGAAACTCACAAGAAAATTAAAGGAGTAAGCAACAAGGACAAAAAGATTAAGTTTCCTACTACTTTTACAACCTAACTACTCCTTATGTTGATCAATGAAAATGATACATATGAAAATCTATAAACAAAAAAAAGGAACAAAATATCAAGGGAATAAATCCACACTTTGTTATTGTCTTTTCTCATGTCATAAGCACTAGCAAAATAACCAAGCATTATGATTTGCAACATATAACAACATTCATGAAATTATTGTTTCAAAGTTTTTTTTTTTTCTTTACAAGCCTTAACATGTCATTGTGTGAAAAAAAATGAATTATTTGATAGTAGTAACTCACAACAATCATGTGGAACTTTTATGTGATCTACTCTCACTATCTTCTTTCTCTTGTCACTTGCGCTTCAACATTTGTAGCACCCCTTTGTTCTTGGTGTTAGTGCCAACTATGTTGATGGCAAGTGGGTAGAAACTTTCACTTGTAACTATTGCATGTTTCCACAAAGAAATAATACATGTCATGCAATGGGAAACCGAAAAGGGCAAAGAAGCATATAACACAAAAGAGGTTGCTACTACAAATGGTTTTGTAATTCTTCATAACTCTAGGAATCTTTGCAAACAACCATTTCATGTACAAACCTTAATAAAAGCCTATATTCATCCTTTTATTTTTTTCATTAGTTGAATGAACATGAAAGAAAGTGTCAAAGATGAATGAACAAGCTAATTTTGAAATGTTTCATAGGTTGGGATGAGTAAGGTGAGATATAACCAAGGTTTGGTTTAAAGTACAATCAAATAGGTAGGGACCTATTTTTTAAACTTTTAGACCTATGAAAATATTTGAAAATCCAACTTGAATTTTTTCCAAAAATAAAGATAACCATGTATTCCTTTTTGTGTCTACATTCTAAAACATATTTTTTGTAATTTGGAATTATTATAAAATTAAGTCAAAAAAGTCCTAATGATTTTTTTTTTTAATGTTCATTCCTACTTCCCTTTATAACCTATGTCATATTCTCATTTCAAATGTATCCAAACCATGTACCATGTGCATTTATAAGCATGCATAATTTTTTTCCTTTACTTCCATAACATTTACAATTACTTATTATTTAATTTTTAAAATTTAAAAACAACAAACATCAAAATATATGCCAACAAATCCATATTAAATTATGTTATTCCTTCCTTCCGAACACTTAAACTACAAGCAATTGAAATTGTTTACATGTATATTGCAAACAAGTATTCAAAAAAATATATATTTTTACCTTTTTTTACACTTGTTTGTTAGGTACCCATTTTTACTTAAGTCAAGATATTTTTTGATTTAATTTGCCATGCTTTTATCCATCAAATTGTGGTGAAACGTGGTTACAAAATTGTTGATTATATATTCTAAATTGCAATGACAAGATATCATAGTTAGTAGTGTTTAGGCTTTTTCACTATGATTTTCATGGGGGATTTTGCAACTTACCTTACGATTGGATTTTCCAAACATAATCGTCACTTGCAACTCCAAATATTTCTATGCCCTGAATGTTATTAATTGAGTTACATCAGTTTCATCAAACATGGTCATAACATAAACAATCAAAAAATACATATAATTACAAGCAATTTAGTTATAAAGGTGATAACAAGTTAAGATGGTTCATCTTCAGCAAATACACCATTCTTTAAAAGTTTATAAAATAATGTTAAAATAGTAATTTGTTGTGATATCATTGAATAAATGGAGAATTGCATGGTGATTAATGAATTTTAAAGTTCATACATCGAAAAGTCATCAGAAACAACTTTTTAATATACATGTAGAAAGAAATATATGAAAATAAAAGATGATTATCATATCAAGTTATGAAAATATGGCCCATTTTAAGCCATTTAAATATTTATAATTGTTTTTAGTTAATTATTTTCTAACGATTTTTTGGCATCTATGCTCTTTTAATATACAATATCCCAAATAAAAACCATACACAAGAATATATATATATATATATATATATATATATATATATATCATATTTTTCAAGTTAAAAAATTCATTACTATATATTTGGTGTATATATGTTATATTTTTTTATATAAATTTTTAAATTTAAGTTGATACTCTACATCTAGTTACAAATTTGACATATTATTAATCTTACACCTAGATAAATTTTTAAATAATCAAATAAATATATAAAACCCAAAAATATTTTTTAAACATAGCAAATAAGATTCAAAATATACTATTTCAACATTGTTTCCAACCTATTTAAAAATTATTTAAGCATTCTTTGATCAATCTTGAATGTCAACATATAAAAACTATCTCATGATCCCTTTTCGGTTCTCTCAAGGTGCATTCCTTATTCTTTAATTCATGAACATACCCATAATCATTGGCAACAATGAAGCTAGGCCTTATGAATTTACAAGATGATAAGTTTGAATTGAAAAATTATTGAATTACATGCTAAGGAATGTCTCAATGAACTTCAAGTCCAAGATATAAAAAGATTGTAGCTAAGACTTGTTAAAATCTGCATAAATATAAGAATCATCATGGGGTTGGTCCAAGCCTCCAAAGAATTAACTTACAAATAATTCATAAAACAATACAAAATTTTTCTATTTGTTACTTGAAAGCCCTTTACTTGTCAATGTGAACCAAACCCACGATGTCTTAGACTATGCATTTTATTTAAAACTAAGATTTTACACAATGTCAAAAGACATGCCCGTCCATGTACGGAAAAGGAACTCACATTCTTTTAATCAAAATTTCACCATGTTCTTCACATGTAGAATAAGGCCCATGTGCCCCAAGGCCACGTGGTACCACAATTTAAGAGTTATGGGTGTTTGAGGGCCCCTATATAAGGACCCACTTGCAAATTGCGAACTTGCCTTGAACCATAAGTAGGGACCTCCACAGCTATTTGGCAAATTGTGCAACTACCTTGGGCATAGTGAACAAGGCCCTTTCAAAGCATCTGTGCCTTTGTTTGAACCATAAAAATTGTGGACCTGCCTTGAGCATGGGTCCTTGCATAAACATTGGTGAACATTTGTTGTTATGCAACAAGTCTTCTTGTGAGAGAATAAATTTGGAAATTTGGGTTTGTCTTGTTATTTCTTGTTTTGAGTTGTCGTTTGTTTTTGGAGTGGAGATGGCTTCCCCAGCTGAGAAACTAAAATGTGTTAAATTGAAATTAATGATTGTCAATGGTGTGTAAAGCAACACAAAGCCCAAGTAAGATTGCTAAATATATTTACATAGAAGAGTTTAATCATAGAAATACTCCAAGAATGTAGGCTATACAAATAGTGCAGAAAATTGTTTAAAGCAATTTGCCAAGTGGGAGGAGCATCCTAAGGATGAGCACAAAAAAACACTTGCCAACATAATTGCAAGAGTTTTTCTTCACCCAAAATCATCTCATTTGATTCCTTTAGAATTATCAAATGAACAACCACACTTATTGGACCATTTTATTGGAAAGCTTTATGTCTCACCTATAGGAACTTCACTTAATATTGTCACTAGAATAATCTAGATCATTGGATTAGAATGCTTTCCAACAAATTTTTTAATTTAGACCATTTGATTGGAAAGATTCGCATAAATAATTAATCTGACCATTCAATTGAGAAAAAAATTAGAACAAATAATCAATGCAAACAATGCAAATGAAAAATAAATCTTCTTCCAATTATTTGTGCCAAGTAAGACCTTCAAAGAAAGGCGTTCCCAAAATTCAAAGCAGCCTGTTTTTTTTTTTGCCAAATTTCACCAAATTTCAACCTGAAAAATATGGTTTCAACCTATACAAAGAATTTTCCATGAAACAAATTGGCTCAAATTCACCAGATCTCAAAAACCAAAGTTTCCAGATCACGAGATTTTTATAAATAAGTTCCAGTAGGTAGCCAATAATATAGCAGGATCCTTTTTTTTTTTCTTCTTTCAAATTTATTCTGTAGCCAAATCTGGCTAAATCATCCTATGGATGATCGCCACTTCAACTACATCACAAAATTGAAAAAAAAACACCCTGATCCAAAGTGAAATTATGAGACATTATGAGATTTGTACAAAATGGGCTTACAAAATTCAAAGCCCAAGTATATGGTTTATTACATATTGGTATGGTAATAATAAGTTTCCAGGAAATTTTAGCACTAGAATGGTGTTTGCTATTAAGCAAATTGTCAACTTTATCTGCCACAACATGATATGATCATCATTTTTCTTTTATGAAAAATTTCACAAAAATGGAAAAAATAAAAATAAAAATAAAAATAAAAATGGAATATCCCGTTGCTAAATTTTCATTTTTTTGAAAAAAATTCGCGAAATTCGAAAATAAAAATAAAATTTTCACTGCATTTAGATTTAGATTTTTGTTTCATGGCATTTGTGTAAACTAGATTTTTTAGTATTTAGAGAGGTTCTAAAACTTGGTCACCACTTAATATTAAATCCTTCTTGAGATGCTAGCCAATTATTCAAATTGAAAAAATATTCCACTGGATATGATATGAGTACAATCAAATTTGTAAATAATGGTATGAATAAAAATAGTAAAGAGACTAATACCAACAAATATTGGACATGAATATTGTATTAAGTATGTAAAAGTACATTGTACCTTGAAATGTACTCAATTTAAACTGAAAATAAAAATTATAACAAGACTCCAGCAATCATTCAAACTAAACCCTAAACCCCCCTAAACCCTAAACCCTAAACAATCCCTACTAAATGAAATCAAAATTTAATCTTATCAAAACAACCAACTTCTTCTAATTTCTTCTAGTATCCAGGACACCAAATCTTTAATTTGTACTCTCATATGGAACTCATCTAAGTTGCAAGGACATCTAGTAGTGATTGGTGAATAGTTTTAAAATGCTGTACCACATATCATAAATAGTTGTACCTATATTAAACTCAAGACAAATTAATTAAAATTTGCAGTGTTGAGATTTTCAAAAGAAATTATCTTAAAAGATTAAAAGATATATTATACAGTCATTTTTCCTGAAACTGAGAAGAAATGAAAATTTCAAAAAAATACTCATTTAATTCATACAATAGAAAACAGAATAAATACTTAGGACTAGTATGAATGATGAATTCATTGGTAGAACACAAAGATCCAACTAACGTGACCACAATAGAAGAAGAGAGAAAGAGGTTTGCCTGAGAAGAATACCGGACTTGTTCCGGCGCATGTTCCAAGTGCTGCAATTTGTTGGCGTTCAAATTCAGAGAACACCATGGGGCATCATCAAGTTGGATGCCAGCAACATAACATCAGTGGAGCCTTGTCTAGAGGCAGTACGAAAACAAGTTATTTTGTGATTGGTGCATTGTTTGGTTTAAAGGAGAAGCCATTGTCCCCTTGCCCAACGTTTGTAACATAGGCGCTCGCCCCATTGATCTCCATGTGCGTGGTTTGGAAGCTCTTGGAGCCCAAGTTGAGATAAGGTAAACCTAAACCTTAAACCCTCGCCAATTCAAAGGGACAAATTTTCATGGCTATGGGTTTTTGAGGTTTTGTGTGGTGTTGGAGCAATTTGGACTGTGCTCTCAGGCTTAAGACAACATACAGTGGTTTGGGAACAGCTGCATGAATCCTTGGATGCATTCTGTAGAAAAGAATGCAAGAAAAATTTGGGATTCAGTTGCTTCAGTCTTTCTTCAAGTGGATGCAAGCCTCTAGCTAGTGGTTGTCAGACAACTGCAAGGGTTGTGAAGGTTATAGGTCAAGCATGGTGTTGGAGCTGATCATTTTAATGTATTTGTAGCATACCTTGCATGGAACCTATGGCAGAAAGCTTCCAGCTACTCCATAGGAGTTTATTCCAGCTGTGGAGTCCAGTATTATTTGCACACTGTGTGAAGGAAGTAGTCAGTCATATTGACACATTTGGATTGGACTTTAAGCCTTTTGAGATGGCATTGGAGAAGTAATGTCTGCTGCACTGGGTTTTGCAGAGATGATTAGGGTGAAGTGCAGCACCACTTACATGCATGTGGTTGTAGGCAAGGCAAGGTGCACTTCTGTGCGATGGATGGCAAACATCTTGTCAAGGGCAACTTTTGTCTTGACTACCCAAGTGTAGGAGCCACAGAAACTCTCATGATGGCTGCAGCTCTGGCTGATGGCAAGACAGTGTTGTCAAATGTGGCCCAGGTAGTTTCTAGAACCGCTCTCCCCCAGTCTCCATCATTGCAATCTTAGGAAATGTCTTCAACTGGAGAATGCCAACACATGTAAATTGTGCCAGGAGCTGGAGGTTGTTGACCTTGCAGATGTTTTGATTTCCTGTGGAGCAAGCATCCATGGAGCTGGAACCAATACACTCAGCATAGTGGGAAGGAGGAAGCTACATGGTACTGAATACCAAATTATACCAGACAGAATTGAGGCTTGAACATTTTTGATAGCAGCAGCCATCACATGCTCCACCATTTCCATTTTTCCTGTGGTTCCAACACATCTGAAGTCTATTGTGAGTGAACTCCACATCATTGGATGTCACATTCAGCAAACATCATCTAATGGTTTGTGGGTAGGTTGAAGCTTTCCAACAGTTCATGCACCTTCCATTCATCTTTTCATTTGCCTTAGCATTTACTGGTGCCAAGAATATAATGGTCAAATGGCTTGGTCATATGTTGGCAGATCAATTCACCATAGCTGCTTAGAAACATGGATGTCAAAACACTTCCATGTCCAGCATTTCCCACTACAGCTCATGTCCTTAGTGACAACCTGTAGTGAGTTTTACTGCATTTCACTGTGCAATTCACTGTATAGAACACCAGTATTGGCTACAGATTTGAGAGCAGAAGCTGCTCTAGTCCTTGCAGGTATGGCAGCTGAGGGGACCACACACATTGAAGGAGTAAGGTGACTATGTCGTCATGGTTGTTGTTTTTTTCTTCCTGAGGGAATGAGGGAAGAAAAGGTGAGATGTGTGGGTGATGGAGCAAGCAGAGGTGAAAACAGAGGAGGAGGAGTAGGAAGAGGTAGGTAGGACCAGAACCAGGAGGAGGAGGAGGAGGAAGTCTAGCAGCAGTACAAGGGTTTGAAGAAGCTCTGGAAAAAGATAATGCCATCTCCTTGACAGTGCTTTGCCAGGTGGTAATGGTCTTTTTCCTTACTGCTTCTATGGTGCTTGCTGGTTTTTTGAGTGTTTTTGGTTTTCAAGATCCTTCAGTCCGGCTGAACAAATGCAAGCTGTAGTAGAAACAAGAAGAACTAGAATGGGTTTGTTTTGGAAGAAATAGAAGAAGAAGAAGAAGCAGAAGATGGCAGCTCCATACTGTTTGTCCACAGGAATTAAACCCTAACTAGGGTTTATTAGATCATTCTCCATGTGAAAAATGTTTCCTCTCAATCCTACCCAAAAGGCTCTGGCCTTCTACCAGATGCATGCTGCCATTATTCATGATGAATCCTGATTTAAAAAACTCAATTGTATTGAGAGAGAATTGAGTAAAAGTAATCATGTATCATCAACAGGATATTGGCAGCATTAGATTTTGTTTAGTGCACTCATCTCCACTGCTATTATGATCAGGGGACAAATGGATTAAAAAAAGAGAGTTGAACAAAGAATTTCAATCTGACCTCTAAGCTCCTGTAGTCTTTTGCTGCTTCAAATAGAGGATTAAAATGTGGACTGTGTGCAATTTATGATGTCTGGCTTGTCTTAAAACATCTGTGTCTGTGTGCAGAAAGGCTATGGATCATGCTGTGAACAATCCCCAACTATTAGCAGTTTTGGGAGAGCATATTGAGCAAGGACCTTGGTATGAGGCTACTATGGGTTTGGACCATGAAGGACATTCAGCTTCTTGCACTTTCTCTGTGATTGGTAGCTTGGGCACAGCAAACCTTCATCTTCAAGTTGTGAAGTTTGAAGGCACAGTCCTTTCTCTCTCTCTCTCTCTCTCTCTCTCTCTCCACTCTTCTGTGGTGGTTTCATGGCTGCAGAAGGTGTTCAATGCAAGGTTTTTCTCTTTGTGTGAAACTGCTGATTCAATAATTGCAATGAAGTGTCATCTCCACATTGCTCTGATGTGTTATTTTGTTGTCTTGTTTGTAAGTTTCTGTGATGGAAAGCTTTCCCCTTAATGCAATGATATGTAGATAGTGTCAGCTAGAATGTTGCAAAGAGTGTGATCATGAGAGCTCCACTGTGTAACTCAGCTGGCAAAGAACATCAAAGCTCTGTAACTGTTGCACTTTAGGGTTCTACTATCATGCTGGCACTGAGTTTAAATTGTTTCTGTTACATTGGTGGACCAGAGAAGAGAAACTGGCTCTCCCCGTATGCACTGGGCATCACAGGTGGAAGGTGGGAGGTGTTGACATTGGATGCTTTAGTGCCAAGGGTCACCCATGGTCGAAAATGATTTAACCTGATGCAGCCTATGACTGACACATCAGATGTGGGAGACCAAAGGGTTGGGACAGAGCTTGATGCACTGCTCAACTCTGATGCACATTGTGAATTTTGAAATGTTGACTCCATTATTCTCTTTGTCTACAAATTCTGCTATCTTGGAAGGTCAGGTCTCACTCTGGCCCTGTGTAGCTGCAGGCTTGTGCCTCCATCATTTTGTTTTCATATTGACATTTTGTGTACACCATTAAATGGCCTATGAAGTTGAGAGAAGCTGCATTTCTTCTCTTGAGCTTACCCACCTCCCAACTATTGTTTTGAAGTTGTAGCCAGATTTAGGGTTTAGGGTTCCCACCAAACCAAACCAAACCATGGTAGTAAAGTGAGAAAAGCACAACCCTTTCACATGTTTCATCTTGTGGATCATGGATCCTTTTTTGATGAGTAGTTGGAAATGACTGTTTGTGGTAATCTCATACATGATCATTGGGTTGGATGCTGTTGCAAAGATGTTGCAAAGAATTCAGATCAAGCAGTATGAACTTGAGAATGGGCACTGTGACATTCTGGGGGAATCATTTAGGGTTTAGATACCCATTGTGCAGATATTGGTCTCTCTTTTTTGTGAAGTCATTTTGTTTACTGAAGTACAGAATTTGTCATCTGCCGCACTGAGCCAGTGTAGCATGGCTCCCTGGGGCTCTGGGTTGACTCCTGTCTCTCTCATTTTGCTGTTGCAGCTAATGAGAGAAGTATGGTCTGATCCAAGCAGAGGTGAAAAAAACAACCGAGGAATTTGGTTACAAGGTTTAGTCCACATGATGACACATTTTGCACCAAAATTAGTTGTCACAATGATCATGTCCTAAAACAGTTTCTAATCTTATGAGAAGAGATTCAATATGGGGGAGGAGGGAGATGATCCAGATCAGCACTGTGGGATGGAGGTTCAAGGTGCTCTTAGTTCAGAAGTGGTTAATTTGCTGGTGCTTTTCTTTGTTGTTTCTTTGTCAATGCAACCCTTGTATGTGGCCAATGCATAGGATGAGTCATTGATGAAGACTGCAATTGTATATTCAAGCAAATCTCTTCTTAGTTTTGGCTCCATTGCTGTCATGGTACAAGCTTGCATGATCCAAGTAGTCAACAGTTGTGTGCTTAAGCTAGGATTTGTTCAGGAGTTAGGGATTGCCTGACCCATTGACAATGGTGGCTTTCCATTGAGTAGCTGCACCTTCAGCTTTGCAAGTGTGACTTACCAGTTTTTTACTCCAGATGCTCTAGATTGGTGATTGAGATTTGCAAGACCTGCATTATGGAACTGTACCTGCACCTCCTGCTTGGGAATTTAATGCTAATGGAAACCAACTGAACCTTCCAAAGCTGAAGGTGCAGCTACTCAATGGACAGCTGCCCTTAGACCCTCCATGTATGTCACTTGCCTCTCCACTGCTTTGGCAGCTTGTGGCTTGTACTACAGTGCCTGCTAAAATTAAGTGGGCACAAGCTTGAGGAATATATATTCTATTAGCATCCATGCACCTCTTAATCAGTGCTAGCTGAGATCATGACTGACATTCTTCCATGTTGCTTCTGGAAATCATCAACAGAAACTCAGTTGCAGGTTGTGGTAGAAACTCAGTTACAGGTTGTGCCAGCCTCTTGTCTGGCCTTGGTTTTGAACAGATCAATACTATGTAGTACTTGAACCAATTTCTTATAAACATTGTACGGTGCATGCTTTCACCCTCAACCCATAAGACCCATAAGGCTGCACTAAAGGAAAAAAAATTTGGTACCAGCGCTGAGGTGCCACACTGAAAAAAGAAAACAGCAATGTGGTGATATGTACAAAGAGGTCTAGCTCAGACTAATTGTGTGCTGTCACTTGATGAATTTGTACAAGGTTCTGAAAAGCTGTTGAATGTGAAGCTGCTTGAGACTTTGATTGTCAGCAGCAGTACATAATCGGCCCTGTGGTGTTAGGATGTAAAGAGATTGGGGCAGTTTCAGCTGATGAATCCATTGGAAGAATATCCAATTTGAAGTCCCCTGAATATCACTTGTACTATGGCATGCTGGGTTTCAGAAGTTGAACAAATTTCTCACTGACAACCAGGAACTCTATTGGCAGCACATGAAAGAAGTGGAGGAGAGGTACTTTCCAGACTTTTTATCACCTATCTATTCTTGAAAGAATTACCAGACCAGATCTACAGTTGAATAATCTGCTGAAATTTTGGTGTTGCAGAGAGCAAAAGCAAACATAGTAGTGGGATGCATGAATTTGCCAGCTTGGAAGATCAGGTGAAGTCCCTAATGCCCTAATACCCATTCTGAGCCTTTCCATGTGGGACATATTGTAATTATAACTTGTATGTGCGATGATGAAAGTGCATTCACCTACTCTCTCCTGCTTTTGGTTATGGGTATAAACTTCTCTGTTCTCTTTTGGTGTTCTACTGTGAGGGCTGTTGGGGCTGATGGTTTTGCTATCTCTGTCAAAGAAGCCATTTGTCCTTTGCATTGACCATTCTGTGGAGATGGCAGAAGAACACTAATTTATCGAGGGTTTCCTTTTACAATTCAATGGGGGGGGGGTGTTGCAGAGTGGAAGTGACAATATAAGGCAAGCACATGAGATTGTGTTCTTGACAACCCCATATTCATTCAATGCACAGGAAGCATGTGCCTTTGCAATGGTAGGGGCTGACATTATCATTGCCCATATGGGGCTGACCACAGCCAGCTCCATTGGTGCCAAAACAGCAGTGTCACTGGAAGATAACGTCAGACATGTACAAGTGATTACAGATGTTGCTTCTGAAGTCAACCCAGATGTCATTGTGCTTTGTCATGGAGGTCTGAGCTTATGATTCCTTCCTTCTTTCATGTTATTCATCTGTTACACCCTGTTCTCAATTCTTCTTGTTGTGATGACCCACCCACCATGTGTGTTGGATGGAATGATTTTTGGAGTTATTGACCTTCTCAGAATGTGCAAAGGTTCGGGAATCATGGTAACCTGTGAAACTGAATGCAAATATTTGTATCCTAGGTAATCATGACTGGGTTTTGGGTGGCAGGACCAATTTTGGGTCCAAAGGAAACAGAATATGTACTACAGAGAATATGGGGAGTACATGGGTTTTGTAGAGCATCAAGCATGGAACGCTTATCCATTGAGGAAGCAATTGCTGGAACCATGCAGCAGTACAAAGCCATTCAAATAACTGGATGAAAGAATTCCAACTAAATTCACAGATTTCAAAGTTGCATTTTGAAGCAGCTTACAATATCATAGTCGAAGTGTAAGCATTGCAACCCAGATGATTGTTGGTTGCAAAAAGCCAATTATTACTGTTGTTCATCTCCTTTCTTTCTTCACGTTTGTTTTAATCATTGGGTTTCATATTGCTCACTCTTGCAATAGAGAGTGTGCCCACCCCTTGGAGGCTTGGCAAAGTAAGTCAACAAGCTTGTGGTTTTTTCTGGCATTTTTTGAACCAAAAAAAAAAGAAAAGAAAGCTAAAACACAGAGACCTGAGAATTTTCATACGATTGACACAAAATTGCTTTTTATTTCCATTTTTTCTGAAGGTAATATTCTCAAATTTGATGCTAATAAACAAAATTTCACCAAAATTAAGGTCTTACAATAAATTTCCATCAAAGCACCTAGAACTTAGGTTTTAAGAAAAATGGTACCTAAGTCATCAAATTATAAAACTTGGAGCATCTAGTGGCAACTACATGCTAATTTGTAATATATATAATATTATCATTTTCTCAAACATATTGAAATTTTTAATAACTTTTTTTAAATAAAGAGAAAATGGTACTTAATTCATCAAATTATAACACTTGGAGTATCTATAATTGGCTGCCAAAACTTAGGTTTCAAGAAGAATGGTACCTACATCAAATTATAAAACTTGGAGCATCTAGTGGTCACCAAATACTATATATATATATAAATTTCAAACATATTGAAATGTTTAACTTAGTTTTAAATAAAGAAAAAATATAGTACTTAATTCATCAAATTATAACACTCAAAGTATTTATTGGCCACCATATGTTAATATTATAATAATATTTCTACAAAGAGATTGAAACATCTAATTGTACATTATTATTATTATTACTATTATTAAACTTTCATTTTTAATAATATTGTAACTCAATATGTAATCATTACTAATTAAATTAAGATTGTGTGGCCATTAAATGCTACTATTACATAAATGTATTCAAAACTATTAAAAAATCATCTATTAACTTAATAGTAACATAAATTTTAACAATATATTCTACAATGAGCTCACATAACAAATTTTTTGAGAAATCAATAATTATTTTAATCATCATGATGATAGAAATTGTTACATTTCATTTGGTTACATATAGTTCACTTCATTCGCCACATCAATGTTTGTTTTAATTTGACTATCATGCACATCACTAATCGTTATGATGTTATTCAAGGTTGTATTTTTCCTAGCAAGAAATGAAAACGCAATAAAATCAATGTCCACCCATTGCATTGTTGCATGTTCCTTTCTTGAAGAACACCCACCACTAAACATGCACCATTTGATAATGCTCATCATTTGCATCCTTGACCACATTATTGTGTTCTTCCCATCCATAGTAAATACATTTCAGGTTCAGATGGATGTGCAAGAAGAAAATCCCCTTCATGTAAATCCTTAAAAGGAGTGTAAGTTGTTGTATTCAAGGACGACTTCATGTTTTTAGAACCACAATACAGAGGGATAATTGGATCTTCCATATTATCAAAAATAGGAATAGATGGAATAGAAAATCTCACATGATTAACTTTCCAATTACTAATCAACCAAAAGCCCTCTAACAATACAAGACTTTGTTGAGGAATTGGTTTTGACAAGCACTTTAAAATACCTTCCCAATAGTTAATATATGGCTTCATGACTCCAACATACATCTCATCTTTAAAAATATTGAGCTTCCAAAATTTTCAATACTTTGAAATTCCACTATTGATAAATCTTTTTTTCTCTACTGACTTCAAATCATCATTCCCCCAAATAGGATGGAAAGGAATAGGCTTTGGAATTCCACTAAGGTACTTGGGGCAACCTTGATTGTCTAATCAAATTATAGGGCCATCTATAAGGCTCCATACTGAATCTATCAAAGACACATTATACTACATCACTCGCCACCCAAAAGAATCCACAAAAAATCAAAAGACATGCATGTTTGTGTGTCCAACCAATACTTCAAATTCATCTTTCAAATAACCTTAAACCCAAGGGTTGAAATCTGGGATTTCTTGAATTAGTTGGGGAATGAATTACTGATCTTATGAGACCATAAATGCTTTCATCAAATCCATTAACATATAGTTATTTTGCTCTCTCAATTTCTTTGACAAGTAGCCAAAATTTCCATCAATGTTTTCATGCGTATGAACAATATGAAATCCCAACTAGACCTCTTCAAAGACCTCTTTTGTTATTAATAATGAA
>Ga0116231_10006428_pt1 | contig 22397 bp, 18 predicted proteins | sample S1TSphgellanicum_2_FD_89695 | JGI IMG/M metagenome (GOLD analysis project Ga0116231, IMG submission 89695) | Host-associated microbial communities from peat moss isolated from Minnesota, USA - S1T2_Fd - Sphagnum magellanicum MG | ecosystem: Host-associated > Plants > Peat moss > Unclassified...
CCTGCAGGCCGCGACCGGCCGACGCGACGCCGCCTATCTCGACGCCGTGCACGATACGGATGCCGACAGCCGCACGCGCGCCGATCTACTCAACGACGCCTTGGCGTTCTTTCTCTACATGGATCGGTAGCTAAAGCCAGCCCTTCTCGCGCGCGATCTGGATCGCCTCGATGCGGCTCGAAGCGCCGAGTTTGCCCATGGCCTCGGACAGATAATTGCGGACGGTGCCCGCTGATAGTCCGAGCTTCGCGGCCATTTCCGCCGCCGACGCGCCGGTGGCCGCCGTGCGCAGCAATTGACGGTCGCGGTCGCTGAGCGGATCCGCCTCCGTCCAGGCACCGACCGCGAGCTGCGAGTCGATGACGCGACCGCCGCCGTGTACGGTGCGTAGCGCCGACGCGAGTTGCTCGGCCGGACCATCCTTGATCATGTAGCCCGCCACGCCGGCATCGAGTGCCCGCCGCAAGTACCCGGGCCGCGCGAACGTCGTGAGGATCACGACTTTGCACGGAACCTCGAAGCGGCGCACGCGCTCCGCGACTTCGAGTCCCGTCAATCCCGGCATTTCGATATCCGACACCAGAATGTCGGGGTGCAGACGGTAGGCCTCGCGCACGGCCGCCTCGCCATCGGCAACGGTGCCGAGGACTTCGATATCGGGTTCGAGCGACAACAACGCGGCGAGCGCGCCGCGCATCATGGCCTGGTCCTCGGCGAGCAGCACGCGGATCATGCGGCTTCCGTGCGCAGAGACGGCACGCGCATGCGCACGATCGTGCCGCCGCTCGGAGCGGCTTCGAGCAAGAGGCTGCCGCCCTGCGCCTGCAGCCGCTCCGCCATGCCCGCGAGCCCGTTGCCGCGCACGGCCGCACCACCACGGCCGTTGTCCTCGACGCACAGTTCCGTGGTCCGCTCGTCGCTCACCAGACGCACGTCGACGCGCGTCGCGCGCGAGTGCCGCTGCACGTTCGTGACCGCTTCACGCAGCCCCATCGCGAAGGCGGCTTCCGCCTCCGGTGTCAGCGCCGGATTGGCGCCCGCGAATTCGAAATGAATGTTCGCCGCCTCGAGCAACAGCCGTGCCGACGCCAATTCCCCGGACAGTTCGGCGCTGCGGAGGCCCGTCACGGCGTTGCGGACCTCGGTCAGCGAGCGGCGAGCGACGCTCTCGATGTCGGCGAGCTCGCGCTCGGCGCCGGCCGGATCGCGCGTCATGAGCCGGCGGGCGAGTTCCGACTTGATCGCGACCAGCGACAAGGTATGCCCGATCAAATCGTGCAGGTCGCGGCCGATGCGTTGGCGCTCGGTCATGACGGCCAGGCGTCTGACCTCGTCCTGCGACAGACGCAACTCGGCGTCGCGCTCGATATTGAAGCGGAACGCGACCTGCAGCAACGCGATCACGAAGGTGCTCAACGCGCAGCCGAACGTCATGAGGGGCGTGAAATAACTGGTCGTCATCGCGACCGCGCTGAACGCCAGCAGCAGCAACGCCACCCAGCCGATCGCACGCCAGCCGCGCGCACAAAACGGGATCAAGGACGCCGCATAGATCACGTACGACCAGGACGTGTTCACGGGAACGATCGCGAGTCCCAAGACCGCGATCGCGACGGTGTAGTGCACGAGGTATTTACGGCTGCCGTACCAGGCGCGCTGGTACAACACGAGGAACACCGCGATGCTCAGGTACGTGACCCAGACAATCCAGGGTTTGACGTTGGCGAACACCCAGGGCGCGAGCACCATCCAGAAGAGCCACAACAGGTTCACGATCGGAAACCAGAGCATCCCCGACCGATTCCCGGAGAGGCTGATCCAAGCGACGAGCGAGTTCGGCGCGGGCGCCAGCAGTGCCCGCGCGCCACGCCACCCGCTTACCGACTTTGGGTCAGACCGTTCGTTCACTGCCGGCTCCTTGCTTGCGTCCGCGCTCATGCTAGCCCACGATACGGACTATTCAATGCGAACGTCATCGATTTCGAACGTGAACGGCCCCGCGGGCAGACCCGCCGTGAACGCCACGCCACGCAGCTGCGACAGGTCCGCGCCGCCAAAGCCTTTGAGCGGCAACCGCACTTCGGTCCATTCGGGCGTCGCCTGGAAAGTCGTGACGGCGGGCATCCGCTGATTGACCGACCCGCTGAACAGCATCGCGCAGAGCGTGCGTGCGTCGCCGCGTACCTTGAAACTCAAGCTCGTGCGTTGGGCGAAGTCGACGGCCTCGAACGGCTTCGTGCCCGGCATGAACAGCGTGCCGGCCCAAGCATAAGGTAAGCCGCCGTCGACCTCGCCGCGTACGCGCAGAGCACCCTTGGAGCCTTCCGCTCCGCCGGCTTCCCAACCGATCGTCGCCGTGGATTTGCCGCCCGCCAGCTGGTCCGTGCTCACGATCCAATTCTGGCCGAAGCGCACGCTGACGGCGCCGTCCTCGAAATCCGAGATCAAACTAACGGTGCTCGGTGCCACATCCGCGGCCACGACGCGTTCGTCGGGCAGCAGACTGCGGTCGACGAGCGCGCCGTTCTTCCAGACTGCGACGATCGCGCGCGTGGTCGTGATGTCGCGCGTGGGGTCACCGTCGACGAGCACGAGGTCGGCGCGCAGACCGGGAGCAATCCGGCCACGATCATGCAGTGCGAATTTGGCCGCCGTCAGTCCCGTCGCCGCAGACAACGCTTGCGTCGGCGTCAGCCCCGCCTGAGTCAGCAGAGCCAATTCCTCATGTAGGGACGCGCCGTGCGCGGTACCTGGATTGCCGGCGTCCGTGCCGGCCAGGATCGGAATGCCGGCGGCGTGCAGCAAGCGTACGTTCTCCTGCGCATGTTCGAACAAGGCTGGCTTACGCCACAGCGGTGGGAATTGCGCGCGCAAGCTGTCGCGCTGCGCAGCCGTCAGCCAGGGTTGCAAGCGCGGGTCCTCGCCGAGTTCGCGGCCGGCATCCGCACCGCCCAAGCCCGCCGCGACCGATAACGTGGCAACCACGAACACGTGATGCGCGCGAGCACTCGCGATGAAATCCGGACTGGCCGCTCGGTCGAGAAACACGTGCGCCAACCCGTCGATGTCGGCATCGACGGCGACTTCGGCGTCGTGTTCGGTCGCGACATGGGCCATGGCCATCTTGTGCTCGGCGTGCGCGGCCGCAACGAGGGCTTTCACGGTCGCGGCGTCGAGGGTCGGGAGGTGTTGCCCGTATGCGGAGCCGTCTTCGAGAATGATCTTCAAGTAATCGGAACCCTCCGCGAAACGCGCCGCGACGAATGCCGGCGCTTCCTCGGGCGTCGTGAGCGTCGGAATCGGCATGCCATATTCGGTGCCGTGCCCCTGCGGGACGGTCGCCAAGGTGCCCGCCGACCAGAGGTCCGCCATCGCCGTCGGCGCGAGGCTCTCGCGCTCGCGCCGTGCGGCCTCGATTTGGTGCCAGTTGCTGAACATGTCGAGTTCCGTCGTCACCCCGAAGCGCAGGGCGTCCCGGCGCGCGCTTCCCCAGCTGTGCGTGTGGGCGTCGATGAGGCCCGGTAATAGCGTGCGGCCCGCGCCCTCGACGACCGTGACCCCGGCCGGTGCGGTCAAGTGCCTGCCGACGCGCGCGATGAGCCCGTCCTGCACGAACACATCGGTTGCCGCGATGATCCGCTCGCCGTCGAAGACGCGGACATCGTGCACGAAGAAAGTCTGGCTGACGGTGGGACCCGTCGCGGCAGTTGCGCCGGCGGCCGTGACGTCCGTGGCGGAAGACGGCGCGGCGCCGATCCATGCCGTGAGCAGTGCCACCAGGATCGCCACGCGCGGACGCCGCGCGCACCAGTTCGTGAAGTTCAGTTTCATGCGAATCTCCCTGAGTTTTGATCAGGGCTAGACGCTACCGGGTCGTGCCGACGCCCGTTAGTCACGGGTGTCAGCCTTCGGAGGTGACAGTCGTCATATGACGACTGTCACTGGACCAGCGTCATAGGACGAGGAGAGCGGCAAACACCAAGTACAGTACGCCGAACCACGCGAGCCGGCCCGCACTCAAGAGCCCCGCGCGCAGCAACAGCCACATGAGCGCGATCGACGCGAGTGTCACGGCTGCCGCCATCGTGAGCGCGCGGTCGAACAGCCAGGGCGTGAAGAAGATGCCGAGCGCGCTCGGTACCGTCGCCTGGATCATCATGGCGCCGCTGATATTGCCGAGCGCGAGCGTCGCCTTGCCCTGGCGCAGCCAGATGATCGCATTGAGCGTTTCCGGCAGCTCGGTCGCGATGGGGCTCAACAGCAGCGCGGTCAGCTGCGTCGAGAGGCCGAGCACGGGACTCAAGGCCGCGAGCTCGCGCACGAACAGCTCCGAGCCGAGGAAGGTCACGGCGAGCGCGAGTGCGGTTTGCAGGATCGCCCAGGAGCGCGGTGGGTTCGCATCCCGCGGCCGCAGTTTCAGGGGCTCGAGTTCGATCTCGACCGAGCTCGAGTCGGCGACCGCCGTGATCTCGCGCCAGGTATAGACCGCGTACGCGAGTAGGAAGGCCACCCCGAGCCAGGGCTTGTAGCGAAACATGACGAAACCCAACGCGACCTTCGCGGCAAAGATCCAGAGAAACCACGCCTGGTCTTTCCGAAGCCGGCGCTGCTCGCGCAGCGAGAGCAAGGGCGTGGCGGAGCTGCGCCGGAACGCAAGGAACGACAGGCCGACGACCGCATAGGCCACCGTCGCGAGCACGAGCGGGCCGCCGAGCGCCGCGCCGACACCGATCTGTTTGTCCGCGGACGAGTGGCCGGAAACGACTGCCACAAAAGTCACGACGCTTTCGGGCAAGGCGGTCCCGAAGGCCGCGAGCACGGTGCCGACCGCGTTCTTGTTGACGCCGAACTGTTGCCCCAGCCACTCGACGCCGTTGACGAAGTATTCGCAGGATAGATAGATGACCGCGGCGCAGGCCAGCAGGATCAGCACGGTGGCCAGCGTCGTCACAGCCGATCGATGCCGCGGTCGGTACGCAAGGCGCCGATCAGAACTGTGCGTGCACGCGGATCGCGAACACCGAGACCGGCCCGCGGTCCGTATTGTAGGCGGGGTTTTTCACCCATTGATAGTCGAAGGTCACATGCGCCCAGGTGCGCGCCGACACACTATAATAAGCCTCGAGAATTTGCTCGGCGCCCGGATGCGGCAACTTGCCGTCGCCGACGAGCACGCCGAGTCCGCCCGCGTTCAGGTACTGCTCGAACACGTCCGAAATGCCGTTGTCGATGCCGACTAGGCCGATCGTGTCGTCGCCGCGTCCCCAGGCGGACCCTTTGAGCGCACCGCCGAGCGACACCGTGCGGTCCACGTCCGTGAACTCATAGGTTTCGACATTGCCGGCCGCCTTGCCGACGCGCGCGAACACGCCGAGATCGTCGTTGACCGGTTGCTCGAGATCGAAACTGATCCCGAGCCGGCTGCGATAGCGGCGCACGTCGGCCGTATTGGGCGTGCCGCCGGTCGTCGCGGCGAGTGCGATGGCGTCGCTGTACAGGCCCATGCGGCCGCGGCTGTCGTAGACGGTGACGAGTGCGCGGCCGGTCTGCCCCAATAGGGCGTAACGACGCTCGATTTCGCCGATCCACTGGAACTCATGAAACCCGGGGTCGAGATGCTCGCTGTTCGGAATATTGGAGAGATCGAACCAGCCGCCGCGCAGGGTCCAAGGCCCCTGATACCACTCGGCCGCCGCGCCGACCGTAAAGCCCCAGGCATCGGCCGCATAATCGAACGTCGCCGCATCGATCGCGGTCCAGTTCAAGAAGTCGTTGCGTGCGTCGTGCGCGTATTGATTCGTATCGAAGACGTCGGTCACGCCGAACTTGCCGATCGTAAAGACCCAGCGATTCGGGCTTTCGAGGCCGCCGAGCTGCAGCGCGGCCGGGTTGAGTTTCTCGGTGGGCTCGCCGAGGTTCCAAGTGTCGCGCACGAAAGCCCGCGGCAGGCGCAGATACGGTTGGTTGTGGCCGATCTTGTAGGCCTCGGCGCTCGGGAAGCCCGCCACCCCCAGCGTATTGTCGAGGCCGAAGCCCTGGTCCACCTCCGGCGTGAGCCAAAGCTCGGCGGCCGACCACAGGCGCACGCCGAGATAGAGCGTGGCGTCGGTCGTTTCGGCGCCGCGATCCGGAGAGAGGCTGTTGGCGCCCGCATAGGGCACCGGGAACCGGTCGGTTTCCTGCTCGACGTACGTGAATTGGCCATGGATCGCCCAAGCTTCGGGCGCGGGCGCCAATTCGGATCCGGCGCCCTTGTCCTCGCCCCAGGCGGTCACGGCGCCGCCGGCGGCCGCGCAGGCGAGGATCAGCGCGAGACCTTGGCGCGTGGCTGGCATGAACATCCCGGTCGAGTCGACGCAATATAGTATAGGGGAGTATAGGATACGCGCGGCGAGCTTGGCAAGCGCGCCGGCGGCTGCGCCTGCCATTGGCATTTGCGCCGGGCTCTTCTATTGTGGCAGGCGGGCATCAAAGCCATGCAGCCGCTCACTCACCACGAGATTCTCGGTCTGATAGCGCCGTTCACGCGGCGCGGACTGCATGTCGACCTGGCGGCGAGCGATCGGTCGCAGCGCCGCCTCGCGTTCCGGGCGGTCGAGCGGCCATGGGCGGCCACGTCCGCGCCGCTGCGCGAATCGCTCGAACTCGCGAACCCCGATCCGGATCGCTATCGTCTGACGCGCGTACTCACGCTGGCCAATGGCCTGACCGCGCAGCTCGAAGCCGAGGGAGCGGACGTGGAGGAGCTGCTTCGCGACAGCGAGCAAATCGCGCCCGAGCGCCAATTGCAGCGCACACCCGAAACGCTGACCGCGCTCAGTCACCGGATCGCGCCGAGGTGGCCCTCCGACGGCTCCGAGAGCAACGCGGGGCTGCCGGCCGGCGAGCGCCTGATTCTGACCGGCGCGGCGGCACGCGTCGCGGACCTGCAACTACGCCTCGACGAACCGACGCGGCTTGGGCTTCGGGCCGACGTACACGTGGAGTCGGCCGCCGGCGAGACGCTCGCGTTGCCCGAGGACCTCTTCGCGGTGCTCGGCCGCGATTGGGCGCCGCTCGAGCGCGCGCAGGAAGGGCAATGGCGCGGCAGCTTGCGATTGCGGAGCCGCGAACCCGCGCGGAGCCGGCTCGCCGAAATGCGCTGGTGCTCCGCGATGCGCCACCTTGCCGCGACGCTGGCCGAACCGCCGCGCCGCTTTCACGAGCGGTTCGCCGCCGCGCGCTGGGTCGTGGTCCTGCGTCGCCTGCTGCCGCTCTTGGTCTGTGTCGCACTGCTCGTCGGCGCCGCGTGCGTGCCGCGCCTGCATCTCAAGGAGAACTCCGGTTGGCGCATGCTGATCTTCAACGCGCCGCCGATTCTCATGATGTTGTTCTTCTGCCTGCGCGAATTGCCGCGCTTCGAGATCCCACCCGTGCCGCGCGCGAGTCGGGCGGGGCGTTGGCCGCTGCGGCCCGGCATCGGAACGCACTGACGTGCAGGGCAATCCGATGAACATCCCGCCAATCTCGATCGCGGCCGCCAAGGCCGCGCTCGTCGAGCAATACGCGGATCTCACGCTGCGCCGGCGCGCCTCGATGCTCTGGGGCACGCGCGGCGTGGGCAAATCCTCGATCGTGCGGCAGGTCGCCGAGCACTACGACGTGCCGCTCATCGACCTGCGGCTCACGACGATCGAGCCAGTCGATATCCGCGGCGCGATCTACGCCGACGACGTGCTCGCGAAGACCGTCTGGTTTCCACCGGAATTCCTGCCCACCGACGCGCAGCCCGATGGCATTTTATTCCTCGACGAACTCACGGCCGCGGAGCAACGACTGCAGATCTCGGCGTACTCTCTGATCCTCGACCGGCGCGTGGGTCACTACCGCCTACCCGACGGCTGGCAGATCGTCGCGGCCGGCAATGCGAGCTTTCACGGCGCCGTCTCGCACGACATGGGCACCGCGCTTGCCGATCGCATGTTTCATTTCAACGTGCAGACCACGATCGAGGCGTTCTTGAATCACGCGCTCGAGCGTGGTTTTGCGCCCGAGGTCATGGCCTACCTGCGCATCCGACCCGACAAGCTCGACGATACGCAATCACAGGTCGGCAACGATCATCTGATCGGTGCGAGCCCGCGCGGCTGGGAGGACATTTCCAATGTGCTGAAATCGGGAATCTCCGACCAGGCCAAGCGCGTGTTCGTGCAGGGCCGTATCGGTGCCGCGAACGCGGCCGAATTCTTCGGTGTGCTGCGCGAGATCCAGGCCGGCGCCGACGTGCTACGCCTGCTCGCGGCCGCGCGCGGCGCGGCCACCGCGGCGCTGCTGCCGAAAACGCTCGACGGGCTTTACGGACTCATCTATGGGCTCGTCGCCGCGAGCACGGAGCCCGGCCCGCTCGCGCGCGCGTTGGAGATCATCGAGCAGTTTCCGGATATTCAGAGCGCGGTCCGGCTGCCGATCCGCGAAGCCCAGACGCTCGCCATGGAATTGCTCATGCAAAAGTCGCTCGAGCGTGCGCTCGAGGCGACGATCCTCGACAGTCCGGCCTACCGACGCTACATCGACCGGCGTCGCGAAGAAGCGGCCTCGGCGTGAGCGCCGCGTCGGCGCGCGGGGACGTGGCCACGACGCAAGATGGCAGGGCGCCCATTGGCCTCTTGGCGCACCGGGGCACTCGTGCGATCCAACGCATGGTGGAATATGCGCCCGCGACGGGCGGCCTCGCGCTCTGGGTGCAGCACGCAGACCTGCCGCCGCCGCGGTCGCCGGCCGAGCCGCCGGTGCCGCTGATCGCGACCGACGGGCAAACGATTTTTTACGGTCCGGCCTTCGAGACCCTGGGGCTCGCGGACCAGGTCGGCCGCGTCGCCCACGAGGTGCTGCACATCGCGCTGCGTCACCCTGCGCGCTACCACGATTTGTGCGGCCTGATCGGCGACGTCGATCGGGAACTGTTCAATCGCTGCGCCGATGCGATCGTCAACAGCACGCTCTCGCATTTGCGCTGGCTGCGTCTTCCGGCGACGGCCGTCTATCTGGAACAGCTGCTCAAGCTGCTCGCATTGCCCGCGCAGGCCATCGAGAAGTCGCTGCTCGAATGGGACGTCGAACGGCTGTATCGGGCGCTCGATGATCGCAGCTCGCGGGGCAAGGACGGCGAACGCTCGGCCCGCTTGCGCGCGCTCGGTTCCGAGGGCGATCGGGATCTTCTGCCGATGCCGGGGGCGCAGTCCGCACCGGAACTCGAGTCGGAGCAGGCGCGCGAATGGAGCGAGCGCATCGTGCGCGCGCATGCGGGCGACGGCGAGTTTTCGATGCTGCGCACGCTGCTCGCCGATCTGCCGAAGACCCGAACGCCCTGGGAATTGATCTTGCGCACCTTGCTCGCGCGCGGGCTTGCGCCGAAGCGCGCGGTCTCCTGGTCGCGGCCGACGCGCTCCTATATCGCGAACCAGGGTCGGCTCGGGACACACGGCCGCTTACCGTGGGAGCCCGGCTTCAGCGCGACACAGCCCGTGCCGCGACTCGCGGTCATCGTCGACGTCTCCGGTTCGATCGAGGCTGCGCTCATGGAGCGTTTCGCGCGCGAGATCGAAGCCATCACGCGCCGGCTCGAAGCGGGCCTCGTGCTCATCGTCGGCGACGATCGCGTGCGGCACGTCGCCGAGTTCGCCCCCGGTCGTTCCGACTTGCGCGAGATCGAATTCTCGGGTGGTGGCGGCACCGATTTCACGCCGCTGCTCGAGGAAGCCGAGCGCTACCGTCCCGACATCGCGGTCGTGCTCACGGACCTCGAGGGCCCCGCGCGCCGACGACCGCGCTGGCCCGTGATCTGGGCCGTGCCGCAGGCCCATCGTGCGGCCGTCGCGCCGTTTGGTCGCAAGCTCGTGTTGGTGTGAGCGCGTCGGCGGCCGAGTGACCGCGCCGGTGGCAGTGAGCGCATCGGCGGGGAAGTGACCGCACCACAGCTAGAAAGTCCAGGTCACGCCCAGCGACAAGAGATCGGGGTTACCCGCATTCGCGGCGATCCGCTCATACTCCGCGCGAATCGCGAGCGATCCTAATTTGCCCTGGACGCCCAAGCCAAACGCGACATTGGTGCTCCAATCGGTCACGGCGAACGGCTGGACGTCGACCACCGTACAAGCCGGCTCAGCAGTCGGGCATGAGGGCGTCGGCGGGTATTCGGTCGCCTTGTCACGCAGTCGCGCGACTCCGAGCTTGCCGTAGACATCGAGAAACGGCAGCGGAATCGGCAGGTAACCGACCGCGAACAGCGCAGCGGCCTTGGCGTCGACTTGCGAGAGTCCGCCGAAACCGCCGACCGGGCCGGTACCGGGATCGCCGAAGTCGATGTAGTCGATCTCCGCTCCGAGCAGTGCGAGCGGACGGATACCCGCGGTCAATTTCCAAGCGGCGTGCGAGTGGGAGAACGAGTAGTCGTAGCCGGTGTCGCCGAGGATCTCTTTGGAGTCGCGGACGTTGGCTTCGCCGAAGCCCGCGCCGATGTAAAACCCGAGCGGATCGTCGGCGAGCACGCGCGTCGACGCGCAGGTCGCGCCGAGCGCGACAGTCAAAACGAGCAATGCCTTTCGTGTCATGTTCGGTCCCTCGCGGCAAGTGGTCACGCTCTCGGTGCCGATCGTGCCAGAAGCCGGCGGGCCGCGTTGTAGCGATGTGTACGACTTGTAAACAACTGTGAACGCCGGGGAAATGCGTGCACTCGGGCGTGGTGCGTCACCGCCCTGTCGCTAATCACTCCACGTGATCCTCGCAAACACGCTGCGCGCGATTTGTTCTCGGGACGCGGAAGGGTAGCCGTATTCCACGTGGTACTCGCTCAGCAGGTTCTGCCCCACGAGCGAGAGCGTGAGCCTCGGCGTTGCCTGCCAAGCCAGGCGGGTGTCCAACTGCCAGTAGCTGGGAACCGTCCCGACCACGGGGCCTCCGTTGGGGCCGTTGTCGATGTGTAGGGCATCGACCCACCGCAACGCGGCGTCGAAAGTCAGGCGTCGTGGTAGGTCCATACTCGAGCGCAGAAACGCCTGACCCCTGGGATCGGCCGTTTCACCGAGCGCACCCGTCGCATCGACCTCGCCGGGCCGCACATGCAGGTGCTCGATCAGCAGGTCGTAGCCGGCATCGAGCTTCCACCAGTCGAGCGGCTGATAGGAACTGCTGAGCTCCAGGCCCTGTGTCGTTCCCTCGAGGTTGTTCTGGAAGTAGACCGGATAAGGGAACGGATAGTCGGTTGTCGTGGCCGTCGCGGTCGTGCTGCGCACGTGGTCGTACTGGTTGAAGAAGGTCGACAGCGAGCCGGACCACTGCGACCCAAAGACGGCGCGATAACCGAGCTCGTAGGCAATCAAGGTTTCCGCGACGAAATCCTCGTTGCCTTGCAGGTAGGCGTTCGGGAATACGTAGGGCGGTGGCGCATTGGTGAGGCCGGTCGGCACGAGCAGATCGCGGTCGTAACGGGAGGGCGTGCGCACGGCACGGGACACGGCGGCCCACAGCAGTTGCTGCGGCTGTACGTTCCACTGCCAGCGTAGGTTGGGCTCGACCTCGAAGCCCGTGTAGTCATTGTGTTCGAGTTTGGATCCGATGATCAGCGACATGTCCGGCACCAACTGGATCTGGTCCTGCAGGAAACCGCTATAGAGGTTTTGGTCCAGCTGGTTCGGCAGAAAGCGCACGAACGAGCCCTGATCGAGCTCCTGTGTGGCCCGGTATTCCAGGCCCCAATTCAATAGCTGGCGGAGCCCGATCGTGAATTGGTAATCGAATTGCGCGTCGTCCGTGTTCAGAGCGTCGGTCAGCGCCGTGGCGGGAAAGCCCGTGTAATAAGGCGCCACGGGTGCGCTCGCCGGGTAGGGCTGACGCAGATAGGTGTGATCGTAATAAAGCTGCAGGCTCAAGGATGAGCCCGTGGAGGCGAGATGGGTCCAGCGGCCGAGCACGTTGCCGCCCGACAGGTCTTCCTCGCCGATGCCTCCGGCATCCTCCGCGCCGTGATAGAGATCTCCTTGCAGCGTGAGTCGATCGCGTACCGTGGCCTCGTCATCGAGGCGGAAGCCGCCGCGGCCGATCTGCCAAGCATCACGAGCGTTGGCGCCGCTGGCCGTGACCTCGCCGCCGCGCCCGGTGTATTGCCCGTATCCCCGCACGTACAGTCCCGTCGCTGGCTCGGCGCCGTACCGCAGGACTTCTTGATCGTCCAGCTCGTTGCCGCCGGCTGCTTCCACATGCAAACCTTGCGTATCGCTCGCCGACTTCGTGATGATATTGATGACGCCGTTGACCGCATTGGCGCCCCACAACGTGCCGCCAGGCCCACTGATGACCTCGATGCGCTCGATGTCCGCGAGCGGATAATCCTGCACGTTCCAGAGCACGCCGCCATATAGCGGCGTGTACACGGCTCGCCCATCGATCAGTACCAAGAGTTTGTTCGCCAGATTGGCGTTGAAGCCGCGTGCGCTGATCGCCCAGTCGTGACTGTTGATCTGTGCGACCTCGAGGTTGCCGGCCAGTCGCAGAGCCTCCGGCAAGCTCGTCGCGCCGGAACGGCGAATGTCTTCATTGCTGATCACCTGAATGGCAGCCGCCGCCTCGATCAGTTTCTGGGGACGACGCGAGACGGAGGTGACCTGCACATTCATCAATTGCTCGAGGCTCATCTGGGCGAGATCGGCAGGAGCCGCCAGATCATCGGCAGCCGCGGCTCCCGACGGACCACTCAGGGCGGCAGCGGCGTGGCTGACCAGTGGGGCGGCGGCAGCGAACCACAATGCAAGTGCGGTTTTCCGCGCGCCGACGACAAGCGGCGCACCGCGGAGCAGGCGCATCAAACGCCCCCAAGAGACCACGGATAACCTCCTTGGATGGCGAACCGCAGGGCACAGGGCGGATCGTTCGGGCCGAAGGGTCCGCACGCCCCTTCGCGCAGGTCGCCCGTCTTGACGCGCTCCGCGACCGCAAGCAGGCCGGAGCCGATGACCAAGGCGGCACGCTTGGCGGCGGACGTCGAAATCTCGAAGCGGACATGGGGTCGTTCGTCGAGGAAATTGACCATGCTGCCCGCATCGAGCGCCCCGGGCCGGTCCGTCACGATCAATATCGGCCGGTCCTTCAACGCATCGATGAGAGCGCTCAAGTTGCCGACGAAGCCGGGACCGATGTAGAGCATCTCGGCGTCCCCGAGTTGGCCTAGGCCACGAATGGCCGCGACGTGTCCGGGCCTACCCTGGATCGGATGCTCCGGCAAGAAGGCTTGCAACTGCGCGGCCACATCGTCTGCGCCGAGCACGGCAATCGTGAATTGGGATGCGGTAGGTGTGGATTGCGGCCACGTGACGTAGTCCGCAAAGCGGCATAGGAATACGGCCTTGACGGCCTCCTCGGGGTATTCGGCGGCGGCCAGCGCAGGGCTAGGGTGCGTGCCCGACAGCAGCAGCGCAACTGCCAGCATGTCAGCCAGCCAACGCACGATGGCTTGCTGATTGGACAGACGTTTCCCCCATCGCCGAAGAATAGCAAATGGAGATTCGGCGCCACAGATACTGCGCTTGACGGTGGCTGCCTCATTCCGCTGTAGGACATTGCCCCGATGGCTAGCGGGGCGGCGTATCCGCACTTCACTCCCTCTATATTATGACCGGTCGCGGATCGATGAAGGCGTCGAAGGAGGCTAATGCCGTGCACCTGCTAGAGCTCGCCCGCCGCATGGGTACTGCATTGCGATGGTCGAACGGGGCTATGCCGAGCGATGACGCGTTTACGGAGCGGGAACGCGCTCAGGTCACCTTGGACTCCATCGGTGATGCCGTAGTGAGTACCGATTTTCGCGGGCAAGTCGTCTACCTCAACAAGGCGGCCGAGCGTCTGACCGGGTATGACGAAGCCTCGGCAAAGGGGCGGCCGATCGCCGAGGTGTTTCCGCTGGTGCACTCAGCCTCCGGCGCTGCGGCCAAGAATCCGACCGCCGAATCCATCATCGACGATGAAAAGCGCTTCGCGCCCGATAATTGCGTATTGGTGCGTCGCGACGGAACGAGGGTGCCAGTGGAAATCTCCTCCACCCCCATTCACGATCGACAGGGGGGTGTCGTGGGAGCGGTGCTCGTCGCCCGCGACATCACGGCGGCCCGCGAACTATCGGAGAAACTCTCTCGGATGGCCCTCTATGACCACCTGACAGGCTTACCCAATCGTGCCTTGTTCGCCGACCGACTCGATTCCGCGATCAGCCTCGCCCGCCGCACGGGCAATCCTTTCTCCTTGCTCTATATCGATCTCGATGACTTCAAGTCCGTCAACGACACGCTCGGCCATGAGGCGGGGGACCGGTTGCTGCGCACGGCGGCGGAGCGCTTGCAACTGTGCATCCGTCAGTCCGACACGGTGAGCCGCTACGGGGGCGACGAGTTTGTTGCGCTACTCATCGATTGCGCGGAAATCGATGCGGGATTTCCGTGCGCGTTCAAGATTGTCGAGGCTCTCGGCGCACCCTACGAATTGAGCGGTCGTCAAATCCGGCTATCGGCGAGCGTTGGGATCGCCGTCTTTCCCGCGGATGCGAGCGGGCGGGAGGGGCTCGTGCGAGCCGCCGATGATGCGATGTACCGCGCCAAATGTGCCGGGCGCAATCGATTCCAGCGCTTTGACGCATACTCCACCCCTTGGGCACACTGAAACCCGAGTGTCTCTTGCGGTTTTGAGGGGGGGGTCGAATCGATGTGGAAGCGCGCAGCCGTCTACGGCGCACTCCTCGCCGCGGGTACGCTCGCCTTGCAGTGGCTCGACTACGAACGCCTCGCGCGCGTGCATTCCGGGGAAACTTACGTCTTTTTGATTGCGCTCGCGTTCCTCGCGCTCGGAATTTACATCGGGGCACGCGTTCTCGGTGGTGCCCCGAAGCCTGCCGCCTTCGACGGCAACCCGAAGGCACAGGCAGCCCTCGAGATCAGTCCACGCGAGCTCGAGGTGCTCCAGAAACTCGCCGCGGGCCGCTCCAACAAGGAAATTGCCGCGCAATTGGCGGTCTCGCCGAACACGGTCAAGACTCATGTCGCGCGGCTGTTCGAGAAGCTCGGCGCGAAGCGCCGTACCGATGCGATCAACAAGGCGCGCGAATTGGGGATCGTGCCGTGATTCGGTCGTACCCCGGCCGCTCGAAAGCCTGATTTCGTGCAAATCACCCCTTTGGGGGATAGCCTGGACGCGCGCCAGGAAGGTTAATCGCGGCTCCAGCCATCGCCCAAGGGAGTATTCCATGTTCAAGAAGATTCTGTCTTACGGCACGGTCGCCGGTCTCATCGTCGGCATCGAGCTTTCCGTCGTCACGATCACGATGAATGGCCACGTCCAGGGGGCCTGGGGCTACGTCCTTGGCTACGTGACGATGCTCGTCGCCCTGTCCGCGATTTTCATTGCCATCAAACGGCATCGCGACCTGGAGCTCGGCGGCGTCATCAAGTTCTGGCCGGCCTTGGGGCTAGGCGTCGGCATCAGCATCGTCGCCGGCATCCTCTACGTGGCCTCCTGGGAACTGGCGCAGGGGGTCACGCACATGGATTTCGCGGGTACGTACGCCAAGAGCATGATCCAGCAACAAGTCGCCAAGGGCGTCAGCGGCGAGGCGCTCGCGAAGTTCACGGCCGAGATGGAGCAGTTCAAAGTGCAGTACGCGAATCCGCTCTATCGCCTGCCGATGACCTTCGCGGAGATCTTCCCGGTCGGCTTGCTCGTGTCGCTCGTGTCGGCGGGACTGCTGCGCAACAGTCGCTTCCTGCCCTTGCGGCGCCCGCCCGTCCCCGGCGCGGGCGACGGGGTTCGCGCGTAGTTCGAAAAACGCGGCCCGCGGCTCACGGTCTCGTGACGCGCGGCGGCACAGCAAAGCCGCCGTGCGTCGGGTAAGCTGGACCTTGCTTTGCTCCAGCCCCGAGGAATCCCGACGACATGACGCTCGACGCGACGATCGCCGCCGTACGCAAGGAATTGACGCTTCGCGGCCTGATTTTAGGCATTCTGATCACGCTGCTGTTCACGGCCGCCAACGTCTACTTCGGTCTCAAGGCGGGTCTCACGTTCGCGACCTCGATACCGGCCGCCGTGATTTCGATGGGCGTGCTGCGCGGCTTCAAGGGCGCGACGATTCAGGAAAACAACATCGTCCAGACCGTCGCCTCGTCGGCGGGCACCTTGTCCTCGATCATCTTCGTGCTGCCCGGTCTCGTCATGATCGGTTGGTGGACCGGCTTTCCGTATTGGACCTCGTTCACGATCTGCGCGCTCGGCGGCATTCTCGGCGTCATGTACTCGATCCCGCTGCGCCGCGCGCTCGTCACGAACTCGGATCTGCCGTACCCCGAGGGTGTCGCTTGCGCCGAGGTGCTCAAGGTCGGCGCGCGCGGTGCCGAGGGACAGAGCGCCGACGATGCGGCCGCGAGCCGCGCCGGATTGCTCGCGATCATCATCGGCAGCGTGTCTTCGGCGGCATTTGCGATCATCGTCGCGACTCAAATCTTCGCAAGCGACGTGGCGTCGTATTTTCGTGTGGGTTCCAAGGGCGGCGTCTCGGGCTATGACTTCAGCCTATCCTTCGCCTTGCTCGCCGTGGGTCATCTCGTCGGCCTGTGGACCGGGCTCGCGATGTTCGCGGGCGTGCTCGTCGCCTGGGCGGGGGCCGTGCCGTATCTGACGAGCATCGCGGCCGCGGGCACGGGCTCGATCGAACACCTCGCGACGAGCACCTGGAGTCATCAGGTGCGCTTCATCGGCGCGGGCGCGATCGGCATCGCGGCGCTCTGGAGTCTCATCAAACTCGTGAAGCCCGTCGCGGGCGGCCTCGCCTCGGCGATGGCCGCCTCGCGCGTGCGCAAGGCGGGGCTCGCCGCGACGCTGCCGCGCACGGAGCAGGACATTCCGATCGGCTTCGTCGCGTTGATCACGGCCGTCTGCCTCGTGCCGATCGCGTGGCTCCTGGGCAGCGTCGCGAGCAGCAGCGGTTTGGGCGCGGAGCTCTGGCTGCTCGTGCTCGGCGGCGTCGCCTACATCGCGCTCATGAGCTTCTTCGTCGCGGCCGTCTGCGGTTACATGGCCGGGCTCATCGGGGCGTCGAACAGCCCGCTGTCGGGCGTCGGCATTCTCGTCGTGATCGGTGCCGCGCTGTTGCTCGCGCTCGTCGCGAAGCCCCTGTTGCCCGCGAGCGCGGGGCCGGCACTCGTGGCCTTCGCACTGTTCGTGACGGCCGTCATTTTCGCGGCCGCGACGATCTCGAACGACAACCTTCAGGATCTCAAGACCGGACAACTCGTCGATGCGACCCCGTGGCGGCAGCAAGCCGCGCTGCTCGTCGGCGTGGTCGCTGGTGCCGCGGTCATTCCGCCCGTGCTCGGCATTTTGCAGAAGGCGTATGGCTTCGCGGGTACGCCCGGGCTGGTCTCGCCACACGCTCTCGCGGCACCGCAGGCCGCGCTGATCTCGGCGCTCGCGCAAGGCGTGCTCGAGGGCAACCTCAATTGGCAGCTCATCGGCGTCGGGATCGTGGTCGGCCTCGCGAGCATCGTCATCGACGAAGTGCTCAAGCGCCGCAGCTCCGCTTCTCTGCCGCCGCTCGGGGTCGGCATGGGCATTTATCTGCCGATGTCGACGACGCTCATCATCGTCGTGGGCGCCGTCGTCGGCTGGTTCTTCGAACGGCGCGCGGAGCGCACCGCGAATCCGTCGCGCACGAAGCAGCTCGGCGTACTGCTCGCGTCCGGCATGATCGTCGGGGAGAGCTTGATCGGTGTGTTGCTCGCGGCGATCGTCGTGTTTTCGGGCAAGGACGATCCGCTCGCGCTCGTGGGCTCGAGTTTTGCCGACGCGGCGATCTGGGTCGGCGGCGCCGCGTTCATCGCTTCGCTCGCCGCGCTCTACGGCTGGGTCAATCGGCTCAGCGGGCCGGCGCCGCGCGCCGGCGCAGCACCAGCGTGACGATCCAGCAGAGCAGCAGGCAGCCTGCGACGACGCGATAGGCGAGCGCGAACCCGGCGACACCGCGACCGTTGAGATCGGCGATCGCGCTGATCGCGGCGGCCGACAACAATGTGCCGATCGCATTGAAGATGTTGACGAGTCCTTGTCCGGCGCCGCGCAGCGCGGGTGGCGCCTCCTCGAGCGCGATTTCGCGCAGCGCGCCGCCGACGACGATGCCGATACCTAAGCCGATGGGCAGCGTTGCGGCAAAAAACCCCGCGAGGCCGAAGCTCGTGAACGCGAGCGCGGCGTAACCGGCGGTCAGCAGGCCGAAGCCGGCCAGCAACAGCGATCGTGCCCCGACGCGGTTCAACAGCCGGCCCGCGCCCATCGAGCCAAACATCGACGCAAGCACGAGGGGCATGAGCACGAAGCCGACGCGGTTTGCGGCCACGCCATACGCCGCGGTCGCGACCGAGGTCACGAAGATGATCGCGCCCATGCCGAAGCCGGCACCGAGCGCCAAGAAATACGTGATCGCAAGCTGCCGGTTCGCGAACAAGCTCAGGGGCATGAGCGCCTGCGTGGCGCGCCGCTCGACGGGCACGAGCACCGCGAGCAGCGGCAGGGTCACCGCGAGGAACCAGGGCCAGAGGCGTATGCCGGTCAGCTCGTCGCCGATCTGCGTGATGCCGAGCACGAGCGCGGCGAGCAACGCAAACGTCAGAACGATACCTAAGGTGTCGAGCGGCGGCTGCACGCCGGTCGCGCGTCGGCGCGGCAACACGCGCGCGCCCATGACGATCACGAGCGCTGCGATCGGCAGATTCAGCAAAAATATCCAGCGCCAGTTCAAGGCGACGAGCAAGAGCGCCGCGAGCGGCGGACCTAAGACGAAAGCCATGCCGTAAGTCGCGCCGATGAGCCCGAGCGCTTTGCCGCGCTCGGCCGGCGGGAAGCTGTCGCCGACCACGGCGCTCGCGGTCGGCGTGATGCCGCCGGCGCCGATGCCTTGGATCGCGCGGCTCGCGATGATCATCCAAAAACGCGGCGACACCGCGATCAGCAGCGAGCCCAGCGCAAAGCAGGCCACGCTCGCGAGATAAATCGGCCGACGTCCGTAGCGGTCGCTCAAATTGGCCATCAAGGCCGTGCTGCATAGCGAGCACAGGATGAAAACCGTGAGCACGAGACCGATCTCGCGGTTATCGGCCGCGAACGCCACGCGCAGCGCCGGAATGGCCGGCCCGATCACGGCGGTGTCGAGAGCCGCCATGAAGACGCCGACGAACAGGACCGGCAGCAGACGGCGGGAACCCGCACGGGCCGTCGCGCCGGTCGAGTCCTGCCCGACCGGGGAATCTACCGACATGCAATCTCCACGTTAAGACAACGCGGGCCGCCGCGCGTAAACAAAAATTATACCGTTCCTCGGCAGCCCGTGCGGTCATGGCCGACAGGCGGCCAGTCTGGCTTCCGCCTGCGGCCTGGTGTAGCGTAATCCCTTCGGACTTGTCGAGAACCTCATGACTCATCTGTCGTTACACACCATCTCCGCGGAATCGCTGCAGATTCCGGGCGCGGATCCCTGGCATGCGAATCCGGAGGATCCGGCCGTGACGGTCATGACCGATTTTCGCGAGCGGGCCTCGGTGACCGTCGCGGACAACGCGACCATCGATTCGGCGCTCGAACACATGAAGCATGCCGGCGTGCGCTCCGCGTTCGCGATCGACGCCGAGCGGCACACCGTCGTCGGCTTGATCACCGCCTACGACATCACGAGCGAGAAGCCGATGCGGCTGCTGCACACGCCTCGGCACGAGGTCCTCGTGCGCGACATCATGGAGAAGATCTCGGAATGGCGGGTTGTCGATTTCGCCGCGCTCTCGCATGCCAGCGTCGCGGCCGTGGCGCACTTGTTCGAGGAGAGCCGCCGCACGCACATTCCGGTCATGGAGAAGAGCGACCGCGGCACGACGACGCTGCGGGGTCTGCTGTCCTCGGCGCGCGTCAAGAAGCTGCTGTCGCCTTGAGTTCCTGAAACCGCGCCGCGAGCGCATCGACTTCGGCGTCCGTGTGCGCGGCCGAGAACGCGACGCGCAGTCTTGCGGTGCCCGGGGGCACCGTGGGCGGACGAATCGCGGCGACCAGAAATCCCGACTCGGCGAGGCGCTCCGACAGCGTGAGTGCCGCCGCCGCTTCGCCGACGATCACGGGTACGATCGGACTCGTCGCGGGCGGCAGACCCAGGGCGCTCGTGAAGCGGCGCGCGTTCGCGAGCGGCCGCGCGCAATGATCCGGATGCGCGTCCAGAAAATCGAGCGCCGCGATCGCGGCGGCGATCGTCGCCGGCGGCAGGCCCGTGCTGTAGACGAAACTGCGCGCGCGGTTGCGCAGCAGCGCGGCGACGTCGGCCGTCGTGCAGACGTAACCGCCATAAGCGCCCACGGCCTTCGACAGCGTGCCCATTTGCAGCGGGAAGCGGCGCGCGCCGGCCGCGGTCGGCACGACACCAAGACCATGCGCATCGTCACTACAACCCCAGGCATCGTAGGCGTCGGCGAGATCCGCGATTGCCGCGAGCGGCGCGCAATCGCCGTCCATCGAGAAAACCGTTTCCGTGACGATCATCGCGTGGCGGTGGCCCGCACGCTCCGTGCGCAGCGACGCCTCGAGCGCGCGCAGGTCGTTGTGCGGGAACGCGACGACGCGCGCGCCCGAGAGCTTCGCGCCCGCCCAAATGCACGCGTGCGCGAGCTCATCGACGAGCAACAGATCCTCAGCCGTCAGCAGCGCGGGGATGAGCCCGCTGTTGGCGAGGTAGCCTGAGCCGAACACCACGGCCGCCTCGCTGCCCTTGCGCGCCGCGAGCTTGGCCTCGAGCACGGCGTATAGCGGATGGTTGCCGGTCACGGCGCGCGAACCGCCGGCGCCCACGCCGTAGCGTCGCGTCGCGTCGACGGCGGCGGCGACGATGTCGGGGTGGGTCGAAAGATTCAAGTAATCGTTGCAGGAGAACGAAACCATGCGCCGGCCGGCGCGCAGTACCTGGGTGGCCGAACCGCCCGGTGTCTCCGTCTCCGGCGCCGCGGCCGCCGGCGCTGCCGCCGCCGCCGCCGCCGCCTGGCCGCGCGCGGTCGTCGTGAGTTCGCGCTTGAGGCTGCGCGCGGCCAGCGCGCTCAATTTTTCGGCGGCGAAACGGTGGAGGGAGCCCATGCTTCTATTGGTCCCGGCGCGCTCTCGTTAGTGAGCCGTGCCGACAGTGCGCGGCGCCCCGAGGTACGCGTCGAACCAGGCGGTCACGCGCTGCTGCCGGTCGACGAGAAAGCTCGGTCGCTTGAACTCGTGGAACTCTCCGGGGTACACGATGAGCTGCGTCGGCACGCCGAGGGTGCGCAGTGCCTCGTAGAGTTGTTCGCCGCCCGCGATCGGCACGTTGAAATCCTTGTCGCCGCCCATGAACAGCGTCGGCGTGTGGATGCGGTCGGCATGAAAGAACGGATACGACACCTTGAGCCACAAGTCGGGGTGCTGCCAGGGCGGACCCAACTCGGCGTTGTATTGCAGGACGTACTGATCCATGCCGTACATCGCGAGTTGATCGGCGCTGCCGGCGCCGCTCGCCGCGGCTTTGAAGCGACGGTCGCTCGCGATCGTGTAATCGGTGAGCAGACCGCCGTAGCTCCAGCCGCCGATCCCGAGCCGGTTCGGGTCGGCGATGCCGCGCGCGACGACGGCATCGACGCCCGCGAGCAGGTCCTCGACTTCCTTGTGTCCCCAGTCGGCGAAGATCGCCTGCGCGAAGCGGCTGCCCCGGCCGCTGCTGCCGCGGTAGTTGATGCCGATCACGACGTAGCCGGCCGCGGCCAGCATTTGCCGGCGAAACTGATAATCGTCGAACGCGAGCGAATGTTCGTCCTGGCCGTTCGGGCCGCCGTGAATCCAGAGCAGCGTCGGATAGCGCCGTCCGGTCACGTAGTCCGGCGGCAACACCGCGAGACCGTGGATCTCGGTGCCGTCGCGGCTCTTGAATGAGAGTGACTCGGTCGCGCCGATCTTCAGTTCGGCGAGCAGCGCGTCGTTGTGCGTCGTGAGCTTGCGCAAGGCCGGCGTGCGGCCCGGTTCGAACGCGAACACCTCCGTCGCGGCTCCGTCATCCGAGTACAGCAGGGCCGTGTGGCCGCCGCCGCTCGTGAGGTCCGAGACGACGAAGGGTCCGCTCGCGAGTTTTACGACGGCGCCGCTCTCGAGGTCGATGCGCACGGGATAGACACTCGCGTCATCCTCGATCGCGGCCGTGATCGAGGCGCCGTCGTCCGTGAACGCGTAGGACATCACGGCACGATCGAGCGCGTCGCTCAGGGCGCGGGCGCTGCCGCCCGCGGCGGGCACGAGCGCGAGCCGGTCCTGCATGTAGGCGTTGTACTTCGGTTCGCGGCCCTGCA
>Ga0116231_10006429_pt1 | contig 22397 bp, 19 predicted proteins | sample S1TSphgellanicum_2_FD_89695 | JGI IMG/M metagenome (GOLD analysis project Ga0116231, IMG submission 89695) | Host-associated microbial communities from peat moss isolated from Minnesota, USA - S1T2_Fd - Sphagnum magellanicum MG | ecosystem: Host-associated > Plants > Peat moss > Unclassified...
CCTCCTCTGTACCTTTTTTTTTCTGCTTCCTTAAATGTTGTTGTTAAAAATTTAAAAATGTTATAATCATTGTTTTTTTTTTTTTTTTTCTTTCCCAACACTATTTTTTATTTTTTTATAAAAAAATTTGGTTTTTTTTCTAATTCTAATAATTTTCTTGAATATTTTTTTGCAAATTTTCCTATATAAAAAATTGAATTAAAATACCCTTGTTATATGTGTGACAAAGGGTTTGCCAAATTTGTACATATTTCAAGATCAATTCTCATGGGTGCAAGATTTTGTGAAACACTGTTTACCTTACACTAAGGTTAGTTTTGTCATTAAATAATCCTGAAAATAGTGAAATGATATTTTGTGAAAATATGAAATTGTCATGTTGAAAATCATCATAATTATCATAGGCTACATTTTGAATGATTTCACTATTCATATCACAATATTATAGTAAATTATGGAATATATATATAATTTCAAATTTAAAAAACGAATTCATTTTTTGGAAAAAAAATAAAATTATTCGCATTTTCTCAATGTGGAAACTGACCCTAGGCTCGGGTAGTTGATTTGAACCAGCCTGAAGTAACAGCCACCGACATACCATCCATCCATTGGAAGCCTGTTATGCAACTTCAGCTTTGGATGAACCCCAACAGAGTTGACGTCAAGTTTCACCTTGGTAACCTACCCTGTAAAGCATTTAGGTCTTGTAACTACCATGGTTAATTAGGGAACTGGAACCCAATGAAAAATTTCTTTCTGTCCATCCAACATCCATTCCTCCTGGTGTGCTGGACAACTGGTTGGGGGGCCCAAGGATTCAAACATGTTCCATCTCTTTTAGGGTTCATCCAAAACTGAACCAGCACCACTAGAACACTATGAAGGATGGATGATGAGTGGTCAGAAAACAGTTTTCTGTTGGGTTCCAGTTCCCTAGCTAACCATGGTGGTTACCTTAGTGCTTTTTTTTTCCCTACCTACATACATACAAGTGGGTTGTTAGTAGGTAGGTAGTAAAAACACCCCCTTACATATGTATAAACCATCTACTTACCTACTAGTTACTACCTATTTTCTTACCTATCTACCTATATATATATATGAGACCTATTTCTTCTAGAGTTGGTTACCAAGGTGAAACCAAATATTAACTCAGTTGAGGTTCATCCACAAATGAGTAGTAATAACATGCATCCAATGGATGGTGCACACTTTTAAGACTTTTTCACAATAGGTACCACACTTTTTTTGAGCTTTAATTTAAAGTAGCTAGTTCTAAGTGTAGAGCAAAAAAGGATCCAACTTCTTCTTCCCAAGTTTCCATCGCTCTATAGAAAAGGAGCATCCAAAGCTCAAACAAATGTAAAGGAGCATCCAAAGCTCAAACAAATGTAGAACTTATTTAGTCACAAACTTTCCCAATGATGTTTGTGGTGGGTTCAAAGTTCAAAAAAACTTGTGGAACTAATTTTCCCTTATTTTAAGAAGGTAGTAATGTGCAAAATCCTTTGGCAAAATAAATTAGCTGCCTAAGAGAATTTAAAATTTATAAAAAAATAAAATTGGATGATATTGCTGAAAGATATGGCATCCAATTTTAATTTCCATCCATAAGCTCTAATTTTTCATCCCATTTCTGGACATGAACCATACATGTACTTCATCCATCCTGTTTTTATTACTCAGTAAAAACCCTCGGCAATGGGCTTTTTTACCAGAATCAGAACCATCTTGACTGCACCTGGTGGGGTCCTTATTATTCCGGCACAAATTGCTAGGGGTTCTTTAGGCCCAGTAAGGACCTTGCAAGGGGCAGTTTAAACCAGAATCAGATAATCCTTGGCTCCATCTTGTGGGGCCCTTATTTTGGCACAAAATGCTAGGAGTTCTTTGTGCCAGGTAAGGACCTCTAAAGGGCCCATTCACCAGAATCAGATCCTCCTTGGCTCCACATTGTGGGGCCCTTATTATTCTGGCACAAAATGCTTGGGGTTCCTTATGCCGGGTAAGGACCTCAAAAAGGCGCAGTTTTCAAGGGGTGGTTTTACCAGCATCAGAAGCACCTTTGTGGGGCCCTTATTTTTCTGGCACAGAATGCGAGGGGTTCTTTATGCCGGGTAAGGACCTCGAAAGGGACGGTTCTGGAAATGCGGGCCCAGTGCGACGAAGAAACGGGATCTGGGGACGGCATTGCGGCCACTTGCCGGCTGTTTCCGGCGAGCTTCTGACCCTACTTCGGTGGCAACAAAACGTTAGGACTCTTGTCCTGACTCATTCATCTTTTTCTCGCATTTTGGATCATTTTGGATCATTTTGACAATCACAAGTTTTCCGTTGTTTTGGAAAAAATTCAAGGACAGAGGAAGTTTGTGATGGCGCCCGTTTTGATTGCCAAGTGCAATCTTTCTTGGGTGGCATAGAGACACAGAGAGAGAGAGAGAGAGAGAGAGAGAGAGAGGGTGGGTGAGTGGGTGGGGGGAAAGAGGCTGTGGGCCAAAACAAGAATTGAGAAGGGGGATAAAAGAGTTCGAGAATGGGTAGAGAAGAGTTCAAGTAGAGTTGATAATGTGAAGACAAGAATACAACAAGAGTTGGAGAATGGGAAGAGAAGAGTTCGAGAAGAGTTGGAAAAGAGTTGACAATGTGAAGAGAAGAGTTCAAGAACAGTTGAGAATGGGAAGAGAAGAGTGAGTTCTAGGAGAGTTGGAGAATGGGGGGTGTTTTTGGCTTTTGGAGCTTGATCCTAGTGCATTGCTGTTGTAGAATTTTTTGTTTGAAAAATTTAATCGAGCGCATGATGTTATGATGCGGAGTTTGGTGACGTTCTTTTCATTTGACTCTTTTCTCTTTCGAGGACGAGAGGCATCGACTGATGGATTTGATCGATCGAATTCTCATGAGCTTCATCACTTCTTTGGGCGCGTAGGCAAAAAGCCGTGAAGTGTCGGTAGCTCACTATGCGCGAATCGAGAGTGAGTTTGCATTTCTCTTTAGAGAGACAGAGAGACAGACAGACAGAGCACCCGCGTGAGAGGAAGAGTGATGTGTCCAGAGGACATGAGCGACAGAGGTCACGTATAGGACAGGATCTGCGACGGGAATTGTAGACATCGAGGTTCTTGGTTTAGGGTTGAGGGGCTGGATGATCCTGGCAGCGAGCTCGGTCATCATGCGCGGGCTATGGAAATTACTGTCGTGGGCAATAGGTAGTAGTAGTAGGGGTGATGAGGAGGAGGAAGAGGAGGAGGATTTCCAATCTGAAGAGGAAGAGGATTTCCAATCTGAAGAGGAGGAGGAAGACGAAGACTTCAAATCTGAAGAGGAGGAGGAAGATGAGCTCTCTTCTGCATCTTCTGCAGCAACAACGTTCAAAGGTGATAGCGATTCCATCACCAGTTTCTCGAGTCCAGTTTCCTCCGGACAAGATGGAGCGGCGGTGGAGGAGTTTGAAGACTCATACAGCCCAGCTGAAAGCCAGAGTGAAAACTCCACAAATTCTCACTTTCTGAGGAGGAAAAACCGGAGTGGTGGAAGCTCTCACACTCACTTGGCCACAGATTCCTTTTCAGATCATGATGAGCCAGAGGACCCATTACAACAACAGCAGCAGTTCCACAACTTCCATCTCTCGCATCCATTTGCAACTGCACGACACAGAGAGATTGCACCCAAATCACAGAACTATACAAGTTCACAGAGCTATGCAAATTCCCGGAGCTTGCGATCATCGAATTTCCTCTCTGCGGATGGTAATCCTCTTTCCCTTTGCCTCTCTTTTTCTCTGTCTCCACTAACCCATTTAAGCTTTCCCCAGAGTTTTCCACTCTACAAAGATTTATAGGGTTTAGGGTTAGGATTAGGAATGAGCATTGAAGCTCAATGTTGCCATTGATTGCACCCTTTTACAGCATTTGTGCTGTGAGCATTTCCATTGCTTCAGGAATGTCTGTGATGTTGTGAATTCAGAGCTTGAGGTGTGTTTCTGTTTTCAGCGCTTTTCCAGAATTCTGTGAGGACTTGAGAGTCTATTGATGATGATGTTCCAGCTTCTTTCTCTCTGTAGGCTGTGCATCTTCTTTTGGGCCTATCCTGTTTCAGAGAATTGCTGCACCATGTGAAGAGACTCTTGAAATCTTTTCCCTTTGATGTCCTTCCTAGGGAAGTGTATGTCTCATAATGACTAAGGAAAATTTTACTTCTCTCTTGGCATTTCAGAGACGGATTTTGAGGTGCTCAAGATGGTGCAATGGCTGCAGCACATTTGCTTTTAGGAAGTTAGGGATGCATTAGGATGATGCTCTAGCAAACTGATGAGTCCTGGATATGGTTTTTTGTCTTTGAAATGCAGGTGCTCTGGAACAAATTCAGGGAAGGACGTTGAAGACAAAGGGGAGTGCTCAACAGAAGGCTTCATTTTACTCAACAGATCTGAAGCAAATACAACTGCGAAAGCTTGAAAATGTGATTGCATTGGACAAAGACTGGGATGTTTTGTTCCCTGATGTCAGGGAGGTGCCGTATGTTTGGCCATGGCCAACTCTGATAGAGGAGCAAGTGGCATTGGGACAACTCGACTTCAACAAGTTTTTGGTTGTGCTCAATTGCCTTGGAGAGTAAGCTCTTGACTCAATCCAGAGCAGGACAAGTTCTTCCCCTGTTTTCCAACACAATCATTTGGCCACAGTCGATAAGCATCTTTTTTTCTGTCCTGAAGTCTCAAAGAAGGAACATCATGGCTAACAGCAGTAACCCATGGTAGGCAATGTGCTTTTTATTGAGGCAGTTTTGTGGATTCAGAGTTGCACACTTTTGTTGACCCACTGGTGGCATGAACATGAGGTAGCAAGCAATCACAAGTCTTACTAACTATTGGGTTTGTGCAGATTACCATACAAACCGGAAGAGGTCTTGAGCATTGACCAAATAACACACATCAAGAACATGAAGTTGGAAGAGGTTGCAGAATACGTGTGTCATGAGGTGGCCATTTGCAAGGACATTCCTCGCAATGAGTTTCCTGTCATCAATGTACTTTCACCTGAACTTCTTTTGTGGACTCCAGGTCTTACAGCATATACACAAAATTTTTGTTACAGATAGAAGTGGTTACACTGTGGTTCACAATTTTTCATCTCATGGTGATATTGGATTAGCTGAAACTGTAACAAGTTTGCAACAGATTCAACTGGTGTCCAGTCACAAAATTGTTGAGTTTTTTGTAGTTTCTTCTTACCGCATGTACACAAACACTTTGCATTCTGTAGCATGTCACAAGCCACAATTCAAGCCCTGTGTCTACACTTTCACATTGCAACTGTTTGAACCATATGGTTTTGTTGTCCTTGACACCCACCAAGTGTGGTTGTGACAACATTAACATCTGGGTCAGGACCTTCCGCAGAATTGTAGGTTTCTTCACTATGAAGCAGATCCTCTCATGTCAAGAACTGAGAGGTATCATTCATTTTGTTTTTTGGGTGGATTTTGGCAGAGAGCATGGTTGAAGCAGAATGAGCCCATATCGTTTGAGTGCAATGTTGACCGTTGTGGCAACTACAAGCTCAAGGTAGGTAATAAGATGGTTACTGTTCCATCTGATGCAAAACACTTCCTTGGGCTTTCTAGGATTTATGATCAATTTCTTCTGCTTATTGTCATGATGATCCCAAGTAAAATGGTAGTGTTCTTGCTGCTTGTTTCTTTTTCTTCTTTGCCATAGTTAGAGCTAGCTGACTAATTATTGCAGACCCAAAAAAATTGCAAGCAGAGTCTACAGCAGTATGAATGTTCTTACATGACTTCAAATGCATATATAGATAGTGAAGCAGAAGCAAGTAAGCACATTGCTGCACCGCACATTTGGGGAGGACAGAGTCATGCCAGTTTACTTTGACGAACGTCCAACAGATCATGCTCAATTGAAAATCATTCAGGATGGTATCTTAGTTGGCCTTCGTCGTTACCGCTTTTGGAGTAAGTTATACATATAACACTATGATTTTCCTAAATGTCTGTCTTTATTTCCATAAACATATCACCCTTCTCATTGGGTTTATTCAAAGTACTTGTGAAGATATTATGTTAAGAATCATTGTTCTAAAGTTATACCCACCCATAGTTGTCTAGAGTTTTTACAGTTACTTCTTTTGTGTTCTTCAAATTCACTTGTATGTTGATGTGACCCATCAGCCGGGCATTTCGTAGAGTTGTGGTTCTGACCATTCATGTGAAAGGTTTTGGTTTGTAGTTTGTACCTGACACGGGAAGGTGCTGTTTGACCAGCATTCAAAGATAGTGGGAAAGATGACTTCAAGGATAGAAACAAACCTGAAGGTAAACAGTAAACACCAGTCCATGTCTCTTTCTGTTGCTTCCTGTTGCTTCCTGTCTTTCCTTTGTAAACAAGTCAATGTGCTGACTAGAAGTTCGTCACAAAATGTTGTGGAGGTATACACCCACAGGAGGTAACAGTAAGAAAAACAACTCTGTTTTTCACTGCTCTCCTGAGCTCTCAGGCTGCTGTCTTTCATATACCCAAGTCTCCAACTATCTTCACCTTCAGCGACACAGACATTCATGGTAGATTCTTTGTTTTCAGATTTGCATAACAGTAGTGTTGTTCAGGACTTTGATTTGAAAGTGAAAAGACCCAATAGCATCTCCAGACTACTTTGGGATCCCTCTGATCTGCTATTGTGGTAAATGCACTGTTTGCAGCAAAGGATTATGACAGGGCTGTGAAGTGCTATTTTGTGTGCACTGAGTCCCTGGCAGATATAGACTTGGAAGACCCCAGTTTCAAATTCTTCACACGCATACATGCTGCCCGCTGCCATATCATGCACGTCCATACAGTACCCATAATGGCAAAGTTTGCATCCAGGTCTGTAGCATTATTTGAAGATCTGCCCAATTTGAACTTTTGTTGGAGTAAGCTTTTGGAAAAACTTCTATGCTCTTCTTAAACTTGCTGTTGGGTATATGGGTAGGGCGGCTGATTCTCTTCCAGTATAGCATTATCATGCATTGTTGGTCTGGCAGATCCGTCAAATCAAGCATGTCAATTCTGTTCTTGTTTAGTTGTACATGATCTCTGGCTCTTTAAACTTAAACCCTAAACCTATCAGCAAATGGTAAGTGGAATCAATTCAACTGTCTGAAAGGGAAGACAAGCTGCAATCTTTTTTGTTTGAATGCAGGCTGCAATTGGCACTCTCAAAATCAACAACAGCAGACATTGACTTGACTAATGCCAACATTGAAATCAAAATGATTGAAGATGTGCTTTGCAAGGTACAGCATCTATCGGGCTGTTTGTGGATATTCCTTCTAACCAAGGGCAATGCAAAAACTCTGGACTTTTTAAACTGTTCACACAAGTGGGCAGCACATAAGAAACACTGACTTGATTTTCATTATTGCTATCCAAAAGTCCAATCTTTTGACTGTTATTTTCTTTGACTTCGATGCATTTTTTTCAATTTCATATTTCAAGTTTTCAGCTATGCTTTACAAGAGCTTTTGACATCTGGGGTGGCCTGGTGCAGACACTAGATGATTCTGGGAAACCCATGTCTCACACGGATGGTACTGGGGAGATTTCAGAAGATGTAGCAAAATTACTACCTGTATCTGTCTTCAAGGGGAAGGTTAACAACAAGGAGGTGTGTTTCTTACATTTCTAAAGCAGATATGAGACATAGGAGTTTTGTATTTGAGCACTTTTGTTCTTGATTACCCTTCATGTAAAAGACTGGAGGGGCCACTATCATCCTTTTATCCTAGTTCTTTGCGGAGAACAGGAGAATTCTATTTTCTGTTTATTATTGTAGCATGGGATGACCTCTGTCCTTACAAGGAAATGTCCCCATTCTCTACAGGGATATCCTACACTTGTGCAGATCCGCATGTTTTTTCGTGGAGAGGCCTTCAAGGGTACTTTGCAAGTGAACCAGAAGGTGATTTTCAAGTTCAAATTCTCTGTGCAAGCTTGTATACATGGAATGGATTTCTTCGGTGGCAAACATCAGTAGTAGGCTTGAGTATTCATTCACACCTTACACCCACCTGCTACCATTTGTAGTTGTTGCTAAAGACAATCACTGAGTGGGTTGCAGCTGAAAGGATTGAAGATTTATTATCGTGAGTCAATGAAGAAGATTTCAGCTGATCATGTCCTCCGAGACTTTTCTACTGTCAACTCCCTTGAGATTCTGAATACCAGGCAATGTCAAACTTCTATTGCTGAAACCACCCACTTCCATATTTCTCAATTATGTTGCCAGACAAGTTGTTAATGTATACTAGTTCCTTATATCTGTTGTGTGGTCTTTTGTTGTTGGATGGCAGTCGCAAGCCAAAAGAAGCAAATCTGTCACATGATTTGATCATTCTTCTGTCCATTGGAAAAGTTCCGCCTTCATTCTTTATTGAACTTGTACAAAAGGCACTTGACAACGTGCAAAACATGTTCACCAAGTGGGAACTAGCATTTAAGGGTATGAACTTTCAATTCTTCAATTTTCAGTTCACATCCTACCCTTTCTCTTCTTCTGCTGTTTACAGTTTAGGGCTTTAGGGTTTTAAGGGTTTTGTCAAATGCTAGTGTTCCTCCTCACTGTTCCTCTTTTTCATTTTGATTTCTTAAGCTCCTCCAATTATGAAGTTTTTCCTGTTGCAAAACCTTAATTCTTTAATTTGTTTGGATCATTTTATGACCATGGGTTACTGTGCAGAAGTGGAAAACTGTGTGCAGGGGGTAGGCGAGCAAACATATCGAATGCTCAACGCAGGATTCCCCATTAATCACCCGCAAGTGCAGAAGAATTTGAGGATGCTCACTCAAGATAGAATCCCTGATATACGCAAAGGTTGCGTACCTCTTCCTGGCAGTTTCTATTTGATGGGCACATCTGACCCAACTGAAAACAAAGTCTTGAAGCGCAACCAAGTTGCAATTGCCATGTAAGAAGATTTAGTGTAAAATGTTGAGATTAGTGTTTTTCTAAGATGGGTGGAGATGATTTGTGTAGGGTAATGCCTGAGGAATGGGCCATTCCCAAAAGGAAGGCTTGCTTCAAAGGCTTTAGCCAAAGGCAGGCCCACCTTTCAAGAACACCCAGCTCCAAAGGCGTTACTGTTCATGAAGCTCAACCTTTAGATCAAGCTTTATGAACGCCAAAAAATTGCTGCTCTTCCATGCATACAGAGGGCATTATGATTTGTTTTTCAATGCCCCTCCAAACAAGTGGAAGAGCCTGCTGTACAGGGGCAGCAAACAGAGGAAAAATTTCCTTGTGATAATGCACCCTTCAAACACAGGAAATTTCTGGGAGGGCTTTATGTGAGATGCATCCATGTTATACTCACTTGATGTTCTGTGCCTTCTGCCCATATTTTTTTTCTAGTTTCAGGTAAAGTTTATATGGTAGGTTTCTATGCTACTGAACATCCTTTGTGCAACTGTCACCATGCTTTGCAGGGGAGAAGGAAAAATATCTGGGAAGGTTCTTGTTTATAAGAATCCTGGCAAGCACAGGGGTGATGTCCATGTGTTTGACGCTATATGGGATAGCCAACTTGATCCCTATGTTGGTGCAAGCCAATACACGATTTTCTTTTCAGTTCTGGGTGATCGCCCAGTTGTAGATGAAATGGCGAACAGTGACCTTGATGGTGATCTCTATTGGGTCTGCAACAATGAAAAGGCAAGAAATTCTTGCACCGTGTATGATGCTACTGTATGAATTTTCTGATCACCCATAGCTGCAAGAATGTATCCACAGCAAGGTAAGCAAGCCACAACTGGATGGATCAGATTCATGTGTGTGCTGTTTCATGTGCTTTTGGACCATGAATAATTACAGCACATCTTTTTTGTTGATGCATTGTATAGCTGCTTTCGTATTTCACACCCAGCGCTCCGTGGAAGAGGCCAGTTAAGAGACCTGATTATGCACAAGCAGATAGGGACAGGCCTGGTAACTTGACACCTGAGCAACTTGAATGGGCACTTTTCCAGAAGTTTTTGGATGTTCGTTTTCAGACCTTGTAAGCAGACACTAATCCTCTTTGTTGTGGATCATCTGGCAACCTCATCAGGACTCCAAGTGTCTTAGTCTTGCTCTTGCTTCTCATCTAGGTATTGTGAGATCAGCTATAAAATATATGTATTTCCATCTTCCATCTCCTGATCTGAATGTCTCTCCTTTCTTGTTATGTATTTTGCAGTAGGACAATGCAAAACGCTGCCAAGTACTGGTTGGCCCACATGGATCAATTTTTGATGACAAACAAGTACCTAGATTCCCCAGACAAGACCAGTCCCTTATTGAAAAAAATTGATCAACTAACTGATATATTCTACAGCGCATTGGATGCAGATAAGAATGGTGAAAAGGTTTGTTTCCCCACATCAACATGTGTGTGAAACTTAAACCCTAAACCCTAAAACCTAAGCTGAAGGATGTAGGTAAGGGGTTGTACAATCATGCTTTGACCAAAATCCATGTATGATCATTTGTAGGTGGAGTTGCCTCCAAAGTTACGACCAGTCCTGTGGCCACACTTCATGGAGAAAAAAGCAAATATGAAGAAGAGGGTGTTCTACAAATCAACATCTGTTCTTGGCCAAATTTATGATATGGCTGATATCTTAACTGATAACCTCGGTTACAGTCATCAAGGTATGTCTACACCTCCATGCAAGAGTTTAACTGGACAAGGGCTTTTTGTTTATCAGCTCTGTTCGGGACAGACCAATTGGGCATTGCCTAAATCCTAGACCCTAAATCCTTGTATTGACTCTCCTGAGTGTCATTATATCTCACTACATATGTATAGAGGATTTCCGTGCTTTGTGCCTGTTTCTGCCTCTTATTGTGTGGAATAGTTTTGGGTTATTTTTATAACTTGAGTGGCTTCTGCTGCTGCTACTGTTATGCAGAAACCATGGACTATGACCGTAATTTTGAATTTGAAGGATTCGAAAAGTACATAGATAAATGGAGGGGTCTTTTACAACGCTACAACAAAGAAATGAATGGTGCATCAAAAGGAAGGCAAAATGAGATTCTAGTGAAATATCAAAAGGTGAGAGCTTTCCAGGCTAATATTGTGATGCAACTTTCATTTCAACTGGAGTTTTTGGTAGTGGTTGGAAGCTGCTGTGTACTGAATTGCTCAAATTGTGGAATGTGCATGGTTTGCTCTCTATGACCATCATTTGTTGGGCTATGTGTGTCCATTTGCCTCTTTAACTATTTTCTGAACGTGTTTATGAACTGTAGAGCAAAAAAATAACAAACCTTGATGGGTATTGTGTGTGCTTTTGGCCATGCAGATACTCATGGGAATTAGAAAACCATTGTCTCAAGTTTTGGAAGAGGCATCTGCTGTTTATGTTGTCAACCATGAGCATGCAATGTTCAACATGGAGAGAGGATATCCACCATCATTACATTTTGCAATGACCATTGCACTCCCACAGCTTTGTGACATTTACTCCAGAAATGTTGCTGAAGGAGGTGCTGCTCCTTATTCAAGTGCACCTTCTGTAAGAAACAAACTCTTACGACACAGCTGATTGATTGATTGATCAATGATTATCACCAAATCTCTCTGTCCATAAATTTCTGGAGAATTTTCTTGTACATTGCTACTATGTAACCACACTCACCTAGCTAGATAGAGACCTGGCAGTACTATCAAGGCTGCTTTTTTGTTCAAATTCATTTTTGCATTCAAATCACTTAACCCATGTCATAAGTTTTATCCATCATTTCTTTTCGATTTTGTTGGGTCTTTTCTCTCAAGGAGAGACTACAGAACAAGGCAAAGTTTCATTTGGTCCCCACATTTTTTAGGACTGTTCCCCAGGTTACTGTAAACTGTGAAATCATTTTTTTGGGATAATTCATGGAACATTCCAGGTCTACATTGGATGAGTAAATAGGAGCCATCTGTCCATGATGGGTCAATGGGTTTACATTCCCATACAAGCAAACTCTATACGCACAAAAAAAGAAGTGTCACCAAAGTGATCACATCCAAGTTGTCATGCAGAAAAAGTGTTTTACTGCATTCAATTAGATTTGTGAACAGGCTGTGCAAAGGTTCAATTTAGAGTTGGTAATTCTGAAGTAAATATCACAAAGTTGAATGCTAACATGATCAAGCCTATTGTTGGCATTACAAATCACATAACATCTAAGCCCGATGTGGAGCTGGGGAAGTCCAAGATGCAAAGAGTACTCCATGGTGCTCACGCTGGTATTTCGATGTACAAGTCACACAAAGTCTGACATGGAGTTGGTGATGTGCCAATTGGATGTGCAACTAAATGGTTTGAACCTTGAAGTTTTGGAGTTTACCAAATTATATTTTTTTGTTTGGTGCTGTTTCAAGCTTAAAAGAAGCTACCTTAGCCTTTGGAATGTTGTTTATTTGCAATTTGAGAGCAATATAGATATTAAAAAATCTTGGGTTTTTTGTTTCTCTATTAGGAGTTGTGATTGATGATTTGCTTGAAAGAAAGCCCACCAAATCAAATGAATGGTCCATGAAGTTTGATGGATGGATGGGCATGATTTGATCAAAAATGAGTTTTCAAATGAAAATGAAAATCGACGGATGAATGTTGTGAAAATAGATGGGATGGACTGTCATGAAAAAAATTGAAATGAAATGAAATCCAATGGATGAATGTGAATTTATTTGATGTAGATGGGTTAGGGGGGGTTTTGTTCTCTGGTTTGATTGAAATAGGGTGCAAGTGACAAAACAACAAATTAGCATGGGATGAAAGAAAATAGGGATTTGATGCATGTGTGTGTGGTCCCATGTATGGGTGAGACTTTAAGAAGCGCTCAAAACTCAGCATGAGAAAGCAAAGACAGTCCCCAATGGCAGACCCAAAGACAAAAAGATGACTTTAAATGAGAACTCTAATATATGTCCATTGTCTAGGATTATTAGTGTGGGAGTGATGCCCTGCCATCCTTTGGAATGCTGCTCAACTAGCATGAAGCTCCCTAGCGCTAAGTCAGATACTTGCATCCCAGTGAGAGAGAAGGTTCTTCAACATCTTCAGAGTCACATACTAAAATATCAACTGACAACTTGTAAATCAACTGACACTTTTTTTCAATTGTTTTAGTGAATGAAGGCAAAGCCTCAATAAAAGAGACAATCCGCAAAAAAAAGCACATCAAAGTAACACTCTCTGTTCTAACTTCTACCTACTCAAATTGATGAGGAGAGATGATGGGCTTCAAGGTTTAGGGTTTAGGGTCTAACAAAACATTTCACTGGGCTTTGTTACAAGGACTTTAAATACTTAATGAATTAGATTTGGGTTAGATTTGGAACACTAAATTTCCACTCTTTGGAAATTTTCTTGGAGGTTTAATTTTTTTTCAAATTTTTAAGGCCATTTCTAAGAATTGATGGGAATCACATTTTGTAGGAGTTCCAAGTTCTCTAACTAATGTTAGCAGTTCCAGGTTCTCAGTTAGGTTCCAGGATATCATCCATCCAAATCAGCATTATTATTTTGAACATGAGCTAGCCTAGTAATGGTTGACAAGAGATGATGATACCAATCATTTTTAATGCAAGCATGTGAAAGGGGCAACCTTCCTTGTCAAAGGCAAACCCCAAAATCTGAACAAAATCATGGTTGTATCATTCCCAATATCCAAGTTTTTGAAATCTCAGGCATTGAGAATCCAAATGGATGAATAGTGGAGACCTGGAAACAATTATTCATTAGTTTGTGACCACTACCACTCGATTATGGATGGTTGAGTCTTTTTTTCATCCTACTTAAACCCATATCCTGGTAGGTCCTGTTTTATGGATTATTTGACCCAGCACCCATCATTGCATCATGCATCAGAAACTTATTATGACTCAATTGTGGATGAACTTTCACCCTCTCATAATGGAAGTATATAATGATCTCAATCTGCATTTTTTGTTCAGGCGAATTTTCACACTTTGGTGAGAATTTTTTTTTTTAAAAAATTATTGTAAATTCTAAAAAAATGCAAAAAATTGAATTTCTATGCCAATCTTTCGAAACCACCAAATTGAAAAAAAATTAAATTAAAAACCCTGATGTCAACCAATATGCAAAAACCTTATGCATATTGTAATACTCTAATTTCACTTGTGTGATACTCATATTTCACATCCATTAATAGTTAATATCACATAAGTTGAATGGACATGGAATTAGGGGACTTTTAAAAGGTCATCACAAAAGTCTAATGCTATAAGACACTTAGGATTTTAACCAAAATTTATGTGTAAATTCATTGGGCACATAAATGAAACTCAATTTGGCATATGAAGACATTTCATTTGCCAAGTTTCGCCCAAACAACTAAACACCCTCTCCCCCCCCCACGCCACAAGACTTTAAAGGCTGGGTAGGTCTAGAAGGTGGAAGGAGCATTGTTATGATTACCTTAGCTGGTAATTCAACACCTTCATAAATGCAGACTTTTGAAACACTATGATTTCATTTGGGCCAATGTAGGGATTTCCACTTAGCCTAAATCCATGCCATGTTTTTGGTCCTATCAATGGCCAGAGTGAACCATCACCCACCAGCACATCAATGCAGGATGTAAGGAATTTGGATGGATGGTATTTCAATGAATGTTGTATGGGCAAGAAACAAATTTTTTTGGTCATGGTCTTGTCCCTTAGCTAATCACCATGGTTAGCTATGTACTAACTACTAGCCAAATCCACATGTATATTCGTACCTAGTACCAACCAAGTGCCTTGCCTACAATACAAAATAATCACTTATATTACCTACCTACATCAATGTGGGTAAAGAAGGCATATTGAGCTAGATTAAAATTTGTACACCTAGTTTCTCAAGAAGGTTTGATGTAAATCATCCAAGTTCAAACTTGAGAGACATTTTAGCACTCCAATTTTCATTAGCTTTTCTTGTAAGATCATTCTTTTCTAGATGAAGAAAATTCAATTGTTGAACAACTATTACCTAATGTGGATGAAGGTAAGCAACTAACCCTATTATATTCTCTTTGAATAAGCTTTGTAGCAGCTTTAAGTATTTTATGACCAGTGCATCATCCATCCAAAACCCATTACGACTCAGCTGTTGATGAACCAAGACCGAGTTACCAAGGTTCCACCTTGGTGACCCATCCTACAGACCTTCCTACTTCCATCTCACATTACCTTGGTAACCTTGGTAACGAGGTACATAAGTGGGGTAAGTCTAATAGGTAAATAGTTCATGAATATAAGTTGTTACTAAAATGTAGATAGGTAAGTAGGCAAGGCAATTGGTGGCTATTAGATAGGTAGACACTACATACCTACATGTGGATGGATGAATAGTATATAGCTAACCATCGGGGTTGGTTAGCCGTGGGACAGAAATACAATGAAAAAGTGTTTCTTGCATTGCTGGTTGCTGGTTCACTCGCATGGTCTTTTTGGATTGAATAAGATAACCAAAAGTAAATAGTATCAACAAATTATATGTTATAGAGCAGTAGTACAAGGGCAACTTCAACACATATTTTGTCAAATAATTTAATTAATTTTGAAAATTGCATGTTGAACAAATAGAATATTCATATTTGTTTCAAAATATTCTCTAGTTTTCTTCACAAAAGTATGGGCTCTAAAATAATAATTGTTTCAAAAAAATTAATATTTCTACAAATAATATATAATTAGTGTGGAAGCTGCCAAGGTGGTGGTATTTAAGGTATTGAAGGATTCTGTGGGCTGGTTCAAGTGTGTAAACCTATATTTTGCACAACTGTGAAGATTTGCTGAGTCCTTGCCTCCAAAACTCAACTTTTAAATAGTATTTTGTGTTTAAGGTTCTACCTGGTCTGGTTCTTTGCACGCACTTGAAACCAACTGGCAGTTTGCCTTGGAGATTGTTGCTGAGAACTTGCTCAGAGCTTGTTCCTTCTCTTAGCAAAATCTGACTTGTGGTGCCCCTATTTTAATTCCTTGCCCTTGTTTAGTGTTTGCGCTACTCGACAATTGAAAATGTTTCATGCCTTACTCACACTTCAAATGATTTTTTCATTTGTTGGGTGGTAGTACAAGTCTTTCAGAAGCGAGAATTTTGACCCATTTCCAACTGCTTCACGAATTGCTTCTCCCTAGACTTTGCAACTTGATCAGATATCTACAAATAAAAATGATTTGTACGAAAATGAGAAAACCTACATCCATCCATCAAGGGAAAAAAATTTTACTTATGTCGGTGTAATTTTTTTTTAAATAAACATACATTTTGCAATTTACTAGACACTCACCTTTATTTTATTCATTTATTTTGAAACAAATGGACAAAATCCATTCCAAGGAGAAGAGCCAAACAGAGAGGCAAGGGACCAGGGGAAATCAAACCCCAGTCAACCGAAGCCAACCAGACTAGACTACCAGCAAATGCTAACATCATCTGACCTTTCTACCATCACACGAGCAAATGCAAGTTGATGATCAAAGGCATAGATTAATAAGAGAGTATGGTCTTGAGTTTGTGTTGCAATTTTTTGTCATGTGCTCTCTGACCTATAGCCAAATTTTGGCTAAGTCTTCTTGTGGATGATCACCAACTCACCTACCTCACAAAATTGAGGGAAAACAAATCCTAATTCTGAATGATGTAATCTAAATTGTAATAATTTTTTTTTAGAACTAATAATAATAATAAAAATATCATGGCATTTTCTTGACTATTTACGCCTTTAATCATGCATGCTCAACAAAACATTTTGACTATTGTGTAAAGTTATGGGTCCTTTTGAACCCTAATTGGGAGCCAATTGTGGTTTTGTTAATGGAAAAGAGATCCTAATAAAAGCCTTGAAGCTTGGTCTATCCTATCTAGACCCACCAAAAGGCAAGAAAGGTGCAGAGCTTAGAGACCACGCATAATGAACAAAAAAAGAAATTGTCACATTTATTGTTGTATAATATGTGTTGAATGTCACTATGCATTCCATGGTGTCCCAATTCCTTTTGTCAGATGAAGAGAAAGGAGCAACCACAAAAGGCTTTACTACAAAAAAAATCAATGGGAGGGGCCAAAGGCACTTGAATCGATGGTCCCCATTTCATGTTTTCTTGTCTTGCGGAAGAAGTCTTAATACAAAAACAACAAGAGAGCCTAAAAGCCCCAACAACAAAGACATGGCAACAAAGTATACTAAGGGTGAACAATTCCCTCATCCTCATTCAAACAACCATTACAATTTTCACTTCATGATACAAGCCTCACTAATTAACCATTTGAAATATCAATTCAACATTCTAATTAACCTTGGGGTTATAAGCTAGATTAATTGGGCTTCTTTCAAACTTTAAGTCACACCCAACCTAAGCATGAATACTTATCATCATACCCTAAGCTGACACACCTTGGCCAACCCTTCACTCCAAGAGGGCTCTCAGTGACTTGGGCCAAAGTGTCTTGGTTGTTTCTGTCTTGGGTTATGTACATCCATCCTGAATAGGTACACTTGTTTCATTTCTAATTAGCTTCTTGTAATTAACTTACCCTGGCCATGAGTACAATGCATTAATGAGGCACCCAACTCCCTCTAGACTGGGACGTCACTACTATTCCCTCTAGACTAGGGTGACATCATTACCCTGGTCACTTCTTAACCACCATCCCATTTATGATCCAATTACCCTATTCCAATACCTAAATTCAGGTAGAATCCAATTACCCTGATCCCCCAGCATTATAGTACCTCTAGAGTCCAATTACATAGCTCCCTTCATCTCATAGGTACCTCTGAATGTAATAGCCAATCTAAAGTTCAGTGCTTATTTGGGGAACACCTTGCTTTGAGGGCCTTACTATACCCCTACACATAAATTTGTTGATTTTCATGTTTTAGATTCACTCTAGCCCTGGTTTATGTAGCCAAACAAAATAGTTAAAGCCCTGGTTACATTCTTATGATTCTTATGTATGATCAGTGACAACACTTGAGCCACATTGCAAAATAGAAAAGAACAAAAAAACCCAACAAAAACAAACAAAAGACAAACAAAACCCAATTGAGAAAAACAAAAAAACAAAAACACTGAAACATGAAACATTCCAGGAAGTTTCCCCAAAATGAATTGTATTCTCAGGTAGGAGGGAGGTACCGTAGTACCTTGGCCAATTCAACACTAATTATATTATTTTCAGAAATGTTGAAATTTTCACCCAAAAAAAATCTAAATCAGAAAATATTGTGAAGGATAATAGTGAATATTTAGGAATATTTCATTTTTTGAAATGAGTTTTTCAAAATTAATTAATTATTCAACAAACATGTGTTGAGATGGTGTTACGGTAGTTGGATCACAGTAACACCATCTGTGAACATTTTGTGAAAATGTGCAACCAAATGAAAATTACATCATTCCCCCCTCTCTTCCCACCCTTTCTAATTACTGGGCAGAACCAGCAAACCGAAGAAAGAAAAAAAAGTGAGTGTGTTTCTTAAACCCCTTTGCCGTGAGCTTTACCATAGTAAGGGACCGTGCCCAGCTCCTCACCTCACAAAGTGTAAAGACCAAAGACCTGCAACAAGTCTTTTTTCTTGTGATGCACGAGAAGAAAAGAAACAGAAATTTTTGAGGAGTCTTGAGCTTTACCATAGTAAGGGAACGTGCTCAGCTCCTCAGCTCACAAAGTGTAAAGACCAAAGACCTGCAACAAGTCTTTTTTCTTGTGATGCACGAGAAGAAAAGAAACAGAAATTTTTTAGGAGTCTTGAAAAATGGAACGCCAACTGGAGTGAGCATTCTGAATTTTGAAAAACTCGTTACAAATGGCGGAAGAAAAATTATACTGGGTAAGGTGCCCTCTGATTACATGGAGAAAAAAGAATGGGTACAGGTCTTTGGGAAAGAGAGGGGGAGAGAGAGAGAGAGAGAGAAAGTGGAGGGATTGGGGCCACATTTGAACAAGGGAATGATTTTTTTTACTTAGTTAGGTGTCTGGGAAGTTGGGTATTTAGAAGGAAAATATTTCTCTTTGCTTTGGAAGTGGCGCCGCACATGAGTTTGGCTGGAGTGTAGCTGGATGGCGCTTGCAGGTACGAAAGCGCGGCGGCGACTTGGCTTGGCAGAGAGGCCAGAGCTACTGGACTCGAGTTTTGGGTCCGCCACGCGGCCATGGGAGAGAGCACACAAGCAAAGACAGCATGATCAAAAAACAAGCAGCGTCAGCAGCTTTGTATAATGACGACGTAGGCACACACACACATATTACACACACACAAAACACACCCACTTTGTGCCGCAGTTGTCATTCAACAAGCAAAGCAGTAAGTGCTTGCTGCAGTAGAGCACATTTTTTTTCTTGCTGGATATAAATAGCCCAAAAAAAGCTATATTACAGATACAAACTGTTAAAATCATGCACTTTTTCATATTTTCAATTGCCATTCTTCGAAATAAAAACTATGATTAATGTTCTGTACATGGTTCAAGTATGTAGCAAAAAGGAAGTTTTTTGAAATCCACTTTCATATATCTTGCTGTGGATCATCCCCACTTTGGGCTGCAACTCAAAATTGACCCAATAAAAGGCACTGACGCAGAGGCTGCCGGGAGTGCAGATCACAGTACACAATCTAGGTAATTAATTCCCTCATCTTGAGCTGGCTGGATGGAGCAGCAGCTAGCTCTAATTTGTTGTTGTCTGTCGACTTCAATTCTAACTTTTAATTATGTTCCCCGTCTCGAGTCTCCGGCACAGTCCAACAACAAATGCACACGAGTCAGTCACGACACTGTTGCTGCTGCCAGCAGCCAGAAAGCTGAGAGAAAATTTCAGAAAGAAAGAAAGAAAAAGATACTACTTATCGACAAACGAAAGCACTTTGCAAAATCGCCTCTCTAATAGCTGCTGCTGCTTCGTCAAGAGGACCCACTTTCTTTCTTTCCTTTTTTTGGCCGTAATGATAGTTAAACTAATTATGCTCGCTGTTTTTCTCTTTCCTTTGTACGTTTTTGCTTTTTGATCTGTAGACTTTTGCAATTCGACTCTTTTATCTTTTTATTATTTCCTTCGCGACAGCTGCAAGCTAGGAGGTAGACTATAAGTCGAGGGGGGGGGGGAAGAAGGATTTCACTGCACGAAAGCTGCAAAATCTCTCTCTGTGCCTGCTTTTATTGCACGCGCTGCAAAAGAAGACGAAGAAGCAAACACACTCGCAGGACACAGTACTACTACAAGTCTCGTAGTCGTAGTTGGGTGGTGGTGTACTGGAACAGTTTCGGGCAGGTATCTGAAAAAAATCTGGTTGCAGAGTTTAGGGTTTAGGACCCTAAACCCTAGAAACTTTCCTTTTCTTTTTTTTGAAAACCGGATCCGAGTCTCTAAACTTTGGAAATTTTCAAAGAGCAGGCTGGGTCCAGGTCTTTCTTAATCCCAGTGATGGGCAGGTACGAAGAAATTGGTGGTGGGTCGGTGGGGTGACCAGGGGTTTTGGAATTTTTTTTTTCAACCCGGGTGTGTACAATGGTCTCAGCTCTTTTAGCAAAACCCCTTGCTGATATCCTACCTGGTTGTTTAACATATCCCGGTTCTTTGAGAGGTACCTGACTGGGTATATTTCTTGGCTCTTTTTTACCTGGGTCTTGAAATCGACGGTTTGGCTTTTTGTTTTCTTGCATTCACAAAACCAACTGAAAACTTTGCCCATTATGGAATTTTTACTTTTTTCAACATGCATCAAACCATCACAAACGGGAAACATAGAGTTTTAAAATTTTATTGGAACCAATAAAACTATAGAAGCATTGTTTTTTTTTCACTTATAATTTTTTTGCCATTTTGATGTAGCCCTCGGTATTGGTCGCAATGTATTATGAAAGAGGAGTTGGTAGCTCCCTTCCAATCTAGGGTATGGGGCATTTTGTGAGCTTGACTTACCCATGGTTCATCCATGCATCATATTAGTTTTAACTTGCATTAATTATTATTATTAGTATTATTATTTATTTGTGCTTTAAACTTTAGTTTGTGAGTTCATTCTAGTCCCATCCTTGAACTCCCAATTTCATTTATGTCTTAAGAATTAGAGAACAATGTGTTCTAAGTTTCTATTTTGTCTCCTTTTCAATAAGTTAGTTATGAACCTTTTCATAGGAAAACTCTTTTAATGAAGCTCCCAACTCATGAATATGATAAAATGAAAGGCATCCCCAAGGACCCAATGCCTATAAATTTGGTTCAAAACACAACCTTTCATAACGGGTTACAAAACTTTCACAACAGCTTAATGAAGATCCCATATTCTTATAAAAGATAGACAACTTTATAATGCTATAATTTGTCAATTATAACATAATGCAATGACATTTCAAAAGGTCAAAACATCTTGTCCAATAATAAAACTCGAGTTGCAACCTTCTAATTAACAACAAATTCAATTCAATGTAACACATTAGTCATATTTTCAATAAGCACACAAAATTTTATTTGTTGATTAAAATGCGATTATCAAAAGATGAAATACAAATCACATACTTGGTCTTCACAAATGTGTTCATTCAAGCTTCAAGCCAAAATTTATGCAAATATTATTCCATGTTTATTTCCCCTTGCCAAAAAAATTTGGCCAAATAATACATTTCTAGATCTTAATTTGAGCAACCTTTATAGATGCATAATTTAGTCCATGAACCACTAGTAGCAAATTGGAAAACCTTTGACAAAGCATGCCAAAAGCATAACCTATCAAATGGCTCCAACATAATGAAACTATCACATGAAACAATTGAATCAAAACACGTGTACAAGTCTATATATTGAACCCCTCATCCTTCATGTAAGCAAAGATTTTATGACTGAGGGAGATCTATCAAATAATAATAATCCCCAAACCATAGCTACATTGTTAGTGTTAATCAATAAACAAATAACCCAATATTCATGTGTTTAGCCTCTTGCTTGTTTGAAAAAAAACTATCAACAACAACAAACACAATATGTTGGTTTCAACATCCACTAATCAAATGAATGTGATTGATAAACAATCTACCATTGCATGTTATACATAAATAACCATAGTTTTTCCAACAATGCAAACAAAACCTTTTCCACAAAAACCTTCTTATAAAGGAAAACACCCACCCTTGGGCATAACTTGTAAACTAATCTTTGGAACTAAATGGATTCAACAATCTTCATTGGGAATAAACATCACATCCTTGGAGAAATGTTACAAAACATCACAGTTTTTTGGAGTAGAAAAATCAATCAAAAAACACAACCACACTCCTTCCCCCCCCCCCCCAAAATTTTTCTCCCTCCACTTCAACTCCAACAAACACACCCTTTCGCTCAACACTTCTACAACCCAACA